>ERZ809074.647-NODE-647-length-52672-cov-15.579318_pt1 | contig 52672 bp, 37 predicted proteins | sample MGYA00520795_ERZ809074 | MGnify/ENA primary metagenome ERZ809074 (study PRJEB31570, sample SAMEA3212989) | Homo sapiens | biome: human-gut; feature: human gut; material: fecal | place: Sweden | collected 2011 ...
CACTTTGTTCATAAACCTTTCTTTTTCGCATTCTCTGTAATGTCAATACCCTCTTCGTTATAGGTCGTATCACACTTTTGCGTTTATTTTTTATTTTTAATTGCTCTATAAAAGGGATATTGAATAATCAAATATCCCTTTTATACACAGCTTTCATCTATTATCTTTATCTAATTCCTTTATAGGCAAAATATAATATTTAAACACATGATCCCAAATATAATCATAGGCGTCTTCCAAGGTTCGGGTTTCACTTTGATAATAATCAATTCCACGTTCATTATAATAAATCTTATATCTCTCGTGCTCTTTTCTTATTACCAATAATTCTCTCAATCCAGGATCTTCAAGTGTATATAACCAATCTGGCTTAAATCCATTAGTGGTTAATTTTTCATCTAATTCTTGTTTTGTCATAACTATTCCTCCTTAAACTATTGATATTAATTTTAAATACTCCCCAAGATTTTGTATTTTGTCAAAAAACATATACTGTATTCCTCTTCCAGGTTGATTAAACCATGGTGCCGTTATCCCTGCTTTAACCTGTATTGGCTTTATTACTTCATATGTATGTAACGGATATTTATAATAATAATCCGCTGGCAAGGATCTCATCTCGAACGGTGTTCCCGCAGGTGCCACAAATCGACCTGTAGGATAACCATATCTATCTACCATAGTCCCTGGTTGTAAAGTTATTGTTTCAGGCGTTCCTTCAAATCCATCGTTAAGCGGCCATTCTTGAGGTCTAGTATTTGCCTTAATTTGTCCGCTGGGAGCGGTATTATTACTAGCTAAGGCGCGCTGCGCTTTCAAGATTTTTTCGCCACCCAATGCATCCAGCTCAAATCTTAAATTTTTATATGTTCTCCATACCCCTTTTCCTGTCGCATATACGCTTATCGCCGATACCACTACTAACGCCGTATTTAATAGGCTCGGTTCTTTCCACCACGCTCCTAATGCTCTATATAATCCATATAGCGCTAACAAAAACATCCCCAAATGATATGCAACTTTTATCGCCGCCCAAATTACGCCGATTACTGCTACTATAAGACTATGTCCGCTCGGGTCCGCATGATTTACGGGATTATTCAGACAGTAGCTATATAGATTCTGTCCCCCAATCGTCGTCAGGTACTCGCCGGATACTACCCCCACGTTATCCGCATTGATAAACCGTCTTATCTCCGCGTCATAGTATCGACTCTGCAAGTAGTACAACTTCGTGTCTTCGTCGTAATAATAGCCCTTATATCGGAACGGATTGACTCGTCCTATATGACTATTATACATCGTATTCTCTGTAATGTCAATACCCTCTTCGTTATATACCCGGCATTTTCCCCACGCGTCGTATTCATATCTCGCCGCGATGCTTCCATCTTCCTTACATACCCTTACGATATTCCCGCTCGTTCCGTATTGGAAATAGTATCTCCCGCTTTCGCTCGTCAGTCCGATGACCTTCTCTCCCGCATACAGATAGCGATAGTACTTCGTTTCGCTTCCCTTCGTGATCCGCTCTCCGACTATCTTCCCGCCTACCGTATAATACTGATGTGTCCGTCCGCCTTCCTGCTTCTCCACTCGGATATTATCGCTGTCGTAGCGGTACGTCGCTATGTTCCCGTACTTCATCAGCACTCTTCCCCGCTTCCATTCCAATATGTTCCCACGGTATTCCCCCGGATTTCCCAATGCGTCGTAGTTCCCCGCGATACTCACTTCCCGACTCGTATTGTTCACCATGTCGTATTCCGTGATACTCATAAGACGATTCTTGTTCCCGCTTGCATAATGATAGCTTTCCTTCTTCTCCCACGTCTTCGAACTATTTGCCTGCGTATACACGTCCCCAAGGTTTCCGTCCGCGTCGTAACTGTAATAGTGATTCTTGCCGATAAACCCGTTTTCTTCGCTCACCAAACGATTGATATCGTCATAGCTGTATGTTACGCTCTTATTCGCGTCCGTGATCTTCTTGATGTTTCCGTTTTTGTCGTAGTCCGCGCTTTCCGTTCCGTATACATTTTTGCAGCGATACTGAATCGTCGATAGATAATTCGTGCTTCCTTCCTGATACGTACAATTACAGTTATTCTTCCCTAACCGATTCTTATATCCGTAACTCTCATAGAAATACTCCGCAGACGAGCTTGTTTCAGGCTTCAACCCCTCTTTCGTCAGCCGTCCTAATTCGTCGTATTTCAGCGTTATAGTCGCAAATGCGTTTTTGCCGCTTAACGTATCGCACATTTGGATTTCTTCCAATCTATTGTCCGGAATTACCTGCCCGCGAGAATCCTTTTCGTATTCATATCTATATGAATGACCTAAATAACTATTATGTAAATCATATCTTTCTATACTTACTCTTCCTCCCTCGTCCAGCTCCGTTTTTTGTTCGATCGTATAGTATCCTTGTGCGCTGTTTCCGTTTGTCGAAACGTAATCGAATTCTCCGTTTTCTTTATAGTAATAATCATTATACAGCCATTTCGTTCCGTCCGTCGGCGTTCCAAGATCTATCGCCGGCATCTTATCTATCGTTCTATCTATCTCGTCCAGTTCTTCCCCGTGTTCGTCCGTTTTATAATATACCCGATAGCTTTCCACTTCGGGACCGTATACCGCTTCGCCGTTCACCGTTCCCGTCTGCGTCTTTATCTTCCGGCAGATCAAGCCCCCTTTCTTATTGTAGATCTCCTTGATTGCCGTTCCGTTCCCCAATACTACTTCTTCATAATCATACGTGCTTTCGTCCGTCGAGCTATACGTACTGTCCTTGTAGCTCTTCACCGCTACCACTTCTTCTCCGTTCACATACGTCTTGATGGCGTTCCCGAATCCGTCATACGCGTATTCGTAATTCACCCCGTTCGCTCCCGTATCGATACTCGTCAGGTAGCCGAGGTTGTACGAGTAATTCACTCCCACCGTCTGCGTCCGCACCGAGCCCCCAGGCGTGCTCCTTACCGACACTGACGTGGTGATCCCCAGAAGATACGTATTCGTCTTATCGTAGCTGTACTGCACCGTTTGTCCGTTCGGTAATTTTACCGAACTTAAATTTTCGCTCGACGAATTATAATTCGTCGTCGTATACAGCTCGCTTCCGTCTTCGTCATATCCTCTCTCGTCATACGTATTCTTGATATACTCGTCGTTTGTATAACTTTGTCTATGAATGAGCGTTTTATTAACTCCGTTCGCATAATGCGTTTTTTCTTTCGTCACGTTATTATATTTACTCGCGTTCGAGTATGTATATTCTTTTACAACGCCCCTGACGTCCGTTTCTTTGATAAGTCTTCCGTAAGCGTCATATTCGCTTTCCATCGCGAAACTCGCTTTGTCATCGGAGATAAACTCCGTCCTTTCCACATTGTCGTCGCGCCTCTTATACAGCTTTATCGTTCCCGATTTATTGACGATTTCCGTGATTCCCGACGCCGCGTATTCAATGTCGAACAGACTGTATCTCTCTTGTTTTCCATTTTTTTCGAAAATAAGTTTGGTTTTCGTCTTGTTGGCTCCCCCGTCCTGCACTTCTCCGTTGACGATAATCAAATCCGGATTTTGCTGCATGGCAAGAATATCCAAATAGCTCGCTTTCGCGCCTCTTACATCTATCTTTTCATTGGCCCGCCAGCCGAAAATATGATCTTCGTCATAATACTCCATTCCCACTAGTTCGCTGATATCATACGTTTTCATATCCCGATTGGTATAAAATCTCGGCAGTCCTTTCGTGTATACCGCGTTTCCCTTTGTCAAAGAAATTCTGTCGAAATACGCCGCTCCGTTATTATAACTGTAATCGATATACACCTCTATCCGCTGCAATTTGGAAGGCTCGCTTACCACAATGCCCTTCACCGCGAACTGCCAATCCGTCTTGAACGGGTCGAAATTTACTTCGGTCGTTTCGGAAGTCCCATCCGTATAAATTAATTTCGCAAGCAGACTAAATGCAGAATATTTATCTTGGGTCGTGCTGTTCGAGGTATTCGCCGCGCTAGTCGGCAGAGAATCCGCCTTCGCATAGCCGCTGAGCAGCAGTCCCTCGCCTTTGCTTAATTTTAACTGCGAGGCGTATACCGTCTGACACAGCTGACGCTTCTGCGTATAGGAACTTTGGATTCTTAAAGAATAATTGCCGTCCACCGACACGCCGTAATAGCGATTGGCGCTCGTTTCGTCTACGGGTACCCATTCCAGACAGTCGGAAAGTCCTTCGAAACTTCCGTTTTTGAGGAAATTCTTTGCGAGGGCCAAAGGTCGCACTTCATAGGTATCGAACAAATTGAAATTTTTATATTTGGAAACGTCTGTCACGTACTTTTTAGTTGCCGAAGCGTTCAGCTCGTTTTTGGTTTGATAGATACATTCGCAAAATCCGGAATCGCTCCATTGATAATTGTCCGCATACCCATTTTCCGTGATCACCTTCGTCGTGTTATTTTCGTATTTTATGACGATTTCCTTGCCCTCTTTCTCGTAAACCACGCCTTTATACGTCGAATAGGAAGAAACGCCTCCGTCGCTTGCCGTATACGCCGTGACTCCCGCCGCCGAAATTTCCTTATTGGAAGCAAAATCTTTGAGGGAAGCCGCCTTTCCGTTCGTATAGCCGATTTTCAGCCTGTACCCCGAACAGTCGCGCACAGACGTCAAAGAATAGCTATCGGCGCCCTCCCCGTAATGGAACTCCGATTCGCTGCCGTCGGGATAGCCGATTTTCGTCAAGCGACCGAAAGAATCATAGGTATAAGAAAATACCTTTCCGTCGGAAAACGTGATTTTATTAAGACAGCAAAGAGAATTGTACGCAAACGTCGCCCAATGTCCCGTCGAATCGCTGACTTTACTGATTTTTCCGTCGCACGCGCCTTTTTCGAGAAGAATATAGTCCCCGTTGCGGTCGATTATTTTATAAAGTTCGTTATTTCTGAAATAGAGAGTGGTTTCTTTGTCGTCCTTGATTCTCAATTCCCCGTCCGTTTCAAAGCAGCGCAGCTTTTTCCCCTGTTCGTCGAGATACTCGGTGGCGTAAACCACGTCCGTGACGTTTCCCGCTCCGTCGTATACCGCCTTCCATTTTTTACTTTCCGAAAAGACGATTTCGTCCCCGTTCTGATCGATATACAAAAAGCCTATCGAGTCCGTATAGCCGTTCGCAGCGGTATTGATTTTAAATAAGAATTGCTGTAAATTTAATTTCCAGCCCCTGCCCACTCCTAAGTCGGGCGTATAATTATTTCTGCTGGTTTTTATATAGGAGGCGGTTTTGTCGAGAATATTATAGACGTGAGAAACGCTCAAAGAAAGGCGCTCGTTGTCCTCAAAGCCCGCGTCTTCATGGACGAACCTGTTTCTTCCCGTCCACAGATCCACCATATGCGTTCCGGCGCGTTTTACGTTATTCACCTGATATTCGTCGCTTTTAACGGCTTTGACGGGAGTATAATCGACGGTAAGTACAGGAAGCTCATTTTCACTATTTTCCTTATAGAGAATTAACAGTTCAATATTAGAATCATTTTCGTCCAGCTTCTTTAGAACAAAATATTTGGTCGTAAAATCATTTTTATAAGCTTTTGTAATATCAAAGTCTATTTTATCCCAGCGTTCATAAGAACCTTTTGTAAGATAAATAGTATTGCCGCTGGTTTCATTAAACTTTAAATTGTCCATATCCAAATATATACATTCTTTTAAGACATAATCCGTAATATTAATAGAGGATCCAACAGTAAATTTCAAAGTTACACGGTTAACTTTGCTGTTGCTTAAGGAATTAGGCAAACTTACTTTTAAATATGTTCGAGCCAAAGTGTCCCCTATTAAATCCTTATTGCTTTTTCCTATATAACAATAATTATTACCCAGAGAATTAGGATATACCGTCCCGCTAAATACACTTCTCGTGATTATTCCTTTCGTTGCCGTTTCCATTTCGATCACGGGGTCGATCGTCACGGGAAAAGCTCTTTCTTCCGCGTTGATCCAATTCTCGTCCGCAATCACGCTGAAAATAAATTTATTTCCGCTCAGCCTTTCCAATTCGTACGTCACTTCGCCGCTCTTTTTCCCGTCGGCGTCGAACATATAGGGCATCGGAATGGTGAAAATAGTTTCTTTCCCAAGAGCGCCGCTCTCTTCGTCTATCTTTTGGATAAACAGTTCCAAACGCTGTCCGTCCTCCGACAATTCCACGTTGAGATTTTTCAGTTTCAGTTCGAATTTATATTCGTAAGAATCCTGACGTTCCCTGACGATAATGTTTTCCTTGATCCTCTTCGGAGAGAGAATATATTGCAGATCCGTCCCCGGCGCGATATCGTTATATCGTATCTCGTCGGAGAGCTTCGTTTCCGCGCTCCTCTGCTTCTCGTTCGGAAAAAATGCACAGGAGTCGTTCAAGGCGTCGCAAAGAAGCCGCTTATCCCGTTTGCCGAGCAGCTTCCATTCCACCTTATATCCGTCTTTTTCCAATGTAAACAGCTTTCCGTTCGTCCGTTTGCCGAATTTTACCCGAACGTCGCTCTGCCTGTTTTCATAGCCGTCGAAATCGTCCTCTTTTTCAAGGCACGCCGGACAATCGCAAAGGGTATTGTCTATGGCGAGATATTTTCCCTCCGTTTCGTCGTAATAGTGCACGGGCTCGTTGAAAATCTGCGCCCGATAGCTGCCGTCGCTCATTCTGAAATGCTTTACGTTCTCCTCGCGCTTCGCCTCGTCCTCAAAGAGCACGATAGGCGCGTCTTTATTTTTCTTTAAAGCTACTTCGTCGTATACCTGCCCCTCCGATTCTTCAAGAATTTCCTCGGAATCAAGTTCTTCGTTTACGTTTTCTTCCATGTTTTTAAATTTAATGGTTCCCATAATTTTTTTTCCTTTTTGATTAATTGTTTTTTAATTTGATTTCCAGTATCTGCGGCTTATCATAATTGTCGCCCGTAGATACCGCGCTGACGCCTTTTTCCTGCCCGCTCTTTATGACAAGCCCGGAATTTCGCGGCTCATGCAGTCTTAAAATATCCCGTAGGATCTCGCTCACATCCATCGTTTCATAGCTGCGGCTGCGCCTCGCCGTATGCAGTAAGCGGGAAAAAGCGGTCTTCGTGTTCCAAGTCGACGCGAAACTGCACCAAGGCGCGTCCATTTTATAGCCGTCCAGCCTGCATTCTCCCCCCCATTTCGGCAAATACAACGTCGCTTCCTTGACCCGGTAAAAATTCAGATCGGCGAAAAGCGTTGTGTCAAAACGCGAATACAGCCATTGTTCCCCGTATTCTTCGGTATTTCCCAAAAATGCGGCGCCGCCGAACGCATTATTTTCGTCGGGAAGTTTCGACGCTACCGTGGTATCGAGCACCAGCTTCGGCGCGTGCAGATCGACCTCGAAAAGAATTTCTGTCGCCGCGGCGCTTTCCACCGTCATTTCAAAGGCTTTTTCGCCCCTCTTCACTCCGTTTACCCGCAGCGGACAAACGCCGCCGCCCGTTTTCCCTATTATCCCGTTCACGCTCAAAAAGGGAGTAAACTCCTCCCGCATCAGCGCGAAACATCCCGCGCTTTCCCGAACGATTCTTTCCGAACTCGTTTGCAGCGAAAATTTCGTCTTGCTTTTACCGCAGACGACCGCGATTCCGTTAAACGTCGGCGCTATCGATACATCGTCCGCAAACGCAATCTCGGCGCTGCCGTAATCGTTTTGTAGGGTGACTTTTTCCTCTGCGGCGGCAATCTCGGCATTGATTCCCTGAAAACGATAGCGCCCGTTTTCTTTCCGCCATTTGGGCAACAGGAGCTTCCCTTCTTTCGAATATACGGGCACGCTGCAATAATACGCCGTAATCCCGTCCTCTTCCCTTACGAGCACCCGATAAGGATTTGTGTTTCTCTTTTCTATTTTTAAATTTCCCTCACCGCGAATGCGGCGGATCTCCCTTAAAATGTCCATATCTTTCTCACGCTTATCTACCCTCTTCCCCTTCCAAAGTCAAAGCGACGATGTGCATCAACATATTGTCGGGAAAAACAATCTCCCGCACCCGCTCTCGTTTTTCGAGGCTGCAAACGCAGTGATGAAAATAGAAAGGGTGCTTCACCGCGCCCGAGGAGAGAAAAATTTTCGCGGTACGGACGGCGCTGTACTGAAACATAAAATGCGTGAAAATATCCGCATCCCAGCCATGCGACCAATCGGGGACGGCAACGCGCACCGTTTCTTCGCCGCCGTCCCCGCTGACGACGGTGAAATTTTCGCAGGTATCCCCCCAATGCGAAAATCCGATAAAATGTAGTTTTTTCGCTTCCGCATCCGCTTTTACTCTTTGCCTGTCGCACAAGACGTTGTCGAAATTTAAATCCGCGAATCGAAATTCCACCCCGTCGATCGTTTCCTCGCCCCGCAGAGAAAAATTCGCCTGTAAAATGCAGATATTTTCCAGTCCGTACTCCTCCTCGGCCGGGGGCAGGGAAGCGTACACCAATTTATGATTGAGCCACGGCGAAAGATCGACCCTTTCAAATCTTTTCATGCGCACGCCTCCCACAGACAGTCGTAGACTTTCTCTTCCGTTTCCTTTACGGAATCTATCTTTCTCAGAATTCCGTCCATCCGCGTGACGGCGAAAGAAAAATTTTCCTGACGCCACATTTTCCACAGCAGGGAAAGGAGATTCGAATAGCCGCTTATCAGAAAGTCCAGCAGGGCGCTCTTTTCTTTGCTCTGCGAAAACGCCCGCGTTTCGGAAAGACAATAGAGGGAGGTTCTCATGCTTTGCAGATAATCCGTTATCTTCTCCGATTTTTCTTGCAGTTCTTTTAGGTCGGAAAGAAACATTCTTTTCAGTTCGCCAAGATTCTTTTCCGAGTTCTTTCTCGACGAAAGCAGCCTGTTCAAATCCATTTGCGACCATAGACCGAGAGCACCTTTTTGAACTTTCGCCTTGCGTAAAACGCGGCAGGAAAACCGCTTTTCGGGGTGACGCTTCCGATACATCCCGTTTGCATACAACAGGTTATCCAGAGAAATTACTTTCTCCTGAAATTCGTAACTTCCCCTGTAAGCGTGATCCACCACGTTCGCTTCCCGCGCTTTCAGATCGTAGCCGTAACAAAGGAGAAAGTGCAGTTCATGCCGTTTGCCGAACATTTCGGGACGGCTTTCGAGATAAAAGCAGTCCACGCCGACGATGACCGGCATTCCCTTATCGATCCGCCTCTTCAACGACCTCTTAGAGATATTGCACGATTTGCAGCGATAGCCCGCCGTCCTTTCAAACTCCCGCCCGCCAAGAATCCCCCCTTCGTCCACCGAAAATCCTTCTTTGGCAAAGACCATTGCGTTTAAAAGGAAGAGTTCCCGATCGATGCCTAAGGCGGACAGTCCCGCGATTAACTGATGATAATAGCAGCTTTTCAGCCAAAATTTGTTGAACGGTTTTACGCCCTTTATTTTATTTTTTATCACCCGCTTTTTCCTCCGCCGCCTTTATGACATCCGCCACCGTATTCCAAGCTCCCATATCCAATTCGTCCAATTCGAATTCGATTTGAAATTCCTCCTCTATCGCCACCAAGACGGCGACGAAAGAAAGGCTGTCCAAACTCAACGCCTTTAACTCGCTCTCGGGGGAAACGGTTTCTTCCAGGGCACAGCCCTTTTGAATGATGCTTATAATTTTTTCTTTCATCGCCGTATCTTCTTTCCGCTGGCAGTCGTTTCCAGCTTCTCCACCTTTTTTATTCTGTTCGGGACGAGATACGGGGGCAGGTTGCGGACGAGATACGTCCACAGCCATTCGGACGGGATGCTGCCCTCGTATTTAAGACAAATCATCTCTCCCATATGTTCCTCCCTTTCGCCGTACACCACGCAATCGTGCACCCCCGCGCATTTCTTTGCCTCGATCTCTATTTCCTGCGGAAAAATATTGACGCCCGCGCGGATGATCATGTCGTCTTTTCTGCCGTCGATATAGTAATAGCCCTCCTCGTCCGTATGCGCCATGTCCCCCGTATACAGCCAGCCGCGGCGGATCTTTTCTTTCGTGCGCGCCTCGTCGAGATAGTATCCTTTCATCACGCACGGGGATTTCACCAACAGTTCCCCCTTCTCGATCTTCATTTTCACCGCCCCGATAGGCTTCCCCACGCTTCCCGCCTTTTTCACGAACTCTTCGGGAAGCAGGGCGCTCGCGCGCGGACTGTGCTCGGTAAGGCCGTAGACGTTGTAAAACGCCGTTTGCGGCAGAGCCTCGGAAAGCTGACGCGCGGCGGCTTCCGTCAGCCTTTCGCCGCTGACGGCGGCGGCCTTGACGGGCAGCGGCTTCCCTTTGGCGCTCCTGACGAGCGCCGCGTACAGGGTGGGTGTCGCGCAGAATACGTCTATTTCCTTTTCCGAGAGAAATTTAGCCAGCCTCGCGGGCATAAACGACTCCTCGTAAAAATAGATCGTCAGTCCGCGGACGAGTCCGTACAACAGTTCCCCCGTCAATACCGCGATATGCACCAAGGGGCGCGCGATACAGATGCTCTTCATGCCTTCCAGACGAAAATAGGAGGCAATGTATTCGAGATTGGCAACGATATTTTTGTCCGTCAGCACCACGCCCTTAGGAGTGCCCGTCGTTCCGCTCGTGAACATGACAAACGCGGTGTCGTCGCTTACCTGTCCCGCGTCTTTTACCGTTTCGCAGATATAGTTATACTGTTTCAAGCCGTAATCCAAAGAAACGGGAACGGCGGCGGCGCCCTCGGCGAGGCATTTTAAAATCGCGAGCGCCTGTTCCTCTCTCGTCCCTCCCTTACAAACTTGCAGCCTTTTTTCTCCCGCCGCATTGTTCCCCCACGAGAGCAATTCGCCGTAAGTGATTCCCGAATCCGCAAACGCGACGCGCTCCGAATACGGCTTGATTTTTTCTCTCAGATACTCCCAAAGTTTCATAAATATTTCTCCGTCAATAAGGTCAAATCCTTCAAAGTCAATAGTTTCTCGGGCTGCAAGTCATCCTCTTCGAAAGAAAAGGAATACTCCTCTTCTATCGACGCGATGAGAAGCACCAAAGACAAACTGTCCAGTCCGTTCTCTTTCAGCGTTACGGTTTCCGTCAGCTGAGCGCCCGTCGTTTCCCGCGCCAGATCGACGATTTTCTTTTCGATCTCTTCTCTATTCATTTCATCGCCTCCGCCATCTTTTTTTCGTATTCCGTTATTTCCTTTAATTCCTCTTTGAACGCGTCCGCTCGTCTTTCCCCTTTCAGCCGCCGCAGACGGACGTAAAAGTAGAGCTTGTCCAAAAGCAAGATTTCCGCTTTCAATAGCCCCGCGATTTTTTCCGAGCGGGAAAAATATTTTTCCAGCCGTTTTCTCGTCACCCGCAGGATTCCCAACGCGCCTTCGAGTTTTTCCGATTCCCGCGGCGGGTACACAGAGGAAAACGTCTGAGTGCGGATCTTTTTTTCGCAGTCGCTCTCCGTATTTCCGCGCCCGTTTCGAAAAGCGTACGTACAAACGGCGTTGCCCGAAACTTCCTTCAACCTTTCTTCCGTAAACCGCCCTTCGGAGAGGGGATATTGATTGAGCCAGCAAAGAGAGCGGTTCACGCAGATATAATGATCATCCCGCCAAGCTTTGCGCTTGTACTCTGCAAAGAAGGCTTCGTTCACGTGCATCAGGCAGAGATCCTCCTCCCTTTGGTTTTTCACACATTCCGCCAATTTCTCCCGCGATCCGGGCACGCCCAACGGAAAGACGGAATAGACGTGCGCGGCGATCCCCGCTTTTTCCGCGGTTTCCTGAATGCGGGGCACCCCTTCGTACGCCTCGTACTTTGCCCCTTGCGCAAAATCGTCAAATACCTGCCCTATCGGAACAAAGGATTCTCCGTACAGTTTGGATACGTCGAAACGCTTTGCCAGCCACGCCAAAAAATAGCTTTCCACACACGACAGAGCGAGCGCTTCCGTAATTTCCCGTTTAGTGATCATCCTCTTTTCTCTCCTTCAAAAAACGCAGAGGATCCAAGCTGCAAATCCGCGTCCGCTCGTCCGCTGTCCAAAGCAAGCGCTTTTTTCGCTCATAATCGATCACTTCGGGCTGTCTTTCCCCGTATTCCTCCGCAGCCGATTTCAGTTCTTCGTCCTCAAAAATGCGCCCCGTTTGCCCGAGCACCGTGCCGATTTCTTTCTGTACGCCGTACTTGAAGGCGAGTTTCTTCAAATCGCCCTTGTCGAAGGAGTCCTTTTTCCATAGATAGTAGATGTCCGCAAGTTTATAAAGATCGAGATCTTTTCTCCGCTCCGCCATAAAGTACAGACAGCTTTCCTTGTACTGATGCAAAATGAGGTGCAGAAAAAACATTTCCTCGTTCGCCACGTACATGGGTACCTTGCCCGCGTATTCTTTGCGCGTCGCTATCATCTCCGAAAGCAGAGAGTCCCTCTCTCCCGGTATGTTTCCGAGCGAAAAATTGATGTCCGCCTCTATGAAGGGGAGTTCGGGATTGCCCGTCGTCTTCAAAAAGGGCGCCGTTTCTCCGCGGTTCATGCGGCGTTTCAGAATTTCCAGACGCGGAAAAGGCCTGATCTTTTTCTCCTCCGGCTCATACCTGCCCTGTACAAATCCCAGCTTTTTCAACGAATTTTCCACCGCGGTGATACCGTCTTGCTCGACGAGAATGTCGATGTCGTTGGAAATTCTCTCTCCGTCCTCATAGATGGCGCTCTCCTCTTCGGCAACGTTGCACAGCACGCTGCCTTTCAGCAAAATGTGCTCCGCGCCGTCCGCCTCCAGCGCCCGGGAAATCTCCCCGATCGCCGCGCGCATCGACTGCGTGCGCCGAATTTGCATCTCGAACGTTTCCGAAAGAAACTTCTCTATTTTTGACGGCAGCTCTATTCGACTCTTTTTCGCCCGGTTGTAAAATAACCCCGCGATTTTATGGCAGCAGAGGAAGCCTGTCGTTTCATACCAATCGGTCACCGTTTTGGGATTTTCCCCTTTGAGAACGGACACCACGTAGTGCAGACTGTTTTCCGTCATTTCGATTCCTCCCGCAAAAGCTCCCTTTCTACGACGGCGAAAGCCTTTTCGGGCTCCCCCTCGGTATCGAGCACGACAAATCCTTCCCCTTTCGCCATTCCCAGAAATTCCCCCGCGACTCTCAAAAGCAGAGGCTCGTCGAGATGACGATCGCATTCGTCGGGGCGGCTCTTTATCCGCTCTATCGCCATCAGGGGGTTCGCATAGGCCAAAAACGCGAGGTCGGGTTTTAAAAGGTGTTTTGCCGCTTCGTAAAACCATTTTTCGTCCCGGTATCCGCGCGCCAGCATATTTGCCAGCGAAGTGTAGATGTATCTGTCGCAGATCACCGTCTTGCCCGCTTTTAAGGCGGGTTCGATCACCTCGAAGCCGTGCTGCATTCTGTCCGACATCGTTAAAAGCTGTACGGCGCGATAGTTGATATCCTCGTGCTTGCAGCAATACATCATCTTTTGAAAGAGTTTGGTCTTTCTCGACAAATCGGTAGGCTGTTTCACGCACAAGACGCTTCCGATGCCGTTTTTCTCTTCGAGATATTTTTCCGTCAACGAGATCATCGTCGTTTTTCCCGCTCCGTCCGTGCCTTCAAAGACAATCAGTTTTCCTTTATACGGATTTTTTCTCAGTTTCAGCGTTTTCATCTTTTTTTCCTCTCAATACGATTTTTTCTTTTTCCGCATCCTCTGCGTTTTCCGGCTGCGGCAAAGCCGGGGGCGCGAGTTCTTTTTTCTCTTCTTCCGTCGTTCCTGCCATGGGCGCCTCGTTTTGGGGATTTTCCCCTTCGGACTTCTTATCGGCGAACTCTTTGATTTTTTCGAGAAGCTTTTTGTTTGCTTCGATTTCCGACTCGGTGAGCATCTTCTCCTTTGCGGGAAACAATTTTTCCCAAAAGGCGTACAGCGCCAGGCTGAGGCTGCTGGACGATACCCAAAGCGTTACGAACGGCTTGTCTATGCCCGTTTTGCCATATACCACCCGCAGATAGACAAACGTCAGCAGCAACCCGACGACTACGGGCAAAAACACTAAAAACCGCGTCGCTTTCCTTCCGTTTCCCCGCTTTTTCGCCCACGCCTTGATCGGCATTTTTATCAAGCCCGTAAACAGGTTGATTGCAAGCGCAAGAATCGTCGCTTCCAGTCCGTACTCGGTGATCAACTGTAAAATTTTCTCCTCCATTCCTTTTCTCCTCCCCTTTTATTCGTAGATGGACCGTATATTTTTCTCGTCCAGCTTCTCCGCCAAGCGGACGTTTTCTCTGCCCGCCCGTTCCACCGTTTCCCGATAGGCGCGCACCTCGTTGTTGCAGACGATCCCCGCGGAAGCGTCCGCGAATATGCCGCAGTCGGGCGTGTTGCGGAGGATATTTTCCGCGATGACGTTTCCCTGCACGTTCTCCCCCACCGCGTAAATCCCGCACCCGCTTCGACATTCCTCGGGCGTCATCAGGATTTCCATGATATTTCCGTGGATGACGCAATCCTTCGCGCCGTGCTCTATCAGACGCGCGTTGCGGCTGGTGGAGGTGATGATATTTCCTCCGATACTGCTGTTATCCCCGTAGCTCCTTACGCTTCTGCCGCATATGGTGTGCGTCGCTAGAATTTTATTGGAGGAAATGCGCGCATACTCGCCTCTGTTTTCCAATCCCACGCTCATGCCCGCCCATTCCCCGACGATATTGTTCGCGCTGATGATAGAATACAGTCCTTCGTTTATGAATCCGAACGCGTGCGCCTCTTCCGTATGTTTGCCTACATTGTGCGTCCCGTTCGCCTTGACGTTATTTCCGACAAAGCGCCCGAAACGCCCGTTGGTATACACGCCCACCGCGCGCTGCCTCTCGCCGTCGCCGCGGTTTATCGCGTAAATAAAGGTGTTCTGCAACGAGATGCTGTTGGCGAGGTTGTTGTAAAGACCGTACACCGCGCATTCCTTGGGATACTCCTCGGCGCCGCACTCCGCCTTGATATAGCAGTCGTTCACCACGAGGTTGTCCGCCCGCGTTTCCATATGCGTATCGAGATTGCCGTTGTTGTAGATCCCCGCTATGCCGAGTTGTTTCTCCGCGTATATCTCTATGCGGCAATTCTCCACTTTCAAACCGTATGCCGTATTGTAAATCCCGAAAAACTGTCTTTTCGTAGCGGCGGGATTTTGAATATGCACGCGGATCGTCATATTTTTCATACATACGTTTCGCGCGGTGGGCTGAATGAAAAACAAGCTCCAATCGCTTCCCGTACTGTCCTCGATTTCCGCATCGATCTCCGCGTCGCTGCCGTCGATCACGATGTCCGAACGGCAAATATTGATCAGGCTGTTTAAACACATCTTTCCCAATAGAAAGCAGTTGCTTTTTACTCCCCTGATCTCCATTCTGCCTTTGAGTCGGATCTCTTTGCCGTTCTCCGTTTCATTGATGCGCTTTTCCAATTCTTTATTCATCTCTTTCTCCTTCGATAAAAATGTTATGTATGACTTCTTATTTTCGCCGATGTTTTTATTTGTTTCTGTATTTGACGGCTTGCCGTCAATTCCCGCAGTCGGGGCGCGCAAATTGTCTGATGATCGTCTGCATCTGCTCTCGTTCCATACCTGCCAGTCCTCTCGCTATCTTTTCGAGAAATTCTTTTTGCTCGCGTCTGAGATATTGTCGCCCCAGATAATATCCCTCCGCCACGTATACCCCGCCGTAGACGCCCGTCTTCGTATAGATCGGGTAAGATAAGGAAAGCTCCTGAATGTCCCGGCGCACGGTCGATTCGTTGACCGAGAACTCGAACGCCAGATTTTCCACTTTTTCATAACGTCTTTCACAGAGTGTTTCGAGGATTCTCTGCCGCCGCTCTAAGGCTTTCACTTATCTCACCCCCTTTGCCGTCCTTGATGGCTCTATTTTCTCAATCCTTCCGTGCAGTTTTTGCACGGAACAAAAAACTTTTTTCGATTTTTTATGAAAAATAAAAAACGCCTCGACGAAACAGTATCTTTCAAAAAGAATACTGCTCGCCAAGACGCTTTTTGCCTTGCTCTGACACGCTATGCGTGTTTTACGAACACTTGCCCGCAATCTATGGACAAACGGATTTACCCGCGCGCTGTTTCAGCGCGACCGCCGTGTGGACTGCAAACGCTCTATTATTTTATTGTGTGATCACCTTGATGTCCATTTCTCTTTTCTTGCGCAGCTTACTGAAAATGACGACCCCGCATCTCGGACACGTTTGACGCATCACCCCGTCGTTGTCCTTATATCCCCTCACCTTCACCCCGCAATTCGGACAATACATCTGCGCGGCGCTTCCTTCCCTCGGCTCCATCTCTTTTCCTTCCCCTTCCTCCCCTTTCAAAATCCGAACATATGTTCGGATTTTATTTTATTATACTTCCTTTTTTTTACAATGTCAAGCGAATACGCCCTATCGTTTTGTGAAAATTTCTTTTTGTCTTTTCAATAGAATCAGACTGCCCGAAAAGAGCCGTAACGATTTTTTCTCCCGGGCAGGATAGGTCTGTTTCCCGCCTTCTTACAACCGTTCTTTTTTTGACAAGAAACTTTTTAAGAGGGCAAGACAAAATTTTCCGCTTTCTATTTTCTATTTTTAGTAAGGAAACGCCGCCACTTTGTTCTTCGTCGAATTTTTTAAAAATCGATAAAACCTTCGTTCTTTTTGGATTTTTCGCTATTTATTCTCGTTTCACGGGAAACGAGAATAAAATTTATAGATTTTCAGCGAAAATTTTTTAGCTTGCGGCAAATAAACTCCCGGGTTTTCTTCCTTTTCCGTCTTCCTTGGATAGGCGGAAAGGGGAGGGCGGCAATTCCTTGGAAAGCAAAATCCGAGGGCTTCAAATCACGCACGCTCCTCGGATTTTTTCTGTTAATAAAGATTTCACGGACTCCCCTACGCGTTTTATTTTTCTGATATCCTTTTCGGGCGGAACGCCGAAAGGAGGCTCATGACAAAAAGGATTCCCGGCAAAAAGAGCAAATATCTGCCCTGAAACTCCGTCATCGCTTTAAAACCAAGCGTCGCGGGAAAGACATAGCTTATATACTGTAAAAATCGAGGCGGCAAAAAGGAGGGAAACATAATTCCCGAAAGCATAATCGAAGGTAAAAACATTAATTGAGAGAGCATCACAAAATTTTGTCTGCGTCTTGCACATCAGTCCGAAAACGCAGCCGATACTCCAAGAAACGAGAATAAACAGGGCGAGCGCCACAAAGTACGGCGGCAGATTGTGAAACAGTGAGGCGTGAAGAGTAAAAGGCGCGACAGCAAAGACAATGACGCTCGTGACCGATTTTCAACAATTTTTTATAATTATAAAATTCCTCCGCAAATTCCTGTTTCAAAAGGCCGAAAAGGGAAAACTCCCGCGGCTAACCTCCCGATTTTATTCATTTTGTTTTTTCCCTCCCCGCTTCGTTTTTTCCTTTTGTTTTTCTCTCCCAAAAAAGCCGCAAAAAAGCCCCGGATTCCCGGGGCTTTTCCCTTTCTTGTCTTATTCTATTCTCCGCTTCCTTCCTCCGGCTTTACCTCTAACCTAAGCTCATAATCCCCCAAGTGTTTCAGCTTGAATCCGTTTTTCTTATACGACTCATACTCGAACGCTTCCAGCTCCTCTATCGCGAGCTTATGAAATTCATAAAAGTTATGCCACCATTCGTACCCCGTCCCAAGCTCCGCGTTCAAATAAGCGTCCGCTATCTCGCAGCCCATCTGCGGCGCCACGTAAAACGCACCCATCGCCAAGACGTTCACTCCGTTGCCCGTGATCGCCCTAAGCGCCGCGGGAACGCTCTCTACCACTCCGCTCATCACGTGCGGGCATTTACTTGCCGCAATGTGGATTCCCATTCCCGTTCCGCAAAACAACAGCGCGCGCTCAAATTCGCCTTCGCTGATCTGCGCTCCCACACGCAGTCCCACGCGGTGAAACATATTTTCCGTATCGGCCGGATCGCTTTCGCTCGTAACTCCCAGGTCCGTGATCTTCCATCCCTTCCCTTTCAGGTATCCTACCACCGCTTCTTTCAACGGATATCCCGCAAAGTCCGCTCCCACCACCAAGTACTTATCCTTGATTCTTTTCATCTTTCCCTTCTCCTTCCCTTTTTACTCGCTCCCTCTTCTTTTCCGTCCTCGTATCTCTCCGGAAGCTTGATATCCTTTCGCTCTTCCTGCACTTGTTCGCGCCTTTCTTCTACGCCCTGTGAAAAATTTTTATCCGAAAGCGTGAGGTCTTTGAGATACACCTTCACCCGCTCCTGCGCACGGAATACAAACTCCGCCTCCACCACCTGGCGCCTCTCCTCTTTACTCAGTCTTACGGGCGAGCCGTCCCCTTTTTTGCCTTTTCCCAGTTCGATCGCATATTCCTCGAACTTCGGACCCAGCGCCACGGCGTTCGGCGATTCTTTCCCTCTCCGCAAATCCAGGCGGTATATCTCGCCCTCCGAGTTTCTCACCACCACGCCCAGAAATGTCACCCGGCCTTCTCCTTTCAGACGCACGTTCCAGTATTGATAATCCCCAAGATGATTTTTATGGCCCGCCAGGCACAACGACGGCGAGATGCCGAAAAAGAAATACTCCTCCGCCGTCGGACTCGACGTACAGCACAACGACTCGCCTTCCAACCCTATCTCCGTTTCCGCTCCGTCGTATATCTCGCCCTGTTTCCACACCCGCACTTTCCGACACGTGCCCGCCTCACAACCGAAATTGTTTTCATAGACCCTTTGCGCCCCGTTCACCGTATACGCCGGCGGAAAACAATACTTCCCGTTTACAGCTTCCACTTCGCTCCGATACGGCAGCAGCGGCAATCCCTCTTCCGTCTGCGCGCTGCAAAAATCCTGATACTGCATAAACCCGTACGTCAGCTTGTGCGCCTCTTTCACGTCGCGGCTCCTTACCCGTATCTCTTCCCCGCTCGTCACCTCACCTTCCGCCGGATAATATTTCCCCTTCTTCCCACACAGAGTAAATCCGTTCACCTTCCCCCGCTTCATGCCTTTCCCCGCTTCTTTAATCCGACAGATCGCCTCACCCTTTTCATACCTCACTTCCGCTATCTGCGGATACCTCACCACACGACCCTCCAATGCGTCCGCGATCCGCTTTGCGATCGGCGCTTTATTGACCGGGTGAATCGGATGATAATACATCCCGCCGTCCCCCTTGCGCCAACGCGGCTCTATGTCGTAAATCGGCACCGTCGTCACCTTCCCGCTCTCTTCCTGCAACTGCGTCAGCGCTTCGTTTATGTACAGATACCCGTACTTATCCCCGTACGGATAATATTCCGGCGCGATATGCACCGCCACAAACCGCTCCGCTTTGAATCGCTCCACGTATTCTCGACAAAGAATTTTCAGCTCCCGTAAAAAGAACCAACCGAACTCGAAATCGTATGCCGAGCTTTCCCCCAAGTACCACACGATTCCCTTGAATCTCAGCCCTTCCAGCGGCGCGATTTTCTCGTTCCACACCCCGGACAACTGCGTGTAGTTTCGACTACCTGCACGGTTGTACTCCTCAGCGCTCGCATATCTGCCCACGCGCTTTAAAAATTCCACCAGCTCTTCGTCCGCTTCCACGCTTTCTCGCCTCAGGTACGCTTCCACGCTCAGACCGCCCATCGCCGTCTGCACAAAACCTATCGGCACGCCGCTTCTCTCCCATAACAGCGTCCCCGTCTGCACGCACAGCGCCGATACCCCGCTCAGTTTCGCCCCGCCGCGACTCCACTCGTACTCACACGCCAAATCCTCCTGCGGATACGCGGGACGGGTCATTTCTTCCCCGGCTCCCACCGCCTTTTCTTCCAGATTCAAAACCGACACGTCCGCCTTCTCCGCACGCTCCTGCCACCCTTCTGCATTCTCCACCGCAGACAGACTATACGACATATTCGACTGACCCAGCGCCAGATACACGTCCCCGAATCGCAACCGCACACGGATCTCTTCCCCTCCGCTCGCCGCACTAAGCTCAAAATATCCCCCCGTTTCCTCTACCGCTTTAAACTCCGCCCGAAAACGTCCGCCTGTTGCTTTCACCCTTTTCGTTTCACGATACCCTTCCCCGCTAAGCGTGCAGAGTATCTCCCCTTCCCCATATCCTTTCACCGTCACCGGCTCCCCTCTTTGCAGCACCGCGCCCTCTTTCAGGTATCTTAAAAAACTCAACATCTCTTTCCTCCTTCTCCTGCTTTCTTTATCTCTTTGCGCCGACCAGGTATTTATCCAGCACATAACAGGCGACCGCCGACCAGCCGTGACAAAGGCTGCCCGCGTCGTTGAAATCGGCTTCGCCGCGCTCCGTTTCCCAATAGGACGTCGCGCCCGCATAGAGCATCTTTCCGAAAATTTCCGCTACGTTTTCCACGCACCATTTACAATCCTTTTCCGCCTTCACGATCGCGTCGTATTGCATGGGTAAAGCGGCGAGCGTCATTTCCACCGCCTTTCCCTTCGGGGCTTTGAGGATTGCGCAGAGCCGCCCGGCGCGGTTCGCGTCCAAGTCGCAGGCGAGAAGCGTCGCCGCCTGCATATAGGCGTGATAGCCGTACAGCGTTCCGTCCGACGCTTTATAAGAGGCGTACATCTCTTTTTCGGGATCGTAAAAAGCGTTTAAGCTGTCTTTCAGCGACGCGGAATATTTCTGCATTTCCGCCGCCTGCGCGTCCTTTCCGAAACGCTTTTCGAGCGCGGCGAGCTTATCCGCCGCTATGGATACGAGCGCCGTCAAAATGCCGTCGTGCGCTTTCGGAATTTCCTCCGTGCGGTTGAAATTCCCGCCGTCCAGACCGTCCGACCATTCGTGAAAATTCCAATAGCAGGCCTCCGTAAAGACCGACACCCCGTTTTCCGAGCTTCTTTCGCGAAAGACCTCGAGCATTTTTTCCGCTTTCGGGAGCATTTCACCCACGAATTTTTCGTCGTAATCGGCTTCGGCGTTTTCGCAGACCGCGATCATCCAATAGGCGCTGAAAGAGGGAATGGTGATGTTCGCGCGCGCGGGAGCGCAAAGCTGCAAAAGCCCGTCGCCTCGCAGCGTATCGGCAAACAGGCGCAGGGACGCCCGCGGAAATTCGTATTCCTCGAAAACGCCGTACCCGAACAGCATCTGATTGCGCGAATCCATGCCGTACAGGGCCTGTTCCCGCCAGGGACAATCCTCGTAATGCTCGTGCGCGCAGAGTTCGAGCGTGCGCCTGCCCGTTTCGTAAATTTTATTCAGCAGTCTGTCCCCGAATTCTTTTTCGATCTTCTTAAAAGGATAGAGCGCCTCGCGCACCGACAGACGGACGAGTTCCGCGCTCCCGTTTTCGATATACAGACAGAGATAACGGCAACCGACGCGGTACAGGTATTCGTCGAGAGCGTTTTCCCCCTCGGCAAAAAACAGCTCGCAGGCAAAATTCCTGCCTTCTCGCTCCGTGCGGACGCGCAGATCGGCAAGATGCTCTCCCCAGCCTATGATCCCGCGGCAGGCCCTGTCCGTCCTGACGCAGAGGGAAAGATAGCCGCTCGTTTCCTTTTTGAGGTCCGCGATGAGAAAAATTCCGTCCCCGCCCTGCGTTTTTGCGGAAAAACGGACGGGACGGCACGCGCCCGCCGCCTTTATTCTGTCCTGCCCCGTCATCTCGGCAAAGCGCAGCGTGGACATCCAGGCGTTTTGCATCTTAGCGGCAGCCGTTCTCCCGACACGGTACTTAAAGACGCCCTGCGCGACGATTTCCCACGGCAAAGGCGCGGAGATCCGCAATCTTTCGATCGGTCTTTTTTCGTCGGTAAATTTGTCTAAAACGGCGCGGCAAGGCTTCCAGTCCTCGCCAAAAGCGGTAAAGTCATATTTCCATCCGTATCCCAGCTGCGGGGTGATTTTGTCCCCGACGGAATACTTCGCCGCAGCCCTGCCCCATGTATTTTCATCGGAACACGCGATACTGACGCCGTCGATCATCACCTCGAAAGAGATAAACGCCGCCATCGTCCGGGCGACGGAAAAATCCTCGCCCATATGCGCGGCGACGACGTACAGCTCGTTGTTTCCCGATTTCAAAAAGGGAGCGAGATCGATCTCGTCCACCCTCTTTTTTTCGGGAATATCCGCGTACTGCGCATTGGCGACGAACGCTCCGTTCAAATAGGCGGCGTATTTATAGTCCGCTCCGATTTTGAGGAGCGCTTTCTTTCCCTTCCCGTCGTAAAAAAATTCTTTTTTGAACTCGGAAAACCCTCGTTCTTCCCCTTGCGTCCAAATCCGTTTCATCTTTATTCCTCCCCTGTCCCGCGATTTTTGCCTAACGTTCGTTCCCGCTTTCCGTATAAATGCCGCTCTTTTCGCTGGCTACGATGCCGTCGGTGATCATATTGACGAAAAAGCCGTCCGCATAGGGCTGAAAGCGGAGTTCCCTGCGATTGAAAAATTCCTTTCTTTCGGCGTCCGCCGCCGCGATCTCCTCTTCGGGCTTGCCTTCGATTTTCAGGATCAGCACGTCGATGAGCTTTAAGACATTGTCCGCGGCAAAGCGCAGGATCTCCATGCTTTCCGCCTGCACGGGCAGAAGGTCTGAAACGTCGGGAAAGTTTTTCAACGTTTCCGTCAGGAATGTTTTTGCCTCTTTAAAACCGGGCAAAGCCGAAGCCGCGTCCGTTTCCTCTTTCATGTATTTAAAGCTGACCGTGCGCTCCACTTCCTCGTAAAAATGACGCGCAAAATCTTTATACTTCCCGAAAGCGCTCGCATAATAATCTTCCCTGATCTCTTTAAAAGCCGCGTTTTCGTCCGAGAGCACCCGTCCCATCAGATAGAACGCGAAGCCGTTGGGATAAAAGGCGCGCTGTATCTGACAGCTTAAAAATCCGTTCAGGCCGATGGCGGCGAGAGAGCGAATATCCTCGTATAGCACCTTTGCGATCGTTTCCCCGCCGAAATCCCGATTGATGTCCCACATCAGGTGATAGTCGAAATCGAAGCTGTCCCCTGTAAAGACTTTTTTCCAGCCCGCGAGAAAAGCGAGATATTCCGCCGCATTGGTGGGATAGACCATTTCGTTGCGCTTATACTCCAAAAGAGGACGGGTACGCCAATCCCCCGAAACGTCGAACGCAGCCGTATAGCTTCGGAAAATGGGCGCGAACATGAGGATAAAACGATCGGGATTCAGGAGGCGCTGTTCGAGGGGAGGCCAATACAGTTCAAGGTAGACGAGAAAGACGATTTTTACGTTCAGGCGTCTTTCCGTCAGCAGTCTGTCGATCTCGTTGAGGATCATCACGTACCAATCGGACATCCGCTTTTTGGAACATTCCCCGCACTCGCAGGCGTTGTTGAAATCGTCCGCCAGCCAGAAATGCAAAACGTCTATTTCGGGATGATTTGCCGCGTACTCCGCCACCGTTTCCGCCAGCAGTTTCCGCGCCGCAGGATTGGAATAGCAGAGGTGCGTGTTCAAGGGCTTTCCCTTAAAAAACTGACGTTTGCCGCCCACTTCCGCGAGCAAACCGCGCTTTTTTTCGGACAGAACTTCCCGGCTTGTGTACCAGCCGTTGCAGTCGATGCCGAGGCACGCGGGCGTCCAGCCGTGCCCGACGGAATGATAGAGAAGGGAACGTTTTTTCAGCGCTTCCACGATGATGCCGATATAATTTTTCGCCGTTTCCTCGTCGATTTTTTCGGGAGTCAGCAAAGGATTGCCGAGATGTTCGTACCAACGGCTGAAAAACTCGTAAGAGGTGCTGAATTGGGTGAAATAGCCGTTAAATCCCGCCTTAGCCGCCCAATCGATGAGTTCCAGCACGTTTTCCAGACTCACCGCGCCTTCGATGGTGATTCCGCGATGGCGCTGCGAGGGTTCAAAGACGCAGCAAGCGCTTATTTCCCCTATCTTTTTATGCGGAATGTACTCTCCGTTTTTCCCGGGCCGCAAAAAGCGGCATCCGCAGCGGCGAAGCAGCTCGTATACGCCCAGCAGAAGCGCCCGGGGGCAGTTCGCCTTGATCTCTCCGCGTCCCGCGGACACCGAAATCTCGCATCTCTCGCGGAAAATATCCTCGTCCCGCCCCGCGGTCAAAGCGATGCTTCCGCGCTCCCCCGTCATGAAGACGAGGTATCTGTTCAGTTCCTCTTTGGCAAATTCAATCGTTTTATGTATCATATCGTTTCTTTACTTTTATAGCATATCGTCGAACACGCCGAGAATTCCCGCGTTGATGGCGCCCATGACGGTGGCGTTTGCCGCCAGATCCGAAAAGACGATGGGGTATTCTCCCGTGAATTTTGAAATATAGTCGAGGTATTCGTTCCCGAACCCGATCACCGAACCCGTCAGCACGATCTTTTCCACGTCGAGAAGGTCGGACAAAGAAGAGGCGAACGTGGCGATGACGCGGGCGGCGGAATGGATCACCCGCACCACCAGTTCGTCTTTTTGTCTATACGCCTCCAAAAGTTCCGTGATGGTGACGTCGTCCCACGAAAGCCCTTTTTCCCGAATCCAATCCTGCAAAACGCTCTTTTTCCCCAGGGAAAGCTCCCGCTTGACGATCGCTAAAGAACTGAAAAGCGAGGTGACGTCGTAATAGTTTCCGTAACCGAGATTTCCGTAATTGTCCTCTTCGGAGAGAAACATATTCATTTTGAAATAGCCGATCTCGCCCGCGAAACCGTGCGTCCCTTCGTACACCTTGCCGTCGATGAGCAAAGCGGCGCCTACGCCGACGTCCACGTGAAGCATTAGGGCGTTTTCCACATCCTTCAATACGTCGCCGTACATTTTTTCGCCCAAAAGAGCCAGATTGATGTCGTTTTTCACGATGACCATGCAACCGAACTCCTGTTCGAAAATCGTTTGCAGGGAAATATTCCCAAGTTCCCGGAAACGGGGATTGAGAATGAATTTTCCGCTCTCCTTATCGATCTTGCCGGGGGAAGCGATGGCGATGCAGCAAAGCGTCCGTCCCTTTACGTTCTCGTCGTCCATCAATTGACGGATCACTTCGAGGAGGCGCGCGATGTCTTCTTTATGAAAGCAAACTCTGTCCAGCGTGCGTTTTGCGAGGATGTTGCTCCCGAAATCCGCGGCGCAGAACGAGATCTGCCAGCGGGACAAGTCCACCGCGATCACGTATCCGAAATCCGCGTTGATGGACAGATTGATCCCGCCGCGTCCCTTTGCGTCGCTCTCCCGATACACGATATTCTGTTCGATGAGATCGTCCACGATTTTCGCTATCGCCGTATTGCTGAGTTTGAGTTCCCGCGCGAGGTCGGAATAGCTCTGCGTCTTTTTTCGCAACAAATCGATGATGCTCTTTTTGTTTTTTCTTCTTAAATACGATTGATTTCTCACCTGCATATCACTTCCCATCCTTTTCGTCTTATCGATTTTTCTTAACTTTATTTTACCCCGCTTCGATTTAATAGTCAACTAAAAACGGACCGTTTCCCGTTTATAGAAACGTTTGGAAATCAAACGGTTTTTTTCAGCCGATCGATAAGGCAAAGGAATCTACTCCCGTTTCTTTAACGCAAAGCCGACCGCCAGCAATGCAAGAGCCGAAAACGTCCCCGCGCCCGCCAGGCTTTTGCAGCCGCCGTCCCCGCCCGACGAATCCCGCGCCTTTGCGACGAGATAGGAAACGGGTGCGGAAAGGTCGCTGTCCAAGGCCTCGAAGGTATCCTCCGAGAGCGCCTTGACGGAAAAGATATGTTCGCCCTCGCTCAATTCCTCTTCGACCTGATAGCTGCTCTTATTGGAGGTCTTTACGGATTTTCCGTCGAGATATACGGTATAGAGATTGGCGCCCGCGATCTTTTCCCAGCGCAACGTCTTGCTTGCCTCGTCCCATACGGGCACGGGCGCGGGCAGTTTTTCGATGACGGGCGGCAACTGCGTATCCGCTACGCTGACGTAAAAATCGTCCACCAAAATATCCGCCGTACAGCAGTCGAGGCTCAAAAATCCGAAATAATCGAACGAATTGACCTCAAAGCTGCAATCCGCCACCTGCACCCCGTCGAGATACATCCGATAGCGATTATTTTCCGCTTCGAGTTTGTATTCCATCCAGGGAGTGTCTTCGCCCGCGATCGCATTGGGCACAGCGTAGGACCGAGCGCTGAACGTCAGCTTTTCGCCGAACATTTCCCCGAACGCCGCGTCGGAAAAATCGTTGGTCGTGCCGCCGTTGAATACGGCGTACGTATGCGGGGAAACCTCCGTATTTTGCGTATACCTCTGCACGGTGAAGAGCAGATTGTTCGTCCCGAGATAGTGCGCCTCCGCCTTTTTTCGGAAGGAAATTCCCACCCAGCCGCGCTCCGCCGCCTTTTCCGTCAGGAATTTCAGACGAAATCCCGCCGTGAAATTTTTTACCCGATAATCCCCGCCCGGACCGATATGGAAATAGGAATTCATCGCCACCGAAGCGTTGTCGAGATGGAGAACTTTGTTCCCGCTTTCTCCGTTTTCGTATTCTATTTTGCCCACTCCCTTCAAGTGCGCGTCGATTCCCTGTTCCTCGCCGCCGTTTAAAACGTTATTCGACCATTTCTCCGCAAACGCGGCATCCGTTTCGATAAACGCGCCGTCCGCGGCGTAGGATTCGAAGTCGTCGGAAAAGCCGGGCAGCGCCGCGCTCTCCTCCGCATAGGCCGCTTTTGAAGAGAACGGGCTCAGCGATATACAGAGAGCCAGAAGTCCGCCTACGAGCGAAAATGTCTTTTTCATCTTTCTATTTATGAACCTCCCGTCACAAAACGAAAATACTTTCCCGCCCTTGCGTCCTTCCTTTTGACGTCACCGCTTTGCGGGAAAGGAAAAGGGGGGATATAAATGGTGAAAATCGCGCAAAAATACGGTTGAAACCGCACGACAAAATTTTTAAAGCGGACGATCGGCGCCGTTCTCTTCTTTTGTAAAAAAGCTCTCGTCCGAAACTCGCCGAATATCGCCCTTCCGCCTTGCGGGAACAAATTTTTCTCCGCTTTACCCCACGACCACCAGCACCGCTTCCCCCGCGCCGAGGTTTACGGACAGACTTTCGCCCGCAAAGTCCTTTTTGCCGCCGCCGTCGACGGTGTAGCCGCTCACTTTCCCGCTAAAATTTAGGGTGATCTCGTCCGCCGCCGCACACCCTTGAATCGTATCGTCCGCGACGGCGTTGTTTACGACGTAAAGAGCCGTTTTGCCGTCGTAGTCGAAACATCCGACGAGGGCGTGAGTGGAAGAAACGGACGAAAGTTCTTTGAACGTCCCTCCGAGAAGATCCTCTTCGGGGATGCTCATGCGCTCCTCTCCCCGATGGAGCTGAGGCATGACTCCTTTTACGATGACGCCTTCGCTCTTCGCGCACATCAGTACTTCGTCCACTGCGGCGATCATCTCGTTTGCCAGCTTCACGCGGCCGTACATCTCCGTCTTATTTCCCTCTGCGTCGAACATGGAGCCGACGAAATCCCCCTGCGGATTGACGCCGCAGAAATATTGGACCCCCTTCGCGCCGTAAGCGAGGCAGGTGTTGACGTTCCACAAAAGATCCGCCTGCGTCGAGAGCCGCTGACCGTTCGCGAACGAACAGGTCTGCACATACACCCAGAAAGGAATGTTCGCTTTTAACGCCGCCTTGCGGATGAGGGACATATTTTCAAAATATCCGTTCATGAGAGCGGGAAAAGAGCCTTGAATGGGATAAAAGTCGTAAGAGAGCACCTGAGGCTCGAAAATTTCCATATAGTCCTGCAAATACTGCTCATAGGTGTACGATTCCACGGGCAACGTGTCTTCGGAAGTATAGGAACGGAACCAAAGCTGTTTTTCGTTCGCATACGTCGGAAACAGATTGACGTGATAGAGCTTTTCGGAAGTATCCTTTAAAACGTTTTCGAAGATCGAGCGCGAAGAGGCGAGATTTTCGTACATCGTTCTGCCCGGTTCGTCCGAGAGCATGATGCCCGCAAAATTCTCGTGATGCATGACCGTGGCGAGCGCGCTGCGGACGTTGCTCTCCGATTTTACATTGTCCGCGCCCGAGTACGCGAGCAGATACGCCAGATCGTAATCGTAACAAAAATCGAGCGCCGTCGCCACGTCCGCCTGATTCAACGTGACGTAATCGGTAAGCCCCATCATCGTGTTGACGCCCGCCTCCGCGTACGCTTTAAAAATTTCCTCGTCTGTCAGAAAATTCTTTTCGTAGCCGTATTTTGCGGGAGGAATGGAATTGTACGCCCCCACGGGCATGGTCTTATAATCGTGCTGAGGAAACCAATACGAGCCGTACGTGCCGTAATCGATCGTCCCCCCTTGCGCCGAGGAGCTGTCGGACAAAGAATTTCCGGGCGAGGAATCGGCGGACGAGCTTTCCGCGCTGTCGGACGGCGCCGCGCACGCCGCCGAGAAAAGCAGCAGCGCGGACAAAAACGCCGACGCGGCGATATAAAATTTCTTTTTCATAATTTCTTTCCTGTTTCTTTTATTCGTAAAACCGCGCGTTATCCCTTGATGCCGCCGATCGTCGTATTGTTCATGATCGTCTTTTGGAAAATGCTGAAAATGACGAGGACGGGAATCATGGAAAAGATCACCGCGGCAAAAACTTGGGGAAGATTGTTCTTGTTCTGATCGGAAATCCGCTGCAAGCCGTAAGCGATGGTCGCTTTTTCGGGCATATACATATAGACGGTGAAATAATCGTTCCAATACCCGATCGCGGAAAGAATGCCCAAGGAAACGAGCACGGGCACCGCCATGGGGATCATGATGGTGAAATAGATTCGGAAATGTCCCGCGCCGTCGATCTGCGCCGCTTCCGCATACGTCCAGGACAAATTTTTATAAAAGCCGTACATGATGAGAAAATACGAGCCGAATCCGCCGCAGGCAAAAATGAAATATCCCGTATACGTATTGATCAGTCCGACGGAATTGTACATTTTATACGTGGAAGCCATAGATCCCATCGTCGGAATCATCATGATGATCACCGCAAAGGAATAAAACGCGTCCCTACCTTTAAACTCGTACTTCGTCACCACATAGGCAGTGGCGGAGCAGGACATCAAGGAAAGAAAAGTGGCTCCCACCGTCATAAAAAGACTGTTGAAATACATCATCGGGACGGATACGCGGTCCGCGGAAAGCGTAAAGCTGTTTTTCCAGTTTTCCAGCGTCCATACCTTAGGCAAGCCGTTGATATTTAAAAAGAAGTCCTTTCTCGTCTTGAAAGAGTTTAAAAGGCACCACAAAAACGGAAACAACAAAGATATGGCATACAAGGCGAAAATAGCGAAAACCACCCACATGACGATGGAATCTTTTTTCGTCTTATGTACTCTATTCATTCTCATATACACCCTCAAAGAGCTTTTGAGGAAAGGGGAGAGGCTCCCCTTTCTTAAAAACTCACATACGATTTCTTGCCTTGCTTTTACAATTTACTTTCTGCGTTTTTTCGAGAACAGAAGCGCCGCTGCGCCGACCGCCGCGATCAAGGCGCCGCCGCCCATTGCGCTGCCGCAGCCGCTTTCCGTACCCGACGAGCCGGAAGTATTCTCCGAGCTCTCCTTCGTTGAAGAATCCGCGCTGTCGCTCGCGGAGTCGCCGCCCGACGAAAGGACGTAATCCACCGAGTTTCTGGACGCGATATGCGCCGCCGTGTCCGAAGGGTTCGCGGCTACCGTCACTTTATACGTGCCGTCCGCCGTCAGAGAGGAAAGGTCGATCTCCGTGGCCGTCACGTTTTTTTCCAGCACCGTATCGCTGCCGAGTTTCACCGTCACGTCATAGCTCGCCGCGCCGTCCACCGCTTTCCAGGTGACTTTTTTCGCCGAAGGATCCGCCGTCAGTTGCGGTTTTTCGAGCGGCGTGGGCAGAGGGTCGTTCGCCATGTCGGCGGGAGCCACGTCCGCGACGAAATCCGCGGTGAGAGCCTTTTCCGAAGCCGCAAACGTCAGGACGTCCCGGCGGGAAACGGGCGTAACCGCAAAATTGTCCATTTCAAAATAGGCGGGAGAGTCGGTGGCGATGCCGAGATAGCCTTCCGTGTCCGCCGCGTTAAATTCGAGGACCTTTATGTATGCGCCTTTGACAGCGCCCGTCGCGGCGTCCACTTCCGCCAGAAAGAGCGCCACTTTGTTGTTCACGCAGACGAGCTTAACTCGCGTGGTCTTGTTGTACATACTGTAAATATTTCCCGCGTTGTCGGGATCGGGATCGTACCACGCCGCCACGTTGTTATCGGGCTTGCTTGCGTCGTACCCGCCGTTGTAATTGGGAATGGAAGTCGCGGTGGGGGAAGTCGTCGCTTTGAGTTTGGACAAAGCCACCGTGGGGCATTTACAGGTAGTCGCCATAGCCAAGGGCGCAATGATCGTTTCGTTGTTGCCGTAGAAATCGATGGCGGCGAGCCCTTCGTTGATGCCGATCGCATACACGGTGCTGTCCGTGATGGCGAGTCCGCCCTCTTTCATGCCGAACACGAGGTAGGCGGCGGAAGGTCTGTTGCCCAGAACAAGCGCACCCCTCTGCTGTACGGGGATGGAGATATAATCGAACTGCATCACGAAATCCGCGTACTTCTTCGTGGTGAGCAGGCGGGTACCCGTCGAGGTGCCGTAGAATCCCAATTTGCCGTTTTCCGCGGTGACGCCTGTCAGATCGTGCGAAGTAGAGTCCGTCTTGATCATGTGCGTTTCGGGAGCGGTGTTGGAAGCGAACTGGAATTTGTCGCTGCTGATATAGTTCCCTGTAAAGTTGCTGGTCACCGTTTCCGCGCCCTCTTCGTTGTCCTTGAACTGATAGCCCGTCATCGTCAGGTTATCTTTGAGCATATAGCTCAAATTGCCTTCGCCCTCGTGCGTAACGGCGAAAAATCCGTCGGGATCGAAATTTTCGAGAAGGATCTTTTCGTTTTCCCCGACGACGATTTCGAGGTCGGCGCCCTTTCCCGTAAACGTCACGGGGATCGCCGCCGCGCGTTCGCCGATCGCCCCGTCCGCCACTTCCACTTCGGCAAACAGCGCGGAAGACGCCTCTTCTTTATCCACCTTCTCTCCGCCGAACATCACCTTGCCGTCTTTGACTGTAAAATAGAAATAACTGTGCGCGCCCGTCAGCGAACGGCTGTTTTCATAGCCGAATCCGAATCCGACCTTCTGCCCCGCGGCAAGTTCTTTGAGAATGACCTGCGCCTTCATTTCGAGATTGGTCGCCAGGCCCTTATCCGTTTGCAGAGCCGCCCGCGTGACGATTCCCGTGCCCGCGGCGGGATTGGTGATATTGAGTCCGCTCGCTTCTCTGGGCGTGCGTTCCAATCCCCTGGCGATGAAACAGTCCGCCGCTGCCGCCGCGTCTTTCTCCGTGATCACTTTGCTCGCGTCGTCCATATCGGTGGTGAAAATCGTATCCGTCTTGGTCGTTTCCCCTTCCTGATAGGAAGCGGTGAGCGTCGCGCCGTCCACGACCAGCCCGTTCGCATAGCGCACATACGCATTGGCGAAAAAGTCGGAAGTGCCGTCGTAAGGCGCCCAATTGGATACCACGGAGGTGACCTCCGTCCATCTGTCCCACTCGGAGAAAAATCCGTTGATGAGCTTTACGTCCACCCAGTCGTTCTCGTTCACCGTCATCTCCATGCGGAAATAGGTATTGCCGTACGCCGTGATATTGTTTTTAAAGGTGCCGGCAGACCAGGAATACGCCTCCCAGCCGAGCTCTCCCCCGAGGGGAATATCCTTTCCCGCTCCGCCGTTATAGAAAAGCTGAGGCATCGGGTCGTCCGCCGTCGCGGACGCTCTTTCCCCCGCCACCGAAGAGATACCGTTATTGCCGCCCGTCAGGACAAAGCCGTAGGTGTGGCTTTCGGAAAGAGATTTCGCTCCGGGGACCAGCTTGAATTGCAGATTATCGCTTTCGAGTCCCACAAATTTATACGTGAGCGTCACCTTTACGCCCTCTTTCGCCATCGTCGCCTTGGGCACGGGCGTGCCCACCAGCATTTCCTGCCATTCGCCGTTGTTATAATTGACGGCATAATCGGTCGCTTCCGCCGCCACGTATGCGTCGGCGTCCCCTTCCGCCTGTTCGAGGACTTTAAAGTTCGTGAGGTTGATCTCGTTCTTCGACGTAATCAAACCGTCGCCCGCAGGCTTGCTTTCCACCGTCCCCGCGTTTGCGAGAATCGTGCCGGTACCCAGCGATCCCGCCAGCAGCCCCGCCGCCAGCAGCGTCAGAAATTTTTTGTTTCTCATCTTGTTTCTCCTTTCATTTTATACGGGTCGCACCCGTTTTCTTTTAATATTCATAGACGGGGAACGCCTTATCGAGCACCTTTCGCACGATCAGCACGATAGGAGTCCCGAGCAATGCGCACAAAACGCCGATAGACGCGCCCATAGCCATCTGCGGCGTGCCGTTGTCCCGCACATTGGTTACGATATATAGAGCGATCGTATACCCCTTGGCGGACGCCGCCGCGTCGCCCAGCAGCAGTTTAGGCTGCAAAAAGTAGCTGAAAATAACCGCCGTCCCCATCAGCAGCAGCGTCGCCAGCGTCGATCCGATCAGGGGGATCACCACGTACCAAAGCTCCCCCATCAGTCCGAGTCCGTCCAGTTTCCCCGCTTCGAGCACCTCGGCGGGGATACGCGCCATCGCCCCCGACATGAGAACGATGTTGCCGCCTATGCCCGACCATAAGCCGTAGAAAAGGATCGTCCACCACGCCGTCTTGGGATCGGCAAAATATCCGTCGAACGGAACGAGCTTTTCCAGTCCCAGATTGGCGAACAGTTCGGGAATAAAGTTGTTCAGCATATAGGAATAGGAAAGCGTGAGGACGGTGACCGAAATGATGGACGGCAGGAAAAAGATCACTTTATAGAGATTATTGAGAGGGATCTTTTTATACAGCATATACGCGCAGAAAAGAGAGATCGGCAGGATGACAAAATCGTTCCATAAAAAGACGGTAAACGAGTTCCATACCGCGCGCGGCAGTACGCTGTTCGGCTTTACGAAAGCCGTATACAACTCCTTATAATTGGCAAACCCCGCCCATTTCCATTCGCCCGACAGCATATCGAAACGCTTGAAGGACAGCAGAATCGAGTCGAAGTTGACAAAGAGCCAGAATACGCAGAAATGCAAGACGGGAATCGCCATCAGCGCGATCATAAACACGATTTCATTCGCGCTCTTTTTTCTGCGTTTTCCGAGAACGCAGCCTTTATTTTTCGTTTGCTCCATACTTACTCCTTTTCCGTCCGGCTCCGCGGAGCCGGACTTACCAAGCGGCGTCCTTCTCAGTTCACCCAGGTATCCCAGGCGCCCTTGACGCCCGCGTATTCCGCCGCGCACCAGCTGTCCGCCGTCACGCCGGGATAATTGATGAGAAGATTGACATACGGATCGCCCGCGTTGAATTTGCGCACTTTGAGTCCCGTCCAAAGAGGGCTTCTCGAATCCTCGAACCACGTGGTGGAATTTTTCCAAATGTCGATACAGGATTGCTGAAAGGAATTGAGGGAGATCGACTCCACATCGTACTCGAAAGGCATGGGCGTGCCGCAGATCTCCGTATACAATCGGAGCATATCGTCCCGGCACACATAGGCGAGAAACGCCTTGGCGCCCTCTTTGTTCTTCGCTTTATTGGGAACGGCGACAAAGCTGGGCTGACCGCTGTAATTGTAAGAGATATACTCGCCCTTCTCGTCCTTTAACGCGTCGTCCATATAAGGGACGGGCATCATGCGGATTTCGTCCTCGATGTCCTCGCCCGACTCGTTTTGAATCCAGCTGCCGTTGGGGATCATGGCAGCCATGCCCGCGCCGAACGCCTGCTGCGCCTGATAATGGTCGTAAGAGCCGGACATTCTCGCAATGTATTTTTCTTTATTTTTGACGATCAGATCCTCAAACGTTTGGAGCATCGTCAACTTACCGTAAGAAGGGCTGCTCAGCTTATCGCTGTTGAAAAGTTCGGGACTGTCGAACTGCATAAGCTCGTTCATCTTTTCTTCGCCCGATACTTGCAGCCACCAATTCGTACCGATGAAATCCCAATAGCCCCCGCTGACCTTTCCCGGATAGACGAAAGGCGCGATTTTGCCGTTCGTATCCGCCACGATCCGGTCGCAGAGCGCTTTCAGTTCCGTCACCGTTTCGGGGACTTCCCATTCGTATTCGTCGAACATGGTCTTATTGTAGACGAGTCCCGTCACAGAGGTGGCGCTTGGGAAAATGTAATAGTGCAGATTGTTTTGGTTGTATGCCTGGCCGTACGTCTTCCAGGAACCCGTTATCTTTTCGAGAATCGTCTTTTCCTCGCCCGGGATCTTCGTATTATACAGCTCGTCGAGATTTTCAAGCTGATCCAAAGACGCATAGCTTTGCCAAGGCGAAGCCAGTAAGTAATAAATATCGTCGAGATTGCTGCCCGCTTCCAATTTCGAGCTCATCGCCGTAGTCGCCTGGGCGTCTATCGTCAATACGATATAATACTCCTTTCCCTCGTCCGCTTCCAGGAAATGCCGCGACAGCTGACGGATCCATTCGCTGCCGTTGCCTTCCGAATAGGTGATCTTGATGGGAGTCTTGCCCTCCTTGGTATCCAAATACATCTCGCCTTTCTTGCTGTCGAAAACGACGTCGCCGTAAGCGCCCGACGAATCGGAAGGGTCTTTCGAGTCGTTTTCGCGGTTGCCGCAGCCCGCCGCAAAGCTCGCGCCGAAAATGGTGACCGCCGAAAGACATACCGCCAAAAGTTTGTTCAATTTCATCTTTGTTTTCCTCCAAAAAATATACTCGATCGGAACTAACCGTCAATAGGGAATCACGAAGCACCCTTCTCCGCTTTTTAAACTCAGCGTCAATTTGCCGTCCTTGACGGGACGAACGGATTTTACGCCGTTGAGGACGACGATGGCGTTATGTACGCTCTCCACCGTCAGCGTCACCTCGTTGTCCAGTTTTCTGCCCGGATCGGTAAAATTGACGACCATATAGCCTTCTCGCGCGTCCTTATCTTCGAACACACCCACGAGCACGTCCTCCGTGCCCTCCACTTTCTTCACCGTCTTGGCGCTCTCCATGCGCTGTACGCGCTCGAAATTGCCCTCGCCGCCGTCTTCGCTAGACGTCATCACGCCTTTCCATGTAAAGTTTTTGTAATAGGGCATCATCGCTTGAAGATAGCCGTTCGCCGTCTTTACGTAATCGAACGTCGCGGTCTTTTGATAATCGCGGTCGAGCAGGGCGTCGTTTCCGAAATGTCCCGCGCCGTCGTAAGGGGGCGGACAAGTGAAGCAGAACCACTGGATCCCGTCGCCGCCGTAGGCGAGGAAGCTATAAGCCTGAAACGCCGCGTCCCCTATGCTTTCCAAAGGCCTGTTGCTGCCGAAGGAAATGCTTTGCAGGAAGGTCCACATCTTCCTGTTCTCCCCCTCTTCGTCCAGCGCTTTTCTGACCATTTCCATATTTTGGAGGAAGCTGCCTTCCAGGAAATAATCGCGGGACTTTTTCAAGGGGTAATGATCGTAACTCAAATAAGGCGTTTTAACTTTTTCGAGGTACTGCGCGATATACGTTTCGTAGCTGATGGGCGTTGCCCCGCCGAGCTGCGCGCCTCCCGCGATGACGGGAAACAGATTGACGTAATAGCACAGATCGGGCGCCGCCTGCGTAAAGATTTTTTGCGCAAAGCCGTGCTGATCGAATTTATCCGCCGCAGGCTCGTCGCCGATAAAACAGCCGTAAAAAGCATCGGCGTATTCGTATTCGACGTACGGCTTTAAATAGTTTTTCACTTTTTCGACGGCCTGTTCCTCGGTGTCTACGCCCGATTCGACGAGCGTCTTTGCCTTCGAGAGGTAGTCGTTGAGCGCGGGAATACTGATCAGCTGTTTGATTCCCACCTCGTGCGCCGCTTTCAGACATTTCTTGTTATAGGTTTCCGTTCCCCATAACATATACTCATAGCCGGGAAAGGCAATCGTGATGCCCGATTCGGCGATCCATTGGTATTTTTCCAGAAATTCCTCATCGGTCAGAGTCGTGACTTTTCCCGTTTTATTCCCCCAATCGTCGTATTCGGTGATTTTGTCGGATACCCCTACCCACATCCCAATATCAAGAAGTTCCTTGGAATCGTATACGGGTTCCGGCGCGGGCGTCCCGGAGTCCTTTCCTCCCGATCCGCCGCAAGCGCCTGCGGAAAACATCACCGCCCCTGCCAGCATACACACAAATAATTTCTTCATAGCACCTCCAAAATTAATCTTTGTTTATATTTTTGTCCTTACAACAGTTTTTTCCGTTAAAAAAATTTTTACCAAAAGAGCCATTTTCCTTTAAAGCGGTTTTATTGTATCATATATTTTTCGCCTTGTCAATACTAAAATTAAAAAAAGTTTTATATATTTTCTTATTTTTTTCCTTTTTTAGCTTTTAACTTTTTATAAACCGCATTTAATATAAACTTTCTTAAAATAAAGAAAGTGTAATTTTATTCTTGTCAATCAGATATATAGGAAACTCATCCGCCGTAAATTTTGCGTTTTCTTTCTTCCCTTTCGGGCATGATACAATACACAAAAAAACTTCCCGGAGAAATTCCGAGAAGTTTTTAGTGAAGTTGTCGAGAGTCGGTAGACCTATTTTCTTTGATTTCTATTCTCAAAAAGTCTATAATCCATCCATACCCCATTGCGGCTACAACAAAAATAGTAAGGATAGTCGTTATAAGAATGATTCCTATATCCCGCGCTCTTACAGAGGAAAAATTTAAAGAATCGTTATGTCCCCGCTTTTGAAATGCGTTTAAAGCCGTTTAGAAAGCCGGTAAAGTCTTTCCGAGTCATGGCCCGAAGGGGAAGCTTACAAACAAATTTTCGCGCGCTGAGGCGCAATTTTAAGCCTTGCGCAAGTCAAAGGAAAATCGGGAAATCCTTTGCGGAGTTTCCCGATTTTCCGGCCGTTCGATTCAGCCGATATAGTTTTCCAGCCCGCTCTCCGTATAAAAAGCGGAGCGAAGAGAAAGCTTGGTGTTGAAGGCAAGAATTCCGACATCGCACTTGCCCGCGATTCCGTAACTCGCAAGGTCGTCGATCGTAAACACGACTTCACCGTTGACGGAAAGGAACAAAGAATCTTGATATTTGAGCACGGAAAGTCCGCAGAATTCGCCGTTTGAATAGGAGATCTCGCAGGTGCTTTCCACGCTTTGGCTCCAATTCCACGTATTGTTGTCTTCGTACTTCACGTATCCCACCGTATTGGCGGAAAGATTGTCGTAGCCGCTGACGTAGAAGAACAACGTCGAAGAGGCGGAGGACACGACGATCCCGAACTTGGGATAAGGGTCCGCGTTATACACCGTTTCCGCGCAGAGCTGCGTTTCGGCATAAAATTCCTCGCTTCCGCAGCCTTGGAAATAGGTATATTGATCGTATACGCCGTCGAGCACAGTAACGCCGTCGGGCGTTTCTTTTACGGCCGCCGAGGAGAAATACATAGAACCGTCCCCGAACGAAGCGGAAGAGCCTCCCGCCAAATCCAAAGTTTGCCGCATAAGAGCGGAAAGAGCATTATATCCCATTTGATTGAGATGAACGCCGTCCGGCGCGGCGAAGCCCTTTTTAAGCTTCCCATTCTCCGACAGCCTGCCCGCGGCGTCTATGGCCGTCCAGTCCTTCGAGCCGGCCGTCTGCTTGACGAGCGCGTTGATCCGCGCGATTTTTTCCGCGTTCGAGCCGTCGGCCGCGCCCGCCAGCGTCACGACATACAGCTTCGCACCCGGCATCGCCGAGGAGAGGCTGTCGGCCGTAAGCCCGATTTCTTCGGCGATCTTTTCGGCGCTCTTTCCCGCGGCGGAACCGTTCACTTCGTCCATGCCCGCGTACAAGACTATCTTTTTGGGATTGTATTCCGCCAAAGCCTGCGCCCGTCCCCGCCAGTCCGAAATCTTCGTTCCCGACGACGCCATATTCATAATGCCTTTTTTGCCTACGTCCGAAGCGTAGGTGCGCCAGTAGGCCGTATCCAGCTGCGAATCTCCCAAGAAGAGAACGTCCGCTTCCTTTTTGAAGTCGGTCATGTAGCCCTTGTTTGCGTCCACCCTTATAAAAGAGGAGGCGTTGCTCCAATTACAGCCGCTTTCCTTAAAGGGCGTCCATACGCTGTCCGCGTAGTCGTGCGTGTTGCGCATCGCAGGACAGACGTATAAATTATTCTTCCCCTCTGCCGCCGTCACGCCGAACAGCTCGTAGCTTAAAAATACGCTGTTTTTATAGCCGTAATCGGTATATTCGTAGGAATATCTGAAATTCCAGCCGTTGACGCAGAGCAGATCCAGCGCGTAGTTCTCTCCGAATCCGTTTGGCGTTACCACCCTCTGCAAAATGGTGTCGCCGTCTGCCGTGATCAGAAAGTGCAGCGTGTTTCCCACGTTCCAACCCGTCGGGATATCGTATTCCGTGCCGATCAGATACTCTATATTGTCGTCGTAACCGCTCGAATAGAAAATATCCGATTTGACGTCATCGTCTTTTACGTACGCGTCCAGCGTAATTCCCTCCTCCGAATAGGAAGCGTCAAAATACGCGGTGGCCGTATTAAACCGATTGGACGAAGCGAGCGAGATCGCCCTGTCGGGGATCTCGGCCTCGGGCGGAGTCGTTTCGGAGGAAAGGGAGGAGGACTCCGACTGCACCGAATCGGACGAGAACACCCCCGAGGAAGACCCCGACGAATTTTTATTTACGCCGACGGCGCAGGACCCGAGCGCGAACGACGTGAAAATTACGGAAAGAACAGCCGCCGTTATCGCAGTACATCTTTTCATAATGACCTCCTAAAACTGTCCGAGGATCTTGTAGGATCCGCCCGGTATCGTGAGCTTCAAACCTTTGCCCGCGCCTTCGACAGCTTTCCCCGTAAGCATATCCACAAACGCGCCGCCAAAGCCCGTGCCCGAAAGATCCACCTCGATCTGTTTCTCGGACGCCGAATAGTTGAATACGACCACCGCCCTCGTGCCGCCGCGCCTATCCGCCTTGCAGTAAGCGTAATATACGGAATCGTCGTTCGTAGGCACGCGGTAACGCATACCGCCCGCGTTAAACGCGGCGTAGCTGTTTTGCAGGGTAAAGAGCTCGAAAACGGAATCTCTAAGGTCTGCGGACCAGTCTTTTTCGATGATGTCCTGACCGACAAACGCGCTCGTCCCCGAGTGCAGGAAAGCCATGTGCCCGCTAGTGGTGAGAAGCGCCGCTTCCGCCTTCCGCTTATAGTCCTCCACGTTTTCGTATTTTTGCTCGAACGAAAGAGGCGCAATGGCGGAGCCGCCCAAGGAAACGACGTTATCCCTTCCCGATTTGATGAAATCGTCCACCGTCGAGGCGTTGCAGTCGGTCACGGCGTCGATGCCCAAACTCCACGCGCCGCCGCCCCAGCCTCCCATATTGTAGTTCTGAACGGCCGTATAATGATAGGAATAAATATAATTCGAATCCCCCGTGCCCTCGGGCAGGATCATGATGTTGCGCGCGTTGAGCGGCTTTGTGATGCACTCGTACGTGACCTCGGAGGGATTTTCCGAGCCGAAATAGTAGGCGGGCGGCGCGTCCAGCGCGACTCCGTCAAAACCGAAGTCCGCCCAGTACGTCACATATTTTTTGGACTCGCGCTGCCAGGCGGCGCCGTTAAAATTGTAGTTGGGAATTTGTCCGTTCTCTCCCCAAAATCCGTAATAATAGGCGTTGGCCGTATCGCTCCAAAACCACTTCGTCGGATCGGGACAATTTTCGCTGAACAAAAACCAGTCGCGCTCCTCCGACTTGATATGGTTGGCGTAATCGAGGCAGGCTTTGCGGAAAAATTCGGCGGTGCTGCGCGCGTAGCCCACGTTGCCGAACATAAACGCGTACATACCCAAAGAGTGCGCCTTATCCAAAAAGGCGTTCCAGTCGTCCAGCGTACCGTTCACGGGGTCGGCGTTGTAATTGTCCGTAGCGCCCAATCCCGACCAGATATCCCCCACGCCCTCGTACGGCTGATGAACTTCGATCACTTTAAAGCCGTTCGCGCGGTAATATTCGAGTTTCTCCGTCATTTCGGCGATGGACACCTTCTGTTCCTTAGGATAGTAACGCACCACGCCCGATTCGCGCAGCCACCAGCTTTCGGGCACGGCTTCGCCGAATCCGAATATCTGGAACTGGTTGCTGTTGGCCCATCCGCTGTCGATAACCGTCAGCTTTACGTATCGGAACATTTTTTCCTCTCCCGTGGCCGCTTCAAACGTCTGTCCCTGCGCATAGGAGCCTTCCCCATTATAGAGCGCCGTCCACTCGCTTCCGTCCGCGGAGGCTTCGATTTTAAATTGATAGCTGCCGGGGTCCTGGAACCTTTGAACGACCTTTTCCACGCGGCAGACGTTGCCGAGATCGATTTGCAGCCAATGCGCGCCGTCATACGTTTCCGCGCACCAGAACTGATTTCTGCCGTCCTCGTGCTCGGGATTGGTCGTGCATTTCAGCGCGTTGAATCCCTCGTTGGAATAATCGGACACGGCGCCCTTTAAGCCCTGCGCCAGGTCCTTGACAAGCGGCACCCCGAACAGCTTTGCCGCGTCGCTTTTCTTCATCTTTACGAACTTGCACACGGTCCCGACAGAAGCGGGATTCGCCGCCGTCCAGGCGCTGCCGTCGTCGGACACGAACACCTCCTCTCCCTGAACGGAGTCCACGTAAGCGCCGTAGGGGAAGGAATACACGAGGCTTCCGTCCTCGGCCTTGCCTTCGGCCGCCTGCCCGCAGGCGGGGGAAGCGAGGTCCTTAAAGCCGTTGACCTTCATCTCCGTGAGATTGGCCCAGCCGGGTCCGGAATACACTTTAAACTCTACGGACGAGTAGAGTCCGTCCGTTTCGAAACAAAAATACGTGCCCCTCCGCGCAGTGCGCTCGGCGAGAGTCGTCTTTCCGTCCGCGCTCTCGGCCGTAACCTCGAATTCATAGGAACCGTAGTCCTGCAAATACACTTCCACGCTCTTCACGCTGCATTCGTATTCCCAGCGGACGCCGCAATATTGGGGAAAGTTGCCGTCATTGGCGCAGTAATAGCTGCCCGTATCCCCGTCAAAAGCCTTCTCGTGCTCGAAGCCCGCCGCCCAGCTGCCGCTGTATCCCTTCATGCCGAGGGCTATGTTCGTGCCCTGCGACAACGGCGCGCTGTCCACGGTAAATTCGCAGCTCGTAAACGCGGAAGCGTTCTCCGAGCCGTAAAATTCGATTTTTACGAAACGGTAAAACCCGTTCGCCGAGTCGGCGAACATTTTGCCGGGCGCGCCCAACTTATAGTCGGCAATCGTCACCCACTCGCCCTCCCCCGCCGCGCCGTAAACGGCGAAACTCCAAACGTCGGAGGTCAAAAATATCTGTTTGTAGCCCGTTACGCCGCGAAGCTCACCGAGATCGCAGACGAGGGCGGGAAGGACGTCGTTTTTGTCCGCCTCCCAGTAAGTTTCCGTATTTCCGTCGGCCGCGTTTTCCGCGCCGTGCCCCTCCGTTTCGGAGGTAGCCGAGGCGGAATAGGACGGCTTTGCTTTTTCAAGCGCCGAGATACGCACGGGCGGCGCCTGCCAGACCAGCATGGCCGTCAATAAAAAGGCTAAAATGATCTTCATACCAAACGATTTCATACTCACGCCTCCTGCCACGCCAGTACGGGATACCCGTTCCGGCCGTTTTTCCAAACGCCGAGAGAGCTGTCGAGCTTTTCGGCCAGCGATGCGAACTCGCCCGTTTCCAATGCGCGCGTATCCGTAGCGGCGGGACTGTAACCGAGCGTGCCCATGCCCTCCGCTTTCGCGGCGTAGCAATTCTCCACGCTTCCGTAGTTCGCGCCGCAAACCGTGCCCGACGCGGACGTTTCGCCCTTTTCGCCCTTTACCTCTCCCGTGGCGTATCCGTCGCCGAGGCTTCCGAAATTACACGCGACGAGCCCGCCCGCGTACACGTTGCCTTTCCCGCCGTCCGCCGACGCGGCGACCGTTCCTACGCTGTAAGAGTCCTTGATCAGTCCTTTGTTTTTCGCGGCGAGCCCGCCCGCCGCGCTTCCCTGGGCGCCCCGGGAGGATACGTCCGCTTCGCTACGGCAGCGGAGGACCTTCCCGCCTTCGTTTACGGCGCAGACGCCGCCCGCGTACGCCGAGGGATTAGAGGAATATACGTCCACGCTTCCCTTCGCGGAACATTCGGAGATTACGCCTCCGTCCAAATAGCCGCAGATGCCGCCCGCGATTCCGCCCTTGGCCTTCACCTCGAATTTCACCTCGGACGAGCATCCTTCTATCACGGCGGCAACTCCGTAGCCGGCGACTCCGCCCGCAAAAATCTGCGAGGAGGTCCGCGTTTCCGAGGAATAGGAAATTTCCGTTTTCAGATTTTTGACGCTCCCGTTCAGATAGCCGAAAACGCCCGCATAACCGTTTTCCGCTTCGGGACGAATTCCGTACAGCTTATGTCCTTTTCCGTTCAGACTGCCGCAAAACGGCGCCGTATACGTCCCTATCGGCTCCCAGCGGCCCAGCTCTATGTCCGCAGTGAGTTCGTACGCCTTGTCGAGGTCCATGGAAACCAATTCCTGCAAAGTGCCGATTTTTATCGGATTGCCCGCCGTGCCGTAGGAAGCCGCGCGCGCGAAGCTTTTAGGCTGCGCGTATTGCTGATAGGGAAGGAAACCGTCCTCCACGAGCCAGCCGTTCAGCTTCCATTCCTTATACCAGGCCGCGGCGTTGAGCTTGGCCGCGGGGAGCGTTTGACAGGGCACGCGGAGGTGACGTTCCGTTTCCGAGCCCTCCCCCGTCCGTTGCAGGGAGATATTCTGTCCGTCCCAGCCGTAACAGGATTCGACCTCATAGTCGAGGAAATTTCTGCCCGTCACGCCGCCGAGAAAAGTGTTCCCGCCCGTTGTTTCACAGGAAACGTCGGCCGCCGAGAAACAGCGGACCAGCTTTCCGCCGTTGTTGTCCCCCGCTACGCCGCCCGCGTACGCGAGGTATCGGCCGCAGGAGGCCTTTACGAGTACGGATACGTCGAAGCTGTCGCGGACCGCGCCCGCGTTATAACCCACGACGCCGCCCGCATACGCCGCCGCAGTGTCGAGTCGCGAGGAAGCGGACACACTGCCGTAATGGGAACAGGACTCCACGATTCCTTCGATTTCCGCCTCGCCGCCGTTATAGCCGACGACCCCGCCTGCGTAGACCTCGGCCGCGTTTTGCGCGGAGATCTCCGCGTAGGCCGTGCATTTTCTGATTTCACCGCCCGCGCTTCTGCCCGCGATCCCGCCCGCGTAGACGGAAAGGCGCGAGGAGGACGAGGCCGCGGAGATCTCCGCGTTCACCAAACAGTTTTCGATGACGCCGCCCTTCAAAAAGCCTGCGAGGCCGCCTATATAGACGGTTTTATCCGCGCTTTGAACGTTGCCGACGAACTCCGCGCGGAGATTTTTGATCGTGCCCGTCACGCACCCAAAGACGGAGGATTGGCCGCAGAGGTTTTTCAAAGCGAATCCGTTGCCGTCCAGCGTGCCCGCAAAGGGCTTTTCCAGACTGCCGACGGACGCGATTTCCTTGTCCTTAAAGTCTATATCGCATTCCAGACGGTAATTCCCGTCCCCCATCTCAAAGAATTCTTCGGCCGTGGATACGCCCCGGACCTGCGCGTCCCAGCGTGCGTACAGCGTGACGTCCTTCGTCACCGCGGTTTTAAAATCGTACCGCTCGCCAAGCCCCTCCGTGTTTTCGTACCATCCGCCGAAATCCACGCCCTCGGCGGAGGGAGGGGCGGGCTCTTGCGCGCGTCCGCCCTCCTCCACCGTCTGCGCCGCTATGCCGATCGTTTGGCCGTTGCCGTCAAACGTCACGGTATAGCTGCGTGTTTTCGTGCAGCCGACGAAAAACGCCAAAACGCAGGCAAACAACACCGTTAAAAGTTTTTTCATCCGCCTTTCCCTCACCGAATTTCAATATCGCGCACAGGCGCGCCGATTCCGTAGATTTGGAGATTTTTACAGTTGGTCCAGCCCTCCACATATTCCGCCGTGATCTTTACGTAGCGGGCGCGCACGTTTTCGATATCTCCCTCGAAAACTTTGCCCGCGCCCCCCGCGGCGCTGTTGTCGAACGCGACGGTCCACTCGCTTCCGTCTTCGGAGAGCTCTATCTTCAATTTATATTTCGGCTCCGCGATCTCGTCCTGGAAAGTATAGCGGAAACCGTTTACGATACATACGTTTCCGAAATCCAATTCGAGCGTATGCGGACCTCCCCACGAGGCCGCGCACCAGAAATGTCCGCCGCTGTCGCTCTGCACCCAGACGTTTTCGGGGTTCATCGTCGCGATTCCGGGACGATAGCCTTCGTTGGAATAGTCGGACGCCGTCGGGACGACGTAGCGCGCCAGATCCGTCTTGAAGGGAGTTGCGAAAATTTTAATCTGCGAGTCGGACTTCACGCGCACATATGCAGCCTGCGCACCCTCGGAAACGCCCGCTTCTGCCGAGAACGCCGTCCATGTTTTGCCGTCCGCGGAGTATTCGGCGACGTCGCCGTTCGTCGCCGCGCCGTAAAGGTAACTCTCGCCGATCGGATATACGTCGTAGCCGCCCTCCTTGACGGGAGTCAGGCCGTACGCCACGTTTTTAAACCCGTAAACGTTCATCTCCGCGATATTCGCGCGGGTAGGACCGGAAAACTGCCTGATCAGCACCGCGTTCACTTCCCGCTTCACTTCGAGGCGAACGGTCTGCCCGTCGTGGTCCGCCCCCTCTTCGAGTTTGATCCAGGAGCCGTCTTCGAGGCGGGCTTCCACCTCGTAGTTATGCGTTCCCGCTTCCGTAAAACAGAAATCCACGTAATTTACATAGGCGATGTACGTCCATTCCACCGCGAGATATTTGGGATATGCCTCGTCGTTGGAGCACCAGTAGGTGCCGTACTTGCCGTCGAACGCCATTTCCGTTTCGCAGCCGGGCGCCCAGCTGTCCGCACTGCCTTTCATACCCAGCGCGATGTTCGTTCCCCCGGAAAGATCGAACAAGCCCACTTCAAATTCTTTGCTGGAAGGGACTCCGCCCGATTGCACGTTCAGGCGCACGTAGCGGAAATATCCGTTCGAGGAAATTTCGTACGCAGCCTGCGATCCTTGCCCCGCGGCTCTGCCCAGTTCCGCCCACAGCTCGCCGTCCGTCGAGCCCTCCACGACGAAATTCCAAGCTTTGGCTTCCGCAAAGGTCTGTTTCACCGAACGGACTTCGGACATTTTCCCGAGGTCGATCGTAAGGGACGCTTCGCCTGCCTCGGCCGCCTGCCAAAAAGTAGCCGCATTCCCGTCGATTGCCAAGGACGCGGCGTGACCTTCCGCGGAGGAAGTCGCCGTCGCCTTAGGGCCGTCGGGTATGTCGGGGTCTTCTTCTTTCCAATGCGCCGTCAGGGTGAACGAAGCGTTCACCGCGTCGGCAAAATTATAGGACTCCTCGCCCTTATACCAGGCCTCGAATATGTAGTTCTCCCTGACGGGATCCTTTTGGGGCCGCAAGACCCTTCCGCCCTCTTCGATCGACTGCGGGCCTATCGCAGGCTCCGCCGTGCCGCCCGCCAAATCGAAGGACACGACGAACGTCTGGGGAACGTGTGTCTGCGTCCAGCCCGCGTAAAGAGTCAAATCGCCCGCGATCGGAGTGGAAAGGTCGAATTTCTTTGTGCACGCCTGATCCGTATACCAGCCGTTGAAAGTATATCCGCTCTTTTTCGGCTCGTCGAAGGCGGCTGCCTCGCCCGCGTTCACCGCGACCTCGTAAGGGATTTCGTCGACGATAAACGTGACGACGTATCTTTGAGGCTTCGTTTCCCGCCAGGTGCCGTACAGTGTGACGTCCTTGGTGACGGGCGTCTTTTCGTCGTAAATTAGAGTCAGCGCGTCGTCCGTATACCACCCGTCGAACATTTTGCCCTCCGCGTTTTCGGGCTTGGCGCAGGAAGCGGTCCTGCCCGAGTCCACCGTTTCCGTCGAAAGAACGCCGTCCACATTATAGGTGACGGTGAACTTTGCCGACGCGCAGCCGAAGAAGCACGTCAGCAGCATAATCAACATAGCGGCAAATGCAGTTATTTTTTTCATTAAATTGCCCCTTTTTTTATATTTTGGGAAATAACGCAAAAAATACCATGGGAGGAAAAATATTTTCCGCGTTTATTCTCCTTTGGCATTATTATAATCCCCGAAAGGAAATTTGTCTTGCCGAATTTTTTATAAAATATGCCGTTTTTTTCACGATCTTTTCCATTCGGGAAAGCAATCGCTGGACAAGCGGGCGCCGAAGAGGTATAATAACGATGAGGTTACCGTTCATGACGAAACAAGATTATTACGCCAAATACACGTTTTTCGATCCTTCCCTGCCGTATAACGTGCACTGGTGGTACAACAGGACCACCGATTATCATCGGCACATGGACTTTTACGAGCTGTTTTTGCCGCTCGAAGGGGGGCTTATCCAATATTACAACGATCAGTGCATGACGCTGGAACCGCACACCCTTTATATCATTCCCAAAATGCAGTATCACAGAATCGATTATATTCGGCAGGAGGGAAATGCGAATATTTTTAACATGAGCGTTTCGGAAAGCTTTTTCGAACACAATATAGCTACGTATTCCTCCTCGCTCATGGAGGCGATCAGGGGAAAAGACTGTCTGTACGTGCGCCTGGAACAAGTATCCTACGAATTTTTGCTCATGCTTTCCCGCAAAGCCACTTACGATAAGGACGCAAATCAGAGATTGCAGGCGACGCGCTTGTTTCTCACCGCCGCCGCGACTCTTTATCAGGCCTGCGAAATAAATGACGACGCCCTTTCGCAGCCCCGGCGCTACGCGCTCGACATCAAAACGAAAATCGATAATTTGGAATATATCGAAAACGACGTGGCGAGCATATACGAGCATTATCCGCTGGCTCCCTCGCTGCTCATCAGGAACTTTAAAGATTTAACGGGCAAGACGATCATCAAATATCAGGTGGAACGACGCATGAAATACGCCTGCGCGCTGCTGACCAACACCGACTACACGATTCTGCGGATTTCCTCGATGGTCGGCTACGATTCTCTGAGCCATTTCACGGAAAATTTCAGAAAATTTTACGGAACGACTCCCGCGGCATACCGCAAAGAAATCTCGGCGCATCTCCGTGGCGCGGCGGAGGGAAAAAACAAGGACTAATAGATCTACGCAAAACGCGGGAATGTTCGGAAAATTTGACGAGATTTCCCCGACGGTTCTTTTTGAAGGCATACTAAAAAGGTATTTCCCCGTTGTCGGGAAAATACCTTTTTATCGTTTTACAAAACACAGCCGACAAGCCTACGAGCAGACGAATTTATATATCCGCGGAGCATAAGGCGGACGGAAGGATCTTCACGCGCGATAACCCAAACGTTTTCTATTCGCCGAACGCTTTACCGCCACGATTCTTTTTTTCACCAAGGGATATATGAGTATGCCGTCCCGCCTTTGAATACAAAGACAAGCTCGCCGAAAGCTTCATTTTTTCTTTAAAATTGTGTTCGGAGCGCCCGAATTACAACAATGCCTATAAGTCGGATATTACGTTTTGGATAAACGAAGTAGAATTGTGCGCATATAGGAGCAGGAGCGATTACGGCGACAGGCGGGGCAATTCCTCGATTCCGCCCTGGCCGCCGAATTCCATACAATATGGTATGCTGAAAAAAATCCGAGTCGATAATACGGGAACCAAAGGCGACCACAGAGCATCGATGAAACGAAAAGCCGCTGTCCTTCGTTTTGACTCCAAAGTTTCCGAATAGACAAAAGCGCGGTCAATCGAAACATCGATTGCCCGCGCTTTTGTCCATAATGAATGAAAAGTAGAGCACTAACCCACGGAAAAGGGTAGCCGTTATCCATAGGGATGGAACTCTAAATTCTTGATTGAATATCAGCTTTCATATTATTAGTTAAGACATTCCAATCAGGCAAACATTTTTCGCTATCATTAGTAACGATTAGTATGTGCAAATAGGTAGTATCAATCTTAATTGTTTGAAATTCCGAATCATGATATACCCAAATTGTTGTATTGCATAGCTCTATGCTATCCTTAGCTTGTAAACAAAGAATATTATCAATGGATACGCTATATTTAAGAAATGAAACATAGCAACCGTTATAATAGTCATTTAAAAATTCTTGTGTATCGTTTGCTAATTTTACAGTAGCTGTTCCGCTTGATAATTTTAACTTTGCGCCCACTCCGCCGAATTGTGTATCAGTGATTGTTTTATTGGTAATTACAGGGAAAAAGACTATTATCGGTTGTGTTAAATTGCAGACTTTGTATTCAACATCAACCAAATACTCTTGTCCGCCATAAATTAAAAATTTTTCTGTAATTTTTTCTTGTTCAGAAGGCGCAGAGCCACAACCGCTTAATAGGATTAAACTGACAGCAAAAAAATGGTTATACGCTTTTTTAAAATCATTATTTAATTCTCCCGAATATATTATTCAGCTAAAAAAGATATAGAACAATAAAAAACGTCGTATCTTATCTTTCGAAAAAATACGACATTATTATTGGTGTGTCCGCCGGGGCTCGAACCCGGACCGAAGGCGTCGGAGGCGTATAATCGCATGAAATATATGATTTTTTTGAATATTTTATCTTTTTTTATAGATAATTTCTTCTAAAATGAATATTTTATGTATATTTTACACTCAAGATAGACAAACTTTTCAAACTAAAAATTATCAAGAGTGTAAATCGAGTGTAAATTTTACACTCTCGATTTCTATTCGTTTTTCTTTTCCACATAAATTTTCGCCATGTATTTTTATAAAATTTCTAAGTTCTGATCTATTAAAAATTATTTTTTACTTTTTTGTTTCAATCTCTACATTTGTTCCCGCAATCGTCAGATACCAAATTTTTTCTTTCCCTGTACTATCTATGTTTCGCAGCAGAAAATGAACTTCATACAACTCACCTGCTCGATGTAGTTCCGTTTCTATGATACCGGTATATGGCGAGGCGTACACATTCTTTTTGTACGGATACACCTGCTCTTCCTGTTTCAAGATCTTTCCGTTACTTATTACTATCGTGATATTTTTCTGGAAGTATCTTTCATTGTCAATATCCAAACAAATATCCTTTTCCTCTTCTCGTATCGACAAAAGTATCCGATCCCAATAATAAAAGTTCGACCATGTTTTCAATGTTTTCTGAACTTCTTTCGTTTGCTTTAACGCCACTTTATATTGATTTCTCACCTCTGTGCTTTTGTGTTGACAGTAGCGGCAGACCTTATCCCGTACCGTCGGCATGACGTATCCCAGACAAAAAACACGCAGGTCTGAAATTTCGTTTAATATCTCTTGCGGCAATTCTTTGGCAATCATCATTCTCTTATTATATTCTGTTTCAAACCGCTTCTTCGCCAATTCTTTATCAAACTTTATCGGGCGTTTACGTGAAAACAGACGCCTGTTCTTTTTTTGGAAAACAACTTTTTCTTCGTCGCTTAATGCAGCGTATTGAGCCAACCGTTTCTCGAAATCCGCCACCCCATCACAACCGTCGCATGTGAAATAGCGAATCTCCTTGTCCACAAATTGCTTTTGTTTTTTAGCGTATAGCCGTCTAAATTCCTGTTCGTCAATTATCTCCGCACTTTTATGAACACGCATATCAAGTTCTAATCAAGGTAATAATAGCCCCATAACATTTAACGATATTTTTTATGCCAACTCTGTTATGCTTTTAGACTGGATAAAAAATGAAATAGACTATCCCGATAATAATAAAAAATATTTTTCGGGCGAAGCACAGCTTTGGATAGAAACTCTTAATGAAAAATATAGTCGAGAAGATTTCGTTTTTGCCGATTTGCTTTTATATAATTTAAGTATATTGTTGTGTCAAAAATGTCATTGGTATTGGTTTCCTAAAACATATATATTTTTTTCAGACTTCCCCAATTCACAATTTCGCTTATTTAGTTTAAAATTTAAATCTCAATATGAATTAAAGCGAATAAAAGAATTGATAAATGAAGATCAAATTGAAAAAATCAAAGCTCTGTTCCTGCCAATGCAAAAAATTAAAGAGAGTTCTAATAATCGCTATAGATATGAACGTGCCTTTAGTGACGCAGATCTAATATTAAATTATATTAAATTAGAAGAAATCGGAAGTCTTAATTAATACTTATCAGTAAAAAAGCATATTTAATATTTTATTATAGACGATAACTACAGGGTGGGAGCAAATTTGCTCCCATTTTTAATTATTGCTTTTACGAAGCCGCTTTATCGTTTCCGCGCCCACCTTGCCGATCAGCTCGCCTTCGTTAAAGCACGTAAAATCGTCGAATAACAATAACTTTTTATCCTCCATGCCGATAGTCGTCACCACATCGTCGTCCATAATGTCCGAGATAAAGAACTGCGGCAACCCGCGAGAATACACAATTTTCTCGCCCGATTTCTCTATATACTTCATGATATACGCCATCGCGCTTCCCAAGCCGTTTTTATGCTCTATCACTTCAAAATCGCATCTGCCGAACTTTTTATTGAAAAAAGTATTTTGCACCGTAATTTGCCGTCTATGGCTATTCAGATTATAATCGTTTTTTTCAAATAATTCCCCAACCATCATGCCGTCGGGGATATATAGCAGCCCGTGAAAATGCAACCGTTTCTTTTTTGGCGAGCGTTCCCATACGCCCATATATTTCCAGCCCTTGCGGGTATGCAAATTTTGCAGGCACTTCGTCAGTCCCCGCTTAAAACTTTCTTCCGTGTGGATTTTTCCGTCATAGGTGAACGTTACGAAATAATTAAATTCCTGCAAATTCGCTTTGCGGGTGAAGCGTATCCGCCGACAAATCAAATTTCTCTTTTTACGCCGCAAGTTTGCCTCGACATAATTTATCGTTGCCTGTTCGTTCCTGAAATACGGTCGCATCCCTTTCATTAATTTTTCCTTTTGTTCTTTTTTCGTTACATACCCGGTATCGTCATAGATTTTATTAAACAGTTCTTTCCTCGTCATTTTGTGGGTTGTTTTAGGCGCTTCTTTCGCCTGTGGCGGCGTGTTTTCTATCGGCGCGACAACTTCTCCACGGTCCTCATTTTCCTCGCTTTCAGCCGCAGCAGGCACGCTGTCAATCTTCGAGCCAACCATATTTTGTTGCGGCGGTTCTATTTCTTCCACGACCTCGATTTCCGTTTCTTTCGGGCGCGGTCTGCGGGGCTTTGGGTTCGTGGTGTGCGGGATTGCTATATAATGGCTCCCGTCGTGGTAGATTTTCGTTTCTTCGTACCACATACCTACCTCCTGATTTTTTATATTCGTCGCTATTGACATTTTTTTTCTTTTTTGCTATACTGATATTGAAAACGAGGTGCAACGCTATGAATCGTATCGAATTATTGCAAACCACGGCGAATACTTTGCTTAATAACAAAAATAAGACCATCAGCGCAGACGAATATCTTACCCTGATTTCCTCGGCAAAAACGCAGGAGGAAAAGGATTTTTATACGCAAATGTATAATTATCTCCTCGGTAAAAAGCAACAAGAAGTAATCGCCCATGAAAAGTATTAAAAAGTTTACTATCTTCGCCGGAGTTAACGGCGCAGGAAAAAGCACGCTGTTTTCCACGGAAGCGGAAGACAATCTCGGCATACGCTTGAACTCGGACGAAATTCTGCACTCTCTCGGACTCGATTGGACGGATCCCAACGCGCAAATTCTTGCGGGAAAACAACTCTTGCGATTGCAAAAAGACTGTTTGGAAAAAGCTCTTTCCTTTAATCAGGAAACCACGTTGAGCGGCATCACCATTTTAAGAACCATTAGCCAAGCGAAAGAACTCGGCTATTCTATACACCTGCGTTATGTCGGTGTAGAGTCCCCCGAAATCGCCAAAGAACGGGTAAGAAAACGCATCGAGTTAGGCGGACACGGTGTTACAGGCGAAACTATCGAACGAAGATTTATCAAATCAAAAGAAAATTTCCTTAAAATTTACCCGCTTTGCGATACCGTGATTATTTATGACAATACGGTATCCATGATATCCGTTGCGACAATCATCAACGGCAAACTCGAACATACGGGTTCCCAAGTCGATTGGGTGGAGCGTCTGTTGCAAGAACTGCATCTCGTTTGACTTCAATATCAAATATCTCAAACGCGGTTACACGCCGCGGTTTTTTATTTTTTACGCCGAGCGTCCCTCCCCGCGACTATCTTCGGCGTTTCCATACAATCCGTTAATGAAATAGCTGTTCTGCGCTTTCAGTTCCTCTACGCTTGCCTTTGACGTCCTGTACTCCAAATAACCCCTTAACCCCACTTTCGTTTTTAATGCCAAATCGTTGAAATAATCAGAAAAACAATCCGTTGAAAATCTGTCCCTGTAAGTTTTATAGTCCGCCAAATAATACCGTTTCTTTTCTATCTTCCCGTCCTGCGTTCCCC
>ERZ809074.653-NODE-653-length-52256-cov-46.990441_pt1 | contig 52256 bp, 52 predicted proteins | sample MGYA00520795_ERZ809074 | MGnify/ENA primary metagenome ERZ809074 (study PRJEB31570, sample SAMEA3212989) | Homo sapiens | biome: human-gut; feature: human gut; material: fecal | place: Sweden | collected 2011 ...
CGAAGCTATACCGTTCTCTCTTTCCTCACGATGTTTTCTTATCGGGAGCTGCCTTCCCGCCGTCTCTTTTTTCAATCTCCAAAAAAAGCATCCTGCAAAACCATACCAATAAGGCCATACCAGTCCTTTTCTTCTGCCAGTGCAGCCTTATCCGCCGTCAGTGCGGCGAAACCCTTTCCGATCAGCTTTGCACCGCCGCGAACTGTTCCTGCCACAAGACTTCCTACCGCAAAGCCTGCGCCTGTCGCGCCGCCGCGAAGCACACCTGCGGCGATTCCTCCGGCAGTAGCTCCCGTGAACGTCTTTTGCTGAAGCACCGCTTCCGCCTTCAGTTGATCGCTTTTGCCAAAGTTGTAGATATTCACGATCGTGAAATTCCCGTACTCTCTTGTCGTAATGCAAAAGCCAAAATAGCATCCCCAATACCGCGGATGGGTAATCGTGATGCAGTGGCGCGTGCTGCGAGAGGACATCCATCCTCCCGAAACGATCTCTGCGATGTCGATGTTGCATCTCGCGCCATATTTTTCAGCCGTTTCTTTGATCTTGCTCTTGATGTCGCCAAGCAGGATTCCTGTACCATTGATTCTGAATTCGTCCGTGTATTCTACCAGTGTTTTTTCTTTGATTTGTGTCAGCATAAAATACCTCCTCTTTTCCGCTTTTATACTGCTGAATCAATCGTTTGCCGGCGTGAGTGCATCAGTATCCGATTTATTCTCTTCAAGAATATTTTATTCCAAACAAAAATTCCTGTCAAGAATTTATTGTGCAAAATAAGAATATAGGAGACATCATTATGAAAAACATTAAATTAGCCCGCGTGATTCGCGATTACACACAGGTCAAAGTGCAGATGGACACCGGCATCAGCCAAAGCACGCTCTCAAAATATGAATGCGGAGAAGCGATCCCTACTGTCGAAAACCTGATGATATTGGCCGAATACTACCACACCAGCATGGATTATCTCATGGATCTCACCGATGAGCCGAAGGCGTACCCCAAAAAGCGCAAAGCATGATCCCTGCCGCACTCTATTTGCATCCCCGCCTGTTCTGTGCTACACTCTGCTCAACAGGAGGTGGGACGCATGGACATACTCTATCAGGACACGCGCATCGTGGTGGCGGTCAAGCCGGCGGGCGTGGTGTCCACCGACGAGCCGGGCGGTATGCCGGAGCTGCTCCGCGCCCACCTGCACACCGACTGCATCCGCACCGTCCACCGTCTGGACGCGCAGGTCGCCGGCGTCATGGTCTTTGCCCGCAGCCGTGTGGCCGCCTCCCTGCTGTCCCAGCAGATCCGGGAGCATCGCTTTTCCAAGGAGTATCTGGCTGTCCTCTGCGGTACGCCCGCCCAGCCCGCCGACACCCTGACGGACCTGCTGGTGCGGGACACCCGCCGCCGCGTCACCTACGTGGCGGACGCCCCCTCGCCGGACACCCGGGAGGCCCGGCTGTCCTACGACACCGTGGACAGTGCCGACGGCCTGACACTGGTGCGCGTCCGGCTCCACACCGGCCGTACCCACCAGATCCGCGTACAGTTTGCCTCCCGCGGCCTGCCGCTGTCCGGCGACCGCAAGTACGGCGCGTCCGACGCGCCGTGGCCCATCGCCCTGTGGTCGTACCGTCTGTCCTTCGCCCACCCCCAGACCAGCGAGGCCATGACCTTCGCCTGTCCGCCGCCGGACACGGCGCCGTGGACGCGCTTTACACTTCCTGAAACGCTGTAAGCATACAAAAAGCCTCTCCCACATCGGGAGAGGCTTTTTGCGTGTAAGTTGTCTTTTCGTTCAGTTTCCCTTTTTTGAGGTATCGGTCTTGGCTGCATCCTGCTTCGCCGGATCCGTCCCCGCCGGGGCAGCGGCGTCCGCGCCGTCCGCCGCGTCCTTCGCCGGTGCCAGACCGATGATGCGGTCGGTCAGGCCTGCTTTTTCGGCCTCCTCACGGGTCATCTCCAACGGCTCGTTGGAATCCTCCACCAGCTTGGCCAGCATCAGGTAACGGTAGTCATCGGCGCCGATGCAGGTGGACATGATGATGACCTTATCGCCCCAGACCGGCAGATCGTCGGTGTTCACGTGTACGCTGCCGAGGAACGGGCAAAATGCATTCTTTTCATCCGTGCCGGTGTAGTTCTTATCCGCGGCAGCCTTGCCCAGCGCCGTGAAGAAGTCGGTGAAATCCTGCTCGTCCGTAAAGTCGTGGCACTTCAGGATGATACTATCGTCATAGGGGATCGCCGCAAAAATGCGGTACGTCATCTTCCGCCCCGGCTGATAGACCTCCACCACGGGCTTATCCTCGAAGTGCATGGCGTTGGCGTAGTTCCGCAGACCGCCCAGCATGGTACCGTTGCGCATATTGTGACCGTAGATCACCGTCACAGGGTCGCTCATATCCGGCTTATTCAGGCTGGCCTGGGTATACATCGAACCGGCCTTGTTGTCCTTCCCGTCCAGATCGCGGTACAGATAGTAATCGTCGTCACCGGGCCGCTGCACCAGGAAGTTGCCCTCCCGGATGGCCATGTTGCTGGCGCCGGGGATCTTCATATAGGCGTAGACGTCGGGCCACGTCTTCTGCGCCGTCTCAAAATCCACCGGTACCTCCGGGGCGTCCGGCTCCACCAACACGATATCCGTGGGCTTGGGCTGCGTATCCGCATCCGGCTCATCGGGCTCCGTGGGCTTTTCTCCGCACCCCACCGCAAAAAGGCTCAGAGCCATCAGAAGCGCCAGCAGACCTGCCGTCCTGCGCAGGAAATTTTCTTTTTTCTCCATGTCGTTCTCCTTTCGGCAGCACTCATAAAGCGTGCGGAGCAGCGCGCACGCCGCCCCGCACCAATGCGCCGACGATATGGTATCATACACCGCCTGTAAATGCAACAGTTTTTCCCGGTCAGTCATAGGGTCACAGACTGTCCGTGACTGGTGAACAGCTTTTCAAAGCGCTTCCTCTGCGCCGGCGTCATACGGCCGCCGTACTGTCCCAGCAGCGCCGCAGCCTCCTGCACCTTTCCCTTTTTAAGATAGTTTCCTGCCGCCCGGTACAGGCTATCCGCCGCCGTGGAGCTAAGGGACTCCCCGACGGAGGCCGCTGCCTCGCCCCTGTCCACCTCCGCACCGGAGGCGGACAGCTTCTGCTCCTGCTGCGCCATGCTGCGGTAGTGGGCCAGCGCCGTCTCATATAGCTTTCTATCCTGCTGCCCGGCGCTGTCGTACTGCGCCTGCGCCTGCGCATATTCACGCTCCCACGCGGACAGATCATCCTGCCAGCGGTCGTAATGCTGCTTTTCCTGTTTGTCCAGCAGGTCATACTGCTCCCGCAGAGCCTGTCCCTCCCGGTCGTAGGTCTTCTGCGCCTGCTCCTGGAACTCCGGCAGCATGGCCATCAGCTCCTGCATATACCGCTCGTATGCCTGCTGTCCCGCCGTCTCCGCATAGCTGGAGGCGTAGCCGCCGGTCAGCGCCGCCGTCTGCCCCATGGTATCCTCCATGGCGGCGCGGCCCTTCTGTCGGTACATCTTGGCATACCGGGCAAAGGCGGCGTCCTCCTCCGGGTCGTAGGAAAACGGCTCTCGGCTCGTCATGTCGTCGTACAGTGCCGCCAGCTGCTGTCCGTAAACAGACTCGTATGCGTCGGGCCGCAGCGCCGCCACACTGTCGCGGTACGCCAGCGCCGCTGTCACATCTGCCGATGGCGTATAGCCCTTCTCCAGTCTTTCCAGTTCCCGTGCCGTCCTTGCCGACGGCTTGGCTACAGGCGCAGGCGGTGCCTCCGGCTCTGCCGGAGCAGGTGCCATCAGACTGCCCCATGTCTCGTCACCGGCAATACCGTCCAGCCGCAGCTTGTTCTTTCTCTGATAATCCCGCACGGCGGATCTCGTGTTTTTCCCGAAGATCCCGTCCTCCTTCAGCTGATAGCCGTGCTTGTTTAGCTCGCTTTGCAGCTGCCGCACCGCGTCGCCCTGCGAGCCGTATGCCACCATTTTGTATGTGGATGCCATTCGTTCCGTCCTTTCTCCTCATGTGGTCCTGCGCCATGCGTACAGCCCCTCGATGCCGGTGGCGGCGCTCTCCCATACTGCGTTTTCCGGCGAGGGCTGCGGCGGCACAGCCTCCGCAGTGAACCGCACGCTGCCCACCGGCCACAGCACGTCCGCCAGCGGTCTGCCACCCAGTGTCAATTCACCGGCCACCTCCGCGTCTCCGTAAAACACCGCCGGCCACGCACATTCCAGCGCCTCCCGTTCCCCGTACTTTCCGAAGGCTGCGCCCTTTCCGCCGTTACGCAGGTGCAGCGTCACCTGCGATGTGGACGCCGTATACCGCACAGTCCGCACACTGCCCACCGTATCCACGGCAGACAGCTCCACCTCATAGGAGGCAGTGGCTGCCAAGCCGCCGCCCAGCAGCTTCTTCACGCCGCTGCTCAGTGTGGTATAGCCGCTCCAGTCGCCGCCCATGGGGCGGTAGCGCGCCCGTACCTTTACTGTATTCCGACTCTCCACATCGGCGCAGGATGCCTTACACCACACCTTCAGATATGCGCCGTCATCCGCCGGTACGCCGTCTGCGTCGCACCGCGTCACGCCGCTGTCTGCGATCACCGGCTGCCGGTAGGCGTACACCTTAACAGCGCTCCCTGTTACCGTAGCCGACCTCCCTCGGCTGTCCGTCACTGTGACGGATGGTTTCATGGTACCCGCCGAGCCGATGAGCGCCGTGGTGCCGGAGGCGCCCGTCACCATCTGTCCCGCAAAGCTGAAGCTGCACGTTTTCACGGACGCGCCGCCCTTACCGGACGCCTTCACGGTGTATTGCAGGCGGCTCAGCCCCTGCAAGCACAGGTTCCACCCCTTGACCACCGCGTTGTCGTTGATCACCGTCACCTGCAACGCGGCGGTGGGCCGCATGGATTCCGGCACATAGGCGGTAAAGAACGCCTGCACGCTGCCGATATAGTCGCCGCCGTCGTAGATCGCCATGGTCATCGTGCCCACGCCCCACAGCGCATTGGGGATCTGGTTGGCCAGTGCCGCCGGCACCTTCCACTGGTACACTGCCTTCGCCGCCGTCTGGCTCACCTGCTTCAGCGAAGTCCCGCCCAGCGTACCCGAGCTGCTGCCAAAGGTGTAGGAAAACCGGAACTCATAGCCGCTGTCCGGCTTCGTCACCGTCAGTGTTCCCGTCTGCCCGATGGTGGCGTCGCCCGCTGCCAGTCCGAAGTCCTCCAGCGAGCTGCCCGGCTCCACCTCCAACGAATAGTTGTACCGCTGGTCACGACTGGAGCCGGAGCCGCTGTACAGCCGCACCGTCAGCGCCGTGGTGCCGCCGCTTTTCCCGGAGACCGTGATCCACCCGCTGTCGTAGTCGATACTGCTGCTCCACCGCTCCGGTGATGCCGCCTTCACCGTGTCGCCGCTGACCTCGCACGCCCCGTCCAGATACAGCGAGATATAAACGGGATAGCCGAAATAGGAGCCGCCTGTCACCGGCGCCAGCGATGCGTAGACGCGGTAGAGCATATCCTGCCCCGACCGCCGGCTGTCATAGGAAAACGTAACGCCGATATTCGGTGCGCTTCCCCAGTTCACCGTATCCAGTGTAATACTCATCACTCACCCTCCGATCCACCGGAATGTCAGGCCGCTCTCCGCCGCCTCCACGCTCCATGCGCCAATGGCGATACCGCCCAGCACCGTGATATTCGTGATATACAGCCGGTTATTGGACACATAGGCCACCTCTGTGGCGTCCTGCCAGAAGGACAGCCGCGTGGCTGTGAACACCGCCCGGAAGTTGTTCTGCTCCACCAGCTGCTCTCCGTCCACCTCGCGGCAGGTCAGATCCTGTCCCACCGCCACACCGTACACCGGCATTGCCCCGTCGTAATAGACGATGCCCGTGCGGATATATCCCTCCGTGTCCACCTTGTAGTGCTGAAACGCAGCGTCCACCGCCGCCACATCGGCCTTCAGGTCGGAGAAAAAGCTGTAATACTGGGTGATGGCCTCCGGATTTGCCTCCAGATAGGCGCTGAGGGCCGCCACATAGCTGCCGAAATCCGACACCGCCACATATTCCTCCTCCAGCCGTGCCGTCAGCTCCTCCGTCGTGCGCCGCACCTGATCCGCTGTCTTGACGATCATCGTCCGCAGCTTCTGGTACTGCCGGTCTGCCTCTGTCTGCTTGGTGCTCCCCGCCGCACCGGCGGCGGACGCATAGGCGGGACGCACACGGCTCCCTGTCTGCTCCAGCTGCTCCAGCGCCAGATTCAGCTGCTGTGCCATCTGAAACAGGTAGGAATACTGCTGCATCACCTGCTGCTGTAAGGTACCTGTGGGGCAGGCGGGCATGGCAAACGTGCTCACGGGCCGTCACTCCCCTTCTCATACACCGCCGACAGGCTGTATACCCGGCACCGTCCCACGCCCTTCAGCCGCAGACGCAGCTGTCTGCACCGCCGGGGCCGCAGATGCAGCAGGTAGCCGCGGGTCTGTCCATCGCCGCCGATGACCTCCCCCAGCGTCTCCCAGCACCGCCCGCCGTCATAGCTGACAAGTGCCTCCAGCCGCGCCCGGCCCTCCGGCTGCACCCGCAGCTCCAGCCGCGTCAGATACTTGCTCTCCGGCGTTGACAGTCCCAGCTCGCCCGTCTCCGCCATCCACCGCACTGTCTCCTCCTGTGTGCCGCTGCCGCCGGTCATGTCCAGCAGCGCCCCGCCGCGCTCCAGACCGTACAGCGCCCCGTCGCACACGGCAAACGCCATGATGTCCGCGTCGTCCTGCCTGTGCCACAGACCGTGGGCGGTGTCGTACACCAGCACATGCCGCTTCCCCGCAGCATCCCGCGCCGCCAGCCAGTACTGGCCGTTCCACCCGGCGGCTGCGGCATTCTCCAGCCGCACGTTCCCCAGCGGCAGCGACACGCAGGCCGGCATACTGCCGTCGAAGGCGTACACGCCGTTCAGCCCCACATAGAGCAGCGTCCCATCCACCAGCGCCGCGCTGCCGCCGCAGCCCTTCTTCACGCCGGGACACCGCAGCGTCACGATCTGGTGTGCGCCTGCCGCACTGGGATACACCCGCTCCATGCAGTCCTCCTTAAAGAAGATCACGCCGCCCAGACACGCCGCCGCGCCAGTAAACACGCCGTCGGAGCCTCTGGCCGCCGCATAGCTGTCGGTGCTCAAGCCCGCAAAGCTGTTCCAGTTCCGGAAATCCCCCAGCTTGCTGGCGTAGATCTCGTTCACCGGCTCTCCGTTGACGATGCCGTACTTGCAGCCCCACAGACGGTTGCCCTGCTCCACCACGAAATCCATGTCCGGGATGGTGCGCTCCACCGTCACTGCCGCCGTCTGGCTGCCCACCGTCCGGCACATCCCCGGCACCGCGATCCAGTTCTCGCCCGCTGCCTGCAAGGGATAGAGTCCGTCTACCCCCTCCGTCTCGCAGCCCCGCACGGTCACGCCGTCCCCGGCGGCGAAGCCCCGTCCGATACCGATGGCCGCCACCTTGGTGCATACGTTCTCCACCTCCAGCCACGAGCCGCCGTCATAGCGCTTGAGCACTGGCTCGCCGTCCGCCGTGTCCATCCACAGGCTGCCCGTTCCCGGCGACACAGGCGCCTCCTCTCCGATGGAGTAGCTGCCCAGCTCCTCGCCGCTGCTCCTGCACAGCGAAACCGTCACCTCCCCCGTGGAAACGGTGCGGTTCTCCAACCCGCCGTACTCCGTCAGGTTCTGCGTGTTGATGTACTTCTTATCCGGCCAGATCAGCAGGTACGCGCCCATGCTCACCAGCTGCTTGTCGCCGTCGGTCAGCACCAGCTCCGTTTTCTGCCCGTTGATGAACAGCGTCCGGCCGTCCACCCACACCGGCGCGTCCCGACATATTAGGCCGTGGGGTTCCTTCAGCATGGTCACCACACCTCGGGCGGGCCTTGTCTCCATGACCGGATACCCGCCGGCCCACAGGTTCTCCATCTCCCGAAAGCTCCCCATGGGACTGCCGCCCCGCCGGTCCAGCCCCAGAAACCGGTCTGCCGTGATCCGCTGCTGCGGCGGCGCCGTCAGTTTGGGAAAAAACATCCCCTCACCCCCTTAAAACAGATGCAGCGCCGCCGTGGTACGACGGGGTGCCGCCGTACGGCAGCAGTAGTCCTTGTAGGTCAGAAAGGCGTTGTTCCACTGGGCTGCCGCGTTGTTGTACCGCACCGTCTCGCCGTTGGCATAGTGGATCTGCGCCTCCACATAGTACCGGTACATCTGGTCATAGGGTGCCTCCGCCGTCAGCACATAGTCCTCCGTCACCTCCGGCAGCGCCCCCGCCAGCTGCCGCACCTCCCGCAGCACGAAGCCCTCCGCCTCCGCCAGCCACCGCATCTTCTCCTCCCTGCTGTACTGGTTGGGCAGCAGGGCGTCCACCCTGCCCAGCATCCGCCCCGCTGTCAGCCTGTCCATGGCCTCCACCTCAGTTGGCGCGCTCGTCCACATAGCGGCGGGCGGTCTCCGCCATCATGCGGCTGTTCTCCAGCACCTCCGCCACGTAGTCGGGCACCTGCACCTGCACGCCCTTCATGATCTTCCAGCTCCGCCCGTTGACGGACACGATCACAAAGTTCTCCTCATTCTTTCTGCCGCGGGGCAGGAAGATCGTCACCATCTGCTCTTTCATAACGCCTTTCTCCTTTCACAGTTCCGCTTCACGGCGGGAGGGGACTTCCGCCCCTCCCGCGCCGCGTCAGTTGGCCTTGTCCTCGCCGGAATAACTGGAGCCGCACTCCACGCGCACCATGTACTCGTCGTACAGGATAGCGGCGGCGTGAACGCCCTTCCAGCCCACGCTGGAGCGCTGATCCAGCGGGTCGGCGGTACCGGAGGAGCCGCGGGGCTTCACGATGACCTCCGTACCCTCGCTGAGATCCACCACGCCGTAGGCGCCCTTGCCCAGGAACAGGCAGCCGTACACGGCACAGCCGTCCTTGCCGCCCTCGCCGGGATAGATCACCGCCTTGTCAGTGGCGGTGACAGCCTGCTCCAGCACCAGCTTGCCGGTGGTGTTGGAGACCACCTTCACGCGCTTGCCGCCGATGAGCACATAGCGTCCCGCCAGCGCGTCGGCCTTCACCGCACCGCCGGCAAAGGATACCTCGGTGCCGTTGTTCACCGCGCCGCTGACCGTCAGGGTGCGGGCATCCTCCGCCAGATCGCCGCCGCGGTAGATCTTGGCCTCGGTGGTCTCCACGAAGCGCACACCGTGCAGCTCGCCGATCTCGCCGGAGAACAGCTCCGTAGCGGCAGCGTACTGGTGGGCGGCGATCCACGCCTCGTCCTGACGCAGGTCAAATGCCACGCTGGGATGGATGATGCACACATACTTCCCGTCGAAGGTAGGCGCATTCATCTTCTTCAGCTGGGTGGCGGCCTTGGCCACCAGCTCGCTGGTCATCTTGCACTGACCGTCCAGCGCGTAGCGGTGTACCACCTCGGCGCTGCTGTTGCCGTCCTTTCTGGGCGCATAGATGACCTGCTCGCCCTGCTGGATCTCATTGCGGGTCACGGTGTCCAGCGTCAGACCCATATTGGCGCCGTGGCGGTCGGTGATCTCCAGCACCACGTCGTCGATAGCCGTCAGATCCAGCATATCGGACACGGTGGTGTAGTCGCCGTACTGTGCCAGCTCCTTGGTGATGTAGCTGACGGAGATACCGCTGCCGTCGGGGGTCACGCCCTCGGTCAGCGGTGTCAGCGCCTTGTCGAAGGCGCCGAACTTACGCCACTCCACGGTCTTGCCGCCGCCCACGGGCAGGCCCTTGGTGGCGGCAAACTGGTTATGCACCAGCTGGGGGCGTGCGTTCTCCAGCAGCTCCATGCCGTAGTAGGTCTTCATCTCCGCGCTGAGACCGCCCGTGGTCTGGGTGTTCATCTCCCCCGCGAACATCTGCAAATTCATTTTCTCCATACTCTCTTCCTCCCTGTTTTCAGAATCGAATCTTCTCTCCGTCCTGCACCCGTCTCCGGATGTCCGCCAGCTCCCGGCTGGACAGGCTTTTCGGGTCGCTGCGTGTCACCGTGCGGCTGCCGCCCCGGTTCTCCGCCACACGTCCGCCGCCGGACGCAATGGCTCTTGCCGTCTGGCTGCGGGCCTGCGCCGCCGCATAGGCCATCGCCGCCTTCAAAAGCTCCTGCCGGTGTACGATCTCGTAGGCGGTCTGCCCGTCCACTCCCGCCGTCACCAGCCGTCCGAACTGGGGCGATGCCAGCTCTCGCTTCCAGTCGAAGTCCGGATACACCTGCCGGATCCGTTCCTCCTCCGCCTGTAAGCGCAGCAGCGCCCCGGCCTGTCTCTCCCGGTGTGCCTGCGTCTCCTGCCGCAGCCGTGCGTTCTCCTGCCGCAGCCCCCGCAGCCGTCCGTCCAGGATCTTCTGTACGCGGGCGTCAAACTGTGCCTTGTACCTTCCCCGGATCAGCTCCGCGAAATCGTCCTGCTCCCCGGCGTCGGGAGCCGCCTGCCCGCCTTCCACCGCGCCCGTCTCCTGACCGGCACCGCCCACCTCCTCGGCAAACGTCTGCCAATCCATCCAAAGCTGCTTCATAGCCTCTCCTTCCCGTGGTAGGTCACGACCCTGTCATCTCCACACAGTCGGGATACGCCGCGGCCAGCTGCTCCATGCCGCACCGCACCAGCGCAAAGGCCGCGCCGCAGTCCCCCGCGCCCTCGATGTCCGCATAGCCCCTGCGTATATCCGATCGCGCCGCCTGTCCCGTCTCCTCCAGATACCCTGCCAGCGCGTACATCAGCGCTGATACAGCGGCGCACACGATATCCTGTCCCACCGGCGCGTGTCCCGCATGGCCGCTGACCGTAATGCGCCGTTCACCGGCTCTCACCCGTATCATCGGGGCCGCACCGCCTCGCGGGAGCGCTGCCGCGTCCGCTCCATGGTGTCCAGCGCACCGGCGCCTGCATCCGGCGTCCGCAGACCGCCGGAATTCAGCTCTCCACCGCTCTCTGCGCCGCCCATCTCCCGCGCCAGCTCCTCCGCCAGCTGTGAGCCCTGCCGGACGTCCAGCAGCCTCAGCGCCGTCATAAGCTGCCCCTGCAGCCACTCCACCTGTTGGGTACGCTGCCGTCCCTGCCGGATCACCGCCGCCAGCTGATCCTTGTTCCTGAACTCCATCAAGTCCAGACACCGCAGGGCCTGCTCGGCCATGTCCGCCCGGAAAAAGCCCATCTGGAACAGCTGCAAGGCCAGCTGGTTGTACTCCATGGTCTTGTAGGGCGTCTCGTTCTGCGCCGCCACCTCCAGATCGAACTCCGGCACCCGGTAGCCGCCCAGCTCCATAAGCTGCGGCTGCAAGCCGCCGTTGTCGAACAGGTCAAACTCTCGTTCCGCGCCACGGCCCAGCAGCCGGAACTGCCGGGGTACGCTGTAAAACTGCCGCACCAGCTCGATGCACAGCGTCACCACCTGCGAAAATGCCTCGTACCCGTCGTCGATCATGTTGCGCGACAGCTTGCCTCCGGCCTCCTGCAAGGCGGCAATGGCAGTAGCGGCAGTGACGCCGCCGGCCGTACCGCCGCTCATCACATCCCGGTTGCCCGCCGTCTCCTTCATCTCCGCCACCTTGTTCTGCAAAATGGCCACATATACGCCGTCCAGCGTAGGCACCCGGATGGGCGCGATGGAATCCGCTCCCAGATTCCCGTTGGTGTGGACAAAGGGCCGCGTCCAGTCGGCGTACTCCTCCTCGTTCACCGCCCCGTCGGAGCGGATGAAGAACCGGGGCGTGGTGGCCGCCAGCGCGTTTTTCAAAATTGCCTGATTCATCAGGTCGATCTGCTTCTGCGCCGACTTGCACAGATCCACATATCCGTAGCCGCAGGGCGTGCCCTCCTCCGGAAACAGCACGTCGAACACGAAGGGGTATTTCCCGTGGTCGTACCAGCCCCTCTCGGCGTAGGCAGGGTCGTTCTCCGTGGCGTACAGCACCGTCTCCCCCACGAACTTGCAGTATTGCAGCACCGGCTGTCCGTTGACCTCCGTGTGGTAGTACCAGTCCACCACCAGCGACCGGTCGGAGGTATCCACCCTGTCGTCGTAGAGATACCGGCTCACCTGCGCCCCGCCGCCCCGGCCCAGCTTTCCCTCCAGCTGGGGATATTCCCGCAGCAGCCGGTGATCCGGCACCAGCTCTGTGGAGAAGAAATGCTCCGACGCCTGAATGTCCTGCACTCCCGGCTCCCAGAACAGATTCAGCACATCCATGCTGCGGATGTCCACATCCCCCAGTCCGTGGAGCTTGTCCCCGTCCCAGAACACGCCGTACACGGCGCAGCCGGACTTCAGCTTGTTCCACCACGCCTTGGCGTACTCCCGCTTGAACCGGTTGTTCTTCAGGATCACCGGCAGGATGCGCGTCAGCTTGGCCGCCTCCTCCCGGTCGTCCGGCTCACGGGGCAGCACCGTAGGCTCCGGATAGCTGTCCATGGCATCCGCGTGCTTGGACAGGATGCAGTTCACCAGCCACCCGCTGGCGGGTCTTGGGTCGGCAGGGTTGCCGCCCTCCCCCGCCTTTTCCATCTGCTCCCAGTGCCGCAGCTTCCAGAACTGCTCGTTGTCGATGATGCGCTTGTCCAGATTCTCCTTGCCGCGCCGGTACTTGCGCAGGATCTCCGCCGCGCGGAGCACCTCCTGCGCGCCGATCCTCGGCCGCATGACCTCCTGTTCCATATGCACCGTCCTTTCCTTGTTGCTGTCTCTGTGATCTCTCGCCGTTTTGTTGCACGGTTCGATACAGCGCCCCTCAAATTCTTCTCACGCCGCCCCAGCTTCCGAACCGTCCCGACCGCAGATCAAGCGGATCCTCGGCCACCTCCCGCACCTCTGCCCGCACCGGCGCGATGGGCCGCGTCATGCAGAAGTACCGGCTCTCGTCGGCCACATGATCCTCCTGACTGGTATCCACGTCCTCCGGCGCCGTCTGGCTGTACAGCAGCGCCGGCACTGTTCGGATGAACGCCCGGCAGTTTTCAAACACATACAGCATGGGATACCCCTGCTCGTCAAAGCTCATCCGATAGTGCATCTGCATCCACCCCGCGATACGCCGGTTGTCCCCCTTCACGAAGAAGATGCGGTGCTTCAGCGCCGTCTCATAGATGCTCTCGCCCCGGCTGGCGTCCCAGATGGCCGGGTCAGCCACCCCCTGTATCTGCCGCCCCCGCAGCAGCGGATGCTCCTCCTCGATGCGCCGTATCTCCGCAAACTGCTTGTCCGGCGTCCACAGCACCCCCTCGTTGGGCGTCGCGGTACAGCCGTACAGCTCTGCGATCCGGTACACGCATCCGTCATGATCCACCGCCCACCAGCCGCAGGAAAAGGGCTTGGCGTAGCCGAAGTCATAACTCCGGTACACGCTCCACTCCCGCGGCACATCAAATGGCCGTATCACATGGGTCCACTGGCGATCCTCGTAGTGCGCCGGGTCGTCCGTAAACTCCTGAAACACCTGTCCCTCCATGATGTCCCAGCGCCCCTCCAGCCACGCCCGCCGCAGCTTGGGCGGCAGCGCCTCCAGCGTCTTGAGATAGTCCGGCTGCCGGGCCAGCAGCGCCGTGTTGTCCGTGACCCTCGCCGGGATAAAGGCGTAGTCCTCCGGCTCCTCCCCCGGCTCGTACCGCCGGTCGATAAACAGCCGCTTGATGTACCCATGCCCCGGCCCACCCGGATTGCAGGTGTAGTAGATCCGCTTGGGAAAATCGTTGACGCCCCGCAGGCACGCAGCGATCTGCCGCATCCACAGCTCCTTCAGCTGGGTGGCCTCGTCCAGAAAGATCACGTCGTACTCCGCTCCCTGATACCGATCCAAGTCCCGGTCGCTCCCGCAGTACCCGAATTGCAGAATGCTGCCGTTGCCGAACACGAACCGCTTGTCGCCCGCCCGGTACTCCGCCACCTCCGCCAGCTCCCGCCGCAGGAAGGTCAGATGGTTGGCCTCCAGCTCCGGCAGGCTCCGCCGCACCAGCAGCAGCCGAATGCCTGGATACCGCAGTGCCAGCAGCTTTGCCTTGCACCGCACCGCCCAGCTTTTGCCGCCGCCCCGTGCGCCGCCGAAGGCAACGTACTTTTTCCGGCACTGTAAGAACTCCCGCTGCCGCGGGTTGGGCGTTCCCAGCGCCACGGTGACGCCGCTCATTGGCTCAGCTCCTCCGCTTCCTCGGACAGCACCACCCGCACTGTACTATCCGTCTTTTTCCCCGCTGCCTGCATCGGCTCCAACACCTTCTCCAGACCCGCCAACGTCTGTAGGACCGCCGCCAATTCCTTCAGCTCCTTCACATCCGCCGTCCCCTCCTCCATCCGCCCCGCGGCGGTGGCTGCGGCGCGGTTCAGCTGCCGCACCGCATCGGTCAGACAGCTCCGTATCTCCTTTTCCGAACTGCGCTTTCTCCCGCCTATACGTCCTCTCCCCCTCTCACCTCATACACCCGCAGGATCTGGGCGGCAAAATCCGCCAGACAGCTCCGGCACACATTTTCACCGCCCACCCGGTAGTAGCTCTCGCCCCAACCGATCTCTCGGCCGCACAGATCGCACTCGGCCCACGTACCCTCTTTGTCTCCCTGCGCTCTCCTGTTCTCGTGCATCGCATAGCCCCCCTTCATCTTCTCCGCGCCATTCCCCCTCCGGTTGCCCTTTTCCCGCCAACACCGCCCCACTTTTTTGCGTCTGCCCCGCCGCGCCGCTGACGGCACCGCCGGGAAAGGGACTTAGGGCAAGCTGCCGGAGGTATGAAGCGAAAAAGATATCCCGCACCAAAACGGTGCGGGATAAAACAACCATATTGTCAAGTTTTAGAGCGATTTGGAGTATAGAAAAAGCGCCGCCTCGGGATCACTCCCAAGACGGCGCTTTTTGTTGTGGATCAGAGCGAACATTTCACAGCGAAACCGCCGTTAAAGAAATATGTGTTCGTCCAATACCTGTTTGGTAAATAGCCTTAACTTTGATAGAATGCGCCCCCGGACGCTTAGGGGGTGCATTTTCAATTTAAGGGAAAGTGGTGATTTTTATCGTTGCTCTTTACTTACGGCACAGGCAAGAATATACGCAGTCATCGACCACAAAGAATTTCGGAAAAGTATCCTTTTAAGAAATGCCGATACTCCGGATGATCGGATGCGTTCTCGTATTCTTCCAAAATAGTCTTTTTGTTCCATGCTCTCATTTTATCATTCATTTCTTCATATCGGATAATCGTAAGCAGACCTTCTCGTTCCGCCTGTAAAATTGCTTCATAGGCATCTGGGATAAACTCCACACCGGATATATCGACCGGTATGCTACTGGTAGCGACATCCGGTATTTGAACCGAAAAACCGGAATCTGAAATTGACTCGGCAGAATAAATATACCCGGATACGCCTTTGTATGTGCTTATCAGAGCATTGGGATAATACTCTTCCAAACGTTGCCGCCCATCTTTACCAAAACCATACGGCCCCCATTTTTGGCATTTTCCATCATAAGAAAAGCCGGTTTCCACGCAATACTTTTCGATGGAATTGCTCAAATAGACCAATACGTTTTCTCTTTTTGTGGAAAAATAAACCAAAGGAATACCATGATTCGAACTCTGCGGCGTTAGTCGTGTAATACCCTTAACAGATGATGCGTGATAGTACATTAGCTTTCTTTCCTCCTAACGTAATTTATTCCAAGCGTTTTTCGACGGTGTACAGGTACTCGGAAAATTCTCGCATAGGTATATCTTCATTTTAGCAAGTAACCAGCGCCTAAACAATAGAAAAAGTCCACCGTAATTCTATCAAAATTACGGTGGACTTTTGGTGGAGCTGAGGGGAGTCGAACCCCTGTCCGAAAGCGCTTTAACAGGACTTTCTCCGGGCGCAGTCAGGTTTCAACATTCCCTCCCCGCAAAGACACCGGACAGACTTTGCGGTTCAGTAGAGTCATGATGCGTGGGCGGGGCAACTCTTACCCGCCTCACGGACGCCACCTAAACGACGCCTTCCCCGGCCGGTGGCCTCTCCGGTTCAGACGGTCACTGCTTAAGCAGCGACGGCAACAGTGTTAGTGTTGTCAGTTAATTTTAAATTGCCCGTTTTATGGCGGTCAGGCGCCGCCGCCCGCTTATCCAGCCTCCACACCCCCGTCGAAACCGGTACAGCCCCGTATGGGACGGCGGGGAGGGGAAACTCCCCGCCGGTGTAAATGCTGTGAAATGTGTTTTATCTCCGGAACGGATCGGCCAACTTCTCCGGCTCCGGGTACGTCTCGCCGTGGGTATCCACCGTGACCTTAGCCATGACCTGATCCTTCTTAGGCTTGTTGGTCATCATGTTCCGGGGCTGGTTGACGATGCGATCCACCACATCCATGCCGTCCATCACGCAGCCGAAGGCGGCGTACTGCCCATCCAGATGGGGCGCGTCCTTGTGCATGATGAAGAACTGGCTGCCGGCTGAGTCCATGGCCTGCGCACGGGCCATGCTCAGCACACCTCTGGTATGGCGCAGGTCGTTGCTGACGCCGTTTGCATCGAACTCGCCCTTGATGCAGTAGCCGGGGCCGCCCATGCCGTTTCCGTCGGGGCAGCCGCCCTGGATCATAAAGCCGGGGATGACGCGGTGGAAGATCAGGCCGTCATAGAACCCGGCGTTTGCCAGCGAAATAAAGTTGTACACGCTCTGAGGCGCGATATCGGGATACAGCTCGCAGGTGATGATGCCGCCGTCCTGCATCTCGATGGTGACGATAGGATTATTTGCCATAACCGTTTCCTCTTTTCTGTCGTTGTGTCAGCCGCGGTTCTTCTCCCGCATGGCGCGTTCCATCTCCCGCTTGGCGTCCCGCTTCGCCACGGCGTCCCGCTTGTCGTAGGTCTTTTTGCCCTTGCACAGCCCTACCTCCACCTTTACACGGGAGTTCTTGAAGTAGACGGACAGCGGGATCAGGGCGTAGCCGTCCTGCTTCTGCAGGTCGTGGAGCTTCCGGATCTCCCGCTTGTGCAGTAAAAGACGCTTGGGGCGATCCGGGTCGCGGTTGAAGATGTTGCCCTGCTCGTAGGGCGATATGTGCAGGCTGTACGCGTAGATCTCCCCGTCCTTGGCCACGCAGAAGGAGTCCTTCAGGTTCAGCGCGCCGTTGCGGATGGATTTGACCTCTGTGCCAAACAGCTCGATACCGGCCTCGTAGCGGTCCTCCACGAAATAGTCATGATGGGCCTTGCGGTTCTGTGCAGCGAGCTTGATGCCGGACTTTTCCATGGCGGACCTCCTTTCCGGATTTGGGAGGGATTATACCACATTTTACGCCGGGACGCAAGAGGGGCGTCAGCAGGTATTTTGCTGGTATTTTGCCGCGGGGTGTGCTATACTGCGAAAAAACGACGGAAGGAGCGTTCAGCATGGAACTGACTGAAAAAACCATCGACAGCCGCGAGGTATTCAAGGGCCGCATCATCCGTGTGCGATTCGACACCGTGCGTCTCCCCAACGGTAAGGAGGGTACCCGCGAGGTGGTGGAGCACCCCGGCGGCGTGGCGATCCTGGCCATCGACAGTGAGGACCGCGTACTGCTGGTGCGCCAGTACCGCTATCCCTTCGAGCGTGTCCTGACGGAGATCCCCGCTGGCAAGCGCGAGCCGGGAGAGCCGCCGTTCATCACCGCCCAGCGGGAGCTGCAGGAGGAGGTGGGCGCCACCGCCGACACATGGACGGAGCTTGGAACGCTCATCCCCTCGCCGGGCTGCTACGGTGAGACGCTGTACCTTTACATGGCGCAGGATCTCCACTTCGGCGCCACCCACCCGGACGAGGACGAGTTTCTGGAGCCTCTGCGTGTCCCGCTGGATGAGGCGGTGCGCCAGTGCATGGACGGCACGCTGACCGACGCCAAAACGGTGGCCGCCATCCTGAAGGGCAAAATTCTCCGGGAGCAATAACGGAAAAACCTTGTATTTCCACGCCGGATACGGTACACTGACAACAGGCGGCCCACCCGCCGGGGGAGGTAGAGAGATATGTCCATGAATACGAAGAAGAATATCGCCATCGTGCTGCTGGTGCTGTCCATGCTGCTGTGGGTGCTGCGGAAGCTCAACGTCCTGTACATACCGGGTCTGAGCATGATCCTTCTGGCGCTGAGCATGGCGCTGGTGGGCGTGATGATGTTCCAGCTCAAGCAGAAAAAGAAGCTGGCCGGTACGCTGATCGTGGCCTTCGGTCTGCTGTGCGTCGTGGTGGCTATCATGGAGATCAAGGGCTCCTTCTGAGAGTACCTGACTGCCCATTATCGTCAGCCCCGAACACCTATTGTAAAAGATGACTGCAAAAGAGAGACGGCTCCGCTGTCTCTCTTTGCGTTTTCCCCGTCGTCTATCCCCTCACTTTGACAATACTTTGACGATCCCGCCAAATCCCGCCATGTCTTTGATCCCGTAAATTGTTGCAAATTTTCTCTTGCAAATGGAGAAAAATATAGTATCATATAAGCGCGCCGCACTCTGCTGGACGGAGGCGGCAGCAGGAGGTAACATATGAATAACGAAACGAAACGCACGAAAATTTCCGTGCAGGACATGGTGCAGCTGTCTGTGCTCATCGCCATCCTGCTCCTTCTGGAGCTGACGGGTCTCGGCATGATCAAGACCGCCGGTCTGGAGATCACCATCATGCTGGTGCCCGTCATCGTGGGTGCCATCGTCATGGGTCCCGCCGCCGGTGCGCTGCTGGGTGGTGTGTTCGGCCTGATCAGCTTCTGGGAGTGCTTCGGCAGAAGCAGCTTCGGTGTGGTGCTGATGGGCATCAACCCCTTCCTCACCTTCCTTGTCTGCGTCCCCACCCGCATTCTGGCCGGCTGGATCTGCGGTCTGGTGTTCAAGGGTCTGAGCAAGCTGGACAAGAGCAACCTGTGGTCCTTCGGCGCTGCCGGTCTGTGCGGCGCACTGAGCAACACCGCGCTGTTTATGTCCACCCTGTGCCTGGGCTTCTACCGCACCGACTTCATTCAGGGCTTTGTGGAGGCGCTGGGCAGCGCCAACCCGTTCCTGTTCATCATCGCCTTTGTAGGCATCAACGGTCTGGTGGAGGCCATCGTGTGCTTCTTCACTGGTGCCGTGATCGCCAAGGCCGTGGTGTTCAGCCGCGGCAAGCTGGCTGCCCGTAAGACCGCCGTGCAGAACGGAAAGTGAGGTAACGACCATGCTCCTTGCACTGGACATTGGAAACACCCATATCGTCATGGGCTGCATGGAAGGCCGGACTATTCGGTATCTCTGCCGCATGGCCACGAATCGTGTGACCACCGGTGCGGAGTATGCCGTGACCATGAGCCGTCTGCTGGAGTTCGCCCACATCGCGCCGGACGCCATTGACGGTTCCATCATCTCCTCGGTCGTGCCGCAGGTGACCCGCTCCCTGTCCGCGGCGGTAAAGATGCTGACCGGCGTCGTCCCCCTCGTGGCGGACAACACCATCCGCTCCGACCTGACGGTACGGATCGACGATCCCGCCACACTGGGCAGCGACCTGCTGGTGGCGGCTGTCGGCGCGCTGGATATCTACCAGCCGCCCCTGATCATCATCGACATGGGTACCGCTACCACCGTAACGGTGGTGGACGCTGACGGCGCGTTCCGCGGCGGCGCCATCATCCCCGGCGTACAGCTTTCGCTGTCCGCGCTGGCGTCCAACACGTCGCTGCTTCCCAGCATTTCGCTGGACGCGCCCCCCAAGGCCATCGGCACCAACACGGTGGACTGCATGAAGAGCGGCAGCATTCTGGGTACCGCCCTGCTGCTGGACGGCATGATCGACCGCATGGAAGCCGAGCTGGGACAGAAGGCCACTGTGGTGGCCACCGGCGGACTGGCGCGCTGCATCGTCCCCATCTGCCAGCACGAGATCCTGCTCAACGAGGATCTGCTGCTGAATGGGCTGGCTGTGCTGTACGAAAAGAACAAATAAACAAAAAAGATATCCCGCACCGTTTCGGTGCGGGATATCTTTTTCACGTTACACCCCCAGCAATTTCCCCCAAGTCCCCTTTCCGGCGATACCGTCAGCGCCGAGGCCGTACTTGGTCTGGAACTTCTTCAGCGCCGCTTCCGTGCCGCTGCCGAAGTCGCCGTCCGCACCGGCAGCACCGCAGGAGAACCCGTAGGCGATCAGCGCCGCTTGCAGCGTCTTCACGTCCGCACCCTCCATGCCGCGGCGCAGCATCCGCACCTGCATGGGCAGCGTCGTGTCCTTCTCCGCAGGCACCGGCACCGGCGCGTTTGCGCTCTCCACAAAGGGTACGCCCAGCGCCGCGCACAGCCCCTTGGCGATGGTCTCGCCAATCAAGGTGGTGTTGTCAATGATCCACTGTGCAACACTGGGAACATCGTGGAAGTCCGTCTCGATATACACCGTCGTGGCAGCAGGGTGCTTCACCTCGTACAGTGCGGGATACGCCCGGATGACATCCGGCGCACCCGGCGTCACAGGCCCCAGCACATCCAGCACCGCCTGACACGCCTTGTACCCGGCGCTGTTCCGGTCGCCGCTGTAACAGAACAGGTGCGTACCGCTGGCTTTTCCGTTGCAGGCATTGGAATGAATAGGCACGTGCAGATCAGCCCCAAAGCGGTTGGACGCCGCCACACGGTTCTGCATGGTGTCGTACTGCCCCAGCATGACCTCCACGCCGGAGCGCTCCAGAGCGGCCTTGCAAGCCTCGGCAATGCGCCCGCACTGGATGGCCTCGGTGGTGTCGCCCACCGCGTAGGTGTTCCGCCGCTGGTCGCTGGGGGACAGATACACCCGCTTAGCCATTGTTGCCAGCCTCCTTGTGATACTGCGCCGTGCTGATGCACAGCACCGCGCCGAGGAACGTGTCCACGGCGGTGATGGTGGTCACCACCTCGTCGGCGTAGGGCCAAGCCCACACCGCCGCCAGCGCCGCGTACAGCGTAGCCACGGCAGGCATGACGATGATGACCAGCCACTTGAGGATGTCATATACCTTGTTGTTCAGCTTCATAACAAATTCCTTTCCGGCCTGTCGGCCTGTTCCATTTTATGCCTCACCGTATGGGCAGCTTCCGCACTTCCTCCATGACGCGCCGTGCGCTGCCGTTGCCGCCCATCTTTTCATACGGCTCGTAGAGGTACACCTGCAAATTCTCGTACTCGTCCTGCGTGACGTAGCCCCGCTCGATGTACACCATGCCGAGGTGGATGATGCGGTCGTGGGCCAGTCCCACCAGCATCTTCCGCTCCGCCTCGTCCGCCTTGCTGCGCTTGGCCGCCAGCTCCATCCGCTTGAGGATCACCTTGCTCACCACGCCCCACAGGGCGGTGGAGGTCAGCAGCGCCACGATCAGCGGCACCGCCACCTGCGTCCATATCTCCATCCCGCCGCTCCTTACAGCTCCGCGCTGTTGGCGTACAGCGTCGCACCGCCCACGCTCACCGTGCTCTGCGCGGGGTCCGTCCGCATAACGGGACGACAGTCCAGCGCCTTGGCGGGACGCGCCGCCGCCGTTGTGTAGACCTGATAGTACCGCTGACACCGCAGCAGCTCCCCGCCGTAGTCCGGCAGCTCGTTCAGCACCCACGCGCCGTCGCCATTTTGATGTGCCAGCGTCTGCTGCTCACCCAACTCCAGCTTGATGGCCTTGATGTACAGCCCCTGATTAGCCGCCATGTTCTCGAAGCACTGAATCGCCACGATGGCGCGATCCTGCAACGCGCCGACGCTCCACTTTTCGAGCGTAAACGTATTTTGCACCAGCGTCCAGTCGGACACATTGGAGAGCGTCACGATGCCGCCGGACTGTGCTACGCGCAGCGAGGCGCCCTCTCCGTTGCCCTTATAGAGCATAGAGACCGTTACCGTCTGCCCGACCGCCGCGTCCGTTTCCAGTGCCTGCGCCCATGCAGGGTTGGCGGAGGCGGCGTTCTTGTACAGCTTGACGCCCTCCGCCGTCACGTCCACAGACAGCGTAGCGCCGGTGGTATACCACATATCCACACCGTAGCCGGTTCCCGCGTAGCTCGTCTTCCCCCGCTGGTTCACGATGCAGCCGTCTGCAAACGTACCGTTTCGCAGCAGGTTGGGGCTGTATACTGCTCCCGCAGGCCCTTGCAGACCTGGATCGCCTTTCTCGCCCTTTGCACCGGGATCTCCCTTGTCGCCCTTTGCACCTGCTGGGATATCGATGCTTTTCGGCGCGCTGCCGTCGTAGGTGACGCTGTTGCTACCGCTGGTGATGGTCAACGCGTTGGGGTTCGGCAGCTTATCCTCCGTCGTCGCCAGCTTCGCGTTGCTGGCCTGCACACCAAAACCGGTAACAGCTACCGTAAAGGTCTGTGCCGGAAAGCCCATATCCGCCAGTTCGCCGGAGCCGGAGAATATCCATCGGCCAAGTTCAGGCACTGGGATGAATAGCGGCAGCGTTGCGGTGTACATTCCCATCTTACACCGGCATTCCAGCACCTTCCCCGCCTCATACGCCGCATTGATGTCGGCCAGCGCCACCGGGCAGGTATAATTGGGGTAATCTCCCGCAAGGTCGATGTAGAACACCTCCGCGCCGGGGCCGCCGGTTCCCACCGGCAGGTTGCTGTCGTGATACGTGCCCTCCTCTGCGTCCCACAGCTGCCAATACCCCTCGCTCCCCGGCTTCGGCGGATGTGCTGCCAGCTCCTTGAGCCGCGCCTCCAGCTGGCGGAACGCCGCCGGGATCTCCGGCCACGCCGTATCCCCCGACAGGCTCTCCGGCACCAGCACCTCCGCCACCGTGCTGTGCCGTTGGGTGGTACCGTCAGCTTGCAGCGTCCCCCTGAGCTGTAAGGCGTAAGTCCCCCACTTCGGCAGATTCTCCCGCTTCAGCAGCACACCTACGCCGCCGGGCTGCTCCTCCAACGGCAGGATGTCCATGCCGCCCTCCGGCTCCCGCATCAACAGCTCCCAATCGTACCCTGTCGGCATCTCTCCCACGATCTCCAGCCGTACACTGTCATTGTCGAACTGCATCGCCACCGGCGAGCCGTCCCATTCCAGCCGCCAGTCCTTAAATTGGATCATATACCATTCCCTCCCTCGATCAATGTCACCTCTCCCCTCCGATCGCCCCTTTGGTTGCACTTTTCGGTGCGGGAACGGGAAATAACGCGCTCGGTGCGTTTCTCTTTTCGAAATTATGTAAACATCCTCCTGTTCTCCTGCATTATTCCATCTTTTTTTGTGCTTTCCCAATAAATTTTTACGCATTTATTGCTTTTGGCAAAAAATATGGTATACTATCCATGTCTGCATATAGATCATCTTCTGCCGCGCTCCGCGGTATGAAGTTCCCGCGCTCTGGACACACTGTTACCAGAGCCTATTGACCACCTGAAAAGAGGGACTTGCTTTGAACAAATACATTATCCATGGCGGCCGTCCGCTGTTTGGCGAAGTGACCATCAGCGGTGCAAAAAATGCCGCCGTCGCCATCATTCCCGCCGCCCTGCTGGTGGACGGTGTCTGCCGCATCGAAAACATTCCCCAGATCAGCGATGTGACCCTGTTCTTCTCCATTCTGGAGGAGCTGGGCGCCCACATCCGCGTGCTGAACCGTCACGCGGTGGAGATCGACTGCCACGCCATCCACAGCACCCGCCCGTCCTACGATCTGGCCCGCCGCATCCGCGCCAGCTACTACCTGCTGGGCGCTCTGCTGGGCCGCTTCGGACAGGCGACTGTGGCCATGCCCGGCGGCTGCAACTTCGGTGTCCGCCCCATCGACCAGCACGTCAAGGGCTTCACCACCATGGGAGCTGACGTCACCGTGGAGGGCGGCTTCATCCACACCGCCGCCAAGAACGGCCGTCTCACCGGCGCGCCGGTGTATCTGGACGTTGTCTCCGTGGGCGCCACCATGAACATCATGATGGCCGCTGCGCTGGCTGACGGCGTCACCACCATCGAAAACGCCGCCAAGGAGCCGCACATCGTGGATCTGGCCAACTTCCTGAACTCCATGGGTGCGGACATCAAGGGTGCCGGCACCGACTCCATCAAGATCCGCGGCGTGGAGCGTCTCAGCGGCGGTACCTACTGCATCATCCCCGACCAGATCGAGGCTGGCACCTACATGGCGGCGGTGGCCGCCACCGGTGGCCAGCTCCTGCTGAAGAACATCATCCCCAAGCACATGGACTGCATCAGCGCCAAGCTGATGGAGATGGGCGTAGCGGTGGAGGAGAACGACGACACCCTGCTGGTGCGCCGCAGCGAGCCGCTGCAAAAGACCAACGTCAAGACCCTACCCTATCCCGGCTTCCCCACGGATATGCAGCCCCAGATCGCCGCCGTTCTCTCTCTGGCACAGGGCACCAGCCTTGTGACCGAGGGCGTCTACGGTGCCAACCGCTTCAAGTATGTGGACGAGCTAAAGCGTCTGGGCGCCCACATTCAGGTGGACGGCAAGATCGCCGTGATCGAGGGTGTCGACCAGCTGGTGGGCGCTCCCATCCAGGCCTGTGACCTGCGGGCCGGCGCGGCGCTGGTCATCGCCGGACTGGCCGCCAAGGGTACCACCGAGCTGAGCTGCGTGCAGTATATCGAGCGCGGCTACGAGGATCTGGTGGGCAAGCTCCGTGCCGTGGGCGCGGATATCTCCATGATCGACATCCCCGACGAGGGCGAGGTCGAGTCCCATATTAGCTGACATATGCTGATCAGCGTCCGCTGCAATAGGCCGCAGCCTTTGTGGCCTGCTGCAACGGACGCTGCTGTTTTAGAAAGGTACATACCGTTTTGATCTCACTGTATACACTGGCCAGCGGCTCCGAGGGCAACTGTATGCTGGTCTCTGCCTGCGGTGTCCACCTGCTGGTGGACGCGGGCATCTCCGCCCGCCGCATCAAGCAGTCCCTTGCCCAGCTGGGCCTGACGCCGGACGACCTGTCCGCCATCCTCATCACCCACGAGCATACCGACCACACGGCGGGTCTTGCCACGCTTCTCAAGCATCACGCCATCCCGCTGTACGCCAGCGACGGCACCGCCTTCTATCTTCGCAGCCGCCTGCCCGGACTGGACGGCTGCCTGCGCCCCGTCTCTCCCGGCAGCGTCTTTTCCATCGGCCCCGCGGCGATCACCGTGTTCGCCACCAGCCACGACGCCGGGGAAAGCGTGGACTACCGCATCGACTGCGGCGGCGAGGCCGTCGGCATCCTCACCGACACCGGCTTCGTGCCGGAGCCGGCTGCCGCCGCCCTCACCGGTGTGGATCTGCTGGTGCTGGAGAGCAATCACGATGTAGATTGGCTCCAGTCCGGCCCCTATCCCTACTCCCTGAAGCAGCGCATTCTCGGCCGGCGGGGTCACCTGTCCAACGAGGACGCCGCCGCCTTTGCCCGCCGCATGGCGGAGTGCGGCACCCGCCGCTTTGTGCTGGCTCACCTGAGCCGGGAGAACAACACCCCCGCCCGCGCCCTGCACGTCATGGAGGCGGCGCTGTCCGATCTGGACGTCTCCGTGGAGATCGCTCCCCGGAGTGAACTAAGTGTCTGCTATACACCGGAGGTGATCGCGTGCAGAAGGTAACGATCCTCTGCGTCGGTAAGCTGAAGGAGAAATTCTATATCGACGCCGCTGCCGAGTATGTCAAGCGTCTCCAGCGTCTGTGCCGTCTGGAGATCGTGGAGCTGCCGGAGAGCCGCCTGCCCGACGAGCCCTCCCCCGCCGAGATCCGCCGTGCCCTGCAAGCAGAGGCCGCCGCCATCCGGGAAAAGCTGCCCAAGGGCGGCGCGCTGGTGGCGATGTGCATCGAGGGCAAGCCCTGCTCCAGCGAGGAGTTGAGCCGCCGCCTCACGGACTTCGGCGTACAGGGCAAGACCCAGATCACCTTCCTCATCGGCGGCAGCGTCGGTCTGGACGAGGAGCTGAAGCGGCAGGCCGACTGGCGTCTGTCCATGTCCCCCATGACATTTCCCCACCACATGGCGCGTATCATGCTGCTGGAGCAGATCTACCGAGCATACCAGATCGCCGGCGGCGCCAAATATCACAAATAGGAGGTCATTCCCATGGAAAACTGGAGCTTTACCGGCAACCCGGATGTCCCCGCATGGCCCAAGGACGCGGCGGGACAGGATGAAAAGGCCGTCCTGCTGAAGCAGACCTTTGACTCCGCCGCCGATGCCGACACGGTCATCTCCCTGCTGTCGGCCTACGGTGTCCCCTGCTTCAAGTACTACGACCGCGAGGGCGGCGCCGGCAAGGTCATCAACGGCTTTTCCGGCTTCGGCGTCAGCCTGTATGTCCCCGCCTCCCGTCTGGAGGAGGCGCAGGAGCTGCTGACTGCCCAGCCCGTGGAAGACGAGGAATAAGTACATAATCACCCTGAAAGGAGTACCTATATGAGCTATAAACAGGAATACGAGCGCTGGCTCCACAGCGATGCTCTCTCCCCCGCCGAGCACGCGGAGCTGGAGCGTATCGCCGGTGACGAAAAGGAGATCGAAAACCGTTTCTACGGCCCGCTGGAGTTCGGCACCGCCGGTCTGCGCGGCACCATGAAGGTCGGTCTGCACCAGATGAACATCCATGTCATCCGCTGGGCCACCCAGGGCTTTGCCAATGTCATCGCCGCCGAGGGCGAGGACGCCAAGAAGAAGGGCGTTGCCATCTGCATGGACTGCCGCAACAACAATATGCTCTTTTCCCACGCCGCCGCGGAGGTCTGCGCCGCCAACGGCATCCACGTCCGTATTTTCGAGTCCCTGCGCCCCACGCCGGAGCTGAGCTTTGCCGTCCGCTACTACGGCTGCCAGGCGGGCATCAATGTCACCGCCAGCCACAACCCCAAGGAGTATAACGGCTACAAGGTCTACTGGTCTGACGGCGCCCAGCTGCCGCCCCAGCACGCCGACGCCATCGCCGCCCAGCTGGAAAAGATCGACATCTTCACCGGTATCAAGCGCATGGACTTTGACGAGGCGGTGAAGGCCGGCCTCATCGAGATCATGGGCGAGGAGACGGACCGCGCCTTCATGGAGAACGTCATGGCCATGGTCAACGACCGGGAATCCATGGCGAAGGTGGCCGATACCTTCAAGGTGGTCTACACCCCGTTCCACGGCTGTGGCTGGAAGCTGGTGCCGGAGGCGCTGCGGGGTCTGGGCGTCAAGCACCTGTACTGCGTGGAGCAGCAGATGGTGCTGGACGGCAACTTCCCCACGGTGGACTCCCCCAACCCGGAGAATCCCGAGGGCTTCTATCTGGCCATCGAGCTGGCGGATAAGGTGGGTGCCGACTTCATTCTGGGTACCGACCCCGACAGTGACCGCGTGGGCATCATGGTACGCGACCACGCCGGTAAGTTCATCGCCGTCACCGGCAACCAGACCGGCGTGCTGCTGCTGGATTATCTCATCGGTGCCCTGCGCCGCGCCGGCAAAATGCCGGAGAAGCCGGTGTTCCTCAAGTCCATCGTCACCACCAACATGGCCCGCAAGGTAGCGGAATCCAACGGCGTCACCTGCTATGACACCTTCACCGGCTTCAAGTTCATGGCGGAGAAGAAGGGCGAGCTGGAGTCCGCCGGTCAGGGCGAGGTCATCATGTCCTACGAGGAGAGCTACGGCTATATGCTGGGCGACTACGTCCGCGACAAGGATGCCGTCACCGCCTCCCTGCTCATCACGGAGATGGCCGGCTGGTACGCCGCCCAGGGCATGACCCTCTACGACGCGCTGCTGACGCTGTACACCAAGTACGGCTGGTACGGCGAAAAGACCCATAACCTTGTGATGCCCGGTGTGGACGGTCTGGAGAAGATGGCAGCGCTGATGAAGCGTCTGCGCCAGACGCCGCCCACCGAGATCGCCGGTGTCACCGTTGTCGTCCGCAAGGACTACGCCGACGGCACCGCCGTGGACTGCGCCACCGGCGCCGTCACCCCCATGGAGCTGCACGGCAGCAATGTCCTGCGCTATGAGCTGGCGGACGGCACCACCATTCTGGTCCGTCCCTCCGGTACGGAGCCCAAGATCAAGGTCTACATCCTGACCCTCGGCAAGGACGCGGCGGAGCGGGACGCCAACCTCGCCAAATACTCCGCGTGGGTGGAGACGCTGACCAAGTGATTCGCCGCGCTGCAACGCACAAAAAAAGTGACCGGGAAGCCTCCCGGTCACTTTTTTATACTCTTGTTTACGCGGAAACCGTCACCGCCACGTCTCGCTGTAGAAGTACACCGCCAGCATCCCCGGCCCCACATGGGCGCCGGTGACCGGCTCATGGCACACCGTCAGGATCTCGCCGGTGCAGCCCACCTGCCGCAGCCGCGTGGCAATGTGCAGCGCATCGGCCGGAGAGCTCGCGTGGGAGATGCCCACCGGTGCACTCCTGTCCTCCACCATCTGGTCGTAGAGCGCCACCAGCTCCTCCATACCGGCCTTCCGGCCCCGCACCTTGGCGAGCTGGACGATCTTGCCCTCCTCGTCGCCCTGTAGGATGGGCTTGATCTGCAGCAGCGTACCGGCCAGTGCCGCGCTGCCCGAGATACGCCCGCCCTTGCGCAGGAATTTGAGGTCATCCACCATAAAGTGCTGGCGCATCTTGCCGCACAGCTCCTCGCAGCGCACCACGATCTCCTCGATCACGCGGCCCTCCGCCGCCAGCTTGGCGGCCGCCAGCACGATCAGTCCCTCACCCAGCGAGGCGCCGCGGGTATCCAGCACCCGGATCTTCCTCTCCGGATACTTCTCCGCCAGCTCACGGGCCACCAGCCCCACACCCCAGCAGGTGCCGCTGACGCCGCTGGACAGCCCCACATACAGCACATCCTCGCCGTTGATGAGATACGGCTCCATGCCCTTCTGCGCCGCGTCAGGCGTGACCATGGAGGTCTGCACCGATGCGCCACGCCGCAGCGCGTCGTAAAACCCGCGGCCATCGAACTCCACCGAGGTGTCCGCCGGTACGCCGTCCACCGTATAGGTCAGGCAAAGCTCCTCAATACCGTACTGCTCCTGCAGTGCCTTGGGCAGATTTGCCGCGTTGTCCGTGATGATATGTACCATAAGTGTCTCCTTTTGCTTCCGCCGGCGCGGGCCGTCCTTACAGCTGGGGCGTGACCCACTGCGCCAATGTATCGAATAGCTGCCTGTATCCCAGCATGGTCAGGTGGATGCCGTCCGCCGCGATCATCTGCGGCAGCTCCCGCAGCGGCAGGAATCGGCGGCGCACGTCGATCAGCGGCAGCCCCTCGCCCAGCGCAAAGGCGGCCACCGTGTCGGAGTACAGTTCCTGATGCCGGTAAATACGGCCCTCGTCGCCCAGCCATTGCAAAATGCGCTCCCGGCTGAGCCCGTCTCTGCAAATATAATCCAAATATCGCTTCCCGTCAATAGGCGGCAGCGTCATCAGCACCGGCTGCACCCCGGCTCGCAGCAGCTCCGTCACCGTCTGCTTCAGCTTGGCGCGAAAATCCGGCAGCTCCGTGCGGGGCTTGTGCTCCCCCTCCGGATCGGCGGCAACACCGGCCCAGTCAAAGTCGCTGTCATTGCCGCCGTAGGCCACCAGCGCCCAGCGTGCGTCCATACCCCGCTGCACATCGTGCTCCACCAGCGACAACCCCTTGCTGATCGTCGAGCCCATCTTGGCGCGGTTCACCACCTCCAGCCGCTCCGTGGGGTACTGCGCCATGATCTCCGCCAGATGGAAGTGATACCGCATCGTCTCATCCGGCATGGTGGCCTTCAGCAGAGAATCTCCGTATACATACGCCCGTTCCATCGTATATCCTCCTTGGCGTTTTTATATAATATAGCATATTAGATACGCCGCGTCAAGCTACCACATCATGTTTTTCTTGTCAAAAAAAGCGCCTTATGATATAGTATATTACGTCTACGAGTAAGGAGGCCGCGAAATGCAATACGACAAGGACTTAGTGGCCCACAAGCTGCGGCGCTGGGACAAGTTTATCACCGACTATCACCTGCCGGAATGGGAGACTATCCCGGATTTTGGCCTATACATGGATCAGGTCATCGTGCTGCTGGAGCAGTATCTCAGCTTCATCCCCTCCCCCGCCGGAACGAAGGAGCATTTTGTGACCTCCTCCACCATCAACAACTATGTGCGGCTGAAGATCATGCCTGCGCCGGTAAAGCGCAAGTACCACCGGGTACACATCGCCTACCTCATCATGATCCTGACCATGAAGCAAAGCCTCAGCATCAGCGACGTGCAGAAGGTCATCCCGCCGGACAGCAGCGAGGAGGAGGTACGGGTGGTCTACGAGAACTACTCGGAGAAGTTCCGGCGGCTGGCGCTGTTCTTCAACCAGCAGGTACAGTCCGGCGCGGAGGGTATCCATACGCCTGGACAGAGCACCGACAACGCCGTAGAACTGCTGGTCATTGAGAGTGCGCTGATCGCAGGCTTCTCCAAAATCCTGGCGGAAAAGCTCATCCGCCTGTGCGGCGCCGACACAGAGGACGTGCTGGCGGCGGAGGGCGAACCGGCACAGAACTGATCACACATGAAAAGCAGCCATTTTCTCCGGGAAATGGCTGCTTTCTCACGCTCTGTACCACCGCCCCTGCCGCCGTGCGCATCCCCCTTCCCTCGGCGGCAGGGGCGGTGCGGGCGGGTATTTTTTCTGTCGGGCGGCGCAGCATACAGAAACCGCAAAAAACGCGGAAATATCCCGGCATTTCCGTCGAAAGGCCCGCGGAATTTCAGTGCAGTCTATTGCAAAAGCGGAGAAAATATGCTATTCTTTTACGGTCTGGTATTATGCTTGGAAGTATGCTTTCCGGCGTTTTACCTGCAAAAAATGCGAGAAAGGACGTGCTGCTTATTGGGATCGGATCGTGTGACATTCAGCGTGATCGTCCCCGTTTTTAACGTGGAGTCCTATCTGTCCGCCTGTCTGGAGAGTATACTTCCGGCGCTGACGGCGGCGGATGAGATCATCCTCTCTCTGGGACACTCCGCCGATGACAGCACCGCCATCGCAGAGCGCTGCACCCGGCAGCACGCCAACATCCATCTGCTCTGGCAGGATGGGAAGGGACTGTCCAACGCCCGCAACTGCGCGGTGCGCGAGGCACAGGGTACCTATGTCCTGTATATCGACAGCGATGATCTGGTGGACACGGCGCTGTTCGCCCATGCGCTGCAGGGCATCCGGGAGGATACCGCCCCCAAGGAGCTGTACGTCTTCGACTTCTACCACGACAACCGCCGCACCGGATGTCTGGAGCCGCGGTTCCAGATCGGCGCCGGTGGTGATTTTCAGGGTGTAGCCCACATCGACCGGATGCTGCGGCGGCACCAGTGCTTCTGGAATGTGTGGCGCTTCATCTACCGCCGTGATTTTCTGGAGCGGAACGGTATCACATTTCTGGAAAACCGCATGAGCGAGGATATGGACTACACCACCAGCGTCCTGTTGGCACAGCCGGACGCTGCCTTTTATCATACGCCGTATTACCGATACGCCGTAGGGCGCGGCACATCTCTGATGGACAGGCCCACCCTGCGCCGTTTGGAGGATACCGTGTTCGTACTGGAGCGCTCCATCCGGCGGCTGCGGGAAGCGGCCCTGCCCTATTCGGACTGCGTGACGGCGCAGCTCCAGTTCGAATATGTTCTCAATATGGCGCAGCTCTACGAGATACCGGCGGCGGACAGAACGGCGGGACGGCAGCTTTTTGCCAATGCCCGGGAGATCCTGTCCGGCGGCCGCGACCGGCTCATCCGGCTTCTGCGCCTTCTACTGCGGCTTACCGGCCTGACAGCCACAGCGTATCTCCTGCACACGGCCAAAAAGCTCCGGCGCACATTAAAACATGGAAAAAAGGGGAAAACCGCATGATCATGACGAAAACACCCTTCCGCATCAGCTTTGCCGGCGGCGGAAGTGACCTGGCAGATTTTTACGAGCAGTACGGCGGCTGCGTGCTGAGCACCTCCATCAACCGCTACTGCTATATCTCCATCCATCCGTACTTCGACGAGAACAAAACGCTTCTGAAATACTCCGAAAACGAGTTGGTCAATGACCTCTCCGAGATCCGGCACCGCATTTTCAACTGTGTGCTGAACGAGCGGAAGCTCCACGGCGTGGAGATCGTCTCCACGGCGGACGTGCCGGGCGGCACCGGCCTTGGCTCCTCCAGCACGTTCACGGTGGGTCTTATCAACACGCTGAACTGCTATCAGGGAAAGTATATGTCCAAGGGCGCTATTGCGGAAAAGGCCTGTCAGATTGAGATCGAAAAGCTGGGCAGTCCCATCGGCAAGCAGGATCAGTACGCCGCTGCCTACGGCGGCCTGAACTTCATCCGCTTCCACCGGGACGGCACAGTATCCGTGGCGCCGGTAATGATGCGCTCGGAGACATACCGCCGCCTCCAGCAGAATCTGATGATGTTCTATACCGGCGACGTCCGCTCCGCCAACTCCATCCTGTCGGAGCAGAAGAAGAACATGAGCTCCGCGGACAAGACCGCCAATCTCCGCCAGATGTGCGCGCTGGCGGAGGATATGCGCACGGCGCTGGAGCGGGACGACATCTCCGGCTTCGGCGACCTGCTGAACGAGGGCTGGAAGCTGAAGCGGACGCTTGCCAGCGGCATCTCCAATCCGGCCATCGACGAGGCGTACGAGACCGCCATGGCAAATGGTGCACTGGGCGGCAAGCTGCTGGGCGCCGGCGGCGGCGGATTCCTGCTGTTCTACTGTGAGCCCGACAAGCAGGAGCAGCTGCGCGTTGCTCTGCGGAAAAAGGAATTCCCCTTCTCCTTCGAGAAGGACGGTACCTCTGTGGCGTATATTGGTGACAAATACTGGGATTAAAGGAGGAAGAATATGAAGGCATTAGTAGCCGGCGGCGCCGGATTCATCGGCAGCCACCTCATCGACGCGCTTCTGGCCGAGGGCCACGACGTTGTCTGCGTGGACAACTATTTCATCGGCACAAAGGCCAATATCACCCACCTGCTCGATAACCCCCGCTTCAAGCTGTACGAGCAGGATCTGGCGGACTTCGCCGCCGTCAACGAGATCTTCCGGGCGGAGCAGGTGGACTATGTGTTCCATCTGGCGGCCAACTCCGATATTCAGGCCAGCGCCAACGACCCCGCCATTGAATATCACAACACCTACTCCACCACGTTCTCCCTGCTGGAGGCCATGCGGCTCAACGGCGTGAAAAAGCTGTTCTTCGCGTCCACCTCCGCCGTCTACGGCGAGCAGATGGGCCGCGAGGTATCCGAGGACGCCGTGGCGCTGCGCCCCATCTCCTATTACGGCGGCTGCAAGCTCGGCTCTGAAGCTGCCATCTCCGCCTACGCCTACATGAACGATCTGGAGGTGCTGGTGTTCCGGTTCCCCAACGTCATCGGCCCCCGGCTGACGCACGGCGTCATCTTTGACTTTGTCAAGCGGCTGAAGGATGATCCCTCCCACCTGCGGATCCTGGGCGACGGCACCCAGACCAAACCGTATATCTATGTGCTGGATCTGGTGGACGCCATCATGCGCTTTAAGGACGTCGGCAAGGGTGTCACGCTGTACAACGTGGGCGTGGAGACCCAGTCCTCCGTCACCCGTATCGCGGAGATCGTCTGTGAGAAGATGGGTCTGACCGGCATTCCCTTTGAGTATACCGGCGGCCGAGGCGGCTGGAAGGGCGATGTCCCCGTATTTGCCTACAATCTGGACAAGATCCACGCCGCCGGCTGGAGCACCTCTCTGACCAGTGACGAGGCGGTGGCAAAAACGGTGGAGGCGGTCCTGTAATGCAGGCGGTCATCATGGCAGGCGGCAAGGGTACCCGCCTGCGCTCCATCACCAATGACGAGATCCCCAAGCCCATGGCGCCCATCGCCGGCAAGCCCATTCTGCAATGGCAGATCGAATGTCTGCGCCGCAGCGGTGTCACGGACATCCTTCTCATCATCGGCTATCTGGGCGAGAAGATCGAGGCATATTTCGGCAGCGGCGCCGACTTCGGCGTCCGCATCGACTACTTCCGGGAGGAGCAGCCTCTGGGTACCGCCGGTGCGCTGGCGGAGGTCGCTGACCGGCTGGAGGAGGACTTCCTGCTGGTGTTTGGCGACACCATTTTCGACATCAGCATCCCCCGCATGATGGCATTCCACCGTGAAAAGCAGGCGGAGGCCACTCTGTTTGTACACCCCAACTCCCACCCCTTTGACTCCGATATCGTTCTGCGGGACGAGACACAGCGCGTATGCGGCTTTCTCTCCAAGCACGATACGCGGACGGACTGGTATGACAACTGCGTCAACGCCGGCTTTTACATTGTGAACAAGCGGCTGTGCGGACGCATCGCCCGCGGCGAAAAGACCGACCTCGAAAAGCAGGTTCTCTGGCCGCTGGCGCGGCAGGGCGGTGCCGTATACGCCTACCTGTCCCCGGAGTATATCAAGGACGTGGGTACGCCGGAGCGCATCACTGCGGCAGCCGGCGAGCTGGAGCGCGGTGTGGTAGCCGCCCGCAATCTGGAAAAAAAGCAGAAATGCGTATTTCTCGACCGGGACGGCACGGTCAATCAGTACCGCGGACTCATCTCCACCCCGGAGCAGCTGGAGCTGGAGCCCTGCGCGGCGGAGGCGATCCGTCTGCTGAACCGCTCCGGCTATCTGGCCGTTGTGGTGACGAACCAGCCGGTGGTAGCCCGCGGTATGTGCAGCGTGGAGGATGTGGAGAACATCCACCGAAAGCTGTCTACACTGCTGGGACAGGAGGGCGCCTATCTGGACGGCATCGTATTCTGCCCCCACCACCCCGACAAGGGCTATCCGGAGGAGAATCCCGCCTACAAGATCCCCTGCCGCTGCCGCAAGCCGGACATCGGTATGCTCACCGCCTGCGCGGAGCGGTTCAATATTGATCTTGCCCAGTCGTGGATGGTGGGTGACACCACCGTGGATCTCCAGACCGGCTTGAACGCCGGCACCCACACCGCCCTTGTCCTGACGGGCGAGGCCGGGCGTGACGGAAAATATGACGTACAGCCCCAGCGCACCGGCGCGGATCTGCTGGACGTCGTGAAACAGATCATAGGAGGTTGACCATGGACTATACGAAGGACATCCGCGCGTACATCGCGCTGGAGCAGGAGATCCTGAGCCAGCTGGACGTGGACGCGATCAACGATTGCCTGAATTTTCTGGATGAGACCCGACTGAAGAAGGGCCGGATCTATATCTGCGGCAACGGCGGCAGCGCCGCCACCGCCTCCCATTTCCAGAACGACTTCAACAAGGGCGTCTCCGAGTATATCGAGGTGCCGTTCCGCTTCCACTGCCTCAACGACAACGTGGCCACCATGCTGGCCATTGCCAACGACATTGGCTACGAGGAGGTATTTCGCTTCCAGCTCCGCGGCAATCTGGAGCCCAACGACGTGCTGGTGGCCATCTCCGGCAGCGGCAACTCCAAGAATGTGCTCAACGCCGTGGACTACGCCAAGTCGCAGGGCAACAAGGTCATCGGCATCACCGGCTACACCGGCGGCAAGCTCAAGGAGCTGTGTGACATCTCGCTGCACGCGCCGGTGATGAGTATGCAGGTCACCGAGGACATCCACATGATCTTCGACCACCTGATGATGAGTATGTTCTACAAATACCTGTGCGGGAAAGACCATCTGAAAAAATAACCCGCAAGAGAGGGAAAGCGAATCACTTTATAGGGGGAAAATCACTCATGTCTATCAAATACGGGATCAAGCGTCTTTTCAAACCGCTGGCTGAATTTATGCGCAAGGTAACCTATAAGCTGATGCGAAATGTTATCTGCGATCTGGAGGAGACGATCCGCTTCTCCTCTGGCGGAAACGAAAACGACTATCTCATCCCCTATCAGGAGGGTGAACTGATCCGCGTACTGTTTTTGTTTCAGGCGGCCTCCTTCTGGCCCAGTTGGGAGAGCTTCTATCTCGCCTGCAAGGACGATCCCCGCATCCGTGTGGAGTTCACGCTGCTGGACGAACTATACGGCGACACCACGCAGATGCTGACCGCCCAGCAGTTTCTGAAGGAGAAGGGCATCGCCTACACACCGTACAGCGACAAGCTGTTCTGCCAGTTCATGCCCCACATCACCGTGATGCAGACGCCCTACGACTTCGGCCACAGACGTCCCCACGTCCGTTCCGCTGCCTTCAAGAAAAAGGGTACCCGCATCATCTACATTCCCTACGGCATCGAGCTGTCGGACACCGCCCATGCGCGGGACGCCCACTTCCTGAATGCTGTGGTGAAAAACGCATGGCGCGTCTTCACCTTCTCCGAGTCCATCCGTGCGGATTACCGCCGTTACAGCACCAACTACGCCGCCGTCAAATGTCTGGGTCATCCCAAATTCGACGCGCTCTATCACAAGGAGCAGTTCTCCCAGCTCCCGGAGATCGCCCAACGCGCCAAGGGTCGGAAGATCCTCGTCTGGCACGTTCACTTCCCCAAGATCACCCCGCAGCCTGACGGTACCGGCATCATGGTCACGCCTGAGCTGCCGGTGTATCTCCGGTTTGCCCGCTATCTGGCCTCCAAGCAGGATGAGATCTTCGCGGTGCTGCTGCCGCATCCCAAATTTCTGGACGGCGAAGGCGAGCTGGGCGTACACGCCAAAAAGCTGGTGGATATGCTGGGCGAGATGGAAAACGCCTACATCGACTGGTCGGATGACTACCGCCCCACCATCCTGCACGGCGACTTCCTCATCACCGACCGCAGCGCCCTGATGGTGGAGGCCGATGTCACCGGCTACCCCATTCTCTTCATGGCAAACAAGGACTACTACGAGCCGCTTACTGACGCGGTGCAGCCCATTATTGACAGCTATTATCAGGGTCTGACCACCGAGGATATGATCGCCTTCACCGAGCAGTGTCTGCGGGGCGAGGATCCCCGCAAGGCAGAGCGCAGGGCCGCCTTCGAGTCTCATATTCCCTATTTCGATGGACAGAGCGGCCAGCGCATCAAGGAACACGTGGTAAACGCCATCTACGCCGAGCAGACGGGTCTTGACGCGGCACGGATCGCCGCGCTGGAGGCGGAGGTAGCCGCCCTGAACAGCCGTCTGGATCGTCTGCTGGAGGAGCGCGGCCAATGATGCTTTTCGGTAAGATCGCCGCGTCGCTCCTCTGCGCGCTGGCGGCCGCGCTGGCGCTGATGAGGGCAGGGCGCGCAGAGAGAGAGAGAGAGAGAGAGAGAGAATCGGTGTAAGTACCTGCTTCTGATCGCTCTGCTCACAGTCGGCTGCTCCTGCGTGAACTGGCTCGCCGTCGACGCGCTGCCTCTGTCCGGTCTTTCGCAGCCGGACACCGTGACCATCACGGCGCTGAACGAAAAAAACAGCGCCTCCCATGAGACCACACTCTACCTCACCGGTGTTTTTGTCAATGGCCACTCCCAGTCCATTCACGTTACAGGTGAGGACAGCTGGCTGAACGAAAACTGGTACAAATGGTACGACAGTGCCAATAAAAACTATGTGTCGGGTCAGGCCTCCCGGAGCTTCACAGTAGCGCTCCCTGCCGGCTCTCACCGTTATCTGGAGTTCCTGGGCAACAGCGCCAAGGGTATCGTTCAGGTCGAATGCTGCGGTGAGGTGCAGACCGTCGACTGTTATGCGCCGGAGGACACCCGCATTCGAGTAGCGCTTCCGGACACGCCGGTCTCCGTGCAGCGCACGGAAAAGGCCGTGCGGCTGGCCATCGCCACGACACTGCTGGCCGTAGAGCTGGCACTGGCGGTGTGGCTGCTGCTGCGGGAGTCGGCGGTGCCTCACGCCCCCAAGGAGCGTGAGCGCTGGCTGGATGTGCTGAAACTGCTGGCATCCTATCTGATCGTCATGATCCACTCCGTAGGTACGGTGTACAACCGCGGTCCCGGCGGTGACAGCAACTGGCTTGCCTATTTCCTGTTAAACATCTTCCCCCGCTGTGCTGTTCCGGTCTTTCTGCTGACCACCGGCATCTTTGTGCTCGGCAGACCCATGGATACCAAAAAATGGCTGAAAAAGCTGGTACACTTTCTGGTACTGTTGGTGTTCTGGAATGCCTTCTACATCGTGTTGGATATGCTGCTGCACCACAGAGACACATACAGCCTGGCGGCGCTGCTCCGGTCGTTCGCCTCCATCCCAGTGAAGCGTGGGCCGTCCACACCGCTTTGGTATTCCTATCAGCTCGTCTGGATCTATGCGCTGGCACCGTTCTTCTTCAAGCTCCATGCGGCGCTGGATCGTGCATGGCAGCGGCGCCTCATTGTGATCTCGCTGCTGTTCCCCAGCCTGCTGGCATGCTATGGCCAAGTCTTCGATCTGGGCGGCACCGTCTATTCCCACTCCTTTGTACAGATATTCTATATCGGCTTTATGGGATTTCTGTTTCTTGGCCGCTATATCTACGATTATATGCCCGCAGACAGCCGCCTGCAAAAGTCCGCCGGACTGCTGATCGTCCTGGGACTTGGCCTCACTGCGCTGCTGTGCCGACTGTATCTCTCAAAGCACGGCGATGTCACCCACCAGTATTTCTCCGAGCTGAGCATCGGCACCCTCTGCTATGGAACGGGCGTTTTTATTCTGTTTTACCGCGGGAAAGCATGGTTTCAGGCGATGCCGGAAAAGCTGGGACGTGCCGTTTCATGGCTGGCGGAGCGTGCTATCGGCATTTATTTCCTACACCAGACATTTATTTGGTGTTTCGGTGCCAACATTACGCTTTTCGGTGTCACGGTCTCCCGCACCGGCGCGTGGTGGTCGGCTGTCTGCTATACACTGATCGTCTGGGCGCTGACCGTCGTGTCCGTTGTCATCTGCTCGTATCTGCCGGGACTGCGAAAGCTGGTCACTTAATTTTTCGATACCACTGCGCCACAGGAGGATTCCCGCATGAAAAAAACTTCGCTCCGCTTCGATAAGGATGCCTCTCAGGCGGTAAAGGGCATCGCCATCCTCCTGATGCTGTTCCACCACTGCTTCCGCAAGGCGACGCTCTTCGCAGACTATACCATCTCCTTCTGGCCCTTCCAGCAAGGGGGGGTGGTATACGCTGCCGCGCTGTCCAAGATCTGCGTGTCTCTGTTCGCCCTCGTCTCCGGCTACGGACTATATCTCAGCTACCGCAGCCGCACCACCACCCCGGTGAAATGGACGGTCTCCCGGTATATCAAGACCTTCTCCGGCTACTGGGTGATCTGGATCCTGAGCGCGATCATTACTCAACTCGCAGACGGACGGTTTGCCCGTATATTCCTCAAGGGGAATATCTGGAACTCACTGGTCGAGATCGTCCTCGACTTTCTGGGTCTGGCAAATCTCTTTCAAACCGGCACACTGGATGGCGTCTGGTGGTACATGAGCGCCTGCTTTGTGTATATCATGCTGGTTCCCATCCTCCTGTGCGGCGTCAAAAACGGCGCGGGTGAAAAACGCCTGCCCATCTGCCTTGCGGCAGTAGTGATCCTGCCGCGGCTGCTTTTACTCGATCCCTTCGCCAAGGGTGGAAGCCGTCCATATCCCTTCCTCTTCTGCTTTGTGCTGGGAATGCTCTGCGCTGAGTACAACCTCATCGAGCGGATCGTCAACGGCCGGCGCAGATGGCTGCGCTTCGCTGTGGAGCTTCTGCTTTTGGCGGAAGGCTATCTGTCCTACGGCAGTATTCCCACCGCCCAATACTGGGAGCTGAAATGGGGACTTTTCCCGCTGGTGCTCGTCCTGTTCGCTGTGGAGTTTGTGATCCCCATCCCCAGCGTCCGGCAGGTGCTCCAGTTCCTCGGACATCACTCCATGAACATCTTTATGGTACATACGTTTATCCGCGGCATATATCTGGCAGACTTCACCTATGCGTGGAGGCACTTTATCCCCATCGTCGCAGTGCTGACCGTCGTCTCTCTGGTCATCTCCCTGCTGCTGGAGGAACTCAAATCCCTTCTGCGGTATGACAAGTGGATCGGGCGCATCTGTGCGCGGATCGAGCGCACCTGACCGCTGCGGCGTACCAACGCCAATCTTTACCAATAACCACAAGGAAATCGTCACATGATCCGAAATAAGCTTTTGCGCTATCAGTTCCTCTTTGAGGAACTGGTGAAGCGCGACTTCAAAAAGAAATACAAGCGCACGGTGCTGGGCATGGCGTGGAGCCTGCTGTCGCCGCTGCTGATGCTGCTGGTGATGAAGCTGGTGTTCACCCAGTTTTTTGGCCGCAACATGGCGCATTACACCACCTACCTATTCTGTGGCAACCTGGTGTTCGCCTATTTCAACGAATCCACGTCTCAGGGTATGCAGTCCCTGATGGGCAACGCCCGCATCTTCACAAAGGTCAATGTCCCCAAGTACCTGTTTCTGTTCTCTAAGAACGTGCAGACCCTCATCAACTTCGGCCTGACGCTGTGCATCTTCTTCGTGTTCTGCGCCTTTGACGGCATCACGTTCACATGGAAGTTCCTGCTGCTGCTCTACCCCATCTGCCTGCTGGTGCTGTTCAACATCGGCGTAGGGTTGGTGCTGTCGGCGTTGTTCGTGTTCTTCCGGGACATCCAGTACCTGTGGAGCATCTTCACCCAGTTACTGATGTATATGTCGGCTATCTTCTACACCATTGACCATTACAGCTACAACATCCAGTGCCTGTTTCTGGTGAATCCCATCTACCTGTACATCCGGTACTTCCGAAAAATCGTCATCGAGGCCACCATCCCCTCCGTCTGGTTCCACCTGCTGATGCTGTTTGATGTACTGGTCGTGCTGGGACTGGGCTGCCGAATGTATAAGAAGTACAACACCCGGTTTTTGTACTATGTGTAAGGAGGCGGACATGAGCATTTTAGAGGTTAACAACGTCTCCATCCGCTACATCACCGGCGACTTCAAGGACATCGGGCTGAAGGAGTATGTGGTACGGAAGCTGAAGCGCGACTACCATGTGCAGGAGTTCTGGGCGGACAAGGACATCACCTTTTCGCTGGAAAAGGGGGATATGCTGGGCATCATCGGCACCAACGGCGCGGGAAAATCCACGCTGCTGAAGGTCGTCAGCGGCATCATGGAGCCCACCTGCGGCAGTATCCACCGGGAGGGTACCATTGCGGCGCTGCTGGAGCTGGCCAGCGGCTTTGACGGCGACCTGACAGTGCGGGAGAACACCTATCTGCGGGGTGCCATGCTGGGCTACACCCGGAAATTCATGGACGAGATGTACGAGCAGATCATCGAATTTGCGGAGCTGAAAGAGTTCGAGGACAGACCGTTCAAGCAACTGTCCTCCGGCATGAAGAGCCGCCTGGCGTTTTCCATCGCCAGTCTGGTGCAGCCGGATATTCTCATTCTGGATGAGGTGCTGAGCGTCGGCGACGGCGCATTCCGCAAAAAGAGCGAGGCCAAGATGCGGGAGATCCTCTCCTCCGGCGCCACCAGCATTCTGGTGTCTCACTCCCTGACGCAGATCCGTGAGTTGTGCAGCAAGGTGCTGTGGCTTCACAAGGGGCGGCAGATCGCCTTCGGCAGCGACGTGCAGGCCATCTGCGACCGGTACGAGGCGTTCCTCGCCGGAAAGCTGAAGCTGTGACATACAAAAGGCAGGCGCCTGTGCGCCTGCCTTTTTTGCTCTCATTTTTCTTTTTTATCCCGGTGCGAGTTGATTTTCTCCTTGTTGAACATACAGAACACCGTCATCAGCAGGATCCGCAGATCAAAGGCCGGCGACCAGTTCTCGATGTAGTACAGATCGTACTCAATGCGCTTCGAGATGGACGTGTCCCCCCGGTAGCCGTTGACCTGCGCCCAGCCGGTGATACCGGGCCGCACCTGATGCTTCACCATATAGCGGGGGATCTCCTCCCGGAACTGCTCCACAAAGAACGGCAGCTCCGGCCTGGGCCCGATGAGGCTCATATCGCCCTTGAGCACGTTGAAGAACTGCGGCAGCTCGTCCACCGAGCACTTGCGGATGAGGGAGCCGAACCACGTCTTGCGGTTGTCCTCGTTTTTGCTCCACCCCGTGTTCTGGCTGCTGTTCACCTTCATGGAGCGGAACTTATACATATAGAACGGCTTTTTATCCTTGCCCACCCGCTCCTGCTTGAAAATGATGGGCCCCGGCGAGGATAGCTTCACGCCGATGGCCGCGATGAGCATCAGCGGCGAGGTCAGCACGATCAGCAGCAGAGCGCAGACAATATCCGCCGTCCGCTTGATGAAGGCGTTGCCCACATTGTCCAGCGGAATGCGGCGCAGGTTGAAAAGCGGCAAGCCGTTAACGCTGTCCACCTGCGGATTGGCGGGCATATACTTGACGTAGGACGGTATCACGGACAGCTTGGTGCCGTCCTTTTCGCAGGCGTTGATGATCTTTTTCATCCAGCGCCCCTCTTCTGTGGGCAGGGCCACCACCACCTCATCCGGCTTTTCCCGCCGGAAGATCTCCTCCAGTTGGCCGTATGTGCCGCAGTAGGGAAGCTTTCCCCATTTGCTGTTGTCCGCCACATATCCCAGCACCCGATAACCCAAGTTTCGGTCATTCGCCACCCGCTTGACGTAGGCCTCGGCGCTCTCGCCGTGTCCCACCAGCAGCACACGCTTCTGGTTATAACCCATGGCGCGATAGCGCCGCAGCAGCAGCCGGATACAGGCGCGCTTGCCGAGAAGCAGCAGTGTCGCGATACCGTAGAAGAACACCACCGACCAGCGGGATGTCTCGCCCAGACGCAGCACAAACATGGCGGCCATGATGATCAGCGCCACCAGCAGCTCCAGCACCGCTACACGCCCGGCCTCCACATGGAACCGCACGGTGCGGAAGGACTCATACAGCCCCGCCACAGCGAACACCACCAGCGTCAGCGCCGCCGCCACCACACCCAGCCAGACGTAGTAGTTGAAGGGCAGCCCCTTGATGCCGCGGAACAGGCTGAAGCGCAGCCAGTAGGACACCAGCATGGCTAAAAAGGCCGCCACCGCATCCGTAAAGACGTTGAATTGATTGAGTAACTGCTGATTTTCCCGTATCATATCCGCTCTCCTTTATCTTGTCACGGACAGGTATTGTTCCATCACCTGCGGCAGTACCGCATCCAGTGCGTACCGCTGCATTTTCTCCCGTCCGGCCTGTCCCATCCGCGCCCGCAGACCGGCATCCGCCGCCAGCTTTCTTACTGCGGCGGCAAAGGCCGCCTCATCCCCCCGCGGGAACAGGAGCCCGTTCTCCGGTCCGATCAGATCGGTATGTCCCTTTGCGTCGCTGGCCACCACCGGCAAGCCGCAGGCCATGCTCTCCATGATGTTGAAGGGCAACCCCTCCGACCGGCTGGAGGATACGGCGATATCCGCCGCACCCAGCCACACAGGGATGTCGCGGACCTGACCGGGAAACCGCACGCGCTCCGCCACGCCCAGCTCATCAGCCAAGGCGCGGCACGCCTCCAGCCGTGCGCCGCTGCCCGGCAGCAGCAGCTTGATCTGCGGCGGCAGCAGCGGCAGGGCGCGGAGCAGCACCGACTGTGCCTTCCGCTCGGAGAACTCCGCCGCATAGATCAGCGCAATGTCCTGCTCCGACAAGCCCAGCTTGTCCCGCATGGCCTGCCGCGTCTCCCCCGCCGCCTGAAAGCGGCGGAGCTCCACGCCCATACCGGGGATCTCCTCCACCCGGGCCGCCGCGTGATGCGCCGCGGCCCATTGGGTGTCCCACGCATTCATGGTCAGCACCAGATCGGTCTTTGATGCCAGCAGCAGCTCCGCCCGGGTCAGCAGCAGCATCTTGGCCGCCGGCGTCTCGTCGTCGAACAGGTAGCCGTGAACCACGTCGACGACCTTGGGCCGGTCGCGCAGCCCGCGCACCGCCCAGCGTGTAAAGAAGGCCGCCAGCGAGGTGTGACTGATCACAAGGTCGTAGTGTTCCCGCTCCATCATGTTCCGCAGCATTCCTGCCGCCCGGAGGTTGGCCGGAGAGGACATCTTCTTCTCCAGCGGCAGCACCACCGTCTCGTCGGCATAGGGGATATCCCGCCAATCGCCGCCGCAGGCCACACTGACCTGCCACCCCAGCTCGCGGAAGCGCCGCAGGTAGGGCAGATGAAAGTTGATGATATGGGAAAATGTAGATGCCGTACACAGTACAGATGGCATGACCGTTCCTCCTATATTGCGTTCCCCGCCGCAGGTCACGCGTCGCCCAGCAGCTCGTTGAGATACGCCGTCACATCCTCGGACAGCGTGATAGCACCCAGATTCTGCCGGTTCCAACGCTCCAGCTTATCCCGGAGCTGTGCCGCGCCTTGGCGGAATGCCGCGCTGTCATCGCTGTGCTGCATGACGATACGGAAGCTGGTATCCCACGTGGCGGGGTCGGAGGATGTGTAGTCCACATACTTCTCCAGCATAGCAAAGCCCTTCTCCACGTCACCCAGATTAAAATACGCCTCCGCCAGATACTTGGGCACGGCGTTGGAATTCAGCTTCTCCAGATCCGCCATGTACCGTGCCAGCGTCTCCTGCATATTCTCCGGCAGCGCCTCCTCCGCCGAGGCATTATATACATAGGCCAGCTTGTGATCCGCCCATTCGTAGGGATCCACCTCCGCCGCCTGTGCCGCCGCGTCGTAGGTGCCGCGCCGCGCCAGCTGTGCCGCCCACAGGTTCATGGTCAGCAGCACCACAAATACTACCAGTCCAAGCCCCTCTGCACGCACCATCCAGCGCCGCGTCTTGTCCCCTGCCCGGCGCAGAGGGAGCGTCTGCCCGCAGGTCAGGTTGATGACCGCCAGCGCCCCAAACCCGAAGGGCAGGAAGTATCCGCTGGAGAATATGATCTCCACCGCCGCGTGGATCATCAAAAACAGCAGCAGCGCGCCCAGTGCCGGAGCCATCGACTGCGCCTCGGTACGCTCCCGGCGCCACAGGCGGATGACCGCCGCCGCACTGGTTCCCAGCAGACCCAGCCACAGGGCAAGGCCGATCACACCGGTGTCCACCATGGTCTGTACATAGTGGTTGTGGACATATTTCGTCTCGTAGTGATAGCTCTGTACGTTATAGATGCCGTTTTCAAACGCGCCCATGCCCAGTCCCACCACAGGACTGCGGCGGAACAGCTGCATGGCATCCTTGACATAGACAAAGCGCTGCACCACGTTACCCTCGGAGCGCAGGGTCTGGATACGACCCGCAATGGCCTCCGGCAGCAGCTTATATTTCAGCTTCAACTCCCCGGAGGATGTCCCCTCGTAGCGGATGGCGGAGATATGCACCGACTCGTCGGCGCTGATAAGGAACGTCACAGAGCGGTTGTCCGCCGGTGCGGTGAACGCTGCGCCGTCCGCCTCGCCCCGATAGACCGTCTGCTTCCGGTTCATCACGGCATCCTCCTGCGTCTGGGTCTGCACCGTCACCTTCACCGGCCCGTCCGCATCTACATGGAGCGTATATTCGCCCTCGCCCAGATAGGCGCCGCGTGTGATGCGCTCCCCGCCTTGCAGCGTGATCGCGCCGGTCCAGCTCACCGCCGCAGCAGTCAGCAGCACCACGGCGCCCAGAGCGGCCAGCAGCACGATATTCACCGTTTTCATCCGCTGCGCCATACGCAGTGCCAGCGGGCGGCCCACAAAAATATCCAGCACGCACAGGACGGCTGCTGCGGCGATCGCCGCCAGCAACGGCAGCACCTGCACCGTCTGTCCCGCCTCCGCATAGGCCGGCAGGGTACACAGCGCCGCAGCACCCGACAGCACCAGCGTCTCCACCATCAGTACGAAGGAAACGGCACGGCGCTGTCCCCGCTCCAGCAGCAGATACACAAGGAACGCCGCCGCAATGGTGCCCATGGCGCCGCGGCTCACCGCCAACAGGAAGGCGGTGCTGTTCAGCAGCAGACAGGTCATATGCAGGCACCGCGCCTTCTTGTCGTCGGTGTTCACCGCCAGACCCAGCGCCAGCAGGATCGCCACCCCGGCGCATCCGGCAAACACGTTGGGGTTCTCAAAAATCGTCTTGAGCCGCTGCTCCTGCAGCACATTTTCCAGCATCACCGGCGCGCCCAGCGGTGCCGTCAGTCCGTTCAGCAGCTTGTACAGAAGCTGCGTAGATACCATGTCGATGCTGACCAGCGAGGCCAATGCCCCCGCCGTCTCCAACACCGTGGCGGCGCAGCGCCCGGTACGGCCCGGCCGTTCCGGCTCCAACGCCGTCAGCAGCAGCGCCATGCAGGCCGCCGCCGCCACCTTTAAAAACTCATACAGGGCAAACTTGCCCGACGGTGCGTACAGGGTGGATATCCCATCCATCAAAACGTACAGCCCCAGCATCAGCGCCGGCCATGTCATACGCTGCCCCAATCTTTCTCCCGCCACAATGATCGCTGTCACAGCCGCCAGAAGCAGCAGCATGGTAATGCCCTTGTTGCAGCCCTGCAGCATCAGGCAGGTCACGAAGAAATAAAAAACCGCCAGCACCGGTATCAGCCAAGGGTGCCGCAGTTCCTGCGTCAGCTTCATCGCAGAGGCGGTATCCTTACGGCCTGTTTTCTTTGCCATATCGTTCTCCTTGTCCTCTTAGAGTATCTTCTTTAGTATACTCTTTTCCGCTATTCCCTGTCAATGTGCAGGGGAAATATTCCGTCTCATCCACGCATAGAGTGTGGACAGGGAGGTGACATACCATGCGCTGTCTGCGCTGTTTTTTCGCGTTTCTCACCGCCGCCGTATGCGCGGTGCTGCTGTACTGTCTGTACCTCAAGGCTCCCGACCCACTGACACGGGCGCTGGCCCCGCGTAACGGCAGTCCGTGGGAGTTGGGAAAGCTGGCGTTCTGGTCCATGCTCCCCGCGGCGCTGGTGCTGCATCATCTGGAGCCCGGCAGCTCCCGCAGCGGGCTGTGTGCCGCCGTGCTGCTGTCGGCTGTGCTGGCCGCCGCGCTGACCCCGCTGGGTCTGCCCCCCGCTATCCTGTACCTGCTGTCCTTTGCCGCCGCCCTGACGGCCTATGTCCTGCTGCTGCGCCGCTTACAGGGCGGCGAGCTGCTGTGGTACGCCGCCCTGCTTCTGTTGGCCATCGCCTGCATCCTGTTCAGTATCCTGCCCCCTGCCGGCGTCCTGTTCACCGATCCCGCCGACGTGTCTGCCATCGCGCCGATCCCCTTCTGAGCCGCAAAAAGGAGGACGCCCCGCGGACGTCCTCCTTTTTCTCTTGTCTCCTGCCGCTTAGGGCATGGTGGCCCGCACACCGTACTTGTTGTAGGCGGCACTCAGGGTCTTGCCGTCCACCGCCACACCACGCACGGTGTAGGCGTACAATGTCCCGGACTTGCCCGTGGTATCCTTGAAGGTCAAGGCGTTGACCTTCTTCCCCACCAGCACCCATGCAGAGGCAGGTACATCTCCGGACGGCGGGTTGGCCGCTCGATAGACGTTATAGGTCTGGGCATTGGCGGCCGACTTCCACCTCACCTGAATGCCCTTTGTCCCAGTGGTGACACGCTTGGCATCCACCAGAGCTACTCTGGCAGGCGTCGCGGTGGCACTGACGCCGGTCTTGTCGTAGCCGGGGCTGAGCGTCTTGCCGTCAGCAGCCACGCCACGCACCGTATAGGTGTACTTCGTACCGATCTTAGCGGTCTTGTCCACATAGCTGGTATCGCTCACCGTTGCGATGGCCTTCCAGCCGGTGTTGGCGGCATCCTTGCGGTAAACGCGGTACTTCGCCGCGTCCTCCGCTCTCTGCCATGTCACCTGTATACCGCTGTTGACCGCCTTGGCGCTGCCCATCGTCACGTTGGCGGGCGCGGCGGTGGCGCTGACGCCGGTCTTGTCGTAGCCGGGGCTGAGGGTCTTTCCGTCGGCAGCTACGCCGCGGACGGTATAGGTGTACTTCGTACCGATCTTGGTAGTCCTATCCACATAACTGGCACTGCTCACCGTCGCAATGACCTTCCAGTCGGTGTTAGCAGTATCCTTGCGGTAAACCTTGTACTTCACCGCGCCGTTCGCCTGCTGCCATGTCACCTGAATGCCGCCGTTGACAGCCTTAGCTCCCACTAACTTCACATTGGTGGGTGCGGAGATGGTGGCGCTGACGCCGGTTCTGTCGAAGCCGGGGCTGAGGGTCTTGCCGTCAGCAGCCACGCCGCGCACCGTATAGTTGTACTTCGTACCGATCTTAGCGGTCTTATCCGTATAGCTGGTGCCAGTTACAGTTGCAATGACCCGCCAAACGGTGTTGGCGGCATCCTTGCGGTAGACCTTATACTTTGCCGCGCCGTCCGCCTCGTTCCATGTCACCTGAATGCCGCCAGTGACCACCTTGGCATCGCCCAGCGTCACATTGGCGGGGGCGGTGGGCTTGGGAATGGTAGCGCTGACGCCGGTTCTGTCGTAGCCGGGGCTGAGTTCTCCGTCTGCATCGACACCGCGGACGGTGTAGCTGTACGTCACGCCTGCCGCAGCGCTCTTATCCACATAGCTGGTGCCGGTCACGATTGCAATGACCTTCCAGACGGTGTTGGCGGCATCCTTGCGGTAGACCTTATACTTTGCCGCGCCGTCCGCCTCGTTCCATGTCACCTGAATGCCGCCAGTGACCACCTTGGCATCGCCCAGCGTCACATTGGCGGGGGCGGTGGGCTTGGGAATGGTAGCGCTGACGCCGGTTCTGTCGTAGCCGGGGCTGAGTTCTCCGTCTGCATCGACACCGCGGACGGTGTAGCTGTACGTCACGCCTGCCGCAGCGCTCTTATCCACATAGCTGGTGCCGGTCACGATTGCAATGACCTTCCAAACGGTGTTCATCGCGTCCTTGCGGTAAACCTTGTACTTCACCGCGCCGTCCGCCTCGTTCCATGTCACCTGAATGCCGCCGCCAACGACCTTGGCGCTCACCAGCTTCACATTGGCCGGGACGGTCGCCGCGCCGGGATCAAAGCCCGCGGCGGAGACGGCCAGATCCGCCGCCTTGAAGGAGTTTCTGGTGTCGGTATCGTAGATATAAGTGGTCTTGGTATCCTGATGGTACATACTGCTGCCGTTGGTCTGGATACCGCAGAGGAACAGCTCTGTGGGGTAGCCCACCGTCCCCTGATCGCAGTTGGTCACATCCGCCAGGTAGTTCGTCCCGTTGATGCGCACCACGTTCCACATATGTCTGTCGCCATTCATCGTGCCGGTAACGTCCAGCGTCTCCACGGAGCCGATCCAGCCGTTGCTCTCCTCCGTCAGGTCGCACAGGTACTTGAACGCCTTGGCGTAGCCCTCGCACACCACATTGGTGCTGGCGTTGCCGTCAAACACCCACAGCAGCTGCCAGGGATTGCCGTAGGCTGTGTCCTTGTTGATGCTGAAGTTGTAGGAGACCTGGTCGCAGATATACTGCCGGTATGCCTGCAGCTTGTCATAGTCGGTCTTGCCGCGGTTGGCAGACACCACCTGCTTGGCTGCCGCCACCGCCGCCGGCACGTTGGGAATATTGGTGGTGTACAGACTGTCGCCGCGGAACTCCGCGGCCACCGCGAATTTGAACGTGATGTTCTTCCAGCCGTTATCCGGTATATACGAATAGCCGATGCCCACCGTCTTGTCGTGCCAGTACAGCGCATACGGCAGATCCGCCAGCAGCGCCTGCCACACCTTGTTCGCCGAGGTCTGATCCGGCAGCGTGCCCGTGATCTGGATCGCCGTGTCCTTCCGCTGTCCGTTGGCGATCAGGATCAGCTGCTCCTTCAGGGTGTTGTACGCCGCCTGCTCCGCCGCCGTCAGGTTCCCGGATGCGGCGTACATGGCCGGTGTGCCGGCCGTGTCAAAGCCCCTTTCATAGTCGGCGATGTCCATGCCTGCCAGCTGGTACAGATAGCCATCCAGCAACGCGCCGTCGGATGCCGTCTCCGCGGTCACCTCCGCAGCCATAGCCTGCACCGGCAGCAGCGTCAGCGACATCACCAGCGCCAGTGCCAATGCCATCAGGCTCTTTCCTACCCGTTTCATAACGCTCCTCCTCATATCTTCCGCCCCCATTCCGGGGCTCTCTGCTTACAGCTTCAGTCTACCATGTGTTTCCGGAAATGTACATTGCTTTTTCTTGCTTTGGGGCAATTATTTCCCTCCCGCACAGCAAATACGCGATTATCTTCTGACACAAAAAGAGACGGCGACGCCGTCTCTTTTTATATTTGGTCAATTCTTCTTGCCGCCGTGGGTGGCCTTCATCCGCTTCTCGTGGTTCAGGATGGTCTTGCGCATCCGCAGACTCTTGGGCGTGACCTCCAGCAGCTCGTCATCCGCCAGAAATTCCAGGCACTGCTCCAGACTCATCTTCCGGGGCGGTACCAGACGCAGCGCATCGTCGGAGCCGGCGGCGCGCATATTGGTCATCTGCTTTTTTTTGCACACGTTGACCGTGATATCCTCCTGCTTGGGGGAGACACCCACGATCATGCCCTCGTACACCGGCACGCCCGGCCCGATGAACAGCGCACCGCGCTCCTGGGCGTTGAACAGGCCGTAGCCCACGCTCTCGCCCGTCTCAAAGGAGACGAGGGAGCCGGTGTTCCGGCGGGTCAGATCGCCCTTGTAGGGGGCGTAGCTGTCAAACACGCTGGCCATGATGCCCTCGCCGCGGGTGTCGGTCATGAACTCGTTGCGATAGCCGAACAGTCCACGGCTGGGAACGAGGAACTCGATCTTCATGCGGCTGCCCACCGGGGTCATCTCCAGCATATCCGCCTTGCGGCTGCCCAGCTTCTCGATGACCGCGCCCACGCTCTCGCTGGGTACGTCCACCACCAGACGCTCGATGGGCTCGCACTTCTTGCCGTCGATGGTCTGATACAGCACGCGGGGCGGCGACACCTGGAACTCATACCCCTCACGGCGCATGGTCTCGATAAGGATAGACAGGCTCATCTCGCCGCGGCCCGCCACATTGAACGCATCGGTAGAGCCCTCGATCTCGGTGACCCGCAGGGACACGTCCTTCAGCGTCTCGCGGAACAGCCGCTCCCGCAGCTGGCGGGAGGTGACAAACTTGCCCTCGCGCCCTGCGTAGGGGGAATCGTTGATGGAGAAGGTCATCTCCACAGTGGGAGCGCTGATCTTCACGAAGGGCAGCGGCTCCACACAGGTGGGGGTGCAGATGGTATCGCCGATGGTGATATCACCGATACCGGACATGGCGACGATGTTGCCCGCCTCCGCCTCGGTGATAGGCACCTTGCCCAGACCGGCAAACTCATACATACTGACGGCCTTGGCACGCTTGGCCGGCGCGTCGGGATCGTGGTAGTTGCACACCGCGATCTCCTGATTCTGCTTGAGCACGCCGCGCTCTACACGGCCGATGGCAATACGGCCCACGAACTCGTTGTAGTCGATGGCGCTGACCAGCATCTGGAAGGGCTGATCCAGATCGGCCTCCGGCGCGGGGATATAGTCCAGAATGGTGTCGAACAGCGGCTTGAGATCCGTACCCACCACATCCGGGGAGTAGCTGGCGGTGCCGTTGCGGGCGGAGCAGAACAGCATGGGGCTGTCCAGCTGCTCATCCGTGGCGTCCAGATCCAGCAGCAGCTCCAGCACCTCGTCGATGACCTCGTGGATACGCTGGTCGGGACGGTCGATCTTGTTGATCACCACGATGACCCGGTGACCCAGCTCCAGCGCACGGCTGAGGACGAAGCGGGTCTGGGGCATGGGGCCCTCAGCGGCGTCCACCAGCAGGATGACGCCGTTGACCATCTTCAGAATACGCTCTACCTCGCCGCCGAAGTCGGCGTGGCCCGGGGTATCCACGATGTTGATCTTGGTGTCGCCGTACTGTATGGCTGTATTCTTGGCCAGAATGGTGATGCCGCGCTCCCGCTCCAGATCGTTGGAGTCCATGACGCGGTCCACGGTATCCTGATTTTCACGGTACACGCCGCCCTGCTTGAGCATCTGATCCACCAGTGTGGTCTTGCCGTGGTCGACGTGGGCGATGATCGCCACATTTCTCAATTTCTCGTTCTGCAAAGGTATGACCCCCTTCTCTCGGGTAAATTCACTAACCTTTGTATTATATGCTCTCAAAGTGCCGAATGCAAGCCTTTTCCACAACTTTTTCTTTCTGCCGCCGTTGACAACCGCCCGTCTCTGGGGTACAATGGCGTTTGTACCGGTTCATATATGCCTCCGTACCTCACCGGGATAGAGGGTCCGCCTCCTAAG
>ERZ809074.658-NODE-658-length-52145-cov-10.765310_pt1 | contig 52145 bp, 49 predicted proteins | sample MGYA00520795_ERZ809074 | MGnify/ENA primary metagenome ERZ809074 (study PRJEB31570, sample SAMEA3212989) | Homo sapiens | biome: human-gut; feature: human gut; material: fecal | place: Sweden | collected 2011 ...
ACACGCAACCTACGGTTTTGGAGACCGCTACTCTACCGTTGAGCCACTCCCCTAAACAACGAAGTCATTATATAATAAAAAAAATTTTTTGTCAATTATTTTTCGGGCGAATCGGGGCGGAATTTCAAGATTATTTCAAGTTTTTAGAAAAACGCTCCGTATCAACGCCCAAGAAAATTAAAAAGGAACGAGGAATGAAGAAACAGGTCACTTTGTATACTGACGGAGCCTGCTCGGGAAATCCGGGGATCGGCGGATATGCGGGAATCCTTATTTACGGAGAAATCAGTCGGGAATATAACGGCGGAGAGCTTTCCACCACCAATAACCGCATGGAGGTAAAGGCGGTCATCGTGGGACTTCAAAAGCTGAAATATCCCTGTAAAGTAGACGTATACAGCGACTCTGCGTATACGGTGAACGCTTTTGCCAATCGCTGGATTTACGGCTGGAAAAAAAACGATTGGAAAAAGGCGGACGGAAAAGCGGTATTGAACGTCGATCTGTGGGAAGAACTTTTTTCCCTTGTCGAAATGCACGAAGTAGTCTTTCATAAGGTGGCAGGGCACGCGGATAACGAGCTGAATAATCGCTGCGACGAACTTGCGAGGGCGGCGATACGGGATTTGAGAAATTCAAGCCCCGCAGCTGCCGTGCAAGAGGAATCGAGTATATAAATGTCCGCTTCTAAGCGGGTGATTTTAGCGGAAGTATAATATTTTTAAAGCGGAAACGCTATAATATATTAACGGAGAATATGAATTTTAAACCGTATGGAGTGGAGAAGAGATGAAATCCAAAGAAAAGCGCAGCGCAGATAAAGAGTCCGAAGACTTTACGAAAAAGGGAATATTGGTCAGCATTCTCGTTTCGCTGGCTTTGACGGCCGTCTGTATCGTCTTTGAAGTTTTGTGTTTAAAAAACTTTAAAATAGAATTTTTTGTCAAATATTCCAAGCTATTGATCTCGCTTGCCTGTGCGGTGACTATCTTGTATTGTCTGACTGCCATTTTTTTCTGTGCAAAAGGAAAAAGCACGGCGTACCGAGTCCTGTTGAGCGGCTATCTGCTGATTATTTTCTTTCTCGTCCTGCTCTTCATTTTACAAAAGACGGGATTTCTCGAAATTTTTCAGAATCCCGACCTTTATAAGGAATATCTCGAAAAAGCCGGCGTGTGGATGCCTCTTTTATATATCGTGCTGCAATATCTGCAAGTGGTGATTTTGCCGATTCCCGGCGTAGTCAGCACATTGGCTGGCGTGGCGCTGTTCGGGGCGACCAAGGCTATGTTATGCAGTTTGGTCGGCATTATTCTCGGCTCCCTGACCGCTTTTGTTATCGGTAGAAAAGTCGGCTATAAAGCGGTCGCCTGGATGGTGGGAAAGGAGGACCTCGACAAATGGCTGAAAAAAGTAAAGGGAAAGGATAACTTTATCCTGACGGCAATGTTTATCTTGCCTCTTTTTCCAGACGATATGCTTTGCTTCGTCGCGGGGCTCTCTTCCATGACCTGGCAATATTTTCTCATCATGATCGTTATATCGCGTCTGATAGGAATCGCGGCTACTTGCTATTCGATCGATTTTATCCCGTTCAATACTTGGTGGGGAATCCTTATTTGGATCATTCTCATAGCCGTCGTCATCATCGCTTTCGTGCTGCTCTATAAAAATCTGGACGCGATCAATTCGTGGTTCAATAAGAAATTCAGATGGGGAAACCGCAAAAAGCAAAAGACAAAGGAAGAAAGACAATTCTCAAAAGAAAGGGAGTCGGAAAAAAAGGCGGGGAAGGAGCCGGACGCGCCGAAGAAAACGGACGGCGGAAGTTCTTAAAAGCCGATTGATAAAATAGGAAGAAAAGCGGTATAATAGTAGAAAAGTGCCGCTGTCGACCAAAATTCTTTCCTGAAACAATATTGATAGAATCGACAATGCGAATGGAGCGGGCGCGCACAATCGGATTGTCGTTTTTTATTGGAAAAAAGTCGTAAAAAGACGTAAAAACTTGTCGCTTAGGGGTTGCTTTTTGGATTTATTTGGAGTATAATGATATTCGGTAAAAATTTGGCAAAAAAATAACCGACCGATTTTTTAACAACCGATATTTCTTGGAGGAGACATTATGGATAAAATTCAATTGCTGCAAGAAAGAAAGGCGAAGATCGCGGAGGCGGGCAAAGAGATTCGTAGTCTTATCGACGCGCTTGTCGACGAGAACAGCTTTGTCGAGCTTTCCGCGTTCAGCTTTTCCAAAAACGAGTTTTACGGAGAGGACGCCGCGGGCGAAGGGGTAGTAACCGGATTCGCTACGGTGGACGGGTATCCGTTCTATCTCGTCGCGCAGAATTTCAAAGTTCTCTCCGGCGGAGTATCCAAGGCAAATTGCGATAAGATCGTCAAGTGTCTGGACGCCGCCGAAAAGAATTCGACTCCCGTGATTTACATCCTGAATACGCTCGGCGTTCAGGTGGGCGAAGGCGTCACGGTTTTGGAAGGCTTGGGCAAGCTTTTAATGAGAAGCACTCAGCTGAAAGGTGTCGTTCCGCAGTACGCGGTGATTGACGGCGAAGTTTATGGGTCTGCGGCGATGCTTGCGGCGATTGCCGATTTTTCTTTCTTTATCGAGAAGAAGAGCGTCTTGGCAATCAACAGTCCACTCGTGCTTTCCGCGAAAGCCGGAAAGAATCTTCCCAAAGAGGAGGTGGGCGGAGCGAAAGCCCTGGGCAAGACGGGGATTCCCGCCTTCGAAGCGAAGGATATCGCCGAAGTGAAAGCGCGCATTTCCGCCGTCAGCGAACTTTTGGAAATGCCGATGATAGACGCCGAACTCAACGAAGCTGTGCCTCAGCTCAACGAAGCGGCGACAGCGGAAAATCTGGCGGGGATTTTTGAAAATTCCGTAGAAGTGGGCGCCGGTTACGAACCGGAAGTAAAGACGATTCTCGGCCGCATCGGCGGAATCGCGGTTGCGGCGGTCGTATTCGACGGCAAAGAGCAAGGCGTGGAACTCACGGCGGAAAAACTTGCGAAGATCAAGGATTTCGCCGAGCTTGCCTGCTGCTATCAGCTTCCCTTCGTCGTCTTTGCCGACGTAAAGGGAATCGCGCCCACGATGTGCGCGAACAACAGCCGCGTCATGAAGGAAGCCGCCGAGTACCTCGATATGCTGGATACGATAGATACGGGAAAAATTGCCGTGGTCTATAAGAAAGCCATCGGACTCGGATATTCGCTGTTTGCGGCAAAATCGGTTGGTTTCGATTATACCTGCGCGTTTGCGGACGCGAAGATCGCGCTGTTTGACAGCGTGCAGGGCGCTCAGATAGAGCTGGGCGACGAAAAAGCGGATAAGGCGGCTCTCGCGGCGAAATATGCGGACGAGAACTCCGATCCCGTGAACGCGGCAAAAGACGGCTATATCGACGCCATCATCGAACCGCAATTTGTAAAACAATATTTGATCGCTTCCCTGCAAATGCTTGCGAAGTAAAGGCGAGGGATAAACTATGTTGAATTTTTTATTGGACGCTTCCGGCTCGCTTCCCGTCGGCTATAAAAAGATCGGTATCGGCGAAGCCGCACTCGACGCTTTGCTCGGATTCATCGTCGTCTTTATCGGCATCGCCTTTCTCGTCGGATTGCTTTGGCTGATCGGTTTTGCCGTGCGCAAGATAAACGGTGCGCCCGCGAAGAAAAAAGAGGAAAAAGCGGCGGAAAAAATCGAAGAGCCCGCGATAAGCGAAAAAACTTCGGCAGACGAATTGTCCGAGGAAACGGTTGCGGTCATCACCGCCGCGATCATGGCGTACTATGCGAAAGAAAATCCAAAGTGCGAATTTACGGTGAAAAGAATCAAGAGAATTTAAGGAGAAATCATTATGCGTAATTTTATTATCACTGTCAATGGTAAAAACTATGAAGTAGGCGTTGAAGAAGTAGGGGCAGGCGCCCAGGCGCCCGCCGTCGTTTCCGCTCCGAAAGAGGCCCCCAAAGCCGCGGCAGCGGCTGCTGCGCCCGCTGCGGCTCCCAAAGCGGCTCCCGCGAACGGAGAGAAAGTCGTTTCTCCTTTCCCCGGTCTTATCAAGAATCTGTTAGTGGCGGAAGGCGCCGCTGTGAAAAAAGATCAGCCCGTCCTCGTTTTGGAGGCGATGAAAATGGATAACGACATCACGGCTCCCTGTGAAGGCGTCGTTTCTTTCTGCGTTGCCAAAGGAGCAAACGTCGAATCCGATACCGTTCTTTTCGTCATCGGTTAAAAACGGATAAGGAGAGATTCCATGACGCAAAATTTACTCGTTAATATCGGCGAGATGCTGAAAGGATTGTGGGAGTCGTCGGGACTTGCGGCGGGGACATGGCAGAATTACGTCATGCTTCTCGTTTCGTTCGTCCTGATGTACCTTGCGATCGTCAAGAAATTCGAGCCGCTTTTGCTTTTGCCTATCGCTTTCGGTATGTTTTTAATCAATCTGCCGGGCGCGTACGACGTATTGTGGGGCAGATATCCTTCCGAATCGGAACCTACCTGGATTCTCAACGAAGCGACCGGGTTGTGGGAGAAGGTGACTTCGTTGCCTCATACTTACGAAAACGTCCTTCCCGAATCGAGGGGGCTTCTTTGGTATCTGTTTTACGGAGTTCAGAACGTCATTTATCCGCCGCTCATCTTCCTCGGCATCGGCGCGATGACTGATTTCGGTCCCTTGATCGCCAATCCGAAGAGTATGTTTATCGGCGCCGCGGCGCAGCTGGGCATTTTCCTCGCTCTCATCTTAGCGGTAGTCTTCGGCTTTGACCTCGCGGCGGCGTGTTCTATCGCCATTATCGGCGGCGCGGACGGTCCTACGGCAATTTACGTGACGCAGACGCTGGCGAAATTCACCAATGAAGATCTGCTCTCCGCGATAGCGATTGCCGCCTACTCGTATATGGCGCTGATCCCCATCATCCAAAAGCCTTTGATGCGGGCGCTCGTTCCCAAAAAGGAAAGAGCGATCAGGATGAAACAGCTGCGCACGGTGAGCAAACTGGAAAAAATAGTCTTTCCTATTGCGGTGACGTTGATAGTGGGGATTTTGCTTCCCGCCGCGATTCCTCTTCTCGGGATGCTGATGCTCGGCAACCTTCTCAAAGAATCCTGCGTGACGGAGCGCCTTTCCTCGCAGGCTCAGAACGGGCTGATGAATACTATTACGATCTTCCTCGGCGTTTCCGTGGGCTGCAAAGCGTTCGGAGCGGTGTTCCTCACTTGGAGCACTCTGAAAATCGTCGCTTTGGGACTTATGGCCTTTATCTGCGGTACGATCGGCGGCTTGTTGATGGGCAGACTTATGTGCAAACTGTCGCACGGAAAAATCAATCCTCTCATCGGCAGTGCAGGCGTTTCGGCTGTGCCGATGGCGGCGCGGATTTCCGAGGACGTGGGACGAGAGTCGGATCCGAACAACCATTTGCTGATGCACGCGATGGGACCTAACGTTGCGGGCGTCATAGGTTCTGCGATCGCCGCGGGCTTCCTGTTGTCGCTCTTTGCGTAAAAGCGGGAAAACGGCGGGTTAAATAAAAGAGGTAAACACGATTATGGATATAAAAACTGAAAATAGAAAAGTATTGATTACGGAAACCATCCTGCGCGATGCGCATCAGTCGCAGGCGGCGACCAGAATGCGCCTCGACGAGATGCTGCCCGTGCTGGAACAGCTCGACGACATCGGATATTATTCCCTCGAAGCGTGGGGCGGGGCGACTTTCGATTCCTGCCTTCGCTTCCTCAACGAGGATCCGTGGGAAAGACTGAGAATTTTGAAATCTCATCTCAAAAAGACTCCGATTCAGATGCTTTTAAGAGGGCAAAACCTCTTGGGGTATCGTCACTATGCGGACGATCTCGTGGAGAAATTCGTCGAAAAGTCGATTGAGAACGGCGTAGGCGTCGTGCGCGTGTTCGATGCGCTCAACGATCCGAGAAACCTTGAAACCTCGATGAAAGCGATCAAGAAATACGGCGGCGTGTGCGAAGCGACGATCTGCTATACGACGGGTCCCGTATATACGAAAGAATATTTCGTCAAACTGGGAAAACAACTCGAAGACATGGGCGCGGATAACATCTGCCTTAAAGATATGGCGAATCTGCTTCTGCCCTTCGATACGTTCGATCTCGTCAAGGCGCTGAAAGCGGAACTCCGCCCCGAAACAAAACTGCATCTGCACACCCACAATACGACAGGCACGGGCGATATGGTCTATCTGATGGCGATTTTGGCGGGCGTGGATATCGTCGATACGGCGCTTTCGCCTCTCGGCAACGGCACTTCTCAGCCCGCGACGGAGCCGCTTGTGGCCACTCTCAAAGGAACGGGTTACGATACGGGAATTCAGATTGAAAAGCTGCTGCCGATCGTAAAGCATTTCAAGACGGTCGAAAAGAGGCTCAAAGACGACGGCATCCTCACCGACAAGGTAAAGGGAATCGACGTTAATACGTTGATTTATCAGGTCCCCGGAGGTATGCTTTCCAACCTTATCAATCAGCTTAAAAAGGCGGGCAAGGAAGACAAACTCATGGACTGCCTTGCGGAAGTTCCCAATGTCAGAAAAGACTGCGGCTATCCGCCTCTCGTCACGCCTTCCTCGCAGATCGTCGGCACGCAGGCAGTGCTTAACGTGATCATGGGCGAGCGCTACAAGATGGTCACGAAGGAAACGAAGGATTTATTTGCGGGAAAATACGGCAAACTTCCCATGCCCATCAATGAAGACGTGGCGAAAAAGGTGCTCGGCGACGCGGAGAGGATCACCTACCGTCCCGCGGACGATTTAAAGCCCGAATACGAGGAAGTCAAGAAAAAAGTCATCGAAATGGGCTATTATGAAAAGGAAGAGGACGTTCTCTCCTATGCCGTTTTCGAACAGGTTGCCGAAAATTTCTTCAAATGGAGAGAAGCGCAGAAAGACGGCGTGGACAGGGATCTTGCCAAAGGAAACGTCTATCCCGTTTAAAAGCGGATTTTTACGGAAAGGGAAAGAATACGCTCAATGCAAAAGAATTTCGGCGCGGGAATTATGTGCCGAAATTCTTTGCGTATAAAGAAGGAAGAATCACAAGACCATGAAAAACGTATGCGTAATCGGCGGAGGCGCGTCGGGACTGATGGCGGCATATGCCGCCGCGAAAAACGGAAATCGCGTCATATTGCTCGAAAAAAACGAAAAACTCGGAAAAAAAATTTATATTACGGGAAAGGGGCGGTGTAATATCACAAACGATATCCCGCCCGACGAGTTTTTACAAAACGTCGTGCACGGAGCCAAATTTCTGACGGGCGCGATTTATTCCTTCCCCCCAAAAAAGGTCGTGGAATTTTTCGAGTCGCACGGATTATCCGTCAAAACCGAACGGGGCGGGCGGGTTTTTCCCGTTTCCGACCACGCGAGCGACGTGACCAAAACTCTTGAAAGAGCGTGCAAATCGGTCGGCGTCGAGATCCGCCTCGGGGAAACGGTCAAAAAGATTTCATTGAGAACTTCGTCAGACATAAGTGCTATGCCTCGCATAGCGGGGGTGGAAACGGATAAACAAACATATCCTTGCGACGAAGCCGTAGTGTGCACGGGCGGACTGAGTTATCCGTCCACCGGATCCACGGGCGACGGCTATCGTTTTGCGAAGGACTGCGGTCTGTCCGTCACCGATTTGAAACCGGGGCTTTGCGGCATCAACCTACAAGGTATGTTTTATAAGGATTTGCAGGGATTGTCTTTAAAAAACGTTTCCTTGACGGCAAAACGAGAAAATAAAATTTTATATCAGAGTTTCGGGGAGATGCTGTTCACGCATTTCGGTATCTCGGGGCCGCTGGTACTCTCTCTTTCCAGCGTAATAAACCGTTCGGACTTAAAGGGGGTGACTCTCTTTCTCGATTTGAAGCCCGCGCTGGATTTCGATACGTTAGACAGGCGGCTGCTTCGTGATTTCGAAAAGTACAAAAACAAACAGCTCTTAAACGCGATGTGCGAGCTGTTGCCTCAGAAGATGATCGCCGCAGTCCTTGCGGCAGCGGGGATTTCCGAAAAAAAGAACGTCAACGTCCTCACGAAAGAAGAGCGTTTCCGACTTTTGAATGCCTTAAAAGAGTTTCCCGTGAAACCTATCGGATTTCGCGGCTTCGAGGAAGCCATTATAACCTCGGGCGGGGTGGAGCTTTCGGAGATCAATCCCAAGACTATGGAATCGAAGAAGGTGAGCGGCCTGCGCTTTTGCGGGGAGGTATTGGACGCGGACGCGTTTACGGGCGGGTATAATCTTCAAATCGCTTTTTCCACGGGATACGCGGCTGGCAGGAGTATCCGCTGAGCGGAAAAACGGCGGGAGATTCGCAAAGTTTTTGCATATTTGCTTGACGAAAGCGGCTTTTGCGTGATATAATCAAGGTGTTCATCGAACGGGGTTTGATAAAATTGTTAGCGAGGGCAAAACGCATGACTGTTATCCGCGGCGCGACGACGATCGATTCGGATTGCAAAAAAGATATTTCTGCGGCTGTAAAAGAACTTTTAGACGAAATTTTCGCGCAGAATAAGGCGGAGAAAACGGAAATTCGCTGCATCGTCTTTTCTTTGACGACGGATATCCATTCTTATCATCCCGCCAAAGCCGCGAGGGAGTGCGGTTATGATTTTGCCCCTCTGTTCGCCTGTATGGAGCCGGACATCAGGGGCGGGCTGGCGCTTTGCGTCCGCGCGATGATCTTCGCCGAATTTTCCGCCGCGCGCCCCGCGCGTCACGTTTATTTAAAAGGAGCAAAAGTTTTGAGAAAGGATATATCCGCCGTTTACAATATTGCGCTGGACGGTCCCGCGGGGAGCGGAAAAAGTACGATTGCAAAGCGTCTGGCCGAGGATTATCATATCTTATATCTCGATACGGGAGCCATGTACAGAGCCTGTGCGCTCAACGCTCTGCGCGCGGGGATAGATCCCAAAGACGTGCGTGCGGTGGAAGAGATGCTGGAAAACCTCGATCTGAAAGTGGAATACAAAGAGGGAATTCAGCATACCCTTCTAAACGGAGAGGACGTTTCGGAAAACATCCGCGAAAACGCCGTTTCTATGGCTGCATCCGATATTTCCGCCCATCGCGCCGTGCGGGAAAAAATGGTGGAGGTGCAACGGAAAATTGCGGAGAGTATGTCCTGCGTGCTCGACGGCAGAGATATCGGCTCCGCAGTGCTGCCCGATGCGAAATTTAAATTTTACGTTACCGCCGACAGCAAGGTGCGCGCAAAGCGCCGATTCAAGGAACTGACGGAGCGCGGACAGAACGTGGAATTGGAAGCGCTGCACAGCGAAATTGTCCGGCGCGACAAACAGGATTCCGAACGCGAATTTTCCCCGTTGAAACGAGCTGCGGACGCGGTCGTGGTGGATACCTCCGAAATGGATATCGAGCAGGCTGTGGCGGCGATCAAATCTATCATTCAATCTAAAATCTGAGGCAGGATCATGGAAGAAATACAGTCTTCGAAGGGTGAAGAAAAGCAGAAAGCGCAGACGAAGAACCAAAAGGGAAAACGGCGCACGATCACCGTGCCCGCCGACAAAAAGGGCAGGCATATCATGGGGATGCTCAATCTTTTGCGCATCGTCGTCATTCCTATTTTCTGGCTTTGTCTTCCGTTTCGCTTTTACGGAAAAAGAAAGGTGAAAGACGGGGCGTGCGTGTACGTATGTAACCACTATCGCATTTGGGACGTCATTTATCCCGCCTGTACGACCTGGGAGGGAATCCATTACCTTTCGAAAAAATCGGTCATGACCAACTGGTTTATGAAAGGATTTTGCAAAAGCTTAAAAGCCATCGAAGTAAACCGCGACGGCAGCGATGTCCGCGCGGTGATGGACTCCCTGAAATGTTTGAAAAACGGAGAAAAAATTTCTCTCTTTCCCGAGGGAACCCGCAATAAGACAAACGCCGAAATGCTGCCCTTCAAATCGGGCGCGGCAGTCATGGCGATCAAGGCAAAGGTTCCCGTCGTTCCCATGCTGATTTATAAAAAGCCAAAGCCGTTCCGGCTCAATCATATCCTCATCGGGGAACCTTTTGAGCTGTCCGAATACTATAATAGAAAGTTGACGGAAGAAGATATCAGGGAAGCGGACGAAAAACTCCTCAACGTGCTTTTGGGAATGCGGAGAAAACACGCGGAATTTCTGGCGTCCAAAAAGAGAGGGAAAAAGGCGGAATAAGCGGAAACTATGGAAATTTTAGTGGCGAAGAGCGGCGGATTTTGTCACGGCGTAAAAAAGGCGGTGGATACCGCGTTGAGCATCGACTCCGAAAACACCTATATTTACGGAGAGATCATTCATAACAAAGAGGTGGTAGACACCATCACGGCACGGGGCATCGTCACCGTGGAGAGCCTCTCGGACGTGCCCGACGGGGCAACTCTGGTCATCCGTTCGCACGGCGCCGCGAAGCGCGTATTCGACGAATGCGAGGCTCGGGGAGTCAAGGTGGTGGACTGCACCTGCGAATTTGTGAGAAGGACGCAGAAGATCGTCGACGAACAGCACCGAAGGGGAAACGCCGTCGTGATCGTGGGGGAACGGACGCATCCCGAGGTGATCGGACTCAACGGCTGGTGCGAGGATTCGGCGTATATCTTTTCCTCGGAAGAGGACGATTTTTCCGTTTTGCCCGACAAAAACTGCTGTGTGGTGGCTCAAACCACCTATTCCAGTGAAAAATTTGAAAAAATTATTAAAATTATTAAGGATAGACGGGGAAAAACAGTTGAAGTTTTTAAAACAATTTGCTATACTACTATAGGACGTCAAAATGAAGCGAGGGAACTTGCGGAGCAATGTGACGCTATGTTGGTGATCGGCGGACTAAACAGCAGCAACACCAATAAGTTGTACGACATTTGCGCGAAGTATTGCAGGCACGTTTTTCGGATGCGGAATTCCGACGACCTTGATTATAAAAAAATCAAAAGATTTAAAAAGGTAGGTATTGTTACGGGTGCCAGCACCCCTAACGCGCAAACTCAGGAGGTTCTCTTAAAAATGGAAATGGAAACAGAAGCAAAAGCAACGATGGAAGAAGTCGTTGCGAACATGGACAATCAACCGAAGTTCAAGAAAGGTCAGTTGATTACGGCTACGATTTCGTCGGCGGACGATTCGGGAATTGCGGTGTTGCTTCCCCTCGCGAAGAAGGAAGTAATGCTCGACAAGGACGAAGTGGATTGCGAGGCTTACAATAAAGACGATTTCGCGTCCAAAATCGGGGACGAGATCGAGCTGATGGTTGTGTCCGTGAATCCCGTGAAACTTTCTCAGAAAATGATCAAGAAAGTTAAGGAAGAGGAAGCAATGCTTGCCGACATCGAGGCCGGCAAAGAATTCTCCATCACCTGCACGGGATACAATAAGGGCGGCTTGACGGGCGAGCTCGGCTCCTATACGGTATTTGTCCCCGCGAGGGAAATCCGTTCGGGTTACGTAAAGGAACTCGAAAAATACGTAGGAAAGAAGCTTCGTTTGAGAATGCTCGAAATCAAGACGGAGAGAAGAAAGGAAATCATCGCTTCTCAGCGCGTCATCATCGAGGAAGAGAAAGCCGCGAAAGAAGCCGCAAAGGCTGCGAAAGAAGCGGAATTTTTCGCCAGCATTCACGTCGACGATATCGTGGAAGGAAAAGTGGAAAGAGTTACTTCTTTCGGCGCTTTCGTTTCCGTGAACGGTTTTGACTGCCTCGCACACATTTCCGACCTCTCCTGGACGGGCGTAAAAGCCGTTACCGACGTTCTTGAAATCGGCAAAAAGTATCAGTTTAAGGTGCTTAAAATCGATACGGAAGCCAAGAAAGTGTCCATCGGCTATAAACAGCTTCAAGCACAGCCTTGGGATCTCGCCGCCGAAAAATATGCGGAAGGCGACGTCATTCACGGCAAAGTCGTGAGAATCGTGCCTTTCGGCGCGTTTGTAGAAGTGGAAAAAGGAATCGACGGACTTGTACACGTTTCCCAGATCTCTCATGAATTCTTGGAAAATCCCACGACCGCTCTGACGATCGGCGAAGAAATCGACGCGAAGATTTTGAAGCTGGATTGCGCGGAAAAGAAAATGACTCTTTCCATCAAAGCTCTCGAACCCAGACCCGAAAACCTCGAAAGAAGACCCAGAGCGCCCAGAGGCGAAGGGGACGGAGAGAACAAGGGCAGAACGAGAAGACCCGGTAAAGACAGACCCGAGGGCGAGTATACCGAGTGGAACGAAGGCGGCATCGGCGGCGCTTCCATCGCCGAGATGCTTAAAAACTCCTGAGCATTTCCGTAACGATATTTAAAAATAAAAATATAGAAAAGTCTGCTTTTGATTCGATTAAAGGCAGACTTTTTTGTTTATATATAACTATTGAAAATAGTACCCTCGGAAAAGGAGATTTTAATTATGGAAGAAAAACAGGGAAACATTAAAATTTCAAGCGAAAACATGATGCCCATCATCAAGAAATGGCTGTATTCGGACAAGGATATTTTCCTTAGGGAAATCGTCGCCAACGGTGTGGACGCCATTACCAAGTTCAAAAAGCTGGCGGAGATGGGCGAAGCGCAGGCAAAACCCGACGAGGAATATCGCATCAACGTCTATGTGGACGAAAAAGCAAAAACGCTGACCGTGGAAGACAACGGCATCGGCATGACTGCCGAAGAAGTGGAAAAATACATCACCCAAATCGCTTTTTCGGGCGCGGAGGATTTCCTGCAAAAGTATGAAAACGCTTCGGGCGACGGCATCATCGGACATTTCGGGCTCGGTTTCTATTCGGCCTATATGGTTTCCGACGATGTGGAGATATACACCAAAAGCTATAAGGACGAGCCCGCCGTAAAGTGGGAATCGGACGGCAATTCCTCCTATACGATCGCCGAAACGGAAAAATCGACCCGCGGCACTAAAATCGTCATGCATATCGCCGAGGGGGAAGAAGATTTCCTCAAAGAATATACCATCCGCGAGCTGATCCGCAAATACTGCTCTTTCATGCCGTATAATATTTACCTCAATCCCAAGCAAGAGGATGCGGCAAGCAAAAAAGCCGAGAAAAAAGAAAAGGAAGAGGGCGAGGACAAAGATAAAAAGGAAGAGGGGAAGGATAAGCCGCTGAATAATACGTCGCCCTTGTATTTGAAGGATCCCAAGGAATGTACGGACGAGGAATATAAAGATTTTTACCGCGATACGTTCATGGACTACAACGAGCCGTTGTTCTGGATCCATCTCAACATGGACTATCCCTTCCGCCTTAAAGGAATTCTTTATTTTCCCAAAGTGAAAAAACAGCAGGTACAGCTGGAAAAAGGACAGGTAAAGCTGTATTGCAATCAGGTGTTTATCGCGGACAATATCAAGGAAGTCATCCCCGAATTTTTGATGCTTTTAAACGGCGTCATCGACTGTTCCGACATTCCGCTCAACGTTTCGAGAAGCTTCCTGCAAAACGATAAGCAGGTACAGAAGATTTCCAAGCACATTACCAAAAAAGTGGCGGACAAACTGACGGCCCTCTTCAATAATGAACGGGAGCGCTATAACGAATGCTGGAAGGACATCGCTACGTTTATCAAGTTCGGCTGCCTTAAAGACGACGATTTTTACGACAAGGTAAAGGACATTGTCATCTTCAAGAACCTGGAAGGCGAATACAAGCCTTTAAACGACTTTCTGGGCGAGGAAATCAGCGACGAGGACGCGGGGAAAGGGGTACAGCCCAAAGCCGTGTATTACGTTTCTGACGAAGCGCAGCAGGCGCAGTATATCAAGCTCTTTAAAGACGCGGGATTGGACGCCATCGTCTGCGATACGTATATCGACCCTCATTTCATCAGCTATATCGAGTACAAGAATCCGAAGAAATGCCGTTTTGTGCGCATCGACGCGGATATCGACGGAGCGTTGAAGAGCGACGAGGAAGTAAAAGCGGACGACCATAAGGAACTCATCGAGCTGTTCAAGAATAATCTCATCAATAAAGATATTTCCGTAAAAGCGGAAAAATTCAAGAGCGATAAGCTGCCCGCCGTCATCAACGTGGAAGAGTTTATGCGCAGAATGTCGGAGATGAACAGTTTTTACGGCATGAGCGAAGCGGACGTCATGAAGAACGCGACCCTCGTGCTCAACCTCGCCAATCCCATCGTTTCGGGTATTCTCGAACAGCCCGAGGAAAAGCGGAAATTTATAGTCGATCAGGTGTATTATCTCGCTATGCTTTCCTATAAAAAGCTGACGCCCGACGAATTATCCGATTTCGTGGAGAAGAGCACGGAACTTCTCGCCGACTATACCAAATAAAATTGTTTACACGACCTCCTATTTAAGAAAAAACACCTTTCCTGTCGGAAGGGTGTTTTTTTGCGCGCCGGCGTTCTATTCGGACAAGCCGTCGCATATAATGATACAAATGTTGGAATTTCTCCCGGACAATATCAAAGCGGCTCTGAGGCATCTCAATCTCAACCGATTGTACGAGATCCGTCTGCGCGCGGGCAAACCCGTCACCATCAATTATGAGGGAAAATACCGATATTTGAGCGCGTGCGGCGTGACGGACAAGGTTTCTTCGGCGATGACGGTTTCCCTGACGGAAATCGGCGATACGGTCTTTTCGGCCGGCAAGTTTTCCGTCTATTCCGTGGAGGAACAGATCAAGCGGGGATTCGTCACCGCAGAATGCGGAGAGCGCGTAGGGCTTGCGGGACAATACGTTTTTGAAAAGGGAAAAGCGTTGTCCGTAAGGGATTTCACTTCCTTATGTATTCGCGTCCCGCACGAAATAGAAGGCTGCGGCGATAAAATCTATGAAATCTGTCTTAAAGACAAGGTGCGCAGCATTCTCATCCTGTCGCCGCCCGGAATTGGCAAAACCACCATTTTACGCGACCTCAGCCGCAGTTTGAGCCGCGACACGAGGAAAAATATCCTGATCTGCGACGAGCGCGGAGAAATTTCCGCGGGGGATACGGGCGATACGAGCGACGTTTTGCTGTTTGCCGACAAAGCGACGGCATTCGAAGCGGGCATTCGCGCCATGCGCCCCGACATCATGATCACGGACGAGCTTTCGCCCGCCGATTGTTCGGCGGTGGAACGGGCAATTTTCGGAGGCGTCAAGGTGATCGCTTCCGCACATTTTGCCGAGATTGCCGACGTTAAGCCGCCGTTTGCGGGAATGTTCGAGCGCTATGTGCTGCTGCAAACGGAAGAGATCGGCAGAATCAAGGGAATTTACGACGAAAATCTAAGGGAGATAAAGCGGTGAGAAACGTGCTATGATAAAATTTATTCTCGGCATGGCAATCGTATGTTTTACGAGCTTCTGCGGATATATACTTGCGAAAAAATATCGCCAACGAAAAAATTTCTTTACGCAAATGAACGAGTTTAACGAACGTTTTTTGAGCGAGATTGCATATTACCGCCGTCCCGTGAAGGATTTTGCGGAAAAATATACCTACAAAGGGGAATTCGAAGACTTGCTCTGTGCGTTCGTCGAGTCTTTGGGCGGTTCGGGCAAAGAGCCCGGGCAGCCTCCCTCCGAAAAGGCTCTGCCGGTGTTCTCCTTTTTGACAAAAGATGAAGCAGGATTTGTAAACGACTATTTTCTGATGGTCGGAAAGGGTGACAGCGCCTCGCAGAGCGCGTATTTCACCTCGGTGAAAGGCACGCTGGGCGACTATAAGCGCAAAAGCACGGAGGAGTGCGGCAAATACGGCGATCTGTATTTAAAGCTTGGCTTTTTGTGCGGACTGATGATCCTGGTCATCATCATATAAATTATGGATATTTCAATACTCTTTAAAATAGCCGCCATTGGCATCATCGTCACCGTCATCTGTCAGATTTTGAAAAAATCCGACCGCGACGATATTGCCACCGTGGTGAGCATCGTGGGCTTGATACTCGTCCTGACGGTCGTGATCAGTATGGTAGGCGACCTCTTCGGACAAATCAAACAGATATTCGACCTAACTTAGCCGCCTTGCGGCAAAAGAACGGAGATAGGGAAAAACAAAGAAAAAGGAAATACGAATATGGAGATCTTTAAAATCATCGGCGTCGCCTTTGTCACGGCGATTACGGCGATCCTTCTGAAAAGTACAAAGCCCGAGTTGTCCTTTGCCGTCACCGTCACGGGCGTGATCGTTATCCTCGTTTTCGTAGCCGATATGCTGCAAAATACGGTGAATATCATATCCACCATCGCATCGCTGACGGGAATCGAAAACGGACTGATCAAAATTCTTTTAAAAATCGTCGGCGTGGGGTATCTCACCGAGTTCAGCGCGGGAATCTTAAACGACTTCGGCAGCAATGCCGTCGCGGATAAAGTGATCCTCGGCGGAAAACTCACCATTCTCATTCTTTCTCTGCCCATCATCGAAAGCGTCCTCAACTTGATAAGCGGCTTTCTGGAACTCATATGACCGCGCATAAAAACGGCTTCTTCGGCGACAAAGACAAGCGGCTGCCGTTGAGGCGCGGAAGGGGAAAACGCAAGAAATTCAAAATTGTCCTCGCCTTCTTCTCCCTATTCTTTTTTGCGGTGTTTGGTATGTCAGGCATAGCATTTGCCTATGCGGAAGAAAGCGCGGACGGAAAAGAGGAACTCAATCAGAATATCATAGATCAGATAGATAAACTGGATACCGAGGAATTGCAGAAATACATCGATTCTTTGGGGATCTTCTCGGATAAAAATATCGGAGAGCGGCTTTTCGACTACATACGCGGGGAAAAATTCGATTACGGAAGCTTCGGGGAACAAATACTCGGCGTATTGTTCGAAGACGTGAAAAATATGCTGCCCGCCTTTGCCTGCATCTGCGCCGTGGCGCTCTTGTGCGGGATACTTTCCTCGGTCAAGAGCAGCTTTGCCGATCAATCCTCGGCGGACATCATTTTTCTAGTGGCATACGCGGCGGCGCTCATTCCCGTGCTTGCCGTATTGACGGAGTGCTTTTCCCGCGCGGGAGAAAGCATCGCGTCTATGCAAAAGCAAATGCAAATCGTCTTTCCTCTCCTTTTGACGCTGATGGCGGCGAGCGGGGGCAGCGTTTCGGCGGCTATCTATCAGCCTGCGGTGGCTTTTTTGAGTACGACCATCGTATCCGTGGTTTCCGCCGTGGTCTTGCCGCTCACGCTCACCATCATCGCGTTTTCGGTGGCGGGAAATCTGTCGAGCGAATTGAAGCTGAACAATTTTTCCGCTTTTTTCAAGAGTATCAATAAATGGATCATCGGAGTCTGCGTTTCGGTGTTCGGCATCTTTTTCACAGTGCAGGGGCTGACTTCCGCGACATACGACGGCATCACGCGCAGGGCGGCGAAATACGCGATCGGCACGGGGGTGCCCATCGTCGGGGGCTTTCTCTCGGGCGGGTTCGATCTTGCGATCGCGGGCAGCGTATTGATCAAAAATTCCCTCGGCAGCCTGAGTATTTTTCTCATGGTTTCCGTCCTGTTCGAGCCGCTGGTGATGTTGATCGCGGCGAATCTGTTTCTTAGGCTGACCGCGGCAGTCACCCAGCCGCTGGGAGAAAATCGCATTTCCACTTTTCTGTCCGAAACGGCGGATAATCTCAATTACTGTATGGCGGGTCTGCTCTTCGTGGCGTTTTTGTACTTTATCAGCATCGTACTCATCATCTGTTCGTCGGAGGTGTTATTTTGAGCGCCTACCTTCTCGCGATCATCGGCATCGTGCTGCTTTCGAGCATTTTGTCCGTCGTTCTGCCGGGCGGGAAGACTGCGAAATTTATCAAAGGGATTGCCAAGCTCTGCTGTCTTGCCGTGATTCTCGCCCCCGTGCTGAGCTTTTTTCGGGGAAACGGGGACGGAAAGATAAATTTTCCGTTTTTTTCCTCGGAAACAGTCATAGAAACGGACGATGCCTTCATAGATTATTGCAGTACGAAGCGGATAGAAAACGCGGAGTCGGAGCTGAAAAAAAAGTTGCGGGAAACCTTTTCCGCAGAAGTGGAAGTAACTCTGCTCTGGGAATATCGCTCTTCGATCACCGAAGGCGAAGACAGCTCCCAAGATAAGTATCTGTCCGTTTACCAAGGCAAAGAGATCAAAATCACCAAAGCGCTTTTAAAAGATTCTCAGGACAATATCGGAGGTGAGGTAAGAAAGAAAATGACGGAGCATATCGTCAAAGAATACGGCTGCGAGGTGGAATTCATTGAATAAGGAATCGGCATCTCGGCATAAAAAACACGGAGATAAAAACGGTCGGATACGGGATATTCTCCTCTTATCGGCGCTCGCGCTCCTTCTCGTCTTCGCCGTCTGGAAGATCTTTTATACGGGAGATACTAAAAACGTGTCCGGCATGACCGGCGGCAGCGAAAGCGAAAAGAGGCTTTGCTCGCTTCTAAAAGAGATAGACGGCGTGGGAGAAGTGAACGTGATGATCTGCGAAAGCGAAGACGGCGTAGAAAGCGTCGTGGTGGTCTGCGAGGGCGCGAACGACCTCAGGGTGAATATGAACATCCGAGAAGCGGTCGCCGCGGCTTTGGGAACGGATGAAAAGTCCGTAAAAATCTATTTAATGAAAGAATAAAAAAGGAGATAAAAAGATGTCAAACAAAAAGAAAATTGTTGTAATGTCGGCATTGGTACTCTTGCTGGCGGTAACGGCGGTGTTCAATTTCGTACTTGCGAACACCAATGCGCTCGCATCCGCGGAGGGCGGCGTCACGACGGCGAATTATTTTACCACTTATCGCACGGAACGCACGACGACGCGCAGCGAGGAACTCGTGCAGCTGGACAGCGTGATCGCGCTCTATCAGGCGGGGGACGAAAAGTACGAGGAAGCGACCAAGATGAAGATGGAGATCGTTTCCGCGATGGAAAAAGAGCTCGTTCTCGAAAACATGGTGAAATCGCTCGGCTTCACCGACGCTGTGGTTTCCGTTTCCAGCGATTCCGACAACATCAACGTGTTCATCAATTCGGCGGAACTTACGTATGATACGGCGCTTTCCATTTACAATATGCTCAAAAACGAAACGGGGGTAGTCGCGGGAAATATCATCATCATGCCCGTCTACTCGGAAAGTTAAAAAAAGCGCGAGTAACCTCGTCAAAACAGTAGAATTATTCGGAAAGATGTGCTATAATAGAAGCGAAAATGCAGAAGCAACAAAGTATTTATCGGCATTAAGCATATTCAAGGAGATCTTTTCGAATGTCCAATTTCAGATTTAATCCGAATGACAATCAAAACGGTAAAGTAGTATATAACGCCGGCATCGTAAACGGCATCGTGACGCTCGCGGTAAACGAAGTGGAGGGTACGATGCTCGTTTCGGGGAAAAAACGGGGAATCAGCCTGTTCCTCGAAAAGGACGGCATTTATGCGGACGTATCCGTTATCGTGAAATACGGCTATAACGTTCCCGAGCTTGCCTATCGCATTCAGCAGTCGGTAAAGCAAAACGTGGAAAATATGACGAAATACAAGGTGGCGAAGGTAGACGTGCATATTCAGGACGTGGTATTTCCCGCTCCGACGCCTCCCGAAACCCAATCCGAAGAGGAAAGCGGAGCGGAGGATTCCGATTCGACCGAGGCTTAAAAGAAAAATCCCTTTCGAATTTCGGAAAGGGATTTTCGGCATTTACGGAGAAAAATATCAAATGAGAAATAATGCAAGAGAAGCGGCACTGAATATCATTTTTGCAAAGCAGTTCAACTCCGAATGTTCGGATACTTTCAAGAAGAAAGTATATAAGCAATTCGGACTCCAAAAGGACGAAGATCTCCTTTTTGCGGCGGATTTGGTCGCGGCTGTCGAGGAACACGGCGACGAACTCCTCGCCAAAATCGAGGATGCCAGCCACCATTACCGCGCCAATCGCATCAATCCTACGGATAAGAGCATCCTGCTCATCGCGATGGCGGAGATTTGCTATTTCGACGACATTCCGCCCGTCGTTTCGGTATCGGAGGCCGCGGGGCTCGCGCGCAAATACTCGACGGAAACCAGCGCGGATTTCGTCAACGGTTTGCTTGCGGGCATCATCAATAAATAAAGGAGCAGAAAGGTCGCATGAAAATCATAGACGGAAAAGCGCTTGCGGCCAGGCTGCGCGGCGAACTCAAAGAGAAACTCGAAAAATCGGGAAAAGAAATAGGGCTGGCGGTCGTCATCGTCGGCGACAATCCCGCTTCGAAAATTTATGTGAGAAATAAAGTAAAGGCCTGCGCGGAGGTCGGCATTCGCTCCTATTCTTACGAACTGCCCGCGGATACCGTTCAGGAAGACCTCGAAGGTTTGCTCGAACAGCTTGGCGGCGAGGAAAAAATAAACGGGATTTTATTACAGCTGCCGCTGCCGAAGGGATTGGACAGCGCCGCGGCGCTGAAAAAGATTCCCCGTGAAAAGGACGTAGACGGTTTCTCTGCGGAAAATCTGGGCAGACTCGCCCTGCATGAGGAAAAAATCGCCGCCTGCACTCCGCTCGGGATCATGAAAATATTTGAGAGCGAAGGAATTTCTCCCGCGGGCAAACACGCCGTCGTTTTGGGAAGAAGCGCGACGGTCGGCAAGCCGATGGCGCTCCTGCTTTTAAACGCGGACGCCACCGTTACCGTCTGCCACAGCAAAACGCAGGGGATTAAGGAGATTTGCCGCCGTGCGGATATTCTCATCTCCGCGGTGGGGAAGCCTAAATTCGTGACGGCGGATATGGTAAAAGAGGGCGCCGTGGTCATCGACGTGGGGATGAACCGCAGCGAAAGCGGGAAACTCTGCGGCGATGTGGACTATGAAAACGTAAAGGATAAAACTTCGTATATCACTCCCGTGCCGGGCGGCGTGGGACCGATGACGATTACGATGCTGCTGTATAATACCTGTCTATCTGTTTTCAAGGAGTAAAGAAAAATTGTATACGTTTGACGATCGGTACGAAAAATACCTTTCTCAGTTCAATGCTTACACGGAAGAATACTGCAAAAAGCTGCTCACCCGTCCCGAGGTTTTGGGCGAAAGCATGAAGTATAGCCTGCTTTTGGGCGGAAAACGCATCCGTCCCGTGCTGATGCTGGCGGTGGCGGACGCTTTGGGCACGCCCGAAAAGGACGTGCTTCCGTATGCCCTCGCGCTCGAAATGATCCATACGTATTCGTTGATACACGACGATCTGCCCGCGATGGACAACGACGATTTTCGACGCGGCAAGCCTTCTAACCACAAAGTTTTCGGGGAGGCAAATGCGATTTTAGCCGGCGACGGTCTGTTGAATACTGCCTATTCGCTGTGTTTCGATCAATGTATGAAGGGAGAGCGCTTCGTATTGGCATCCAAACTTCTCGCGGAGTGTGCGGGCGTTTACGGCATGATTGCGGGGCAGTCGGCGGATCTCTATTTTTCGGAGGAAGATCGGGAGGTTTCCGAGGAGGATCTGCAATATATTTACGAGCACAAAACGGGGAAACTCCTCCTCGCGCCCGTTGCGATCGCCAGTATTTTAAGCGGAAATAAATATTATTTCGAATTGGAAAAGTTCGGCAAATATCTCGGCTCTCTCTTTCAGATCACCGACGATATTCTCGACGTGACGGGGGATTTCGCTTCGCTGGGAAAATCTCTCGGAAAGGATAAAGAAGAGAATAAACTCACGTGTATTCGGCTTTACGGGCTTGACGGCGCGAAAATTCATGCGGATATGTACGCGAAGCGCTGTTATACGGCGCTGGACGGGATCGACGGCAACACCGCCTTTTTATATGATTTGGTCACTTACGTGAGGGACCGCCGCAAATGAAGGCGGGATAAGCCTATTTGGGGACGGCGCGCGGGGAGAAGCGAACGGAGGAAAGGAAGAGAATATGCTGGAAAGGTTAAAGCCGGGCGAGATAAAGAAGTGTACGAGGAGCGAACTCAACGTACTTTGCGACGAACTCAGAAACGTGATCTACGAAACGGTGACGACGTGCGGGGGGCATTTAGCGTCCAATCTGGGCGCGGTGGAACCGACTGTCGCGCTCTTTTACGTATTTGATTTTCCCAAGGATAAGATCATTTTCGACGTGGGACATCAATGCTATGCTTATAAGCTGCTGAGCGGGAGGCGGGATAAATTTCCGACGCTGCGCAAAGAGGGCGGGCTTTCCGGGTTTCCCAAGCGCAAAGAGAGCGAATACGACTGTTATGATACGGGACACGCGGGAACGTCGGTGTCCGCCGCGCTCGGCATCGCCAAGGCGCGCGATCTGCAAGGAGAGGACTATAACGTCATCGCCTTTATCGGAGATGGTTCTTTTAATAACGGACTCATCTACGAGGCTCTCAACAGTCTGCGTATTCTGAATACGAAAATCCTCATCGTCCTCAACGATAACGGGATGTCGATTTCTCCCACGGTCGGAGGGATGCACGACATTCTCGTGCAGCTAAAAGCGGGGAGCAAGGAAGAAAACGTCAGGCTTCTCGAAAAATTCGGACTCACCTATCTCGGCGTCCGAAACGGCAACGACGCGGAGGAAATGATCGATTCGCTGGCGGAAGCAAAGAAGCTGTTGAAAACGCAGTCGGTGCTATTGCATATCGTCACCAAAAAGGGAAAAGGCTACGAATTCAGCGAAGAACATCCGACGAATACCCACGGAATCGCGCCCGTCGGCGCGCGGAAGGAAAAGGAGTATTCGGAGGTTTTAGGCAATACTCTCTGCGATCTGGCGAGAGAGGACGGGCGCATCACCGCCGTGACGGCGGCCATGACGGGCAGCCTCGGATTGGATAAATTTTTTGCCATTTACCCGGAGCGTGCGTTCGACGTGGGAATCTGCGAGGAAAACGCCTCCGTGCTCTGCGCCGCGATGGCGTCTGCGGGACTCAAACCGTATTACGCGATCTATTCCACCTTTTTGCAGCGCGCGTTCGACGAGATTATCCACGACGTCTGCGCGCAGGATCTGCCCGTCACCTTCTGCGTGGACAGATCGGGGATTTCGGGCGCGGACGGGGAAACCCATCAGGGCGTTTTCGATCTGTCCTACCTTTCGCTGATTCCCGGCTTGACGATCGCCGTTCCCAAAGATACGGAGGAGTTCAAAGAGTTCCTCCGTTTCAGCGCCCGTTTCGATCATCCGCTCGCCATTCGCTACCCCCGTTCGGGAAAAATCGTCTTTCCCGCGGCGGATACGCCGATAGAAGCGGGAAAATGGGAATATCTCCATAAATCGGGAGCCGAAAACGGGTCGCCCGTCACGGTGATCGCCGCGGGCGAGCGCTGTCTGATCATCGCCATGAAGATCTGGAAAAATCTCAAGGAAAAGGGATTGGATTTCGACGTGGTGAACGCGCGTTTCGTCAAGCCCTTGGATAGAGAACTGCTCGCGCGGATGGAGAGCGGAACAATCGTCACCGTCGAGGACAACGTTTCCATCGGCGGCTTAGGACAGAGGATCGACGCGGCTCTGAGGGATTGCGAGCGGGAAACGGGAAAGAAATTTATCGTCAGGAATTTTGCGTATCGCGACGAATTTATCCCGCAGGGAAACGTAGGCGATTTACAGCGGGAATACGGAGTAAGCTGCGAAGAGATCGAAAATTATATTTCGGAAAGTTTCAAATGAGGGCGGACAAATATTTTGCGGAAAAATTCGGTTCGCGGACGAAAGCGGCGGAAGCGCTCGAAAAGGGGCTTGTTCGGGTAAACGGCAGGACGCCGAAGCCCAAGGAAGAGATCCGTGAAACGGACGAAATTATTTTTATCACTCCGGACGAATATTATGTGTCTAACGGAGGATACAAACTTGCAAGGGCGCTAAGGGAATTTTCATACGACTGCAAGGGAAAAATATTCGCCGATATCGGGGCGAGTACGGGCGGATTCACCGATTGCCTCTTACAGAGCGGTGCGAAAAAAGTGTATGCGGTGGACGTCGGAGAGAGCTTGCTCCATCCTGACCTGCAAAATGACGATAAAGTCATTTCTTTAGAAAATATTAACGCCAGATATTTGACAAAAGAGGATTTTTCGGATAAAATAGAGGGAGTGACAGCGGACGTCAGTTTCATTTCCTTAAAGCTGATTTTGCCTGCAATAAGCGCGGTTCTCTCCAAAAACGGCAGCGCGTTCGTGCTGGTCAAACCTCAGTTCGAATGCGAAAAGAAAAATATCGGGAAAAGCGGGATCGTGCATCCGTCCGCGCATCCGAAAATAGTCGAAAAAGTATTAAACTATTGCCGGGAAGCGGCGCTTTATCCGTTCGGAATCGTCAACGCGCCCGTGCGTAAGGGAAAGAATCTCGAATATGTCCTGTATTTGAAAAATACGGTTTCTGAGGCTAAAAAAGACGGGGAAATATTGAAAGAAGTCCAGACGTTCGTGAAACAATATTCAGTCGGTACATTAAAGTAAACGTTTATTTTTGCATAATGACGCAAAAATACAGAGAGGAAAAACGATGAGAGTCGGGGTGATGGGAAACGGCAGCAAGGTAAGGGAAGGAAAAGTCGTGGACCGTTTTATCCGTTTTTTGCAGTCGGAGGGTTACGAGGCGGCTTTTTTTGAAAAGCCGGAGGAGATCGGCGGCGTGGACGCGCTTGTCGTGCTCGGCGGCGACGGGGCGATCCTGCACGCTGCGACGCAAGCCGCTGAAAAAAACATCAAAATTATCGGCATCAATTACGGGACCCTTGGATTTCTGACCGAATACGAAAAAGAGGAAACGGAACAGGTGAAAGATCTGCTCGCGGACGTAAGGGCGGAAAAATGCGCGGTTTTAAAGCGCAGTATGTTAGAGCTTTCCTTCGGCGGCAGCGTTTATTACGGTCTTAACGAAGTCGTCCTGCAAAGAGATTACGGCGTCACCGACACACAGATCGTTAAAATGAGCGTGCAGATAAACGGACAGGACAGCGACACCATCATCGGCGACGGTATGTTGATCTGTACGCCGACGGGTTCCACGGCATATTCTCTGTCCGCGGGCGGCGCCATCTTGTCGCCGCAGGTACCCGCGTTTATGCTGACGCCGATATGCGCGTTTTCTTTAAATGCCCGCCCGATGGTATTTTCGGATACGGACGTATTTTCCGTAACGATAAAAAAAGGGCAGGTGATGCTTCTCATCGACGGGAAGCGAATTGCATCCATCAAGGAAGGAATGGGAATCATAGTAAAAAAAGCACCGTTTACGGCAGATTTTCCGATGCGGGGCAGTTCCTGTTTTTTTAAAAAGATAAGAACCAAATTAAACCAATGAGAAGGAGAACTACAATGTTAAGGACAGCAAGACATGCCAAAATTCTGGAAATTATTTCTCAGAAAGAGATCGAAACGCAGGAGGAATTGTGCTTAGAACTGAATAAACTCAATTACGTAGTCACACAGGCGACGATTTCGAGGGATATCAAGGATCTGCATCTCTTTAAAGTTTCGGGAATCGAAAAGAAGTATCGTTACGCTTACATAAACGACAGCGAGGGAGAGATTTCTCCCAAGATGAAAAATCTTTTCCGCGATTGTGTGGTCGCCGTGAAATGTGCGCAGAATATGGTGGTTATCAAGACTCTGACGGGCAACGGTCCCAATGCGGGCACCGTGGTCGATAAGCTCAACTATCCTGAAATCGTAGGTTCCGTCGCGGGCGACGATACCCTTTTGATCGTCTGCGAAAGCAACGAAGCCGCCGTATCCGTTATCGATAAAATAAACGATTTTATGAAATAAGAAAAAGTCCCGAAGGGCGGAAATACATATGTTATCGAAACTCACCATCAAAAACGTAGCGCTGATAGACAGCGCGGAAATCGAGTTCGGAAAAGGCTTAAACGTGCTTTCGGGAGAAACGGGCGCGGGAAAATCTGTCATTCTCGATTCCGTCAATTTCGTATTGGGCGCCAAAGCGGACAGAACGATGATACGCTACGGCGAATCGGAATGTATGGTGAGAGCGGAATTTTCCGTCCGCGAGGACAGCAGGGCGGCCGAAGCACTCAGAGAAATGGATATCGAAACGGAAGGCGATATCCTCATTTCCCGTAAATTCACCGAAGCGGGAAAAAACAGCATTAAAATCAACGGGAATACCGTGACCGCAGCCATGCTTCGGAAAGTGACGGACAATTTGGTGGACGTGCACGGTCAGAGCGAGCATTTTTTCCTTTTGAAAGAGTCCAACCAATTGAGGACGCTGGACGGCGTCGTAGGAGAGGAGCTGCTGCCGAAAAAGGCGCAGCTTGTTTCCCTTTTGTCGGAAATGCGTCAGATCAAAGAACAGATCTCTCTGCTCGGCGGCGATGAGAAAGAACGGGGCAGAAGGCTCGATATTCTTAAATTCCAGATAGAAGAGATCGAAAGCGTCGGACTCAAAGACGGCGAGGAAGAGGAGCTTATTTCCAAGCGCAATAAAATAAATAACCTGGAAAAGATTATCTCCGCGGTCCGCGAAGCCGTGGAGGCTCTTTCGGGCGAGCGCGGCGCACTCGACGCTCTGCGCGAGGCCAAGCGGGCAATGTCTTCCGTTTCCAGACTGGACGAGGCGTATTCCAACGCCTGCGAACGGATAGAAAGCCTCTCTCTCGATGCGGACGATGTGGCGCAGACCCTTTCGGATATGGGGGAAGAACTCTATTTTGACGAGGACGAAGCGCAGGAAACGGAGAACCGTTTGGACGCGATCAAGGCGTTAAAGCGCAAATACGGCGCGGATAAAAAAGAGATCGACGCCTATTTGCTCAAATGCCGTGAAGAATACGAGCTTTTGTCCGACTGCGAGGGGCAATACGCCGTCTTGACGGGACGGGCGGAGAAACTGAGAAAGAAGATCTATGCCGCCTGCAAAGAGATCACTTTGCTGCGGAAAAAATGCGGCGATGTCTTTTGCCGACGCGTCACGGAAGAATTAAAAACGCTGAACATAAAAAACGCGAAATTCGAAATCGAATTTAACGAATATTCGGAAGCGGATGCGGAAAAGGCGGGCGCCAACGGATTGGACGAGATTTGTTTTCTCTTTTCCGCAAACGCGGGAGAGCCGTTGAAACCGCTCGGCAAGATCATCAGCGGCGGCGAGATGAGCCGTTTTATGCTGGCGGTGAAAACACAGCTTTCGGATGTGAACGAGATCTCGACTTATCTCTTTGACGAAATCGACGCGGGAATCAGCGGCAAGACGGCGAAAGTGGTCGGGGAAAAATTTGCGAGGATTGCAAAAAAGACTCAAATTATCGCCGTTTCCCACCTCGCGCAGATCGCCGCCATGAGCGACAAGGAGTTTCTCATCGAAAAATCGGAAGAGGAAGGGAAGACGTATACGCGTGTGCGTGCGCTCGACGACGGCGAAAAGTCGAAAGAGATCGTGCGCTTGCTCGGCGGCGAAGAAAATGAGGAATTTGCCTTGAAACACGCCGAAGAATTGGTCAAACAGGCAAAGGAATACAAACAAGCCATAAATTGACAGGAATCGCGCCGTGATAAGCGGTTTTTCAGCGAATAGAATGCACTCTCCTTGCACAAATTACCTTCTAAACGGGGGTAATCATGCGCAGATTGAGTGCTTTATTTTTAGGTGTTTTAATCTCTTGCGGTATCGCTGCGGGAGGTTTTGGATATTCTTATTCCTTCGTATCCGCGGACGCGGAATGCAGGGAAGTATATGTAGGCGGGATGCCGGCGGGCTTTACGTTGAGCGCCGGCGGCGCGCAGGTCATCGGTATCTGCGAAGTAATGAGCGAAAGAGGCGTATGCACGCCGGCGTCGGATGCGGGAATCCGCACGGGCGACGTCATTACGAAAGCGGCGGGCATCAAAGTGGAAACCATTTCGGAGCTCAACGAGATCCTCAGCAAGAGCAAGGGCAAGAGCATCGAGCTCTGCGTGAGAAGAGGAGAAAATACCCTCGCGCTGTCTTTGCAGCCCGTAAAGGATAAAGTGACGGGGCGATATAAAATCGGGGTTTTGATCCGCGACAGCGTGTCCGGCATCGGTACGGTAACATATATCGACAAGCAGACTCGCCGCTTCGGCTCTCTGGGACATTCGGTGGTAGGCGAAGATCATCAGGAGATGAAAATCGCGGGCGGCAAGGTCTATCAGTGCAGTATCGTCAGCGTTTCCAAAGGAATCAGGGGCAAAGCGGGCGAACTGAGGGGGATGTTTTTAAATGAGGAAGGGATCGGCAGTGCGGAAAAACTCTGCGACTGCGGGATTTACGGTCAGGTGTCGGACAGCTACGACGTGACGAGCCTGCAAACCGTCCAGACCTCCGAGATCGACGAAGTGAAACCGGGAAGCGCCTATATCTATTCGACCGTCAGCGGCGTATGCCCGAAAAAGTATACGGTGGACATCGTCAAAGTCGATAAACATAACAAGAGCAACAAGAATTTCGTCATCAAAATTACCGATAAGGATTTGATAAACGAAACGGGCGGCATCGTACAGGGAATGAGCGGAAGTCCCATCCTGCAAGACGGCAAACTGATTGGCGCCGTCACCCACGTATTTCTCAACGATCCGACGAGGGGCTACGGTATCGACATCAATGCGATGATTCGGGAATAAAAATTAAAAAACAGAATAAAAGAGCGGGGAGATTCATATATAAGTATATGAATCTCCTTTGTATTTTGCGCGAAATCGGCGCATCGGTTAAAAAACGCTTTGTCGTGACGGTTATTTTTATTGCTCTTTTTGTCATAGGTATATTGTCAGGCATAGTAATAGAAAAGCCTGCGTCGATCGAGTGTTACTATCTCAATTACTGCGACAATTACATTTATCGGATTTTTTCCGAATCGTCAGGCGGAATTTTTGTGGATCGCCTGCTCAGTTCGGCGTTTTTCATCGTCTTGACGATTCCTTTGGCTCTTTCGATATTCTGCGTTCCGTTGCAGGGAATTTTAGTGTTTTATAAAGGATTCGTCTTCGGCACGGTGACGGTGATTCTCTTTTCCGTCTATCGTTTCAGCGGCTTTTTGGTCTGGCTCGTCGTACTTTTGCCGCAGGTGCTTCTGTTTTCCGCGGCATACGTCGTTTTGTCCGTCTTGGCCTTCGACTGCGGCAGTGAAAATCGGCTGCGCAGGGATTTTGGCTGCATGAGAGGATTTCTCGTCTATCTGCTGTTGGCGGCGATCGCCGCGCTCTTATGCGCTCTGCTCGAATTTCTTGTCGTATGCCTGATTTTCCGCCCTGTTTCCAAAGTATTATGACAATTTTTTTCATATTCTTTAAAACACCCTTTTTGCGTATAATCCGCGCGGAAAGAGGGAAACTAAGAGTATGAAAAAATTATTGGGTATCATCCTCGGAATGTCATTTCTTCTTCCGGGCGTTTCCACAAAAGCTTTGACGAATATATCGGGACGAAATTCTGGATTGTCGGCGGTATCGGCAAAGGCGGAGGAGAGTGTATCGGAAGCGGCTCTCCCGTCGGAAACCGATCCGCTGCATACGGATAAAACGGTCACGGCGGACTCCGTGAACCTGCAGCTGAATGCGAAAGCGGCGTACATGATGGACTGGGCGAGCGGTACGGAGATCTATTCCAGCAACGCCACCGACCGTCTGCCCATTGCCAGTATGTGTAAAATCATGACCCTGATTTTATGTTTCGACGCGATAGACGCGGGGAATCTTTCTCTCGACGAGATGATTTCTGTCAGCGAACACGCGGCGTCCATGGGCGGCTCTCAGGTTTTTCTGGAAGCGAACGCGCAGTATCCCGCCCGCGAACTGATCAAGAGCATCATCGTCTGTTCCGCGAACGACAGCTGCGTGGCGATGGCGGAGCGCATCGCGGGCAGCGACACGCTGTTTACGGATAAGATGAACGCGAGGGCAAAGGAGCTGGGCGCGGAAAATACGCTCTTCGCCAATTGCACGGGACTTCCCAAGGAGCCGCAGTATTCCTGTGCGCACGACGTGGCGAAGATGCTCGCGGAACTCGTTTCGCACGAGGAATATTTTTCGTTCAGTAAGATTTGGATGGATAAATTCCAACACCCGCAGGGACGGTATACGGAAATTTCCAATACCAATCGCCTCGTGAGATTTTACGAGGGGTGCGACGGCGGCAAGACAGGCTTTACCAATCAGGCAGGCTTCTGCCTCGCGGCGACGGCAAAGCGCGGAGGGATGCGCTTGATCTCCGTCGTGATCGGCGAAGATTCGAGCGACCACCGTTTCGGCGACATCCGCACGATGTTCGATTATGCCTTTGCGACGTATACGCTCAAAACGGTCGTCGACGAAAACAATCCGTTGAGCGAAACCGCGGAAGTGAGCGGCGGCAAGACAAAGAGCGTCACCGTTCGTCCCGAACGCAGTTCCCACATCTTTTCCAAGCGCGGCGACACGGAAAACGTGACGCTCGACGTACAGATAAAAAACCGAGTCAAGGCCCCGATTCGGGCGGGCGACAAGGTAGGCGAGATCATCGTCTATAAGGATAACGTGGAAATCGACCGCGTGAGCGTCGTGGCGAACGAATCCGCGGAAGCGGCGGGATTTCTCGACCATATCCGCCGCGTGGCGCAGGGCTGGAATCTGTAAAGGCGCTTTTGATCATTCTCAGTGCGTTTACGCAGCGCAAAAATCTTATCTTTTCGTAAAGGTTCGCGATACTTCCGCCGCCCGTCAGCGGAATCGTCGTTCTATCCGTTCTTGTCGGCGCTTTGTACTACGAAAAGGTTTCTCAAAATTCTTAAATTTTTGTTTTCGCGAGCCTCTTTTGTCAAGATGTAAAAATCCGCTTTTTCGGTAAAAATTTTCCGAAAGGGCGGATTTTTTGCGGAAAGCGGGGTCCGACTCTTGCATTTTGATAAAAAATTTGCTAAAATATAGAATGAATAAATAATAACGGACATTTCAAAAAGGCGGACAAAGAGGATGAACACAAGAGAAACGTTGAAAGTAAACGAAAAGGGACACTTAGAAATCGGCGGCGCGGATTGCGTGGAGCTGGCAAGGGAATTCGGCACGCCGCTGTACGTATTCGACGAAGCGTATATCCGCAGGATGATGCGGGTCTACCGCGATACGCTGGAAAAAGAATACGCGGGAAACGGTTTGATCCTGTACGCTTCCAAGGCGTTTTCCTGCGAGGCCGTTTATCGCATCGCGCGGCAGGAGCGCATCGGCGTGGACGTCGTTTCCGGCGGAGAACTGTATACCGCGCTCAAAGCGGGATTCCCCGCCTCTAAAATTTATATGCACGGCAACAATAAGCTGGACTACGAATTGGAAGAGGCTCTCGACGCCGGCGTGGGGTGTATCGTGGCGGACGCATACGCGGAGATCGATAAGATCGACCGCGAGGCGGAAACGCGCGGACGCACGCAGAATATTCTCCTGCGCATCAATCCCGGAGTGGAGGCGCATACGCACGCCTATATTCAGACGGCGAAGACGGACAGTAAATTCGGATTTTCCATCGCGGACGGAACCGCTGAAAGAATCACAGCCTACGCATTGACGAAAAAACACGTCGCGCTTCGCGGCTTCCATTGCCATATCGGTTCGCAGATCTTCGAAAGGCAGTCGTTTGTGCTCGCGGCGGAAAAATGTATGGATTTTGCCGCGGAAATCAGACAAAAGCTCGGATTTGTCACGGAAGAATTGAATATGGGGGGCGGATTCGGCATCTGGTATACGGACGAGGATAAAAAAATTTCTCCCGAAGGGTACGGGGAATATTTAAAGGCGCTCATCGACACAATCAAAAGCAAGGCGAAAGAAAAGAAGTTGAAGCTTCCCTATCTTGTCGTCGAGCCGGGACGTTCCATCGTCGGAGAGGCGGGAATTACTCTCTATACGGTCGGGACGATCAAAGAAATTCCCGGGGTAAAGAAATACGTGGCGGTCGACGGAGGAATGTTCGACAATCCCCGCTATGCGCTGTATCAGGCGAAATATACGCCCGTTCTCGCGTCGCGCGCGGCTGAAAAGGCGACAGAGGTGGTGTCCGTGGCAGGGAAATGCTGCGAGAGCGGGGATTTAATCGCCGTCAACGTCAATCTACCCAAGGCGGAGTCGGGAGATATTTTAGCGATACTCTCCACCGGGGCTTATAATTATTCGATGGCGATGAATTACAACCGCAACCTTGTCCCGCCCTGCATCCTGGTCAGAGAGGGCAGGGCGGACTATATCGTCAAGCCGCAGACTTACGAGGATTTGACAAGAAACGACGCCGTTCCCGATTCTCTGAAAACGGAAGAATAAAAAAAGGAAAGGACTGAATTTTTTTATGTAAGATTCGTTTGAAAAATCCTTTCACACACTTGCTTTTTCAGATAAAAAACGTTATAATAACTTTATGGAATATTTCATGGAAAGATTTTTACCGCTTATCGCAAGTTTTCTCGCGGTTATGGTCGTCATTACGCTGCACGAATTTTCGCACGCGTTCGTCGCCTATAAATGCGGCGACCCGACGGCGAAGTTCAGCGGGCGCCTGACGCTCAACCCTGTAAAGCATTTCGATCTTTTGGGGATCCTTTCCTTCGCGCTGGTGGGATTCGGCTGGGCGAAACCCGTTCCCGTCAATCCGAATAACTTTAAAAAATACAGGAGCGGCTGTTTTTGGACAAGCGCCGCGGGAATCATCACAAATTATATCTCCGCGTTTTTATTCGCGCCGCTGTTTTTGCTGGCCACAAAATATTTGGCGGGCAATACTTACGGGTATCTTTTTATCCGTGACCTCACGTATTTGTTGTTTGCGTATTCTTTGAGTTTTTGTATCTTCAACCTGCTGCCTTTTTATCCGCTGGACGGCTTCCGCATCGTGGACGCCCTGAACAGGAAACGCGGAAAAGTCTATTGGTTTTTACGCAAATACGGCTATTATATCCTTTTGGGACTGATCGGCATAAGCTTTCTTTCCCGTTATATTCCCTTTTTGGGATATATAAACATTCTCGGCTATGTGATGGAATTTGCCGTCAATATTTTCGGGTGGCCCATCGATAAATTCTGGGGCCTGATCATTAGATAAAGGGAGGGAACAGTGGAAAAAATCACGGTGGAATCGGTCAAAAATTTCGATTCGGAAGTAGATTATACGACGGTCTTGGATAACTTCGAGGGACCTCTCGATCTTCTTTTATATCTCATCAAAGAACAGGAGATCGAGGTCAAGGATATTTTCGTTTCGCAGGTCACCGAGCAATTCCTCATGTATATGAAAGGACTGCCGTACATCGATATGGATAAAGCGAGCGATTATCTGAATATCGCGGCGACCATCATCGACATCAAAGCCCGCAGCCTCGTGCCCCCGCCCGACGACGGATTCGACGATTACTACGACGAGGACGACGATCCGCAGGGAGAATTGATCCGCGCCCTCGAAGAATATCAAATGATCAAGGAGGAGGCGGAAAAGCTCAAAGAAATGGAAACGGTCGGCTACTATTTCAAGGAGCCGGATAAGGACGTGAGCGGCATACAGGTAAAATATAAAGATTTTACGCTCGACGGCTTGCTGAAAGCGTTTGCCAAACTCATGTTGAAGCGCGAAAGCTTGAAGAGCGAAACGGACGCGGCGCGCGAAATTCCCCGCGACCGCTTCACCGTTCCCGAAAAGATAAACTACATACGGGAAACCGTCAAGGAAAAAGAGCGGGTACAATTCGAAGAATTATTCGAGGACAGCGCGTCAAAGGCGGAGATCGTGACTACTTTTCAGGCGCTTTTGGAACTGTTGAAACATCAGTTTTTGATTGTATTGCAAGAAGAGATATTCTCTTCCATTACTATTATGAAGAATCCGAACAGAAGCGAGGACGAAGAAATTGGAGAAATTGACGAATATAATTGAAGCGATTTTATTTGCGTCGGGGGACGCCGTGCCCGTGGATATGCTGCGCGACAAGTTTTCGCTTACCAAAGCGGAAATGGATACGGCGGTTCGCCATTTGGAAAAGAAATATACGGGGGACTGCGGGATTCAGCTTCTCACCTTTAATCACAAGCTGCAACTCGCCACCAATCCCGAATATAAAGAGGCGATCGCGTCCGTTCTCACCCCCATACGGGAAAAGGAATTTACGCGCACCATCTTGGAATGCGCGGCGATTATCGCCTACAAACAGCCGATCACCCGCTCCGAATTGGAAGCGGTCCGCGGCGTCAACAGCGATTATGCCGTCACTACGCTTTTAAGCCTCGACATGATTGCGCCGGCGGGGCGCAAAGACGTACCCGGAAAACCGATACTGTACGCTACGACGGATAATTTTCTCAAACGCTTCAAGCTGAAATCTTTGGCAGATCTGCCCGATTACGACGAGTTGATGCAAAAGATCGCCGAGATCAACGCCGCTACCGAAGCGAGCAGTTACCTGTACGAGAAAGACGTATACGATCCCGATAAAGACCCCGAACTCAGAGAGGACGGCGGCGCGGCGGAAAAATCCGTTTCTTCCGACGGATTTGAACTGCCCGATTTTCTCAAAGACATCGAGGACGGAATCATTAAAATACAATAACCGTTGTTTTTGACGGAATTTTGACGAAAACTACATACTTTCACAGAATCTGCCCATATTGTAGGTATGGGCAGATTCTTTTTATTTGCCGCCTTGGGAATTATCTTGCTGGCGGTATTGTTATTTTTTCCGATATTTTTGGAGGCGGACGTTCATTACGACATGAATCGGAAAAAATTTGGCTTTGCCCTGTACGCATATAAGGTAATCAAGCTGATAGGCGGATACGTCACCACATATCCCGGCGGAATCGCGCTGCACGTTTCCCCGAAAAAGGCGATTTTAAAGCCTTATTCGGGCATGGATTCGGAAAGAAAACGGTTTTCGTTTACGAAGGCGTTTCGGATCGTTTCCTTTTCGCTGACGACGGAAACGGGGGCGGAATATCTCCTGCCCGTTTCGATAGCGCATACGGCTCTGCGGGCGGTATTTTTTTCCGTCGGCGGAGAGAGGGAAAATATCGAAAATAATTTGTGGCTGACGGACGGGGACGAACTCAAAATTTCTATGAATCTCGTCACCTTTTTTAATCTTTTTATTTTGCTTTGTGCCTTTTTGAAATTTTTAAAGGAGAAAATCAAGAGTTTATGGCGGAAAAAAACAAAAAAATCAACAACTTAATCGATTCTTCGGTCCTCACATTGAACGACATTGCCGACGTGGATACGGTCATCGGGAAACCGATCGTCACCGCGAGCGGCTTTCAGGTGATTCCCTTTTCCAAGGTGACGATGGGCTGTCTGTCGGGCGGTGGGGAATACGGGGACGTCAAGGTAGTCAAAGAAACGGATTCTATGCCTTTTGCGGGCGGCAGCGGTTCGGTGGTGAGCATGAAGCCGATGGGCTTTATCATCGACGACGGAAAGACCTGCCGCATGATCCGCATCACGGACGAACCCATCGACAATCTGATCGAAAAGGCGAGTGAAATCGTACAGAATATCACCGCCAAGGGCTGAGCATGAGCACGGCGGAATACCTTGCGGAAGCGGAAAAAAGACCGCGGCGCTTCCGTTTTTTGTGCGGTTTTTTATCCGCGGCTTATTGCGTTTGTTTGGTGAGTCCCGCGGGTTATGCGTGGGCGAAAGCGGAAAATAAAAAGACCTCCGTTCCTCCCGCACAGGCGGAATGCGTCATGGAAGCCAATTCCCGCCGTATCCTATACGAGAGCAACGGCGCGGCGCAGCTTCCTATGGCGAGCACCACTAAGATTTTAACGGCGATCACCGTCCTCGAAAACAGCGCCGATATAAAGGAAAAATTCGAGATTCCTTCCGCCGCGGTAGGCGTCGAGGGGTCGAGCGTCTATCTGAAAACGGGGGATACGTACAGCGTCGAGGATCTGCTGTACGGGCTGATGCTCCGCTCCGGAAACGACTGCGCCGAGGCGCTTGCCATCCATACGTGCGGCAGCATCGGCGAGTTTGCCATCAGAATGAACGAAACAGCCCAAAAAGCGGGCGCGCTCGACAGCAGCTTTAAAAATCCGCATGGGCTTCCCTGCGAAGGGCATTACACGACGGCGCACGATTTGAATCTCATCGCTTGTTACGCCATGCAAAGCGCGGAATTTCGGCAGATCGTTTCGACGAGGTATTACGAACCCTGCCATTGGGCGAATAAGAACAAAATGCTGAAAAACTACAGCGGCGCGATCGGCGTCAAAACGGGATACACGAAACAGGCGGGACGATGTCTTGTGAGCGCGGCGGAACGGAACGGCATGACGCTCGTCTGTACCGTCCTCAATTGTCCGATGATGTACGAGCGTTCGGAGCAACTGCTGGACGACGCGTTCAAGGCGTACGAGCAGACGCGAATCCTCGGCGGCGATACTCCCGTGCAGATAAAGAAGGGCAATAAGACTTTGACGGGATATACGAAGGAAGATCTCTATTATCCGCTGCTGCCCGAAGAGAAGCTCCTGCTCAAAATGGAAACGGAAATTCGAGAAGATTTTGACGGGAAAGAAAAAAACGGTGAAATTATCGGACAAATCAAAATCTATCTCTTAAATCGGTTGCTTTTTTCGCGGAATTTATATAAACTATAAAGAAAGATTAGAATTAAAATTCACGAAGAAGGGACACGAATGAGAATAAATAAATTTTTGGCCGAAAACGGGATCGCCAGCAGACGTCACGCGGACGAGATGGTCGCGGCGGGCAGAGTAAAAATCAACGGCGAAACGGCTTCACTCGGCACGGACGTCAACGAGGAGGACGAGCTCGTGATAGACGGGCAGCCTTTGGTACGGGCAGAGAAAAAGCTGGAATACTATCTAATGAATAAACCCAAAGGAGTTCTCAGCACGGTTTCGGACGATCGCGGACGCAAGACGGTGATGAGCCTTTTGCCCGCCGACGCGGGGCGTGTTTTTCCCGTGGGCAGGCTGGATTACTCCACGGAAGGGCTTTTGCTGCTCACTAACGACGGCGACCTTTCCTATCGCCTCACCCATCCAAAGAGCGAAATTCCCAAGACCTATCTTGCCCGAGTCGAGGGAACAATGACGGAAAAGGACCTCAATCGCATCCGCTCCGGAATCGAACTCGACGGTGTACTGACTAAAAAATGCCGCGCGCATATCGTCGAAACGAATAAGTCGTATACGAAAGTGCACATCACGATTACAGAAGGCAAAAACAGACAGGTGCGCCGTATGTTCGAGGCGATCGGCAGAAACGTGGATTTTTTGAAGAGAATCCGCATCGGCAATTTGACGATCTCGGGACTCGACCGGGGCGAGGTAAGAAAACTCACCGACGAGGAAATCGTCTATCTCAAAAATTTATAACGTTCTCTCGAAAAGACGTAAGAAAAAATCCCACCCGACTTTGAAAATCGGGTGGGATTTGGGTTTCATTTTATGTAAAAATTCCGTACTTGGCGCGAACGACTTTTAAAATGCGTTTTAAACCCTGTAATTTCGCATCAGACCGACGACTTTGCCGAGAATGGACACTTCCGCAGGGTCGAAAATCATGTCCGCCAGAGCCTCGTTTTCGGGGTGTAAAACGATTTTGCCGTTTTTGTGGAAAAAGCGTTTGACCGTAGCCGAATCTTCTATGAGGGCGACGACGATCTCTCCATCGTTCGCGGTCTGTTGGCGGCGCACGACGATTTTGTCGCCGTCGAGAATGCCCGCGTCGATCATGGAGGTGCCTTGTACGCGGAGCATAAAGAGATCCTCGCCCTTAAATTCGCTGGCAGGGAAAGTATAATAATCCTCGTAATTTTCATAGGCGAAAATAGGCTGCCCCGCTGTGACGGTACCGATCAAGGGAATATTGACGGTGGCGCTCCTGCCGATGCTGACGGAACGCTTTTTGTTATCCGTTTTGCTCAAAAAGCCGCGGTCTTGCAGCCTTTCTATATAGCTGTGGACGGTGGCGGTGGACTTAATGCCGCATTCCTGACCGATTTCCCGCACGGAGGGCGTATAGCCGTTTTCTTCGGAAAACCTCCTGATATAATCCATCACCTTTGTCAGTTTTTCTTCATTGATCACGTGGGCATTCCTCCTTCCGATATTCCTGTCTATATTATAACACACTTTTTTGAGGAAAGCAAACAAATGTTTATGGTTTTTTCTTGATTTTTTGAAATTTTATGTTATAATAGAAAGAAAGTAAAGAAGGGAGGCGGATAAAAATGGAAAAGACGGAGCAGGGGCATACGCAGAGGTGCGTTTTATACGACAGGGATTGCATCGGATGCCTGGAATGCGAAACGTGCGATCTGGATCCGAACAAAGTTTGCGACAACTGCGGAAAATGTCTGGATATCAAGGATGTGGTTTCGATCAAGATCGATAAAATTTATACGAATCCCGAAGAGTACGAAGAAAAGTGAGGAAGAAAAAAGCAGGCGCAAAAAGAGCCTGCTTTTTTAAATATTCAAAGATGGTTTCTCTGCGTGATGTACGAGGTAAATTTATCCGCGTACATCGAGGGAATAACTGCGTCAATTTTTTGTCCGTCGTCCGTGAACTCGATATTTCTTTCCGTCAGGAGGGATTTGACTTTTCCGTATTCGGCGAGTTTTTCGTAAGGGACGAACAGATCGCAGAAAAGGAAATCTTCCGAAAAGCGCTTCATGATTTCCCGTTTCAGGGTGTCGATTCCGAGGTTCTCTTTTGCGGAGATCGCCACGCTTCCGTAAGGAAAAACGGATGGATCCTTGATTTGCTCGCTCTTGTTCATCACGATGAGATAGGGCGCGGAAAAATTCATTTCTCTCAGCGTATCCAAAGTCGTTTTCAGCTGTGTTTCGTATTCGCCCGCGGCGTCGCAGACAATCAGCGCCAAATCGCAGTTAAGCGCGCTTTCCAAGGTGGATTTGAATGCCTCGATAAGGTTGTGCGGGAGATCCTGCAAAAATCCCACCGTATCGACGAGCAGAAATTCCACGTCGTCGATGGAAAAGGTGCGGGCGGTGGGGTCGAGCGTAGCGAACAGCTCATTTTTTACATAGACATTCGACCCCGTGAGAAGATTCATCAGCGTAGATTTTCCCGTATTCGTATAGCCGACCAGCGCGATCGTTTTGACCGAATTCTTTTTTCGGCGCACCGTTTGCAGGGAGCGCCGTTTTTCCGTTTCTTTCAAACGGGCTTCGAGATAGCTTAGCCGACCTCGGATATACCGCCTGTCCGTTTCCAGCTGCGTTTCTCCGGGACCGCGCGTTCCTACGCCGCCGCCAAGACGGGAAAGCGCCTCGCCTTTTCCTTTGAGTCGGGGATAGATATATTTGAGCTGGGCAAGCTCCACTTGCAGCTTGCCTTCGCTGCTCTGCGCATTTTTAGCAAAGATATCGAGAATGAGGGTGGTGCGGTCGATCACTTTGCGGTGGTCGAGCGAGGCGGAAATGTTGAGCGTCTGCGAGGGAGAAAGCTCGCCGTTGAACAGCACGGTGATCTCGTCGAGTCCGCAGAGTCGTTCCCGAAGTTCTTGCAGTTTGCCTTCTCCGATAAAAGTAGCGGGATTGATTTCCCGAACGTTCTGATAAATGGTGCCGGCATACGCAGCTCCCGCGCTTTCGATAAGCGAAACCGCTTCTTCCTGCAAAATGCGGTATTTTTCCGCGTTTTGTTCGGTGATGGGCTGTATGATATAAATTTTTTCCAATTCTTTTTCCAAGTTATTTTGCATATAGGAAGGATTCCTTTAACGATCCGCGTCGCCGTCTTCGTCGGGAGGGGCGGGGAGATCGTCCGCTTCTCGGCGAAGCTTCACGATGCCCGCTACCTTTTTTCGATTGTCTTCGGTGATGGCGGCGTAATGTTTTTTTGTAGTGTTGACGTCTTTGTGTCCTAAAACGTCTGCGACTATGTAAATATCGCCCGTTTCGTTATAGAGACGGGTGCCGTAAGTGCTGCGGAGTTTGTGAGGGGTAATCTTTTTTAAGGGAGTGACGATGCTGCTGTATTTTTTTACGAGAATCTCCACCGAACGCACGTTGATGCGTTTATACTGCATAGATAAAAAAAAGGCGCTTTCGTATTGAGGTATCTTCGGATCGTTCGATTTTTCCGCAATATATTCCTGTAAGGAATACTTGACCTCTTCGGAAAAGTAGAGGATCGCTTTATTGCCGCCTTTTCTCGTTACGACAAAGGAGTTATTGGCAAAATCGAAACTGTCGTTGTCGAGTCCGACCAATTCGCTGATACGGATTCCCGTTCCCAAAAAGAGGGTAAGGATAGCGGTATCGCGGATTTTCGTTTTATCGTGATACCCCGAAGCGTGACGGGAAAGACCGTGTCCCGATTCCGCAATGCCGATCAGACGGGAAACTTCTTCCGCTTCAAGGCGGATGATCTCTTTTTCGTGGAGCTTGGGCGTCTGTACCTTTGCGGAATTGTCTACCTCGATAAGCCCCTTGTTAAAAAAGTACTTGAACATCGCCCGCACGGCGGAAAGCTTGCGCGCCTTCGCTTTTTCGTCGCAGGAAAGGCTCCTGTCGTTGAAATGATAGTGGGAAAGATAACTTAAAAAGAGCTCTATGTCGCTGTTGGTAACGCCTTCCAAATCTTCCAACGTCAAATCGAGCGTATCCTTTTTTCGATATTTCTTTTTGCAGAGAAAATCGAAGAAAATACGCAGATCGTAGGCGTACTTTAAACGCGTCTGACAGCTCGTCCTCGGCTCGATGCCGAGAAAATAATCCTGACAGAAGGGAGGGAGGCAGTCCAACAGCTCGTTTATTTTGTCGATATCCTGAATATTACGTTTGGTGTAGTAATTTTCTTTTCTCATGATTGTATTTTACCGCGAAATAATTTTGCTGTCAATAGAAAGTATGTGTTTTTCCGAAAAGTTTTATTTTTCTTTTAGAAAAAAGGAAGTTTTGAAGCATGAAGAATGAAAAAGGAACCTTCGATTTTTGTGATTGCACAGTACATAACCTTATGAGAAAACGTCGTTATTTTTAAAGTTCGATATCAAAAAGGGACAGAAAAAATTTATAGAGTGCGGAAAATAAACGAACATAACCTTAGAAGTAAGCGATGGGGAAGAATGATAACTATTCGTAAAATGCAGATTTTACGAATAGTTATTGCTAAAAACAAGCAAAATAAAAGAATGTAGCGAAAAATCTCGAAAATCCCGATAAATTTTCGTGAATTCAAGATTTCGATTCAACGTTAAAAGAATCTTCATGGAAAAAAATCCCGTAAGAATACGGTTTGATTTCTAAAACGGAATCAAAAACGCGGTCTTGCAAATATTCGCGGTAGCTGCCCTCAAAAGTCACGAAATAACCTTCCGAACTATTATTTGCGTAGACATAGACACGTTTATCGTCTTTGGCGCGTTGAAAAAGAATGCAGCCGTCGTTTACAAAAATCTCCGCGTAGCCGCCGTCTTTAAAAATTTCGAAAAATTCCGACCGCAGCTTGCCTAATTGACGATAATATTCAATCAGGGATTCGTTAAGATGCTCCCAATCAAAACATTTTCGGCAAAACGGATCGATATATCCTTCCGCAGCATTTTCGTCCCCATAGTATATGCACGGAACGCCCGGAAACGAATATTGAAGTAATGCCGCCATTTTTAATTTTTCGATGGCGACTGATTTTTCCCGTTCATCGAGCAACATTTTCGGTGATGCCATCTCGTCTTTCGTGTAACAATTTTTTTCGCCTAATACGGTAAGTATTCGCGCGGTATCGTGCGTGCCGAGAATATTCATCAGACAATCCAGCGTCTGTTTGGGATAGTTGTCTTGCAGCATACGCATCACGTTTGCCAAGGCTTCCGCGTTTCCCGTCAAAATGAAATGAATGATTCCGTCTTTCAAGGGATAATTCATGACGCTGTCCAATTCGTATCCCTGCAAGTATTCCCGCCTTTTGGAGTATGCGATCTTATTGGAGGCGTCCTCCCACACTTCGCCGATAATAATTGCGTCCGAATCCGTTTCTTTTACGCATTGACGGAGTTTTTGCAAAAAGAAATCCGGCAGCTCATCCGCGACATCCAAACGATATCCTCCGATTCCGCAGGAAAGCCAATGTTTGAGAACGCCGTTGTTTCCGAAAATAAAAGCTTGATAATCCTTTGATTCTTCGTTTACTTCGGGCAAAATATCGATTCCCCACCAACTGCTGTATTTGTCGGGAAATTCCTGAAAGGTGTACCAGGAATAATAAGGCGAATCTTTGGACTGATAAGCGCCCAGCGACGGATACGTACCGTATTTGTTGAAATACACGCTGTTATCGCCCGTATGATTGAAAACCCCGTCTAAAATGATGCGAATACCGTATTTTTTGGCTTCTTCCGTCAGTTCTCGCAAGTCAGACTCCGAGCCAAGCATTCGATCGATCTTCAAATAGTCGGACGTGTCGTAACGATGGTTGGAAGCCGCTTCAAAAATGGGATTTAAGTAAATTGTCGACACATTTAGGCTTTTGAGATAGGAAAGTTTACTTCGAATCCCTTGGAGATTGCCGCCGAAAAAATCATTGTTGAGGATTTTTCCTTTTTCGTTCGGTCGATACGCGGGAATCCCACCCCAATCCGAACGCGGAATTCTTCCGTTTATGTCTGGCATAGTTCCAACCTTGCAAAACCTGTCGGGAAAAATCTGATAGAGTATGCCACCTTTAAACCAATCGGGAGTACGATAGTCTTCTGCCGAAACCGTCAGTTGAAATTCTTTTTCAAAGGGTTCCCCCGTTTCTCCTCTTCGGTCTTTACCCATAAATATAGGTGTGTCTTCGACGGTAAAGCTATAAAAATAAAGCCCCGTTTCCGCTATTTTAAAGGAGATAGTCCACCCGTATGTCGTTTTTTGCATCGGAAAACGTTGCCGCGCTTCCCCGTCTTTGCCCAAAACCAAACCAGCCTCCTTTGAAGGAGGTCGGCATTGCGTCTGTGAAAGGTTCAAAAAAGTGTTTTTCGAAACCTCCTTTTCCGCGTATTCTTCGCTCAAAAGAAAGAGATTCAGCTGCAATTCCTCTTCCCGATAAATACCTCCCGTTATACTTTTACAAGCGGTATCCAAGGGGTTAAAATAGATATTCATACGTTTGACCCGATTTGATAAAAATAGCTTAACACCGATAAAAAGCTGTAAAATTATTTTACAGCTTTTCGGTAAAAATTGGTATATTCCGTTTTAATGAAGCGCTTTGAGATGCCAAATATTTTCCGCGTATTCCTTGATGCTTCTGTCTGCGGAGAAATAGCCCGCCGCGGCGATATTCCTGAGCGCCTTTTGATTCCAGCTGCGTTTGTCCGTTGCGTAAAGCTCGGATATTTTTTGTTGTGTGCTTAAATAGGACTCGTAATCCGCCATACACATATAGGGATCCGCAACGGGCGCGCCCGTAAGCAGATAGTTGGCAATGTCCGCGAAAGATTCGCCTCGGAATCCGACAATCAGAGATTCTATGACCTTTCTCAAAGTGGCATCCTGATTATAATAGACGCTGGAAGAATAACCGTTGCGCCAAATCTGCGTCACTTCGTCCGCCTTTAAGCCAAAAATAAAGATATTTTCTCCGCCGACCTGCTCGGCCATTTCCACGTTCGCGCCGTCCAGCGTCCCGACCGTAAGCGCGCCGTTGATCATGAATTTCATATTGCCCGTACCGCTCGCTTCTTTTCCCGCCAAAGAGATCTGTTCGGAAATTTCCGAAGCGGGCATCAGCATTTCCGACATCGTGACGTTATAATCTTCCATATACACGACGTTGAGTTTTTCGCGAATTTTGGGGTTTTGACGAATTTCATCGGAAAGGAAACAGATCAGCTTGATGATTTTTTTCGCCATATAATATCCTGCCGCCGCTTTTGCGGCAAAGATATATGTTTTGGGAAGAATAGGCAAATCCGGATTTTCTTTCAGCGCTAGATAATCTGTAATGATATGCAGAACGTTGAGAAGCTGGCGTTTATACTCGTGCATACGCTTTGCCTGTACGTCGAAAACCGTATTGGAGTCGATGATCACCCCTTGCTTTTTATAGGCATAATCGGCAAACTGCTGCTTTTTGAGCGCCTTGATTTCATCCAATCTTTGGAGCACGCTGTCGTCGTTTTCAAATTTTTTGAACGCCGACAGTTTGGAAGCGTCTTTCGCGTATCCTTCGCCGATACATTCGTCCAAAAGCGCACACAGTTCGGGGTTAGACTCGTTCAGCCAGCGCCTGTGCGCGATGCCGTTGGTGACGTTCGTAAACTTCGCGGGCGTATAGTCATAAAAGTCGCGAAAGATGCTCTTTTTAATGATTTCGCTGTGCAGTTTGGAAACGCCGTTGACCTGATGAGAACCGTAAACGGACAAATTCGCCATTTTTACGGTGTTATAAGAGATAATCGCCATGCGGGAAATTTTATTCCAATCCCCCGGAAATATCTTCCATAAATCTTCGCAGAAACGACGGTTGATTTCCTTTAAGATAGAGTAGATCCTGGGCAATCTGCGCGCGATGAGGTCTTCCGGCCAAGTTTCCAACGCTTCCGCCAAAACGGTATGATTGGTATAGGCGCAGACGGAGGTCGTAATCCCCCAGGCTTCTTCCCACGTCATTCCGTTTTCGTCGATCAAAAGTCGCATCAATTCGGGAATCGCCAATGCGGGATGCGTATCGTTCAGATGAATCGCCGCTAACTGCGGAAGAAGTTTTAAAGAACCGTATCTTCTCTTATGGTCGCATAAAATATTTTGCAGGGAGGCGGAAACGAGAAAATACTGCTGTTTCAAGCGCAGGGATTTCCCTTCTAAGTGATTGTCCGCGGGATAAAGAACTTTGGAGATGAGATCCGCTTCGTTATCCTCCTGCATGACCGCGTTGTAATCGCCTTGGGAAAAGAGCTTCATGTCGAAATTCTGAACGCATTTGGCTTTCCAGAGCCGTAAGACGGAAACCGCCTTGCTGTGGTATCCCGACACCATCATGTCGTAGGCGATCGCCTGTACTTCCTTGGCGTTGCGGTAAATGGTTTCAAGCCCGTGCTCCGTCCATTTTTCTTCCACAAAGCCGTCGAATTTTACCGTGTAGATATTATCGCTTCGCTGCGTGAGCCAAACTTCGCCGCCGGGAAGCCATACGTCGGGCAGTTCCGTCTGCCAGCCGTCGATAATTTTCTGTTTGAATAAGCCGTACTCGTAGCGAATGGAAAAGCCCATCGCGGGATAATCGCCCGTCGCCAGCGCATCAAGAAAACACGCCGCCAATCTGCCCAAACCGCCGTTTCCGAGTCCCGCGTCGGGTTCCAGCTCGTACAATTCGGGCAAAGTCATTCCGTACTGTTTCAACGCGCCGTCGAACGCCTCTTTGACGCCGAGATTGAACACGCTGTTTTTCAACGAACGCCCCATCAGAAATTCCATGCAGAGATAATAGACCCGTTTTGCTTTTTTCGCTTTGGTTTCAATGTGGAATTTCTGCCTTTTTTCGAGCATGATATCCCGCACGCTCATCACGACCGCTTTGTAGAGCTGTTCTTTGCTCGCCTCCGAAGGCGCCACGCCGAAATACCGGGACAGCTTTCCCTTTATCAGCTCCTTGGCGTCGAGTTCGGTGATTTCAGTTTTATTCATGTCCGTTTATTCACTCCTGATTCATTCCGCAGTATTATAACACAAGGGAATGTACTTGTCAAGCCGTATGAGCGTCGGGGCGATTCCGCATTACTTTTTCAAAACGAGAGTATCGTCGTAGAGCTTTTTATATTGCTCCGCCGAATGCTGCCAAGAAAAGTCCGTCGTTGCCGCCCGCTTCATTAAAGATTGCCAATCGTCGGGATTTCTATACACTTTTATGGCTTCGCGGATGACATATAACATATCATACGGATTGTAAGCGGCAAATGTGAATCCGTTTCCGCCTGAGCCGTACGGCTTGATGCTGTCGAACAATCCGCCCGTTTCTCTCACGAGAGGCACCGTCGCGTATCTCGAAGCGATCATCTGGGACAATCCGCAGGGTTCGCTCTTGGAAGGCATCAGGAAAATATCCGCGCCCGAATAGATCTTCCGAGAAAGATCGCCGTTAAAGGCGATGACGGAAACGGCTTTTCCCGTGTATCTGCGTCCTAAATCCTTGAAATAGTTTTCATAAATCGCATCCCCCGTCCCCAAAAGAACGAATTGAACGTCGTCCTGCAATACGTCTTCTATCACCGCTTTGACGAGATCGAGTCCCTTATGGGAAACGAGCCGGGAAATCATGGCGATGACGGGCACTTGCTTCACGGGAAGACCGAGCATTTTTTGAAGTTCTGCTTTACAAATCGCCTTATTGGTAAAATTATCCGCGTCGTAATTGGCGAACAGAGAAGGATCTGTGGCAGGATTATAGGAATCTACGTCGATGCCGTTAAGGATTCCCGAAAGTTTGAACGCGTTTTTTCGGATAATGTCTTCCAGACCGTGCGCATACTGCGCCGATTTGATTTCCTGCGCGTATGTCGGGCTGACCGTCGAAAACTTCTCCGCGCACTCGATCGCCCCTTTCATCAGATTCAAACAGCCCTGATATTCCAAAAGGTAACGATAGTTGTTGGAAATTCCGAACAGATCTTCCAGAATATCCAGAGAATACTTCCCCTGATATTCGATGTTGTGGATCGTGAACAAGGCACGGATAAACTGATACTCGGGACGATAGCAATAAATCGTTTTGAGATAGAGTATCGCCGCTGCTGCCTGCCAATCATGACAATGCAAAACATCGGGATAGAACTTTATAAACGGTAGTATTTCCATGACGCTCCGCGAGAAAAACGCAAAGCGCTCGCCGTCGTCGTAATATCCGTAACAGCCCGGACGCTTGAAGTAATATTCGTTATCGAGAAAATAGAAAGTGACGCCGTTTTCTTCATAAGAAAAGATCCCGCAGTATTGATTCCGCCAGGATAACGGTACGAAAATATTTCCGAGGAAAGACATTTTGCGGCGATATTCCGTCTTGATGTCCGAATAGAGAGGCAGCACCACTCTTACGTCGTAAATCGGATCCTTTGCGAGCGCTTTGGAGAGCGAGCCTATTACTTCCGCAAGACCGCCCGTTGCGATAAAAGGCGTGGCTTCGGATGCGACGAAAAGGATCTTTTTCTTCGGCCGTACGCAAAGTTCCTCTTTCTTGTCCTTTATCGGAAATTCCGCTTCCTTTTCTTTCACTAGAATTTCTATCGGGGATTTCTTCGTCCTTTTTTTCGCTGCGGGTTTAACGGTTGTGGTTTTCGTTTCGGCCATTTGTATTCCTCCCTTTTAAAACTTTTATCATTATGTCAGACATAATATATATGTCTGACATAAAATGTTGTGTTTAGATTTTTTAAAGCTTAGAGCATCGTTCCCTTTTGGATAAAATAGGGAAGCAGCTCGCAGCCGCTGAGTTTGCGGCGGTCGGCAATAGCGACGTTTTTATCGGTGATTACGCAGTCGAGAGAAGCGTTGCTGCCTATGATGGTATCCTGCATGATGATGGAATTTCTGACGCAGGCGCCTTTTGCGACTTTGACGCCGCGGAACAAAATGGAATTTTCCACCCGCCCTTCTATTTCGCAGCCGTCGGAGATCAAAGAATTTTTGACGACGGTTTCTTCCCCGTATTTCGAGGGCGCGCTGTCGCGCACCTTCGTGTAGATATCGCGCGCTCCGAACAGTTCGTCGCGGACGGTCTTTTCGAGGAGCTCCATGTTGTGTTTATAATATGCCGCCATCGAATTGATGCCCGCGTAGTAGCCGCGGAAGTCGTAACGATAAATTTTCAGACTGTCCAGCTGTTTGGCGACGATATCGCTTTCGAAACAGGTATATCCGTGCGTGACGGCGTCTTCGACGAGATTCAACAGGAACTGGCGATTGAACACCATTACGTTTACGTAGACGTCCGCTTTCGTTTTGCTGCGTATGCGGGGACTGATTTTGACTTCGTTCACCCGTCCCTCTTTGTCCGCGCCGATAATCATGTAATTAGCCGTTTTCACGACGTCCTCGTAATGAGTGACCATCGTGATGTCGGCGTTCTTGCTTTGGTGATAAGCGAGAATATCCGATATGTTCATCCGTGCGACGCCGTCGCAATCGGAAAAGACCACGTAATTTTCCTGGCGCCTGTTCAAAAAGCTCGTCAATCCTTTCAAAGCTTCCAGGCGGGTCGTGTAGAGCTTTTCGCTCTCGTCGGAAAAGGGCGGCAGCAAAATAATCCCTCCGTCTTTACGGGCAAGATCCCAATCCTTGCCGCTGCCGAGGTGGTCGATCAGGGAGCGATAGTTGTTATTTGCCATAAGTCCTACCGTCATGATGCCCGCATTGACCATATTGGAGAGCGGGAAATCGATGAGGCGGTACCTTCCGCCGAACGGAATGGAAGCCATCGTCCTTCTGCGGACGAGTTCGGGCACGTTTTCTTCGTGCAAATTTGAAAAGATGACGCCGACTGCCGATGCTGACATAGTATGTGTTCCTCCCTTATGCCAAGATGTCTTTTTCGTTTTTTTGTCCGTTCAGGACCTTCACGCCGTCGCCCACGGCAATTTCCCGCCCGAGCACGACAATTTCCGCCTTCGGATTTTTTTCGACGCCGATCGTCGCGTTTTTTCCGACGGTCACGTTTTCGTCAATGATGGAATAGGAAACGGAGGCGCCCGCCTTGATGACGCTGTTGGCAAGCACTACGGCGTCTTTGACGACCGCGCCCGCCTCGACGACGACGTTGCTGCCGAGTACGGAATTTTCCACCGTTCCCTCTATTTCGCAGCCGAGTGCAATCATCGAATTTTTTACCACCGCGTTCTCGCCGATATATTCGGGCGGCGCGAGCGGGTTGCGGGAATGTATTTTCCATGATTTATCGTTGACGTCGAATGCGGGCGGTTCTCCGAGCAGATCCATATTAGCCTGCCAAAGGGAGGCGACGGTGCCCACGTCCTTCCAATATCCTTCGAAAAGGTAAGAATACATTTTCTCTCCCGCATTCAGCATCGCAGGCAGTACATCCTTGCCAAAATCTTTGGAGGAATTGGGATCGGCGTCGTCCTCTTCGAGATATTTGAAGAGCTTACTCGCCGTAAAAATGTAAATTCCCATCGAGGCGAGCGTGCTTTTTGGCGCTTTGGGTTTTTCCTCGAATTGATAAATGGAGCCGTCGGGATTGGTATTGAGAATTCCGAAGCGGGACGCCTCGTTTAAGGGAACGTCGATGGCAGCTATCGTGCAGTCCGCCCCCTTTTCGATATGTGCCCGCAGCATGGCGGCATAATCCATCTTATAGATATGATCCCCCGAGAGGACGAGCACATAATCGGGATTATACATTTTCATAAAATGCATATTCTGATAGATCGCGTTTGCCGTACCCTGATACCAAGTGGAACGGGACTTTGCCTGATAAGGCGAAAGAATGTGAACGCCGCCGAAAGCTCTGTCGAGGTCCCAAGGCTGTCCGTTGCCGATGTATTCGTTGAGAATCAGCGGCTGATATTGGGTGAGTACGCCTACTGTATCGATCCCCGAATTGATACAATTGGAAAGCGGGAAATCGATGATACGATACTTCGCGCCGAAAGCAACAGCCGGTTTGGCGATGTTATTGGTGAGCGCGAAAAGCCGACTGCCTTGTCCGCCCGCGAGAAGCATGGCGACGCATTCTTTTTTTCTCTGCATGATAAAACCCCCGGATATACTTTAATCTATTTTTGTCAAATACACGCAGGTCAGTTTGGGAACATCGATACGAATAGAATATTCCTTGCCGTGACTCGGCGTTTTCGTCGTTGTGAAAATACGTTTTTTCAATGTACCGCTGCCCCCGTATTTCACGGAATCGGTGTTGAAAATCAATCTATATTTGCCCTTTTCGATGCCGAGCGTGTAATTGGTCAATTCCACCCCGGAGAAATTGAGAAGAACCACGATTTGGTTTCCCGCTTTGTCCTTGCGGATATAAGAGATGAAGTTTCTGTCGGCGTCGTTGGGCGCGAGCCACTCAAACCCGTCCCAGGAATCTTCGATCTCGTAGAAAGCGGGCGTATCGAGATAAAAACGGTTCAAATCGCGTATCGCTTCGGAGAGCTTTTCGTGAAGCGGATACTTTTTCAGGAAAAATTCCACGCCTTCGCTGTAATCCCATTCTTTGAACTGACCGAACTCCGTGCCCATAAAGTTGAGTTTTTTTCCGGGATGGGACATCATATATCCCATAAAACACCTGACACCCGCGAACTTGTCCTCGTAACTTCCCGGCATTTTGCTGATGAGAGAGGCTTTTCCGTGTACGACCTCGTCGTGTGAAATGGGCAGAATATAATTTTCCGAAAACGCGTACATCATGGAAAAGGTAAGTTTGTTGTGATTGTACTGCCGATAGATGGGATCGGTGGAAAGGTAGGACAAAACATCGTTCATCCAGCCCATATTCCACTTGAAATTGAAGCCGAGTCCGCCCACGTCCGTAGGGCGGGTGATGAGGGGCCATGCCGTCGATTCTTCCGCAATCATCAAGGCGTGCGGAAAATACCCGAATACGGCCTCGTTAAGACGGCGCAAAAACGCCACCGCTTCGAGATTTTTATTGTCGCCGTAGATATTCGGTATCCATTCGCCCGGTTTTTTGTCGTAATCGAGATAGAGCATAGACGCCACGGCGTCTACACGCAGTCCGTCGACATGGTACTTCTCAAAGAAAAATATCGCGTCCGAGATCAGGAAAGACATCACCTCCTCCCGACCATAATCGAATTTTCTCGTGCCCCAGCCGCGATTTTCCATCCTGTCCCACTGCGACGGCTCATACAGAGGCTCGCCGTCAAACTCGTATAAACCGAATTCGTCCTTGGGAAAATGCGCGGGAACCCAATCGAGAATAATCCCGATCCCGGCGGCATGAAATGCGTCGACGAGATGCATAAAATCGTGCGGCGTTCCAAGACGCGACGTAATGGCATAATATCCCGTCACCTGATACCCCCACGAACCGTCGAAAGGATACTCCGTGACAGGCATAAATTCCACATGGGTATATCCCATCGATTTCACGTATTCGACGAGGTCTTTCGCCAATTCCCGATAGGTGTAGGGATGTCCGTCCTCGTGAAGTTTCCAGGACGCAAGATTCACTTCATAGATATTGAGGGGCGAAGCATAGATATTCTTATGCCCCAGCCTGTCCAAATATTCCTTATCCGTCCATTTGAAACCGGACAGATCGTATAATTTGGACGCGTTCGGCGAGCCCGGTCCCGGTGTTTCGGCATGAAAAGCATACGGATCCGCTTTATATAAAAAACGTCCGTCCTGTGTTTCGATGCAATATTTATAAACATCATACTGTTTTAAATCGGGAATAAAAAGCTCAAATGTTTCCTGATCGATCAGCTTTTGCATCACGTGAGCATCTTTATCCCATTTATTGAAGTCACCGACGACGGAAACGCGTTCCGCGTGCGGCGCCCAGACTCGGAAAATATATCCGTGTTTCCGATTGTGGACGGCGGGATGTGCCCCCATCGTTTCGTAAACTTTAAAATTAGTTCCGTGATGAAAAAGATGCAAAGGAAAATTTATCTGGGATTCGCTCATTTCAATTTCTCCTGGATTTTTGAAGGGCTAAGACCGAAAAAAGGAAAAGCTTGTTTCATTTTTCGAAAATTGTGAATGAATATCATACTGACAAAAATTTGAAAAAAGAAGCATCGATTTGGTACGCATTTAATTTTCAAAGCAGAGCGGAAAACGGCGTACTCTTTTCATAGACTTTATTATACTACACTTTTTTCATTATTTCAAGACCAAAATGAAAAATTTTTTAATTTTTTTACAATTTTTTTCCACATAATTGTCAAGGAATGGCGTTTTTACATTTTTTTAAGACCTTCTCGTTTTTAAAGAACGAAAAACGTGTAAAACGTATGTTATCAATTCTGACGGTAAGCTTTAAAATTTTTTTTAATCTCCCGAACTATTTCTGAAAAACCGAATTGATCGAAAATTTAAATAGAGAAGTTAAAAAAAATGCGCACTTTTTACTCGAAAGCTGACGTCATATCAATTTTGTTCTCTTCCGCTCAAAATGTTTTTTTGCCGACGCTTATGAAAAAACAGAAATAATAAAAATACACTTACTTGCAAAGTCCACCTTTCT
>ERZ809074.669-NODE-669-length-51637-cov-10.709511_pt1 | contig 51637 bp, 45 predicted proteins | sample MGYA00520795_ERZ809074 | MGnify/ENA primary metagenome ERZ809074 (study PRJEB31570, sample SAMEA3212989) | Homo sapiens | biome: human-gut; feature: human gut; material: fecal | place: Sweden | collected 2011 ...
CAAGTCCGTTACGAAGTAACAGTTACCCGCCAAAAATGCGGGTAACAGGACTTGATTCTCGCGGCTCTGCGCCGCTCGGTCAGCCGCGGTTCTGACGTGCCACCGGCACGTCATTCATTGCCGCTCTCCTTCAAGTCCGTTACGAAGTAACAGTTACCCGCCAAAAATGCGGGTAACAGGACTTGAACCTGCACGAATGAACACAAGATCCTAAATCTTGCGCGTCTGCCAATTCCGCCATACCCGCATATGCGCTATTCTATCATACTACCCGACCTTTGTCAAGGGATTTGGTCAAAAATCCCCGGTGCGGCGTTTGCCGATTCCTCCACGCGCTTCTGGATTGCCTGCATCCGCAGATCCAGTGCCGCGCTTGCCTCGGCGCACTCAAACAGCTCCCGCTCGATCTCTTCCGCATCCGGAATATCCTTTTTGTAGCGGATTTTGTGCTCCAGGCTTGCCCACCAGTCCATGGAAATGGTGCGGAACTGCACCTCGACCTTCATCATCCGCTTCTGATTGTGCAAAAAAATCGGTGTTTCCACGATCAGGTGCAGACTGCGATAGCCGTTGTCCTTGGGGCTCTGTATGTAATCCTTTTTCTGAAGCAGTACAATGTCGTCCTGCCGCAGAAACGCCTCGGACAGCATATAAATATCCGACGGAAAAGAGCAGATGACCCGCACGCCGGCAATATCGTTCAGATTCTTCTCAATGCTCTCCACCGAGAGCGGCAAACCGCGGCGCACCAGTTTATCCACAATGCTCTGCGGCGACTTGAGGCGGGTCTTGATGCTCTCGATCGGGTTGCGGTCGTATTGCAGGGACAACTCCTCATTCAGCACGCTGAATTTGGTTTCCACCTCCATCATTGCACAGCGGTAATATGCCATCAGCTCCTTATAGGGCTGCGTATATGCCTCCATCCTGTCAATGATTCCGCTCTCCGTCAGGCGGCGCATCAGAACCTTCTGGGACACTTCACTCAGATTCATACCCCTCTCCTATCCATGAAAATCCGCTCGAATCACAGCCGCTTGATCGGAAAATAAAGCCAGCATCCGCCGTCCTCCGGCGCATAAAATTCCTGCACTGCGCCTTCCAGCGGAATATTGCGGTCCGCAAGGTAGGTCAGCATTTCCGAAAATTCCTCACCGTCTCCGGACGGGACGCACAGATATTCAAATCCGGGCACATCCCAGCGCACCCAGCCCGCCGGCGCCACCGCGTCCTCGCGGCACTCCACGCCTGCAAGATAAAGGCCTCGGCTGTACTCCTCGTCCCAGGGCAGAAAAGAGCGGCTCTGATCGGTCATGGCGCCCCAGACGCGGATGCCCTCCTCTTCCCCGGTCATTTTGACCAACGGCGCGATTTCGGAGAAATGCGCGTTTGCGTCCCGCCAGAGCGCCGCAATGAAATCCGCACCGTCGGCGGTGCTGCCCTCTTTGCCAAGCAGACTGAACGCCTCTCTGACCACCTTTTTCGGCTCTGTCATCATCAGACCTCCTCCGGATTCCGGAACGCCAGTGCGCACCAGTCGTTCTCTTCCCGCTGCTCAATCAGTTCCAGACCCTTTGCCGTCAGTGCGTCGATCACGTCCGCCGCGCGCGACTCAATGATACCGGAACACAGAATCACCGCGCCCGCCTTCATGTACCGCCGGATGTCCGGCGCCATGCGGATGATAATATCCGCAACGATGTTTGCACAGACCAAATCAAACTTTCCCTCACTCAGATCCACATCGCGCAAAAGATCGGATTGGTCGCAGGTCACGTTGGTAATGCCGTCCGCCGCAATGTTTTCCCGCGCGACACGGACTGCCACCGGGTCGATATCGTAAGCACGGCAGCGCGCCGCGCCCAGTTTGGAAGCGCAGATGGCAAGAATGCCGCTTCCCGTTCCCACGTCCAGCATATAGTCGCCGGGGTGCGTGTAATCCTCTAAGAGCCCGATCACCAACCGTGTGGTTTCATGCGTACCGGTTCCGAACGCCATGCCCGGATCCATGCGCACCGTAATCTCCCCTGCGGCAGGGGTGTGGCTCTCCCATGCAGGGACGATGACCAGCTTCTGCCCGATATGAATAGGCTTATAATACTGCTTCCAGTTGTTCGCCCAGTCCTCTTCATTGACGCCCTGCAGCGTCACCTTGCCGTCGATGCCGTCCGCCTCCATGCGTTCGCGCAGGAAAGCCAGTGCATCCGAAATACCGACATCCGCCGGCAAAAAGACCGAAACCGCCGCCACGGTCTTGTCGGCATTCAGAATGGATTCGTCAATCAGATCGCCGTAGCAGGTTTTCAGATCAATGTCGCTGTAATCCTCAATCATCAGATTCTCATTGATCATGCTCATGACACTGCTCAGCACCTCCAGTTGGGCAAGCGGCGCACTCACGCGCACCTGCACCCAGTCCTTCTGATCGCCGTAATCCTCACATACATAGTCCTTGTCTGTCACGCCCGTTACCTATCCTTTTCTGTTTCTGCCGTGTTCTTTTCCGCGCTCCGGCTTACTTTTTCCAGAAGCGCTTTTTACGCGGGCTTTCCTGACCGCACGCCTCGGCAAAGGCGCGCATTGCCGCCTTCTGCTTTTCGTTCAGATTCTTCGGCACCAACACCCGGATGGTCAGCACCAGATTGCCGCGTCTGCCGCGGGCATTGATATCCGGAATACCGCGCTGGCGCAGGGTGATCACCGCACCGGGCTGTGTCCCCTCCGGAATGGTATATTTTTCGGTTCCCTCCAGCGTGGGGATTTCAATCTCCGCACCCAGGGTAGCCTCGGAAACCGTTACGGGCACGTCGCAGTAGACGTCGCTGCCCTCGCGTTTGAACACCTCGCTGGGACGCACGCTGACCTCCATAAACAGATTGCCCGCAGGACCGCCGTTTCTGCCGTCGTTTCCTTTTCCGACCAAACGGACACTCTGCCCGTTGTCAATACCGGCAGGAATATCCACGCTCAGGCTGCAGGTCTCCCGCTCCAATCCGCTACCGCGGCAGTTCTGGCACGGGGTACGCACGATTTTGCCCGTACCGTTACAGCGGGTACAGGTGGTCACGCGCTGTACACTGCCGAATAAGGACTGCTGGTTGACCACCCGCTGTCCCCGTCCCTTACAGTCCGGGCAGGTCTCCGGCTTGGAGCCGGGTGCCGCGCCGGTGCCGCCGCATACGGTGCACTTCTTCATCCGGTTGTAAGTAATATCCTTCTTCACGCCGAACACCGCTTCCTCAAAGGAAAGCGTAATCCGCGTGTAAATGTCCTCTCCCTGTTCGGGTGCATTGGGATCACGGCGCCGCTGACCGCCGCCGAATCCGCCCCCGAAAATGCCGCTGAAGATGTCGCCCAGGTCCTCAAAGCCGCCAAAGCCCTCAAAGCCCGCGCCACCGCCTGCTCCTCCGCCGCCCTGCGCCGGATCGAAAGCGGCATGACCGTACCGATCGTACTTGGCACGTTTGTCCGGATCGGACAGCACCTCAAACGCCTCGTTGATCTCCTTGAGTTTTTCCTCCGCCGTTTTGTCGCCGGGGTTCAGATCGGGGTGATATTTTTTTGCAAGCGAACGGTACGCCCGCTTGATCTCCGCGTCATCGGCATCCTTGGAAATGCCGAGTACCTCGTAATAGTCTCGCTTCTGTGCCATATGGTTTCTCTCTCACATTCCCGGCAAAGTACAGACAGAACTCCTCCTTGCCGATTCATCAATAATACCGCTTTGCGGGAAAGAGCGAAAATCGCCCTTTCCCGCCGTTTTTATGCCATCCGTCGGTTGCCGGATTACTTGTTCTGTGTGTTGTCGTCGTAGTGGGCGTCGTAGTACTGACCGCCCTCGCCGCCGTTTGCACCGCCGTCTGCGTTGCCGCCGTCAGCGGGTCCCTGCTGCTGTGCCTGCGCCGCGCTCAGCTTCTGCGCAAGTGCCTGCAGCTCGGTTTCCAGCTTCTTGGTTTCGTCCTTGATCCGATCCACATCGCCGGAATTCAGAACGCCGCGCACACCTTCAACCGCACCCTTGACGCCTGCAAGATCGCTCTCCGGGAGCTTATCCTTTGCCTCGTCCAGGAACTTTTCCGCCTGGAAGATCATGCTGTCCGCCGTGTTCTTGGTATCCACGGCTTCCTTCTGCTTCTTATCCTGCTCGGCATACTGCTCTGCCTCACGAACCGCCTTATCGATGTCCTCCTTGGACATGTTGGTGGAAGAGGTGATGGTGATGTTCTGAGACTTGCCCGTACCCAAATCCTTTGCGGTAACGTTTACGATACCGTTGGAGTCGATGTCAAACTTGACCTCGATCTGCGGCACGCCACGGGGAGCCGGACGGATGCCGTCCAGGTTGAATCTGCCCAGCGTTGTATTGTATGCCGCCATCTCACGCTCACCTTGGAGCACATGCACCTCAACCGAGGACTGATTGTCAGCCGCGGTGGAGAAGACCTGACTCTTGCTGACCGGGATGGTGGTGTTACGGTCGATAATCCGGGTGAAAACACCGCCCAGGGTTTCAATACCCAGGGACAGCGGCGTGACATCCAGAAGCAGGACATCCTTGACTTCACCGCTCTGCACACCGCCCTGAATAGCGGCGCCGATAGCGACGCATTCATCCGGGTTGATGCCCTTGAACGGATCCTTGCCCAGGAAATTCTTGACTGCATTGTAGACAGCCGGGATTCTGGTCGAACCGCCGACCATCAGGATCTTGTCGATCTGACCAACATTCAGTCCTGCGTCACGCAGAACCTGCTTGGTCGGCCCCATGGTTGCTTCCACAAGGTCAGCCGTGATCTTATCGAATTCCGCACGGGTCAGATCTGCTTCAAAGTGGAGCGGACCCTCGGCGGTGGAGGTGATGAAAGGCAGGCTGATGGTGGTTGTGGTCATGCCGGAAAGCTCGATCTTTGCCTTCTCTGCCGCATCCTTCAGACGCTGCATACTCAGCTTATCCTTGCGCAGGTCAACGCCGTGCTCGCGCATGAACTTGTCGGCAATCCAGTCAATCACACGCTGGTCGAAGTCATCGCCGCCCAGACGGTTGTTACCCGCGGTTGCAAGCACCTGGAAGACGCCGTCATCGATCTCCAGAAGCGATACATCGAACGTACCGCCGCCCAGGTCAAAGACCATGATCTTCTGCTCTTTTTCGCCGTCCTTATCGATACCGTAAGCAAGCGCTGCGGCAGTCGGCTCGTTGATGATACGCATGACTTCAAGTCCTGCGATCTTGCCTGCGTCCTTGGTTGCCTGACGCTGTGCGTCCGTAAAGTATGCGGGAACCGTAATGACCGCCTGCGTAACAGGCTGACCCAGATAGCTTTCCGCATCCGCCTTCAGCTTCTGCAGGATCATTGCGGAAATTTCCTGCGGTGTATAATCCTTACCGTCAATGGTTTTCTTATGGTTGGAACCCATCTCACGCTTGATACTGATGATGGTTCTGTCCGGATTCGTAATTGCCTGTCTCTTTGCGACCTGACCGACCATACGCTCGCCGGTCTTGGAGAATGCCACAACAGACGGTGTGGTTCTCGCCCCTTCGGGGTTCGGAATAACGACGGGGTCATTGCCTTCCATGACCGCGACGCAAGAGTTTGTTGTACCCAAATCTATACCGATGATCTTTCCCATAATAAATTCCTCCTTATGGATCTTTCAAAATTTAATAAAATATATATTTACAGGGATCAGTTCGCAACTTTGACCATTGCGTAACGGATCACCCGGTCTCCCCGCATATAGCCCTTTTGCAGGACCTCAAGGATCTGTCCCTCTCCGTACCGGTCGTCCTCCACATGGAAAACGGCGTTGTGCAGATTGGGATCGAAGGTATCGCACGCGATTTCCGTAATACCCATCTTTTTCAGCGCGTCCTGCGCACTGCGCAGCACAATTGCAAGTCCCTCCGCAAGCTTCTGCGGATCGCTTGAATTGGCATTGGCACGCTCCAGGTTGTCGATGATCGGCAGCAGCGTTTTCAGTGCGTCGGCGAACGCGTCCGTGTAAATACCGTCGCGCTCCTTGGCGGTGCGCTTGCGGTAATTATCAAACTCCGCATACAGCCGGATGTACTGATCCTTCTGTGCCGCCGTCTGTGCCTGGGCTTCGGTCACCTGCTTCTGCAGCTCCTCCACCTCGTGCTCCAGCTTGCGGATCCGCTTCTTGGCGGATTTTTTCTTTTCCTCCAAATCGGCATCTCCTGCCGGTTCCGTCTCATCTTTTTCTTCTTTATCGTCCGCAGGTGCAGCCGGTGTGTCCGCCGCCTGTGCAGTCACATCCTGCTTTTTTGCGGTATCGTCCGCATCATTTGCGGCTTCATTCGGATTCTTCATTTCCTGATCCATCCTGATTACCTCCCTCTGTCAGTTCATTGGTTCCCAGCATACGGGAAATACGGTCGCACAGTCCTTCCAGCGTGGACAGCACCTTTGCGTAATCCATCCGGCGCGGTCCGATGATGCCGATGGCACCCAGCGTCACGCCGTCTTTCACAATGGGCTTGAACACAAAGGACGAATTGTTGAATACCCGCACCGGGCTTTCCGAGCCGATCACCACATTGATGTCATCCCCCTGTGCGTCGGAAACGATATTGATGATATCGTCCTCTTCCTCGAAGCTACCCAAAAGTTCCTGCAGCTGCCCGACATCCGTGAATTCCGGATACTGCAGCAGCCGGTTGACACCGGAGAACTTCAGCCCGCCGCTGTCCAGCTCGTTCATCACGTCGTACACGACCTTGATGATCGGATTGACCAGCGCCGCAAGCTCCGGAACCTCACTCTCCAGCTGTATAATCAGCGGCAGGGTGATTTCCTGTGCGGTCAGCCCCGCAATGTTGCGGTTCAGCGCATCCGCCAAAAGCGAACAGCCGCTCTGCGTAATGCCTGCGTCCACATGAATGTGCTTGGTTTTCGCACTGCCTGCCGGCGTTACCATGACAAGCAGGAAATTGTTCTCATTCATATAGACCGCATCAAATCTGGCAATCCGCACCTCGCCCGTTTTCGGCTTCACGGCAATGCCCGTATAATTGGTCAGCGAGGAAGCCAACTTGGAAGCGGTGACAAGGATCTGATCCAGCTCTCCCATTTTGGATTTGAGCTGGGCATTGATGACTGCCGCTTCCCGCGCGGTCATCTCATAATGCTCAATCAGTGCATCCACATAAAATCGGTAGCCGCGTTCGCTTGGCACTCTGCCCGCGGAGGTGTGCGGCTGCTCTAAGTATCCCTTGCGCTCCAGCTCCGCCATCTCGTTCCTGATGGTCGCGGAGGAACAGCGCAGCTGCTCGTTCTGCATCAGATACTTGGATCCGACCGGTTCCCCGTTGGAAATGTGATAATCAACGATCGCTTTCAGAATCAACATCTGGCGTTCTGTCAGTCTTCCGTTCTCTTCTTCCATTTCCTGCGGCTCCTTTCTTTGTTTTTGTCCCGTTTTTCTCTGCCTTCTTCCTTGCAAATTAGCACTCAATAGGTTCAAGTGCTAACTTCTGACTATTATTATACTCCGATGCCCCTTTTTGTCAAGGGCTTTTTCCAAAAAAAATGTTAATATTTTGTGAACAATAAAAGGATTCCTATGTACCTTGCCGGATCGCGTGCGTTCCCGCCGTAATCCGACAAAAATCCTGCCGATTCTTCCCTAACGGCAGTTGCGTATCTCCTGCCGCAGGCGCAGAACGTAAGGGGGAGAAACCGACAGCTCGTCCACGCCGCAGTCCAGAAATTTCTGCGTCAGCCCCGGATCCGCAGCCGCTTCCCCGCACACCCCGATCCATTTGCCGTGGTATTTGTGGATGCACTGCGCGGCAGAAGCGATCAGGCGGAACATTGCCTCCGGATACGCGTTTCCGATTGCCCCCAGGGTTGCGTTCTGGCGGTCGGCGGCATAGGTGTACTGAAACAGATCGTTACTGCCAACCGAGAAGAAATCACAAAGCGGCGCCAGACGGTCGGCGAGCAGTGCCGCCGCGGGCGTTTCCAGCATGATCCCGACCTCCGGATTCCGGTCATAGGGGATTCCGCCGCGTTCCAGCTCCTCCATGGCGTGGCGCAGGTGCTCCCGCGCTTCCAGAAGCTCCGATTCCAGCGTAATCATCGGAAACATCAGCGCCGCACGTCCGTAGGCGGAAGCGCGCAGGATAGCACGGAGCTGTCTGCGGAACAGTGCCGGGCGGGCAAGGCTGACACGGATGCCGCGCAGTCCGAGCGCCGGATTTTCCTCCGCGCCGATCTGCATATAGGACGGCTGTTTGTCGGCGCCGATATCCAGGGTGCGGATGATGACGCGCTTGAAATGCATGGCGCTGATGACCGATTTGTAGGCGTGGAACTCCTCTTCCTCCCCCGGCGGCGTTTCCCGCCCCAGGTACAGAAACTCACTGCGGAACAGTCCGATGCCCTCCGCGTCGTTGTGCAGTGCCGCGCCCACTTCCTCGGTCGACCCGATGTTCGCGTACAAATGCACCTGCCTGCCGCCCAGGCTGACGCTGGGCTTGCCGCGCAATGCGTGCAGGCGCCCCTGTTCTTCGCGCGCGGTACTCTCGCGCTCCCGGTAACCGCTCAGCAGCGCTTGGTCCGGCTCCGGATACAGGGCTCCCTTTTCCGCGTCGATCAGTGCCTCTCTGCCGTGCAGAGCGGACGGAATCTGCCCGGTCTGCACCAGTGCCGGCAGTCCCATCGCGCGGGCAAGGATTGCCGTATGGGAGGTCGGCGCGCCGAAAAAGGTGACAAATCCGGCAATGCGGGTCTTGTCCAGCGTTACGGTCTGATTGGGGGTCAGATCCGGTGCAACCAGGATACTGCCGGCGGGAATCTGCTCCGGCCGTGCTTCCTTCCTTTCCATCTGCTCCGCGACCAAATCGCCGAGTCCCGTCAGGTCTGCGGCACGCGCCGAGAGATAGGGATCGTCCATTTGGCGGAAACGGGCGGCAAAATACGCCGCGGTCTTTCGCACGGCGTCCGCCGCGCGCTCGCCGCCCGCAATTCCTTCTTCGATGCGCTCGTTGAAATCCGCATCCTCCAAAAGCATGCCGTAAATTTCAAAAATCGCCGCTTCCTCCTCGCCCAGCGTGTCCGCGGCACGGCGCCGGGTCTGCTCATTGGACTCCTTCGCCCGCGCGAGCGCCTGGCGGTAAAGCGCCAGTTCCTCCTCCGGCGTTCCATGCGCCGTCTGCCACTGTCCAGTATGTGCGTCCGGCAGAAAATACAGTCTGCCGACGGCAAATCCCTTGCCGATTCCGGTGCCGCGGTACTGCGCACCCGCACCTTCCGGTTCCTTTTTGATTTCCCTGGTTCCGATCATGCAAAAATCCCGCCTTTCTTACAAATCTTACAAATGTGCCCGGCAGAATCCGAGAATGCCCTCCGCCGCCGCTTCCTCGTCTTCCCCGCACACCTCAAATGCAAGCACGCCGTCCTTACGCGCTCCCAGACTCATGACCGACAGAATGCGCTTTGCGTCCGCTTCCTTTTCGCCGAACCGGATTCTGACCTGTGAGCGATAGCCTTTTGCACAATTGACAAGCATTCCCGCAGGACGCGCGTGAATGCCGTTTTCATCCGTTACCGTATACTCAAATCTGACCATTGTATGCTCCTTTTTGCCTGCCGCCCCGTCCGGCTCCGCGGATTGCCCCGAAAAAAACGCAAACGCGGCGCAGTGTTTCTCACATAGTTTATCCCTCTCCTTTTTCTTTATGCAAAAACAAAAAAATCCGCGCACACGAAAAAACCCTTCCGTTCACCGAAAGGGTTTCTCCGTATCTATACGCACAGGCAGCGTGGCTGCCGGTTTCTTCCATAGCAGATTTATGTCATCTATGTATAAAATCCCGACGAATGGGGACTGCGGGTATAAATATCGCTTTTTGTTTGCTTTACTTTGCGTAATCAACCGCGCGGCTTTCGCGGATGACGTTGATCTTGATCTGACCGGGGTAGCGCACCTCGTTCTGAATCTTTTCCGCCATCTCTCTTGCCACCAGCTTCATACCTTCGTCATTGATCTCTTCCGGCTTGACCATCACGCGGATTTCACGACCCGCCTGAATGGCATATGCCTTGTCGATTCCCGGAAAGCTCTTTGCGATCTCTTCCAGTTTTTCAAGACGTTTGATGTAGTTTTCCATGTCCTCGCGACGTGCGCCGGGTCTGGCTGCCGAAATGGCATCCGCCGCCTGTACCAGCACGGCAACGATGGTCTGCGGTTCCACATCATTGTGATGCGCTTCAATCGCGTGGATCACCTCACGGCTCTCCTTATACTTCTTTGCGGCATTGACACCGATCTCCACGTGGGAACCCTCCACATCGTGCGGAACGGCTTTTCCGATGTCGTGCAGAAGTCCCGCACGCTTGGCAACGGTGGAGTCCACCCCCAGCTCGTCCGCCATAATGCCCGCAAGGAACGCGACTTCAATGGAATGTTTGAGTACGTTCTGTCCGTAACTGGTTCTGTAGCGCAATCTGCCCAACAGCTTGACCAATTCCGGATGAATGCCGTGAATACCGACCTCAAAGGTTGCACGTTCGCCTGCCTGCTTGATGGCATTGTCCACTTCCCTTTGTGCCTTCTCCACTGTTTCTTCGATTCTTGTCGGATGAATCCGTCCGTCGGAAATCAGCTTCTCCAGTGCAATCCGGGCAACCTCGCGTCTGACCGGATCAAATCCGGAGATCGTGATGGTTTCCGGCGTGTCATCAATGATCAGCTCCACACCCGTCAGCGTTTCCAGCTTCTGAATGTTTCTGCCTTCCCGTCCGATGATACGTCCCTTCATCTCCTCGCTGGGCAACGCCACGGCAGAAACGGTGGTTTCCGCAACATGATCGGCAGCACAGCGCTGAATGGCAAGTGTAATGATCTCGCGCGCCTTGGTGTCCGCTTCTTCCTTGTACTGCGCTTCCAGTGCATCCAGACGCTGTGCAAGCTCATGCTTGACCTGCGACTCGACACGGCTGATCAGCTCTTCCTTGGCTTCTTCCGCGGTGATTCCCGAAATCTCCTCCAGCTTTGCCTGATGCTGATCCAGCACTTCCTGAATCTGCTCCCGCAACGTTTCGTTTTCTTTGATCTTGCGATCCAGAACCTCCGATTTACGGTCATACGCTTCCGACTTTTTATCCAGGGTTTCTTCCTTTTTGTTGACCCGGTTTTCCTGTCTGGAAATCTCGGCACGGCGCTCTTTCATCTCGTTCTCGAAATCCTTGCGCTGCTGCATGATCTCTTCCTTGGCATCGATCAGCGCTTCCTTTTTCAGGGATTCCGCTTTCTGACCGGCTTCGGTAACAATCCGCTCCGCTTCCGCCTCGGCAGAACCGATCTTGGCTTCGGCAAAGTGCTTACGCAGGTAATTTCCGATACAATATCCCGCAACGCCCGCAACTGCGACCCCTGCGATCACGATAATGACCCACACCCATGTGTCCATTCCAACACCTCCTTTTCCTTTTTTTATTTGCTTTTCAAAAATCATGATTGCAATAGCGAAAGAACCGCATATTACAATACCAGTTTATTATACATGAAAAATCCCCCAATGTCAAGGGGGATTTTCGTGATTTATGTAAAATGATACCGATGCCTGCCTTCCTGGCAGGATACGTACTCCTCAGTCCGGGTTTCTCTCCCCGAGAAGCACGTGGTATTTCTGATAAAAGCTTTCAAAATAACCGCCGTCCAGTGCGTCACGGATTTTCTGCATCAGCTCATTGTAGAAATACAGGTTGTGCACCACCGTCAGACGCATCCCGAGAATCTCTTTTGCCTTGATCAGATGGCGGATATAGGAACGGCTGTAGCGGCGGCAGGCGGGACACTGACAGCTCACCCCGATCGGACGTGCGTCCTCCCGGTACTTTTCGTTGAGGATGTTCATCTTCCCTTCCCAGGTAAAGACATTGCCGTGCCGCGCATTGCGCGAGGGCATCACGCAGTCAAAGAAATCCACGCCCAGGTGCGTTGCTTCCAGTATATTACACGGCGTGCCGACGCCCATCAGATACCGGGGCTTCTGCGCGGGCATGAACGGTTCCACCGCATCGATGATCCGGTACATCTCCTCGGTTTCCTCTCCCACGGCAAGACCGCCGATGGCATAGCCGTCCAGATCCAGTTCGGCAATCTGCTTCATATGGTCAATGCGCAGATCCTCATAGGTGCTTCCTTGGTTGATACCGAACAGAAGCTGGTGCGGATTGAGCGTCTCCGGCAGACTGTTCAGCCGTGCCATCTCCGCCTTACAGCGCGCAAGCCAGCGGGTTGTGCGGGCAATCGACTGCTTGACATAGTGGTATTCCGCCGGGTTTTCAATGCACTCGTCAAACGCCATGGCAATGGTCGACGCCAGATGCGACTGAATCCGCATACTCTCCTCCGGTCCCATAAAAATGCGCTTGCCGTCAATATGGGAGGCAAAATAGACCCCTTCTTCTTTGATCTTGCGCAAGGGCGCCAGGGAAAAGACCTGAAATCCGCCGGAATCGGTCAGCATGGGTCCCTTCCAGTCCATCATTTTGCGCAGTCCCCCCATGCGGTAGACCAAATCGTCACCGGGGCGCAGGTGCAGATGGTAGGTGTTGGAAAGCTCAACCTGGCAGTTCACTTCCTCCAGGTCCCTTGCCGACAAGCCGCCCTTGATGGCACCGCAGGTGCCCACATTCATGAACACCGGCGTCTGGATGTCGCCGTGCACCGTGTGCAGAATACCGCGCCGTGCGCGTCCCTCTTTTTTCAAAACTTCAAACATTGTTTTTTCCTTTCCGGGCAGGCATCAGAACAGGATGCCGCCTTGTGATTGACGGGTCGGACCGCTCTTTTGCGATCAGGTTCGCTCAAACTTGCGATCCAGCTCCCGTTTTGTCATTTCCAGTGCCACCGGTCTGCCGTGGGGACAGAAGGTGATGTCGGGCAGGCGCATCAGCTGTGCGACGACCTGCTCGCCGTATTCGGGCGGATAGACCCTGCCCGCTTTGATTGCCGCCTTGCAGGACGCCTGATACAGCGCCTTTTCAAACAGCGTATCCTGTGTCAGCGCCGCATTGCCGGTGCCGTCCGCCAACTGTGCGGCAATGACGGTCAGAAGATCCGTGGCTTCCTCCGGTTCCAATCCGACCGGAATCGCACAAAGGCTGACCGAATTGCGCGCCGCTCCGAACGCAAACCCCAACGCCTCGATCTCGGCGCGGTAATCCTCCAGTGTCTGTACCTCGGCGGCGGTCATCATGACCTCCAGTGGGATCATCAGCGTCTGCCCGGTGCCGTCGTGCCGCTTGCGGCTGCGGTTGAGCCGCTCGAAAATAATTCTCTCGTGCGCGGCGTGCTTGTCAATCAGAAGCATCCGGTCGCCGATCTCCACCAAAAGATAGGCATTGAACACCTCGCCGACGTACCGGTAGTCCGTAACGGTTCCGGTTTCCGGCACCGCCGTATCCGCACCCTCCGCTTTTTGCGGCGGCACGGAGGCATCCCCGTCCGGCATCGACGTATTTTCCGCATCGGCATCCGGCGCCGCGGCAACCGGCTGCTCCCGCAGAAACGGCATCGGCGCACGCACGGTTCCCGTCGCCTGCCCGCCCGTTTCCGCTCCGATCGGCGTCTGCTGCCAAAGTGGCGACGGTTCGACCGGCTGTGTCTGGTGCGGCGGCAGCTGTTGTCGCTGCGGCTGCACCTGTTGCAGCGGCTGCACCTGTTGCAGCGACTGCACTTGTTGCAGCGGCTGCACCTGTTGCAGCATCTGTGCCTCCTCCTGCGACCTTTGTACGGTTGCCTGCGGTTCCGGATCCCGCGCTCCGGTGGACGGCGCGCCCGCATACCGGGAAACATACTCCGCCGCCGACATGCGAATCTGTGCCGTCCCGCCGGACGGCGCTTCGTTTCCGAACTCCATGGACAGCTGACGGCGACCGGACGATGCAGCCGTGCCGCTTTCCACCGGTACGAACGCCTCCTTCGCCGACGGCACAAACGCCCCCGCTTTGCGGTCCGGCACCAGCGGCGGGCGGGTGGTGTTCTCCTCCAGCGCCTGTCTGACGGCATAGTAAATCGCTTCAAACACCGGCTTTTCGTTGGAGAATTTGACCTCCAGTTTTGCCGGATGCACATTGACATCCACGCGCTCCGGGTTCATCTCCAGATACAGCACGCAGACAGGATATTTTTCCTGCGGCATGTAGGATACATACGCCTGCTCCAACGCCGCAGTGGCGGTCTTGCTCTTGATATAGCGATGGTTGATAAAGAAATTCTGTGCATTGCGGTTGGCGCGGACGTTGTCTGAACGCCCGATTGCGCCGTGCACACGGATTCCGTCGTAAGTGCTGTCCAGAAGAATCAGCCTGCCCGCAAAATCCTTGCCGTATACCGCCCAGATCACCGACTGCAGCTTGCCGTCTCCCGCCGTATCCAGGCGGACCGTGCCGTCCGTGATCAGCCGCACCGCGATTTCCGGATGCGAGAGCGCCACCTTCTCCACATTGGCACTCACCGCCATGGTTTCGGTCACGTCCCGCTTGAGGAATTTCCGCCGCGCCGGCACATTGGCAAACAGATTTTCGGCAATGACCGTGGTTCCCGCCGAGCACCCGCGCTCGGTCAGACCGAGAATCTGCCCCCGGCTGACCTCCAGCATCGCTCCGTACGGCGCGTCCTTGACGCGGGAAATCAGGCGCAGATCCGAAACCGCCGCAATGGCAGCAAGCGCCTCCCCGCGGAATCCCAGTGTGGAAATGCCGTCCAGATCCTCCGCCTCGCGGATTTTACTGGTGGCATGCCGCCGCACCGCAACCGGCAGATCCTCCGGCACCATGCCGCACCCGTCGTCGCTGACGCGCATAAAGGTCACACCGCCGTGCTGAACTTCCACCGTGATATGCGTAGCCCCCGCATCAATGGAATTTTCCATCATTTCCTTGATGGCAGACGCAGGACGGTCGACCACTTCCCCCGCGGCAATCAGGTTGGCAACCTCAAAGGGCAACACCTGAATTTTTCCCATTCCGCAACACACCTCCTTTCCTCTTTTTTTCGGTTTCTGTTCTCATTTTTTTCATTTGTTTTTGTCTGTTCGTACGGGCAGTTACGGCAGCCGTTTTTTCCAGTCAAAAAGAAGCTGCATACACTCAAACGGCGACAGCGTGTTCAGATCCGTGTTGCGCAGTTCTTCCAGAACCTGTTCGCGCAGGCAGTCGTCCAGACTGATGCGGTCGTCCTCTTTTTGTTCCTTCTCTTTTGCCGCTCCCTTGCTCTCGCTGCCCGTCGCACGGACAGCCGTTGCCGTTTTTTCCACCGAGGCAAGGATTTCCCGCGCACGGCGGATCACATCTCCCGGCAATCCCGCCAGCTTTGCCACCTCGATGCCGTAGCTGTCATCGGTGGAACCGCGCACGATTTTGCGCAGAAAGGTGATACTATCTCCCCGCTTTTTGGCGGCAATGTTGTAGTTGACGATGCCGCGGTATTCCTGCTCCATGACGGTCAGCTCATGATAATGCGTGGCAAACAGCGTCTTTGCGCCGATTCTGCGGCTGTTGGTATACTCCACAATGGCGCGGGCAATGCTCATTCCGTCGTAAGTGGAGGTTCCTCTGCCCACCTCGTCGTAGATGATCAGGCTTTTCGACGTCGCATTTTTCAGAATATACGCCACCTCATTCATTTCCAACATGAAGGTGGACTGCCCCGACGCCAGGTCATCGGATGCCCCGACGCGGGTGAAAATCTTGTCCACAATCCCGATATGCGCCTCCGCCGCCGGCACAAAAGAGCCGATCTGCGCAAGCAGAACGATCAAAGCCGTCTGCCGCATATAAGTAGATTTTCCCGCCATATTCGGGCCCGTGATCAGCATCACCCGGTTGTCCCCGGTGTCAAGCAACGTGTCGTTGGGCACAAAGTAACTGTCACGCACAAACTGCTCCACCACCGGATGCCGCCCGTCGCGGATGTCCACCTTGTCCGACATATCCACCACAGGACAGACATACTTTTCTTTCGCCGCCACGGTCGCAAGCGACACATAAACGTCGATCTGCGCAAGCAGTGCCGCCGTCCGCTGGACACGGGCACTGTTCTCGGCAACCTGCGCACGCACCTGCTGGAAAAGATCATACTCCATCGCCTTGATTTTATCGCTGGCGCCCAAAATGGTCTGCTCCAGCTCTTTGAGTTCCGGCGTCACATACCGCTCGCAGTTCGCAAGCGTCTGCTTGCGGATATAGCGGTCCGGGACCTGCCCGATCAGGGATTTTGTCACCTCTATGTAATAGCCGAACACATTGTTGTACCCGACGCGCAACGTCTTGATTCCCGTTGCCTCCCGTTCGCGCGCCTCCAGGCGTTCCACCCATTCCTTGCCGTTGTCCCGCACCGAGCGCTGATAGTCCAGCTCCTGATTGTATCCTGCGGCAATGATGCCGCCATCCCGGATCAGAAGCGGCGGATCCGGCAGAATGGCGGTTTCGATCAGTGTACGCAGATCCTCCAGGGTATCCAGTTCCGCGTAAATCCGCCGGAACTCGTCACTGCTGCACCCTTCAAGAAGCTGACGCATTTCCGGCAGAACCGCCGCCGTCGATGCAATGGCACGCAGATCCCGTCCGTTGGCGGAGCCGTACACAATCCGGGTGATCAGCCGCTCCATATCCAACACGTTGGAAAGCAATTCCCCCATTTGTTCGCGCAAAAGGAACTGTCCGTACAGCTCCTCCACCGCGCTCTGCCGTTTGGTGATGCGGGCAACATTCAGGAGCGGATGCTCCACCCACTGGCGCAGAAGACGCGCGCCGGGAGAGGTACGCGTTTTGTCAAGCACCCAAAGCAGCGAGCCGCGCTTCTCTTTGGAACGCATGGTTTCGGTCAATTCCAGGTTCCGCCTGGTGTTGACGTCCAAATCCATATACTGCCCCTCGCGGTAGATGTGCAGTTCCTTAATATAGGAAATATCCCGCTTCTGCATATCCGCAATATAGGAAAGCAGGGCGCCGAGCGCACGGATCATCTCGCGGTCCCGGAAGGTCTCTTCACGCACGCTGTCCGCAAACTGTGCCCTGACGCGCTCCGCCGCCTCTTCATAGTCAAACCGCCCCGCCTGTTTGTCCGCGATCATGGCGCCGGTTCTGCCGATGATGAAATCCGCAGTCCGCGCAAAGGAGGAAACCGGCAGATTGGCAACCACCTCACTGGGCGCATAGGTTCCGATCTCGTTGATCAGGCGCGTGTCCGGGTCGTCCCCGGAGATGGTGGTGGCAAACACCTGTCCGGTGGACACATCCGCAAAGCAGACACCGTACTCGTACTCGCCAAAGCAGACCGCGCACAGATAATTGTTCTTCTGGTCGGTCAGCAGATTGGACTCGATCAGCGTTCCGGGCGTGATAACGCGCACCACCTCACGCCTGACCAGTCCCTTGGCAAGCGCCGGGTCCTCCATCTGCTCACAGATGGCGATTTTGAATCCCTTTCCGATCAGCTGACCGATATACTCGTCCACGGCGTGGTAAGGGATTCCGCACATGGGCGCGCGTTCCTTTTCCCCGCAATCCCGTCCCGTCAGCGCCAGTCCGATGGCGCGGGACGCGGTGACCGCGTCGTCAAAAAACATCTCGTAAAAATCCCCCAGGCGATAAAAGAGCAGATAATCTTTATACTGCTCCTTGACCTGCAGGTACTGTTCCATCATAGGTGTCATGGTGCATACTCCTCCCCTGCCGTTTTGTGTGCGTGCGGATTTTCTTCCGTGCCGGCTTTTCTTTCCCGGTCGCGGACGCTTTTTTCAATGCCGCTCAGTGTCCGCCGCATCCGCCGCACGTGGAGCAGTCATGCGTGCACGAGGAGGGCAGCTCCCCGGTGATGTTGTACATAATGGTGTTGTTGACCGCGTTCATCAGCTCGTTGACCTCATTCTGCGCCTCTTCCAGTTCCACATACAGCGCATGCGTGGTGATCTGCTGATACAGCGCGTCAATCCGTGCCTGAATCTGCCCGACCAATGTCACGTCAACCCCTTCGTCGGTCGGCACGCCGGCGGCGTTTTCGATCGCCATGTTCTGCACCCGGTATTCCGCCATCATGGCGCCCAGCGCTTCATCCGCGTCAAATGCCTTCTTTGCCGCATCCAGGCGCAAAAGCCGCGCGTCCTTTTTCAGTTCTTTTCCCAATGCTTCCGCGATTTCAAAAACACCCATCTGTTCCGTTATTTCCATTGACCTCTGACCTCTTATCCTTCCTTTTCGCCGTACAGCGCAAATGCCTCGGCTCTTTCGATTCTGACGTTTATAAATCTGCCCGTATCTTCCTCGCTTCCGGGGAAAAATACGATCTTGTTTCCCTCGTTCCGTCCGCTGAACAGCGCCGGATTTTTGCTGACGCCGTCGCACAGCACGCGCTGTACACTGCCGACCAGAGGCTGATTGCGGGAAAGCGCGATTTCGTTCTGCACCTCCAGCAACTCCCGGAACCGTCTGCCCTTGACCTCGTCCGGCACCTGCTCCATCTCTGCCGCGGGCGTTCCCTTGCGCGGCGAATAAATAAAGGAAAAGAGCATGTCAAACCGGATTTTCCGGAGCATCTCCAACGTCGCCGCAAAGTCCTCCTCGGTCTCCCCGGGGAAGCCGACAATGATATCCGAGGTCAGCGTTGCATCCGGCACGCGCCGGCGCAGATATTCCACGGTTTCCAGGTATTTTGCGGTATCGTATCTGCGGTTCATTTCGTGCAGAATCCGGTCGCTTCCCGACTGCATGGGCAGATGCAGCTGGTGCGCGATGTGCCGGCTGTCGGCAATGGTGTCAATCAGCTTGTGTCCCGCGTCCTTGGGGTGACTGGTCATAAAACGAAGCACGTAATCGCCCTCGATGGCATCCAGTTCCCGCAGCAGATCGGAAAAATCGTATCCCCAGTCGCTCCCCTTTGCGTAGGAGTTGACGTTCTGCCCCAAAAGCGTAATGTCCCGGTACCCCTGCGCGACAAGCCCCTGCACCTCGGCGACAATGTCTTCCTTCTTTCTGGAGCGTTCCCGTCCGCGCACATACGGCACGATGCAGTAGGAGCAAAAATTGTTGCATCCGTACATAATGCTGACCCACGCCCGGTAGCCGGATTCCCGCCGGACAGGCAGCCCTTCCGCCACCGCATCTTCGCCCGCGTCAACGCAGTACAGCCGTTTTCCCCGCTGCATTTTCTCGGCAAGCAGTCCCGGGAAGCGGTGCAAAGACCCGGTCCCGAAAATAAAATCCACATACGGATAACGGAACTTGATGTCGTTCTGCCGGTGCTCCTGCGACACCATGCAGCCGCATACGCCGATGATCAGGGACGGCTTCTTTGCCTTCAGGTGCTTGTATTGCCCCACGATGGACAGCGCCTTTTCCTCGGCGTGCTCTCTGATGGCGCAGGTGTTGACCATAATCAGATCGGCTTGTTCCGGTCGGTCGGTCATCACATACCCCATGGATTCGCACATGCCCGCGATTTTTTCCGAATCCGCCTCATTCTGCTGGCACCCGAATGTCAGCACAAACGCCCGGCGGCGCACTCCGCTTGTCCGTTCGCAGTCGTCGTTGTTCTGCCGCACCCAATCCATAAAGGCGCGCTGTTTTTCTGTTTCCTCTGCCGGAAGAATTCTGTCTCTCATGTTCTCTTGTTCTCTCTCCGCTCTTTTTGTCCGCTTGTCCGCAACAATATTTCAGTTTAATATTATACCCGATTTTCGACCCAAAGTCAAGGCTTCCCCGCGCAATCCCCGCATTTCTTTTCCCGCGCCCTTTTTCCGACGCCCTCCGACCGGGGCTTTTGCTCAGCAATCTCTGTTCAGATTCCGCGCAGTTCCGCCCGCGGCACATACCTGCGGAGGACGGCAAGCATCCGCTCGCTCTCTGTGCGTGAACAGCCGATCAGTCCTCCGCCGATCAGATCCCCCGAATCGACAAAGGACTGCAAAAAATACCGCTCGTCCCCCGCCAGCCATTCTCCGATCCGTTCAAAATCCGCCGGCGTATGGTATCCCGCCACCAGGGTGGTGCGGAATTCAAAATCCGTATCGGCGCCCATCAGGAGTGCGGTGCTCTCCCGGATTGCCTCCTCGTGCCAGTTTTCGGTTCCCACCGTCACGGCATACTTGTCCGGGGCGTTCTTGATGTCCATTGCCACATAATCCGCAAGCCCCTGCGCAAGAATTTCGCGGAGCATGGCTGGATTGGTCCCGTTGGTGTCCAGCTTGACGCCGTACCCCGCCGCACGGATCCGGGCAAGAAACGCCGGCAGTTCCGGGGAAAGCGTCGGTTCCCCGCCGGTGACGGCAACCCCGTCTAAGATTCCTTTGCGCCGTGCAAGAAACGCGAAAAATTCCTCCTCGTCCATTGCCGGCGGCAGATCGATATGCGTCACAAGCGACGCGTTGTGGCAAAACGGACACCGGTAATTGCACCCCGCAAGAAACACCGTGCAGGCGGTCTTCCCCGGAAAATCCAGCAGTGTCAGCTTCTGTATTCCCTGTATTTTCATTTTGTTCTCCCTCTCACAGAAAGCGCTGAACCGATACCACTCTGCCCAGCACCTGTACGCCGTCCTCCGGACCGCACAGAATCGGTTCCATGTCCGGATTTTCCGGCTGTAGCCGGTAACCGCCGTTTTCGCGGTAAAACCGCTTGACCGTCGCCTCATCCCCGACCATGGCAACCACGATGTCGCCGTTGTCCGCCGACGGACAGCGCTCCACCACCACAATGTCCCCGTCCAGAATGCCGGCCCCGATCATGCTTTCCCCGCGCACGCGCAGGGCAAACAGCCCGTCTCCGCTGTAGTGTCCCTCCGGCATGCCGACATAGCCGTCCTCGTTTTCCACGACCGGGATGGGAATCCCCGCCGTGACCTTCCCGAGCACCGGCACCCGGACCGGCGCGTTTCCGTGCCAGCCGCCCACGCGCAAAGCGCGGCTCTTGCCGTCCGTCTTTTCAATGTATCCCATGCGCTCCAAACGTTCTAAGTACCGGTGCACCGTCGAGGTACTACGGTATCCGAGCGCCGTGCACACGTCCCGCACACTGGGCGCATATCCCTGCTCCTCAATGGTTTTCCGGATGTATGCATACACGCGCGCCTCCCGCGGATTCATCTCTTTCATGTCACGCCCTCCGTTTTTTCTTCGGCGTTCATTATAGCATACTTTGCCGCAAACGGAACATCCGTTTGCAAAAAAATTGTGAATAATCCGTAACCTTTCGCGTTTTCCCCTTGCAATCCGACATCCCGCGGCGTAAAATATAGAATGGATGGGGATTTTTTTCCTCTCAAAGGAGCAAAATCCCAATGTCAAAGAAAAGGAGACAAACAACAATGACCAATAACAAGTATGTGTTGGACTGGATCCGCGACATGGCGGCAATGACCCAGCCGGATAAGATCGTCTGGATCGACGGCAGCGAAGAACAGGCAGAGGCACTGCGCGCCGAGGCGTGTGCTTCCGGCGAGATGATTAAGCTCAATCAGGAACTGCTTCCCGGGTGCTACCTGCACCGCACGGCGGTCAACGACGTTGCCCGTGTGGAAGGCAGAACCTTCATCTGCACCAAGAAGAAGGAAGATGCGGGAAATATCAACAACTGGATTGACCCGGATGAATGCAAGGCAAGACTGACCAAGCTGTTTACCGGCTCCATGAAGGGCAGAACCATGTATGTGATTCCCTACTCCATGTCCATTGTCGGTTCCCCGTTCGCCAAATACGGCATTGAACTGACCGACTCCATCTATGTGGTGCTCAACATGCTCATCATGACCCGTGTCGGCAACAACGTTCTGGAAGCACTGGGAGATTCCGACGACTATATCAAGGGACTCCACTCCAAGGCAACCCTGGACGCAGACAACCGTTATATCGTTCACTTCCCGGAGGAAAACACCATCTGGTCCGTCAACTCCGGTTACGGCGGCAACGTGCTTCTGGGTAAGAAGTGCTTTGCGCTCCGTATTGCTTCCTTCCTGGGTCGCAAGGAAGGCTGGATGGCAGAGCATATGCTGATCCTGGGTGTCACGGACCCGCAGGGAGAAAAGCACTATGTCACCGCCGCTTTTCCGTCCGCATGCGGCAAAACCAACCTTGCCATGCTCATTCCGCCCCAGCTTTACCGCGATAAGGGCTACAAGGTAGAAACCGTCGGCGACGACATCGCATGGCTCCGTGTGGGCGAGGACGGCAGACTTTGGGCAGTCAACCCGGAGAACGGCTTCTTCGGCGTTGCCCCCGGCACCAACGAACACTCCAACCCCAATGCGCTTGCCGCAACCAAAAAGGATACCATCTTCACCAACGTCTGCCACAACCTGGACAACAACACGGTTTGGTGGGAGGGTCTGGACAACGATCCGCCCAAGAACGCTTTGAACTGGCGCGGCGAGGTATGGGATTACAGAAAGTACGACAAAGCGGATAAAATCGGCACCTCCGGTGCGCATCCGAACTCCCGTTTCACCGCCAAAGCGACCAACTGCCCCTGCCTCTCCGACGCGTTCTACCGTCCGGAAGGCGTTCCGGTCAGCGCCATCATCTTCGGCGGCAGACGTGCCAAGACCGCACCGCTGGTTTACCAGTCCACAAGCTGGCAGAACGGTGCATTCGTCGGCTCCATCATGGCTTCCGAAACCACGGCTGCCGCTGCCGGCGCACTCGGCGTTGTCCGTCGTGACCCGATGGCAATGCGTCCCTTCGTCGGTTATGACATGGGCGACTACTGGGCACACTGGCTGTCCATGGGCACCCGCATTCCGCATCCGCCGAAGATCTTCCACGTCAACTGGTTCCGTACCGACGAAAACGGCAACTTCATCTGGCCCGGCTACAGCGACAACATGCGCGTGCTGGAATGGATTCTCGCCCGTTGCGACGGCAAGGTCGGTGCCCGCATCTCCCCGATCGGCTATCTGCCTTATCCGGAAGACATCAACATCGAAGGCATGCAGGACGTCACGCCGGATACCATCCGCGATCTTCTGACCATCGATACCAAGAGCTGGCTGGAGGACGTCGACAACATCCGCGACTTCTATCACCAGGTCGGCGACCGCGTTCCGCAGGCAATGTGGGACGAATTGGATGCACTGGAAGCACGCCTGAAGCAGAATCAGTAATTTTTGTGCGGGATCTTTCCGTCGCTCTGCGGTTTGCAAAGACGGCGGCAGGGTCCCGCGCCCTCTTCTCCTGCCCCGGGAAATCATTCTTGACAAGGCGCGGAAAACATGTTATAATGGTTCACAGGAAACGGAACACACCGTTTACCGCACCGAACGGGCAACATTTGGTAACAAAAGAATCCATACCCGAAATAAAACAAGAAAAGGAGAATTTTATGAACATGAAAAAGTTTGCAGTTGCAATCCTGATTCTGTTGCTGGCATTGACCGCTTTTGCCTGCAATGAGAACAAGGGCGACACCGAAACGACCGCACCGGATACCAGCGGAGAGGCCACAACCGTTGCAGAAACAACCACTGCCGAGGAAACCACAACGGCAGAAGAAGTAACCACCGGCGAGGAAACGACCGCCGATACTTCCGAATTGAAGGTAAAGACCCCTGCAGTCGATGCATTGGCTTTTTGCAAAAAAGGCGCTCCATCCACTGAGGGTGCCGCATGGGCAATCAATGCCAAAATGGTTGTCAGCATTACGTCCAATTCCATGGGCTCCACCACGACAACAGACGTTGAGGTGCTTCTCGGCATCCTCATCGACGGCTCCGATTTCAGCGTAAACCTCTCCGCCGTCGGTCAGAACTTCTCTGTGGTACTGGTCGACCGCACCCTCTACATCGACATCGGCGAAACCAAATACAAGGTGGTTGTCACCGATGAGGATATCGCCGCAATCAAGGAAATCCTGACCGCTATGGGCGTAGATCTGCCGACAACCGATCTGCCGGATCTGTCCACAGTCATCAAATTGCCGGCTCTGCGCCTGCCCGATGGCAACATGCAGCTCCACCTGGACAATCTTGACGAGATGATGAAGAGTCTGATCACCGCTCTGCCCGACAAGGCAGGCAATATCGGAAGCACTTTGAACAGTCTGACCATGAAGAACCTTGACGTCGTTCTGGACATGAAGGGCGAGGATCGCTTCGCCGCCGTCACTGCCATGGCGCGCACCGAGACGGAAGTTGCCGGCGTTGCCGCATCCGTCGAAATCTCCGCCACCGTCACCTTCGATACCAAGTCCCCCGAAACGGTAAAGGCACCGGCAAATACGGATGACTTCACCGAAGTCACTCTCAAGGATCTGTTCGGCGGCGACGATACCCCCGGTTACAGTGACGAGGCAGCGCTCGCGCTCGGACTTGATCCCGCAGCGGATGCCTACACACTCTCCGAGGACCCGGCAACCGCCGCAGCGCAGCTTGCGTTCATTAACGCAAATGCTTCCCATTTCCAGGGCAAAACAGTGACCGCTACCGGCACCTATGCACAGATCAGCCTGTTTGGCGAAACCATGCTGACCTTCAGCATCGGCGCCACGGAAGAGGATGCCGCGACCGTGATCGTCGCTGCCGGCGATGGCGTTTCCCTGCCCACAGACAGCGCGAATGTCCGCATCGTTGCCACGGTATCTGCCAATCCGGAAACACCTGACCTCTGCGTACTGGTTATCACCGCCTACGAGGCCATCAAATAACATTCTCACACAAAAAACGGATCCGAAAAGATCCGTAACCGCAAAGAGAGCGTCGCAATCGAAAGGTTGCGGCGCTCTTTGACGTTTTTCGCAAAAGCCGATATTCGCTTCTCAGTCGGAATTCTCGGCAGACGTTCCGGCACTCACACCCGTTTTCGTTTCTGCCGTCGTTTCCTCGCCCCGCGCGTGTGCAAGCATCCGGGACATCCGGGGCTGAATCTCCTTGGTGCGCGACACGATATGGTCATAGTGCTCCCGCAGGGTGCCCGTCCGGTCGATGCGGTAAAGATCGGTGGTGCGGTGCACAGGATCCGTCACGGCAAAAATCCACAGGCTGTACCCCTCCGCCTCCCGGCGCTGCCGCAGGCAGGAAAGAATCGCGTCAAGCGGCAGCCGCTCCGGGGAATCCGTTTTGACATAGGTACTGGCAATCGTAGCTCCGTCTACCGCATAGCGCTTGAATCCACCTGCTGCCAAATGCGCCGCCGGCGCATCCGGGTCATCCAAACACAGGCCGACGTGCGCAATCCGCGCCGCGTCAAACCCGTATTTTTTGCACATCGCCGCGCACCATTCCACATCCGCCGGAGCAGTTTTGGTACTGCCGAATGCAAATGTGTCCAGATAAGCGGCACAAACCGCAAGATACGTCGCCTCCCGGTCTGCCGCTCCGATGCCGTCAAGCAGCCGCCAGATCAGCAGCGCACAGGCACTGACGGCGGGCTCTATCCATTTCGGGTAATCACCCGTCGATTGTGCAAGCGGGTGATGATCAATCGCCAAAAGCACCTTCCCCGGATGTTCGGTCCGGTTGTGATCCAAAAGAATCAGACCGTCCGACGCACCGGTCTGCAATGCCGTCTGTGCCTCTTTAGGCATTTCGATTTCCAAAGCGTGCAAAAGCGCCGGGGTATCCCGATCAATTCCCCCCGGCATTGCCACCGCCGCCTCTGTTCCTGACACATGCAGAAAACGCCGCATCAGCATACAGGACAGCACACTGTCCGCATCCGCCCGGTCGTGTCCCAAAAGCAGAATGCGCCCCGTGTGGGCGCTCACTGCCGTCCGGATTTCGTCAGCCATCATTTTTCATCCCCTGCCTTTCTTTTCCTGTCTGTATCATACCTCTCTGTATCATACCACGAATCCGCCAATCTGTCAAGGCGGAATTCCCACTTGCCGATCCTGCCATTTCCATGCGGGCGAAAAAATGCTTTGATTGGTTAATTTTCCGGAAAGTCGCAAAAAATGACCGGATTGAAGCAATATTTGTCTTGTGTTTGACAGGCGTTTGCTCTATAATGAAGTGTGATTTCTGCGAAAGGAAGCTCCGCTTCTGCGGACTTGCAAAGGAAGAAAAGAATGAAAAAGAATGTAGTTGTCATCGGTTACGGCGGTATGGGCGGTTGGCATTGCCAGTTCATCCGCAACAGCGATGTTGTCAATCTGATGGGCATTTACGATATTGATCCCGCCCGTTGCGAAGCGGCACAGAAGGCAGGAATTCATGCCTACTCCTCCCTCAAAGCCGTGCTATCCGACCCTGCCATTGACCTTGTCACACTGGCGGTTCCCAACGATATGCATAAGCCGATCGCCCTGGAGGCACTTGCCGCAGGCAAGAACGTCATCAGCGAAAAGCCCGTTACACTCTCCTCTGCCGACCTGGAGGAAATGATTGCGGCAAGCCAAAAGGCGCACCGCCTGTTCACCGTGCACCAGAACCGCCGCTGGGACGGTGAGTTTCTTGTCATGCGGGATCTGTACCGCAGCGGCAAGCTGGGCGATATGTTCGCAATGGAATCCCGCGTACAGGGTTCCCACGGCATTCCCGGCGACTGGCGTAAGGAAAAAGCGCACGGCGGCGGCATGATGCTGGACTGGGGCGTACACCTGATCGACCAGATGGTCAACATCGTCACCGACCGCAAGCTGCTCTCGGTCTACTGCCGTTGCGATCACCTGACAAATGCGGAGGTGGACGACGGTTTCAAGATGGATATGTATTATGAGGGCGACCTGTGCTGCCGGATTGAAGTCGGCACGTCCAACTTCATCAACCTGCCCCGCTTTTATGCCTGCGGCATGGACGGCTCCGCACTGATTCCGGATTGGGGCGCTCCCTGCCATGTCGTCAGCTGCCATCAGAAGCAGGACACCGATGTCATCCCGGTGCGTACCGCGGCGGGACTGACCAAGACCATGGCGCCGCGCAATCCCTCCACCATTACCAAACATGACATTCCCCAGCCGCAGGCAGATGTGCACGATTTCTACCGCAATGTGGTACGCGCCATCGACGGACTGGAGGAACAGATCGTCACGCACGACCAGATGCGCTTTGTGATGAAAATCATGGAAGCAGCCATGGAGTCGGATCGCCTCGGACGCCCTGTTGAAATCTGCAACTGATCGGTTTATTTCGCATCATATGTGACGGCTTCGCGGCACAATCCGCGCCAATCGGCGTAACGCAGTGAAGCCTTAACGCCCCGTGCATCAGAATTGCGCGGGGCTTTTTTTCTCCTCTTTGACCTTTTTCTCTGCCTCCGTTGTTTCCCTCATGTCCGGATCTCCCCTACCGACCCGGATCCATGTGCGCACCAAAATGGCAATCAGCGGTCCCGTGAGCATCCCGCCGACACCGTAAAGACGGAACCCGACAAACATGGCGATCAGCGCCACAAGCGGTGGAAGTCCGACACTCTTACCCACAATTCGCGGCTCGATCAACTGACGGATCAGAGACTCTACGCCATACAGAACCAACAGCCCGATCCCGGTTCTGACATTTCCCAAAATCAGGCACCCCGCCGCCCAAGGCAGCATCACCGTCCCGGTTCCCAGCACCGGCAAAAGATCGACAAGCGCCGTCAGCGCCGCCATGATCAGGGCGTAATCCACGCCGATCAAAAGAAATCCGACATACAGCTCCGCAAAGGTAATCAGCATGATCAGCAGATATGCCCTGCCGAAATGCAAGAGCGTTCCCCCCAGACGACTGCGCAGCGCACGCAGGCGGTTGAGCAGGCGCGGCGGCATTCTCCGTGCGGCAAACGTGCTGATCTTCTCCGCATCCACACAGAAATAGAATAACGCCAACAAAAAAACAGTCAGCACCAAAAAGAAAGACGGGATGCCGCCGATCAGTCCGATTGCCATGTCCGGCACCCTTCCGGCTATATCGGAGATCGTATTATATATCATTTGTTTCACGTTCTCATCAAACGCATAAAGGAACGTGTCAAACTCCCCGCTCTGGCGCATGCGCTCAAACCAGGGGATGTGCGTGCTGAGTCGCTCAATCCAGTCGCTGATGCGGTCAATCACATCGCCCACGGCGCTTCCGTCTTCGGTCAAGCGACGGAACAGTCCCTCCAGTTCCCGGTAAAGCCGGTTGGTCAAAAGCATGGTCAGGGCGGAAAACAGAAGCAGAAACAGAATCAGAAGCAGAACCGCCCACATTTTCTGCTTTCCTCCCGCACAGACAGACAGCCGCCGCGCAAGAGGCACGATACAAAGTGACAACAGCCACGCAAACACAAACGGCGACACTGCCGCCCACAGATAAGCTTTGAAAAGCCAGACAACACCGATCAGCCCGCCCGCACAGACCACCATCGCCGCCAGTTTGCCCCAATCCACCCGTTTTTCCACCTTCTCACCCCCCATATCCGATAGTATGCGCAAATTCTGCGCAAAAGACACGCACACCGGGCTGTTTTTTCCGCAAAGGCTTGACAGCACTGCCGGGATGGTGTATAATGGGTGACATCAATTACCGTAAGATCGGAGAAACGAAATGATGAAAAGATGTATTCTGATTCTGCTGACACTGTGTATCTCTATCACTTCCCTTGGCATCATGACCGGATGCGCAAAGAAGGAAACCAACCCCGAACAATCCAAAGAGGATCTGTATCAGTACAGTGACTTTTCCGACACCAAGGAACAAACGAACTACGTCAAACTGACCGTAGAAGGCTTCGGCGATATGATTCTGGAGCTGTATCCGGAAACCGCACCCGAAACCGTTAAAAACTTTCAGAAGCTGGTTTCCGAAGGGTTCTATGACGGACTGACCTTCCACCGCATCATCAAAGGATTTATGATTCAGGGCGGCGACCCCAAGGGCAACGGCACGGGCGGTTCTTCCGCAACCATCAAGGGAGAATTCACCGAAAACGGATACGCAAACAACCTCAGCCATACACGCGGCGTTCTCTCCATGGCGCGCAGCTCGGCGCCCAACTCCGCTTCCAGCCAGTTCTTTATCGTTCACGCCGCTGCCACCTACCTGGACGGCAAGTATGCGGCATTCGGCAAACTGGTTGCCGGTTATACCGTGCTCGACAACATTGCCGATGTCAAAACCACCTATGGCAGCAGCAGCGAACAGTCCACACCCACGCAGACCGTCCGCATCAAGTCCGCTTCCTTCGTCAAGCACAACAAGTAATACAGAAAATCAAAAAACACCTCCCAACGTTCACCGTTCGGGAGGTGTTTTCGGTATGTAATCCGATTATGCAGCCGCTTTGCCGCTGTCTTTGCCAAACCATAAAAGCAGAGTAACCACGAGACCCGCAAGCGCGTAAATGGCAAGCAGAACGCCCATCACGACAGCCAGTGCGCCGATACACTGCACCAGGCAGATCAAAAATGCCGCGGCAACGCCGAGAAGCACGTAGAACACAAGACACAGAACAAACGTTACAAGTTTATCCGCAACAGAAAACGGAAAAGCCTTTAATACCTTGCTCATAAAACTAATCTCCTTTCCACAATTGGACATTGTTATTATACATGATTCACAGAAGAAAATCAATAGGTTTTGTAAAATAATTTTCTCTTTTTTTAAATTTCTCCGTTTGCACGTTTTTTGATGCTCCGCCCCCCCTGATTTTCAACACAAATCCCACATTTATACCCATATTTTCCCTCTGTGCACCATCCGCCACCGCCAAAAGCGCATCGCGGCGGAAGTACCGGATGTCCGGTACTTCCGCCGCTTTTTTCAGCCGTCAGGTCTCAGCGCCGATTCTCCGGCACGGCATAGGTGAACGCAATACCGAATAAGGTAAACGGTCCGTTTCCGGAGAGACGCAGAGTCACACGCCGGCAAGCAGATCCGGAAAGCGTCAAAAGATAGCAGTCCCCGTCCCTTCGGATCTGCGATGTGGGAACTTCCGTCGGCGTCTCACCTTCCTGTGAAACAAAGAACCGCATCACTGTCCCGGCATCGTGCCGCAGACGCACCGAAAACGCCCGCGCAATCAGCCTTCCCATGTCCGCACGGCAGAAATCCACCGGTGTCAGACCGCCTGCGGGTGTGCGCTCCGCCACCCAGTCGGATACCGGACCCCGCGGGGTGCCGACCGTCACAATGCGATCCGCACACGCCGCCAGCAGATTGCCGCCAAACGGAACAAAGGAACAAACCTCCAGTGCATCCTCCTTGGTCCAGACCTCCTTTTCCGTGTCATATGCCACAAGAAGCGCCGCTCCGTCCGGTTTGCGCAAACCGCAAAAGTAACGGCGACCGTCTGCCCCGGCAGCGCAAAAGGCAACCGGAAAAAGATCCGTACCGAGCGGCTCCGAAATCCGGGTGGGCGCATTCCCGGTGTATGCCATCACGCCGGCGGCAGAGACATAGTACAGCACGTTGCTCAATTGCCGGACGGAATCCGCACAGCCCGCCGCAACGCCGGGAACGCCCTCTGTCACCGAAAGCTGAAATCCGGACGGGGAAACGCCGAGCACCCGGACAATTGCATCTTCACAGAAGAACGTCGGATGATCCCGGAATGCACATCCTGCGGTAAACGTACCCGCAAGATCGGTCTGTGACTCCCACGCATCCGTACTCTTCCCGTCGTACACATAGAAGTTGAACGGATTCCCCTCGACCGACGCATAAATCCGGTTGCCGACACAGCCGAAAAGCCGGTTGCCGCAACGGAACGCGTATGTCATGGGCGGAATCTCGCGGGAAAGTCCGGTCACGATTGCGTCGTTCAGCCCGCTGAAAGTACCGGCATCGAACCGCATTTCCGAGGTCGTCATCTCCCGGATCACGGCGTGCAGCTCCAATGCCGTCGTTCCGTAAAGGCACCGGACCGTCACGCCGTCACCGACGCAAAAACCGATGGCGGAAAAATCCACATCCTCCAGATACAGCGTATTCATCGCCGCCTGTTCACCGGCAAGCGTCCCGCTTTGAAGCTTTGCGCCGCTCAGATCCAGGTTGGGCGAAAAATTCATTTTGCCGAACCGATCTTGCTCCGTGTCGTAGTAAGCGCGATCCGGGAAAATCAGCACATAGCGGTCAAAATTCACAAAATACCGTTTTTCCGCATCAGCCGCCAGCGTTCCCTTGCGTACCCCGTCATAAAAGAATCCGTCATCCGTCGTGTAAAAAAGCTTTTCCTTGGCACCGATACCGGTCAGGGACGTTCCCTGTGGGAGCGTGCGGACCGTATAGCGTGCCTGCCGCAGCGTCGGGTACGGATAGGTGTCACTTGACATGTTGTACATGTCACAAAACCCGTTGTTTTCCGCAACGCCATACAATGCGGCAGGAGAACGGTCATACCCACCGAACGCCGTGCGCAACTGGGTCACAACCCGCAAGCCGCCGCTTTCCGGCATCGGGACAGCGCTCTCTTTCATATGCTATCTCCCTTCCCCGTTCCGTTTTCGCGCTCACAAAACACCGCCAGCGACAGATTCAGCCGCTCCTGGAGCGCATACAGATATTCCTCCAGCATGCGCCAGCGCGCCTCCGTATCCGTCTGCAACGTCAGGTGCGGCAGATCCGCAGGGCTGAGCAGGCGTACTTCTTTTTTTGCCATATTTCCGCTCCTTTCCTCACTTTTTTGGCATCGACCGATATGCCGCTGCCATCAGGCTTCCACCGTACCGATACTGGTTCCGTCCGCCAGAACATCATAGGTTTCTGCACCGCTGACCGCATCAAAAGAAAGCTGCTTTCCGCTGACGCTGACATTCTGGGGCTTGGCAAGCTTGGGCGAAACCGCCGCGGCAGTGACCACAATGTTCCCGACAATATCCGCCCCCGGGATGGTCAGCACGCCGGACGCCGCATTCCATGAAAAGCCCGTGTAAGAAACGCCGCCGATGGTCACCTCCACGCTGTCCGGCAAATCCATATTTCCGGACGGATTGATGGTTGCCGTGTAATTGGTTCCGTGCGTTGCCGACGCGGCGCCGACAAAGGTCAGTCCGGTCATATGGGCACTCACGGTATAGTTTGCGTTGCTCTGAAACTTTAAGGTAACCGTAATATCGCTGCTGACAACCACATCCCCGGAGACAACGGCTTTGCCTTGGGTCGTCAGGTATCCCGGCTTCGCCTTCGCATAGTACTTTAAGGTTTCCCCATGATAAATGTTGTCACCGTCATTCAAATGCACGGTTGTCAAAACGCCTTGCACATATCTTTCGGTAGTCACGTACCAACCGTCCTCTGCATTTTGCGGGACAATGCTGACCTGGTACGTCGATCTCTTTGTACCCGATGCGGTAATCATCACATGACCGGTTACAGCTCCCTGCGGGATAGTCAGCGTGCCGGTAGCGTCCGAATTCTGCGTGTAGGTAAAGCCGGTATATGCCGTGCTGCCGATCTTCACACTCACCGCGCTCTTTGCGGGGGCACTGTAACCGACCACAGGAATCAACGATGTCACATATTTCTCCGAGGGCGTTGCGTTGGCGCTATTGGAAAGCGTCAGATGTTCAAGACTGCCGCTGACCGTATACGGATTGGAAACCGCAACCTTTTCGATCTTGATGGTCGCTGTCCCGCCGAATGCCGCACTGTCCGCAACCACGGTGCCGGATGCATTCCCCTCCGCCATGTGGTATCCGGCAGCCGCGGTGGCACTCCATTCGATCTCGTCCCCCAGATAAATAGCATCCCCGTGTGCCAGCGTCACCTCACTGCCGTTTCTTATCGCCTTTGCCTGCAGCGTGCAGTTCGTCCCCAAAAGCAGGATACTGCCGTTTTTCTCAACCGTCACCCCGGTACTTGCATCACTGTCCCTGTAACCGTCCGCCTTAGCAATCACCGTTACGGTATGCGAGCCGACCGAAAGCGCCAGCCAACCGGGCAGCATCGATAAATCAACTGTTTTACTCATTCTGTTTTTCTCCTTCCTTCCGCATTCTTATGCGTGTACTGTTCCGATTTCCTGACCGTCCGCCAGGATGACGTAAGCTGTCGCGCCGTGAACCTCCGAAAAGGTCAATGCCGTCCCGTTTACCGAAGGCTGCGATACCCTTTCCAGCTGATCCCGAACAGGCACCGGCGGCAGCACGCCGCTTGGATGAAAGACCGGCACGCGCCGCGCGCAGTCCACGCTTCCCAAGCAGCAATCTCCGTCATACACCGCGTAAATATCGCGCCGCAGGCGCTGCACAAAAAAGGTTCCGCCGAACAGCCCGTTCGCAATGGCATCCATGATCACGGCGGTCCCGTACGATGCCACCCATGTGCGGACATCGCGTGCATAGGTTTCCAGATACCACCCGGAAAGCTCCCGCCATGCTTTCTCAAAGCACGCATATGACCGGTCGTAAACCCCGGCGTCCGCCGTGCCGAGATCCAGCATGGCGCACAGATAAGAGGTATACAGAATGCGCCCCCACGCACCCCGGACCAGCAGCTCTTTTTCCGCATCCGTCGAATAGTTGTACGACCGCACATACCGCGGTGCAAGACCGAGAATCCGTATCTGCACCCGTGCCTCCAGATCGTTGACCCAGCCGACTTTGACGGCTGTACCAAACCGGTTCGGACGCATAGCGTCCACTGCCGTCATCAATTCACCGAGTTTCATCAAAATTCCTCCTCTCTTCTGATACTACCCCTCCAAAACGTCCGGTCAGGCAGTAATACCGACGGAAATCCGCTACATACGCCTCTACAATGGCACTGGCGTTGGCAAATCCTTCCCCGTTCCCCCGTAAAAGGTCCATCATTGCCATCAGATACCACGGATAAATCCGATAATAGGGCGCACGCAGAATCAGATCCGTGTCGCGATCCTGTTCCGTTTCGTAAAGAACAAGATCCCCCGGACCAATCCCCAGAATTTCCGTCTGGATACGCCCCTCAATCTGGTTCAGCCACGCCACCTTCTGCCGCGCGGAAAAATGATTTTTTCTGATTGTGTCTGTATAGCGGATTGCCTCTCCGACCGTCATATTCTCATCCTCCTTTTCCGGACTGTTCCCATTGTAGCATACCGGCGGATTTCTGTCGTCACCGTATAGACGCGTCCGGCAACAAATCCGCTGCCGGGCGCATACACTGAGAATAAATGACAATTCTGCCGGATTCTGTCCGGAAAAAGGAGATAAGAAATATGGAACTAATATTTGAAGCCTCCGTCGGTGTTCTGCTTCCCTTTCTCGGAACCGGTTGCGGAGCGGCAACGGTGTTTTTTCTGCGGCGGCAACCGGGAAAACGCCTGGAACGTTTTTTTCTCGGCTTTGCCGCCGGGGTCATGATTGCCGCATCGGTCTGGTCCCTGCTGATTCCCTCCATTGAAATGGCACAAAAAACAGCCGTACCCGCCTGGCTGCCTGCGGTCACGGGATTTCTCGGGGGCGTTGCGGTACTGGTGCTTCTGGACGAAGCAATCCGGCATCTGCATCCGGAACGCGCCGGACGCTCCATGCTTTTGCTGGCGGTCACCCTGCACAATATTCCGGAGGGCATGGCAGTCGGCGTGGTAATGGCAGGCATGCTGCGGGATCCTGTCGCAATTCCGTTTGCCGAGGCGTTAGCGCTCTCGGTCGGCATTGCCATTCAGAATTTCCCGGAAGGCGCCATCATCTCAGCTCCCCTCTCCGCCGCCGGCATGCACCGGCGCCGCGCCTTTCTGTACGGCGTCCTCTCCGGCGTTGTGGAACCGATCGGCGCACTTCTGACCATCCTGCTGACCGCACTGGTCACTCCCGCCCTCCCCTATATTCTCGCCTTTGCCGCAGGCGCCATGATCTATGTGGTGGCACAAGAGCTGATTCCCGAAATGCAGGCGGACGGCGACGGAAAAACCGGGGTTTTGGGTGTCGCGTGCGGCTTTGCGGTCATGATGCTTCTGGATGTCGCGCTCGGCGGATAATATTTTTGACAGGATGTGATCACGTCACCAAAGGAAGCGTTGATTTTTCCGGAAAAATGTGGTATACTGCTTGCAGAGCCCCAATCATAATCCCAAAGGAGATGTGAAAAATGCATGTAACCGGAGATATCTACTATATCGGTGTCAACGACCGCAACATTGACCTGTTTGAAGGACAGTATACCGTTCCCAACGGCATGGCGTACAATTCCTACGTCATTATGGACCAAAAGATTGCCGTGATGGATACGGTCGACCGCAATTTTACCCACGAGTGGCTGGATCAGCTTGCCGCCGTGCTGGGAGACCGGAAACCGGACTATTTGGTGGTCCAGCATATGGAACCGGATCACTCTGCTAATATTGCCAATTTTCTGAAGGTCTACCCGGATGCCACCGTGGTCGCAAACGCCAAGACTTTTACCATGATCGACAACTTTTTCGGCGCGGGACTGTGCAACAAAACGCTGGCGGTCAAGGACGGCGAAACCCTGTCGTTGGGCAGACACACGCTGACCTTCCTGTTTGCGCCCATGGTGCACTGGCCGGAGGTCATGGTCACTTACGACGACACGGACAAAGCTCTCTTTTCCGCCGACGGATTCGGTAAATTCGGCGCGCTGGATGCCGAAGAGGACTGGGCGTGTGAGGCACGCCGGTACTATTTCGGCATCGTCGGCAAATACGGCACGCAGGTGCAGGCGCTTCTGCGCAAGGTCGCGCCGCTGGACATCGCGCTCATCTGCCCGCTCCACGGTCCGGTCCTGCGTGAAAACTTAGGCTACTATATCGGACTCTATCAAACCTGGTCCTCCTATACGCCGGAAACCGACGGCATCCTGATCGCCTACACCTCGGTCTACGGGAACACCCGGAATGCCGTGGAATTGCTCGCGGACCGTCTCCGCGCCAAGGGCTGCCCGCGGGTAGAGGTACAGGATCTTGCCCGCTGCGATATGGCAGAGGCGGTGGAGGATGCGTTCCGCTACGGCAAGCTGGTGCTCGCCACCACCACCTATAATGCGGAGATTTTCCCTTTCATGCGCCAGTTTATCGAGCATCTGACCGAGCGCAACTACCAGAACCGCACCGTCGCGCTGATCGAAAACGGCTCCTGGGCGCCGCTTGCCGCCAAAATCATGCGCGGTATGTTTGAAAAGTCCAAGAATATCACCTTCACGGATACCACCGTTACCATCAAATCCGCACTGAACGAGGAAAACCGCACACAGCTTGACGCCATGGCAGACGAGCTGTGCCGGGAGTACGTTTCCCGGTCTGCGGCGCTTGCGGACAAAAACGACCTGCGCGCCCTGTTCCGCATCGGCTACGGTCTGTATGTAGTCACCTCCAACGACGGCAAAAAGGACAACGGGCTGGTGGTCAACACGGTCACACAACTGACTGATCATCCCAACCGCATTGCCGTCACCATCAACAAAGCCAACTATTCCCACCACGTTATCCGCCAGACCGGCATTCTGAATGTCAACTGCCTGTCCGTCGACGCCCCCTACAGCCTCATTGAAACCTTCGGCTTCCAGAGCGGCAGAAACGCCGACAAGTTTGCCGGTTGCACACCCGCGCGGGCAGACAACGGTCTTGCAATCCTGCCGCGGTATATCAATGCCATGCTGTCCCTGCGCGTCACGGATTATGTGGATCTCGGCTCACACGGCATGTTCATCTGCTCGGTTACCGAAGCGCGCGTCATGAGTGACGCGGAAAGCATGACCTATGCCTATTATCAGAAACATGTCAAACCCGCCCCCGAGACTGCGGGAAAAAAGGGGTACGTCTGCAAGGTCTGCGGCTATGTCTACGAGGGGGACACTCTGCCGGAGGATTTTGTATGCCCGCTCTGCAAGCACGGCGCAGCCGATTTTGAACCGATCCAATGAGCCTTGACAGAAAAGATTTTTCACAGGAACGCGAGATCGAATGCACCGGCTGTTCGGCGGAAAACACCTCGTCGGTGCGCGTTTCCCGCTTCATCCGTCGGTTGGACGCCTATTTTGCCACCAATGATCTGGCGGGGGCAGGACAACACCTGTCCTTCTGGGAGGGGGAGATGCGAGCGGACGGCGACACGGCAGGACTCATCACGGTTCTGAATGAGGAAGTCGGTTACTTCCGCCGCACCGGCGACCGGGAAAATGCCCTGCGCGTGACCCGTGAAGTGCTCTCCCTGCTTGATGCTTTCGGTGCCGACCGCCACCCTGCCGGGGCAACGGTGCTGATCAATGCAGCCACTACGCTCAAATTCTGCGAACGCCCCGCCGAAGGCTTGCCACTGTATGACCGGGCACAGGCAGTCTACCGTGAAAACGGCAAAGAGGACACGTTTGAATATGCCGCATTGCTCAACAACAAAGCCGCCGCGCTCTGCGACCTTGCGCGTTACGACGAGGCGGAAGCGTGCAATCTGCGTGCCATCGACATCCTGCAAAAAATCGGCGGGCATGACGGAGAGATCGCGGTCACGCTCGTCAACTATGCCCATCTGCTCTATGACCGGAACGAAAACGACGTTCCGCGCGTTGAAAAGACCCTGGATGCGGCTTGGGAACTGCTCAATTCCCCCCGTCAGCCCCACGATGCCAACTATGCCTTTATCCTCTCCAAGTGCGCGCCTTCCCTGCGCTATTTCGGACGCACCGTTGAAGCGGACGCACTGGAGGCAGTCGCGGCGGAAATCTATGCGGCGGGGGCTATATCATGAACGGGCTCGCACTTGCGCGTGCGTATTATGAAACCTGCGGGAAACCCATGATCGAAGCGCATTTTGCCGATGTCAGTGATCGAATTGCCGTGGGACTTGTCGGGCACGGTTCGGAATGCTTCGGCTTTGACGATACCCTCTCGCAGGATCACGACTTTGCCCCCGGCTTCTGCCTGTGGCTGACCGAGGAGGACGACTGTGCGTTCGGATTCCGCCTGTTCCGTGCTTACCGGGCGCTTCCGGACACCTTCGCAGGTACTTCCCTGCAGCAAAAAAGCCTGCGCGGCGCGAACGGACGCGGCGTGCAGACCATACGGGAATTCTATTCCTTTTATACAGAGACAGGCGACATTCCGGAAAGCAACCGCGCATGGCTTGCCATTCCCGACTTTTATCTTGCCGAGGCGACCAACGGCGCAGTCTTTTCTGATCCCGTGGGCGAATTTACCCGCATCCGCGAAGGACTCCTCCGTCGCCCGGCGGACGTACGGTACAAAAAACTCGGCTCCGCACTCTTTTACATGGCGCAGACCGGGCAATACAATTATGCGCGCTGTCTGCAGCACGGCGAAAAGACTGCCGCCGCCATCGCGCTTGCCGATTTCTGCCGCCATACGGCAGAGGCGCTGTTTCTGCTCTGCGACCGTTACGCGCCCTACTATAAATGGCTCTTTCGTGCACTGCGCACCCTGCCGGATTGTGTGCAAACGGCGGAAGCCCTGGAGCAGCTGCTTGCCGCCCCCTACGAACAGGCGCGCAATCAAACCGTCATCGAGGAGATCGCCGGTACGGTACAGGAGCGTCTGCGCCGCACGGGGCTCTGCACCTGCCGCGATTCCTATCTGGAGCCGTACGCCTACGAGATACAAAAACAAATCCGTGACGGTGACTTACGCACACTTCCGGTCATGCTCTGACCCAAAAAAGCGTAACAAAATCACTTGAAAACCGCCGAACAATGTGCTATAATAGTGTCACAACACAAAAACAAACCAAAAAAACGGAGGTTACAAACATGAAAAAGTGGAGATGCACTGTATGCGGTGAAATCGTAGAATCCGATGTCCGTCCGGACAAATGCCCTGTCTGCAAGGCTTCTGGCGAGAAATTTGTTGAGGTCAAAGAAGAAGAGGGGCGCACCTGGGCGGCTGAACATGTGGTCGGCATCGGCAAAAAAGATGTCCCCGAAGAAATCATCGAGGGACTGCGTGCCAACTTCAACGGCGAGTGCAGTGAGGTCGGTATGTATCTTGCCATGTCCCGCGTTGCATTCCGTGAAGGATATCCCGAAATCGGTCTGTACTGGGAAAAGGCAGCAATGGAAGAAGCCGAGCACGCCGCAAAATTTGCGGAACTGCTGGGCGAGGTCGTAACCGATTCCACCAAAAAGAACCTGGAAATGCGCGTGGAAGCTGAGCACGGCGCAACTGCCGGCAAGTTTGAACTGGCAAAGCTGGCAAAAGCACATAACCTGGATGCCATTCACGACACAGTTCACGAAATGGCACGTGACGAAGCCCGGCATGGCAGAGCCTTTGAAGGCTTGCTCAAACGGTACTTCGGCGAATAATCCGAATGAACAAATGAATCAAAAAAGGTGCACCGCTTCCCTCCGGACAGAGGAGATGCGGTGCACCGCTTTTTCTTTGGTCAATATTTAGCTGTAAAGATCCGTCCCAACAAACCCGACATCGTGGAACTTTTCCGGATGCGCAAACAGAATGCGGTCCCAAAGCCGGAGAATCAGCTTTGCGCTGAACAGGTACCCTGCCGGGGTCATGTGTCCGTTCATCATGTAAAGGTTGCGGAACGCCTGATCATAAACGGGACCGTCCCGGTAAAGGTCGATCACATAAGTATCCGGGAAGTAATCGGCAAGCGCATACAAAAGTGCCGCCATCTGTGCACGGATGTCTTCCGCCACCGGATCCGCATCCCCTTCCGAGGGCATGGTCAGAAGGAAGAAAGGCGCACGCGGCTGCATGGCACGGTAACGCTGTATGATCTTTGCGTAATACCCCGCAAAGGTGGGTTGATTCTTTTCCGGGTCATCCGGGCAGATGTCCGCCACACTGCCGACCGGCATCCGCAGATTAAGTAAATCATTGACGCCCAATGCCACCAGATAACACTGTGTCGCGCGCGCCGGATCCCACATCCGCATGGCATCCGCATAGCCGTCCGTGTATTCCTTCGCGGTCATTCCCCCGCGTGAAAAGTTATACACGGTTGCACCCAGCTCACGGGCAATGAATTGCCCCCAGGAATATTCAAAATAATCGTGATAACCGTATGCGCCGTTTGCACCGACCGAAACCAGTTCTCCCGACGACAGACTGTCCCCTACAACGGCAATCTTTCTGAAAATCGCTGTCGGGTGCATCGACGCCTCGATCTCCCCGATCCGGATCCGCTCCGTTCTGTTTTCCGCCATCTGTTTTTCCCTCCTGTTTTTCTCGTTTTTTTTCTTGCTTTCGTTCTTCTGTCCTTTTGTTTACTTTGCATCCCTGCGCGTCCGTTTTCCGAATACCAGTATGGCAAGCGGAAACAGCACCAGCGCCCAGGCAATCACCACAAGCAGATGTGACCAGCATGTTGCAAAGGTCGCCTGCTCGGTCGTGATCGCAAGTCCGGTCTGCGTAACGGTCTGTCCGATGCGCAGCGTCTCCCACCCGGCGAGCGCAAAGCGTCCCAGTTTGACCGTGGGATAAAACGGCAGAATCCGGCAGACAATTCCCAGCGCACTGCTCTCATCCACAAGCATCCATGCACCCGAGAGAAATGCGGAGGCGGTAATAATCGCGGAGCAGAGCCCGGGAGCCGCTTTGTCACTGAAGGCGGCGCCGAACAGAATGCCGATGGAAGCATAGATCAGGAGCGCCGGCAGCGACAGAAGAATCGCCTCCGGAATCCCCGCAGCCGCAAACGACAGGCTGCCGTTTTCCGCAATGCTGATGACCGTTGCGCAGAGATAGCAGAGTACCGCCTGCACCATGCCGATGGCGAACCCCGGCAGCATATAACCGATGATGAATTCCGCAGGGCGCATGGGCGACGTATACAGTCGGGTCAAAAAAGAGGTTGCGCGGTCCTGCGATACCAGGAGCGCCAGGTACAGCATCACAAATGCGTATGCAAAACAATTGATCCCCGGCGTCAGAATTTCCACGGAAAACCAAAAGGTATTCTGCGCGTCATAAAAGGCAAAATGCATCACAAACAACAGTGCAAGCGGCATTGCCACACAAAAAATGTAGCACAGCGGATCCCGCAGCATCTCCTTGAAATTCCGCCCGGCAAAAGTCATAGCTCTTTTCATTTGGTCTTTCCTCCCTGCGCCGCCGTCGCAATCCGCACAAAAGCGTCCTCCAAATTGTCACAACCGGTCTGTGCGCAAATTTCATTCACGGTTCCCTCGGCGTACAGATGTCCCGCCACCAGGATTCCCACACGGTCGGACAGTGCCGCCGCCTCCTTCATGTCGTGTGTGGTCAGAATCAACGTTGTCTTTCCCTTCAGCCCGCTGATAAAGTCCCAAAGCAGGCGCTGCGCAATCACGTCCAACCCCTGCGCCGGCTCATCCAGAAACAGCACCTGCGGTTTTGTAATCATTGCCATCGCAATGGACAACCGCCTCTGCCAACCGCCGGACAGGGTCGCGGCGCGCTTGTCTGCGTATTCCTCAAGCCCCAGATCGGCAATCATCTCCGGGACACATGCGCGCGCGCATCCGTAAATTCCCGCGATCATCTCCAAATTCTCACGCACCGTCAGCTTGGGCGCCACCGCGGTTTCCTGCGGGGAAACATTGGTAACTGCCTTCACGCCGTACGGGTCGTGCAGAACGCTGTGCCCCATCAGCAGTGCGTCCCCGGACGTCGGCTGCGTCAGGCAGGTCAACATGCGGATGGTCGTGGTTTTTCCGGCGCCGTTCACCCCCAGAAGGCAGTAAAACTCCCCTGCGCGGACGGTCATATTCAGATGATCAATCGCAATTTTATTCTTGTAACGCTTGCACAGATCTTTGGTTTCAATCGCATTGACCGTACTCATTTTTCCTCTTCATCCTCCTTATAAATCGGCGGCACACCGCTCTGCAAAAGATCATGGAAGTACGCGACCGCCTCCTTGCGCGGGATGGCAAGCCCCTGGCTCTCGTCGCCGATGATCAGCAACATATCCCCCGGCTTGAACCCGAACATTTCCCTCGCCTCTTTGGGAATGACGATCTGCCCCTTCTCTCCCATTTTCACCATACCGAATATCGCCTTCCGCGATTTTTTCTCTTCCATCCGTTTCTCCTTTCACACAAGTTATACTTTTCATACTTATTATACCAAGGAATACTTTTCCTGTCAAGGGCGTTTCGAAAAATATTTTTACATTCCGCATACAGACAAAAAACAAATCCGAACCAATTTCGATTTACGAAATAGTTCGGATTTGTTTCGTTTGGTGACCCATCGGGGAGTCGAACTCCGGACACCATGATTAAAAGTCATGTGCTCTGCCATCTGAGCTAATGGGTCATATAGGTGTACGTCTCACGTACCCCGATATTATACTACAAATACGCCTGTTTGTCAACAGGTTTGTCCAAAACTTATATCAACAAAAACAGCGGCTTATCGCACGCTGTTTTTGTGTGTTATATACAATCACTTACAATCGTCACCGCAATCGCCGCATCCTTCGGGGGAAGCAAGCCCGTCCTCGTATTCTGCAACCTTGACGCTCAGTGCACACTCGATCCGCTTGCGGAACAGCTCACAGCCGTACTGATAGACGCCGGTCACCGTACCCGTTGCATGATAAGCGTTGGCGGCACACCCGCCGGAGCAGTACAGCTTTGCCCAGCAGTTCCGGCAATCGGGGCGGGAGTAGGCATTGCACCGTTTGAATTCCTCGCGCACCGCCGTATTGGTCACGCCGTCCCAAAGGTTCCCCATCAGGTACTGCGGCTCCCCGACAAACTGGTGGCAGGGATACAAGTCCCCCCACGGCGTCACCGCCATATATTCCGTCCCCGATCCGCATCCGGAAATGCGTTTGTAAATACAGGGACCGTGTGTCAGATCCAGCATATAGTGGTAGAAAGTAAACGGTTTGCCGGCACGTCTGCGCTCGATCTGTGCACGGGAAAGAATCTCATACTGGCGGAACAGCTCCGGCAGGTCCTCCTCGGTCAGCGCGTAAGGGTCCCCCGGTGCGCAGACCACCGGCTCCATGGACAACTGGGTAAACCCAAGATCAAGCATATGGAAAATATCGTTGGTGAAATCGGTATTAAAGTGCGTAAAGGTCCCGCGCATATAGTAACCGCGATCCCCTCTTTTTTTCACAAAATCCTGGAATTTGGGCACGATAACGTCGTAGCTTCCCTTTCCGGCAACCGTTTTGCGCAAACGGTCATGCACCTCTTTACGCCCATCCAGAGAAAGAACCACATTATGGCATTCCCTGTTTGCCCACTCGATGACCTCATCGTTCAGCAGCATCCCGTTGGTCGTCAGCGTAAAACGAAAATTCTTTCCGTGCTCCTTCTCAATGCTACGCGCATAGGCAACAACCTGGCGGCAGACATCAAAGTTCATCAGCGGTTCCCCGCCGAAAAAGTCCACTTCCAGGTTCCGGCGCGTCCCCGAATGCGCGATCAGAAAATCGATTGCCTGCTTGCCCACGGAAAACGGCATCACCGCGCGTTCGCCATGGTACTTCCCCTGTGCGGCAAAGCAATAGGAGCAGTCCAGATTACAGGTATGCGCGACATGCAGACAAAGCGCCTTGACCACCTGCGAACGGTTTTTCAGATCCGCGGCGTGCGCCTCGTAATCGTCGTCGGAAAAAAGCTTCCCCGCATCCCGCAGCGCCGTGATATCGTCATAGCAATCCGAAAGCTCTTCACGCGTCACGTCCGCACGGTCGCCGTACTTTTCAAGCATTGCGTCGAGGATTTCCTCCCGGGATTTATCCGCATACATTGCGATCATATCATAGGCAACGTCGTCCACTGTGTGCACGGAGCCGGAGCCGATGTCCAGAACAATATTATATCCGTTCAGTTTGTATTGATGTATCATGTATTTTCCCTTCCGCCCGGATACCGGGCAACCAAAACAATAGCCGTTACTTTCCCAAAGGGACAATAACGGCTGTATGTTCCCGGTCGTGCCCGGACTCAGTTCTTCTTTGCCTCGGTATTCTCGCAGCCCTGATTTGCAACGCCGCAGGAAGTCTTGCAGGCGGACTGGCAGGAAGTCTGGCATTCGCCGCAACCGCCGTTCTTCAGGCTCTTTCTGAGATCTCTGGTTTCGATTGTCTGAATTCTTTTCATCTCACACATCTCCTTGTGCAGTTTCGTTATCCTGCACATTATAACACATCCGGCGCGCTTTGTCAAGCGTTTTTGATGAATATTTTGCTTCCGCGTGTAACGTGTAAGAGGAAGTGAGTTCACTTGCCGGCGTCCGTGCAGAGGATGGAAGCGGCGTTCAGACTGTAATTGGTATCGCCGATCGCAATGGTCGCCCACTGTGCCTGCGTTCCCGCATACCGGATTGTGCGCAGGTTTTTGCAGTTGTAAAACGCCATCGGTTCAATCGTGCGGACTGCGGAACTGATCCGGCAGGCGGAGTCGGCGCGGGCGGCAGGATAAACAATCAGGCGCGTTCCGTCAGCCGAGTACAGCACACCACCCTCCGCTTTGAAGGCAGCGTTCCCGGTGCTGACCGAAATAAAGGTCAGGGACGGACATGCCGCAAAGGCAAGCGATCCGATGCTGGTAACGGATGCGGGAATCTGAACGGCGGCAACCGACGCCGCACCGTACAGTGCGCGCTCCCCGATCGCCGTTACACGGTCGCCCGAGGCATTCTGATCCGGAATCACCACACAGGCATCCGTGCAGGAACCGATTCCCGTCAGCGTACAGGTTCCGTTCCCGTTGCTCTGGTAGGTCAATCCCACACTGCCGTTGACCGTAATGGTCGTCGGATCCGGCGTCGGGTTTGGAGTCGGGATCGGATTTGGCGCCTGGGTAAAGGTGTTGTCATACGTCGGCTCTGTTTGCTCGGACTGTGTTGCGGGAGAAAGATAGGTGTTTGCTTCCCCGGTTCCGGTCGTCTGTTCCGGTTCTTCCTGCTTTTGGGCACAGGAAGCGGCAAGCGAAAGGCCAAGGGCAAGGACAAGTGCCGCAGACAATGTGCGGCGTGCGGATAAGTGGCGCATAGGTAATAACCTCCTCTTATTGTGTGAATCAATCCGCCTGTCCGGCGGGCTTGTACCCATTATAAAAGGCTTTATTCCGCTTGTCAAACAGAACCGTCCGACAAATGCCCCCCTCTGTCGCCCCGTATCGTCCCGCTTTTGCTGTTTTCATACCCTTTCCCGTCACTGCGACAAAATCTTTTGCGCGACGCTTTCTTCCCTGCTTCGACATCCTGCGCGCCACCGATATTGCACTCTCCTCACGAACGCACCGCCCCGCCTCTTGTTTGTAAAATGCACAAAAAGGCGCCCGCATCTTTGTGAAATAAGCCGGTTCATTTGCACTTGACAGTGCCCGGGAAACGTGGTATAATTGCCTCACAATCATGCAACCGGTTGCACGAAAGGAGGAATCCCCCGTAGTGGAAGAAAAAATCACAATATACAGCATTGCCAAAGCCCTGGGACTGTCCCCGTCGATGGTCAGCCGGGCATTCACGCCGGGCGCCCGGATTGACGAGGGAAAACGGCAGCTTGTATTACAATATGCGGAAAGCGTCGGGTATCGCCCGAACAAGCTCGCCTCTCGCCTTTCGCACAAGGCTGTCCGAATCGGTGTGCTGTTGGTCTGCCCGTTTGATCCGGTCACCAATGCCCTCCTGAAAGGATGCAGACTGGCGCATGACCGAATTGCCGATTACAAAGTCGAATACCATGTGGTCACGGTAACAGACTTTGAGGATGCCTATGGGCAATGCAAGGCGGCGTTGGACAGCTTTTCCGCCTGCGACGGCGTAATTGTCTCCGTCCCGTCCACGCCCGAAATCGATGTGCTGATCATCGAATTCGCACAAAAGAACCCCAACATTGCCGCACTGCAGCAGGTCAACATGAAACTCCCGTATGTCTTTACGGTCAAGCACAACGAGTCGGTCGCATCCGGCATGGCGGCGGAACTGATTTACCGTTGTGTCAAGCCCACCGACCGGCGCGACGTGGCGCTGTTTACCGGGTACGGTCACTCCGACATTCACATTGCGGCAAAGAAAGGGTTTGAGGAAGCCTGCGCCCGTCTGGGATTGCACATTGCGGCTACATATGATATGCAGGACACCGTTGAAATTCTGGAAAGTCAGGCAGAAGCTCTTTTACGCACGCGCGGCGACAGTCTTGGCGGCATTTATATCACCAGCGCCGTCTCCGAACCGCTTTGCAGACGCGTCAAGGAAAGCCGCCTGCCCATCAATCTGGTGACCTTCGATACCTTTCCGGATATTGTTCCCTACCTGCGCGACGGAACGGTGGTGGCTACCATCTTCCAGAACATCGTCTGGCAGGCGGAAACCGCGTTTCTGACCATGGCGGAAATGCTGATCTCCAACCATCAGCCTACCCACCGCATCCAATCCATCCCCACCCTGGTTTTATCCGAGAACCTTGCACTGTATGAGGGACAGTGCTGACAAAAAATATACAACAATTATACGACAAAGGAGAAAAAAACAATGAAAAAGGCATTTTGGGCGATACTGCTGTCCATCGCCGCTGTCACAACCGCGTTGATCCTCTGCATCAGCGCACAGGATGAAGATTTCTACCTGGGAGACCACAAAGAACTGGTCAGATCCTTTTCCGGTTTGGAAGACAAGCTGGGGTACAACACCGCCCACACCGGCGACGTCATAACCATCGGCGGTGTGACATTCGACAAAGGATTCGGCATCCACTGCAACCCCCAGGGACAGGAAACTTATATCGAGATTGACATTTCCGGTCAGGATTACAGTTTCTTTTCCGCCTATGTCGGCATGCAGAACGATTCCAAGGACGGCGTGTTCCTGGACTGGGGCAGCGCTTCCTTCCATGTATACGGAGACGGACAGCTGCTCGCCTCCAGTGATGTCTGCAAATACGGCGACAAGCCGGTATTGCTCAGTTGCACCGTCAAGGGTGTCAAAACCCTACGTCTGGTGGTAGACTGTGTGGACGGGCACTCCTGCGACTGGAGCGAATGGGCTGATGCCAAACTGACCAATACCAAACCGGAGGAGTCCGACACACCGGAAACGACTTTTACCCCCGACAAAACGGATCAGAGAACGCCGGATGAGATCATTTCCGGAAAATATACCTATGCCAGCGATATGTACTGGAAGGACAGCATCTCCCTCACCAACAATCAGATCATGCGGGATGCCAATACCGCCAATGAATGGATTTTTGACTCCACCATGCGCATCTTTGAAAAGGGGCTGGGCATGCACGCTTCCTCCGACGGATACACCTCTTATGTGGAGATCGACATCACAGGCATGGGATTCAAAAAATTTGCCTCCTACTACGGCGTTTGTTCCACCACCTCGGCGTTTGACATCTCCATGGCAAGTGTGAAATTCGCGGTGTACGGGGACGGCACGCTGCTGTTTGAAAGCGACGTGATGAAGTACAACGATCCGTTTGCGTATATGGAATGCGACATTTCCGGCGTTTCCGCGCTGAAAATCGCCGTTGCCGGTGCGCCCTCCATTTCCGGCGCATGGGGCACCTGGGGCGGTGCCGTGCTGATTAAGGACGGCGACGGACACGAGATCCTTGACGCCGATCCGGCAACCACAGACGAACCGGAACAGACCACGGCAGAACCCGCACAGACAACTGCGGAACCGGAGCAGACGACCGCAGAACCGGAACAAACCACCACCCAGCCGGAACAACTGTCAACATCGGTAGATACTGTCTCGAATCCGGCAGAAACGACAACCAACGGCACCGACGCCGCGACCACCGCGACCGCCGCGACAAGTGGTACTGCCGGCACCGACGCTGAAACCGCAAACGACGAAAGAAAGACCGGTTGCGGTTCTGCCGTATGCGGCATCCTGGCTGTTTTTGTGCTTGCCGCAATCCCGCTGACCGCGGCAAAGAAAAAGGAGACACACAATGAAGATTAAACACCGTTTATTTCTGACACTGCTCACGCTTTCCCTGCTCTGCCTTTTGCTTCTCGCCGCCTGCAACGGCGAAAAACAGAACGGAGCGGACACCACAGGTGAGGAAAAGACCTCTGCGACAGATGCCGGACAGACAACCGGAGCAGACACCGAAACAACCGCAGACACATCGGAAAGCACGAAAGACGAGGAGACCACAACCATGGAAGAAACCACAAAAATTCTCACCGGCGTAGACGGATACGACAAAATCATGAACGACATGGATCACTTCCCGATCCGGTTTACTTACGGCGACGAAACCTATGAAGGATTTGCCGGATTTGAAATCGTCCGGCAGGACAAAAAGAAACTGGACAACGGAACCGAGATCACCACGGTGTTGCGCAATGCCGCCATCAATGCGGATTTCAGGTTGGTCAGCAACGTATACCCGGACGAAAACGCCTATGAGTATGTTGTCTACATTGAGAACACCTCCAAGGAAAACACGAAGGTGTTCAAGGACATTGAATTTGTCACGACCTTTGAGGGAGAGGAACCCTACCTTTCCGGATTGCAGGGCGACGGCGGCGTTTCCTGGTACAAGGAATACAGTCAGGATTTCTCGCGCAGGAAAACAGTGTCCTTCAAATCCACCTCCGGCAGACCCTCGCACCACGTTTTCCCCTACTTCAATTTCTCCTACGGCAGCGATGACCGGACAAGCGGCACCTTTATCGCAGTCGGTTGGTCGGGCACCTGGCATGCAAGCTTCCGGGTAAGCGGAAATAAAACCGTATTCTCCGCCGGACAAAACGATGTCGCGACCTATATCGCTCCCGGCGAAACCTTCCGCACCCCGCTGATGGCGTTTGTGGATTACAAAAACACAGGCGTTGACGAGCAAGCCAATGTCTGGCGGCACTACTTTATGAAGGATGTCATGCACAAAATCAACGGCGAATTGCCGCAGACCATGGCGGGATTCGGCGGCATGTCCGACGGCACGACCACCGACAAAATGATGCTGATGCTGAATCTGTACAAGAAAAACAACATCAAAGCAGATACGCTCTGGATGGATGCCGGCTGGTACACCGGCGCCTCGGGTGAACGTGTCAGCTGGCCCTCGACCGGAACGCTGAATATTGACAAAGACCGCTTCCCCGACGAACTTTCCAGCATCGGCAAATACTGCAAGGACAACAACATGAAATACCTGCTCTGGTTTGAGCCGGAGGACATCCGTCTGGACAAGGAAACCTTCCTGAAAAACACCCCCGGATTCAAGGAAGAATGGCTCCTGGACAAGACCATGGTGGGCACCTGGCTGGAGGGATACCTTTTGGATCTGGGCAATCCGGAAGCGCGCGACTGGCTGATCGGAAAGGTGTCGTATGTCATCGAAACCGCCGGGATTTCCATCTACCGTCAGGACTTCAACAGTGACCCGGCGGGTTCCTGGGCAAAGAAGGACGGCGAAAACCGCAAAGGCATGACCGAGAATCAGTATGTGCAGGGCTATCTTGCCTACTGGGATGCCCTGTTGGAAAAATATCCGTACCTGATGATCGACTCCTGCGCATCCGGCGGCGGCAGAAATGACCTGGAAACCATGAAGCGCTCCGTTCCTCTGCACTACAGCGACCTGTTTGACGGCTCGGGTGACGCAAACAACCTGGAAAAAACGCGCATTACGCAGTCCCTGTTCGCCTGGTTCCCGTACTTCAAAAACGAATCCTACTCGGTTTCTCCCTTCACCACCCGCATTAACTATGCGCCGTACAGCATGCTGAAAATGCCCAGCGTCATGGACAGAAACGCCGACTGGGCAGGACTGCGCAAGGCATACGACGAATACGCGCAGATCAAGGGGTACTTCTACAATGAGTACTACCGTCTGACTCCCTACAGCGAAGCGACAGATCGGTGGAACGGCTGGGAATTCTTCGATCCCGCGCAGAACACCGGCTACGCACAACTGATCTGCAATGCAGGGTGCACAACGCTGACCGGAACCTTCCGGCTGAAGGGTCTGGATGCGGATAAAACCTATACCGTCAAAGACTTCGACGGACTTGTAGATATCACCGCAACCGGCAAAGACCTGATGGAAAACGGTATCACAATCACCGTTCCGGAGGCGCCGTACAGCGTCATTCTGCTGATCCGCGGCAAATAAAGCACAGACACAACGGTGTTGCATGGGCGCCCTGCCTATGCAACACCGTTTCGGTTTTGATTCCGTTTTCCCTTTGATTGTGTGGTTTTGGTTAAATAGTTGGCAACCGCCTCAAAACCCATGTTGATATTCAAACTCTGCAATCAGCGTAGTAGACGATCGACTGATTCATTTTCCGCAATACAACTCACAACCCCGGGAATTTCAGATTCTCCCTCATAATTCCCATAGCTCTTCCCGTTCTTATGACTTCCTGTTTTGTCAAGACCTCCGGCATAGGAATTGGCTCACGGAAAACGCCATAGGTATCTTCCCGTTTACACAGCTCCCAAATGAAATGATTCATGTTCTCAATTCCATAAACCCGCTTTGCTCTATCCATATCCTCCTCAGTCGCGAATATCAGATAGTAATACTGAATATCATCCTTAACACGTAAAGAAACTTGCACATCCGGATATTTCCGTCGCAATTCCTGCTCCAATTCAACCGGGTAATCCATAAAAAAGCCGAATCTTGACCTTTTCACAAAATCATAAATCTCAATATGTAATTTTTTTGATGCATGCTGTGAATCAACATACAAATTGAGCTGCGGAACTCCCATTTCTGCCAGGCTTTCGCACAAGGCATCCCAGATGCACTGGCATGTAGCATTTCGCATGCAAAAGATGTTCTCTTCATAATATTCAAAAACTGTACCGAACATGCCACCTTCCTCGCCACGCTCTTTAATACCAATGGTTATACACCTCTCATGGACCAATAAGTAACTGGCAACCACTTCAAATTCCAATAACTTCGTCAGCTTTTCATTCAACAATTTACCCAATGGCGAAATCTGTAGGTTCTTCTCAAAATGGATTACCCCAGACGAATTAGATAACCAATACGTACCGTTATTCATATAACCGATTACCTCCTCTGACATGGCTGTTGCACAGTCTCAAAATGTCCATTATGTAGCAGGCGACACGCTCTATGCCTGTACCCTTTCCCTTTGCTGCTCCTCACCGCCCCGCTTTGTCGAATAAAGACGCTCCACAATAAAGATGCTGAACGGCGTGAAAAATACAGAGAGGAGCAACGGATAGCCGCCCAATGCAAGTGTGGTTTTGAAATACACAAAGTGATCCATGAGCTGCCAACCAATGAAAATCACGAGAAAAATACCGATCAACACAGTGCCACCCAGGAGTGCATACCCCACGATTCTGGTCTTTTGATGCTTTCTGACCTCAAAGGCACAAAGCACCTCAAGCGGCAACACCAAATACCCGCAAACGCGACAAATACGGTAAACACTTTCAGAACGGTCGGGCAACATAGAAAACAGCGGCAAAACAAACAGAATCCCGACAATACCGGCTATATATGCAATGAAAAGTTTTCGTTCCGACAAAGAAATCACCAGTTTTCTTTTTCCGATTGCAATATAAACAAAGAAGAACAGAAAAACAATTGCTGACAGAATCACCGGAATCTGATATATAAAAGAGGTAATATTAATGTAATTATAGTCATTCAAATTCGGCGGTGCCATCCATTCAAAATAAGCAAAAAACGCAAAAGCCCCCGATGAATGGTACAGGATGTTATACAGATGACGACAGCGCAGTTCCTTGACAGCCCCCGCGAACAGAACGCCCAACACGCAGTGGCAGAGCGGCAGCAAAAAATGTATCAGTATCGGAGCCGAACGGCAATACGCAAATGAGATCCGGTACACCAGTAACGTTATCGGCATGATTCCTGCACACAGCAGGATTGCA
>ERZ809074.674-NODE-674-length-51264-cov-13.244644_pt1 | contig 51264 bp, 21 predicted proteins | sample MGYA00520795_ERZ809074 | MGnify/ENA primary metagenome ERZ809074 (study PRJEB31570, sample SAMEA3212989) | Homo sapiens | biome: human-gut; feature: human gut; material: fecal | place: Sweden | collected 2011 ...
GAAACGGAACGCAAGGGGAGATTCCCCCGTCTTTTGTTTGAAAAGATTGGAGAAATAATACTCGTCCGTAAAGCCCAGGGTTTCGCTGATCTCAAAAACCTTCATGGAAGTGGTGTTCAAAAGACTCTTGGCAATATCTATTTTTCTGTCTAAAAGATACTGATAGGGAGTCAGTGCGTAATACTTTTTGAACTCCCGCGTCATCTGGGATTTGGAAACGCTGAGCTCCTCCGTCAGCTTATCGATCGTGATCTTGCGGTAGACGGAAGAATCCAGCGCCTCTTTGACGCGATTTGCCGTAGGCGAAACTTCGCGCTTTTTTTCGACGCTTTCCGCCAGAGCAAGGATCAATCGGAAGATCACTTCCGATACCTTTAAATAACTCTTGGCGTTCACGGGATTTTCCTGTGCGATCTCCATCAGTTCGTCAAAATATTTTCGGCAGTGCGAATGCGGGAACACCGTCCTGTCGGACAAGCCGTATGCGGCGAATACGTCCGTCATGATGTCGCTGAAAAAATTGATCCAGATTTTTTCGTAAGGTTCCTTCTTATCCGCTCCGTATTTATGTTTCTTGCCCGGTTGAAGAACATAGACGCAATCTTCCTCCACCGCGTATTTTTTGCCGCCGTCGAATATGTATCCCTTTCCCGACGCCACGTATTCGAGAACAAAATAGTCGGAATGTTCCCGCTGAATGAAATACTCCCTGTCCGGATGCGTGATTCCCACCATCTCCACCCGCAGCGGATATTCCTCGTCCTCGGAAGAAGAAAACAGAATAAACTCCTCCTTCTGTGTGCTTCCGTACAGAATATTCTTTTTCGGGTCCACCTTTTTCTCTTCATAATGCAACATTTTCGCGGATTCCTCCCCCAAAAGACTCAAATTATGCTACTAATCCTCATTTTTTTAGGTTTTTTGTTCATTTACAACCATACGTAAGCTCATTATAATATAATTGTTTCCGAATGTCAATCAAAAAATAATTTTCCCTTTTTTCAAACTTTTTTCATCTCGGCTCTTTGCCGCGGAGAAACATTCGGAAAGAACAGCTTTACGGATTTTAAAAACCATATAAAGGGGGTTTTTATGAAAAAAACTTTACTCGGACTCTTCACTTTGTTGGGAACGCTCTGCCTGGCGGGAGGACTAACTCTGGCGGCGTGCGGCGGACCCGGCGAGGACAGCGGTTCCTCGGGGAATTCCTCGTCGTCCTCTGCGAGCGATTCCGATTCGAGTTCCTCTTCCGCCGAGGATCCTGCCGACGAAAGTTTGTCGACGGTGATTCAGGGAGATCTCAGAATCCAGCTGCTTTCCCCCACCCTTTTGCGCATCGAGGAAAAAGGCGCGAAAGGCTTTGAGGACAGAGCCAGCTATATCGTTTCCAACCGCGAGGATTGGGACAAGGTAGCCTATACGTTGAAAAACGTATCGGGCGGAAAGAACATCGTCACGGAAACGTACACCGTACATATCCCCGACGGCGCGAAAGCCGCCGATGTGTACGTGACGGACGCCTCGGGCAACGCCCTTTGGGAATTTGCGGGCATGACCGATACCAACGTCTACATTCCAAGCCCGTCGGACGAACTTGCCAGCTGGTATTTTACGGACAGCCCGCGCATTATCCCCTCCGACTACGGATATTCCGTCACCGAGGACGGAAAGCCGCTGCAAGGCTGGGATTTCAAAAACGACGCCACCGACGTGTTCGTATTCCTGCCTCAGGGCGACTACAAGCAATTTTGTTCCGATTATACGGCGCTGACCGGCTCTTCCGAAATGGTGTCGCTGCAAACGCTGGGATATTGGGATTCACGCTGGTATGCGTACAGCTCGGAAACCGCCTTGCAGCAGATCAAGGATTATACCGACCGCGGATACAGCATCGATGTGCTCGTCATCGATACCGACTGGCGGAAAAACGGCTCTATCGGCTACGATATCAACACGGATCTTTTCCCCGATATGGCGGCGTTTTTGGAGGAATGTCATAAGCTGGGCGTACAGGTGGCTTTCAACGATCACCCCGAGCCCAATTCCGGAAGCAACGGACTCGACCGCGGCGAAGTGGAATACCGCAACAAGAATCTCACGCTCCTCCTCTCCATGGGATTGGATTATTGGTGGTACGACAGAAATTGGAGCGTGGCGCTCAACTCCTGCGACCCCGATATTTCCGTTTACGCCTTCGGGATGTATGCCTATCAATGGATCACGCAGGATTACCTCGAAAGCATCACGGACCTCGACGGCTACGCAAAAAGAGCGTTGATCATGGGCAACGTGGACGGTTGTCTTCACGGCAAATGGAACTATGCCTCCGATCTCTCCGCGCACCGCTATTCCATTCAGTGGACGGGGGACATCGGCGCGGATACTAACGCTTTGGCGCAGGAGATCTACGCTTCCGTATTCGGCGGCGCGGAAGTGGGGCTTCCCTATATGTCCTCGGATATCGGCGGACACAATGCGGCGGTGAGCGATTCCATGTATTCCCGCTGGATGCAGTACGGAGCGCTCTCCACCATCTGCCGCGTCCACTGCACGAATTACGAATATATCCACCAAGAAGGGCGTATGCCGTGGCTGTTCGGCGAAACGGCGGAAGACGTCACCAAAGCGTACGTGGGTATGCGCTATCGGCTGCTTCCTCTTTTCTATTCCCTTTCCTATGAAAATTATACGGACGGACTGCCCGTTATGCGCCGTTTGGACATCGAATATCCCGAATACGTCGAGGCGCAGCGCAACGACGAGTATATGCTGGGCAGCTACATCGTCGTCGCCCCGATCGACGAAGCGGTGACCAATCAAAAAGTGGACAATTCCGCTTTGACGCACCTCGAAAACGGAAAGGAAACCGCAGGGCTTGCCGCGAAATACTACGCGAATAAAGATTGGAGCGGAACGCCCGTGCGCAGGCAGACGGACGCCAATATTTTCTTCGATTGGGGAACGGGCGGTCCCGCGGGATTAGGCGCCGACAATTTTTCCGTGAAGTGGTCGGGCAATATCACGATCGGCAAAAATCCCGCCGCCCTCTCCTTCTTTGCGGATGACGCCGTGATCGTATGGCTGGACGGCGAAAAAGTCATCGACGGTTCGGACGTCTACGACTGCTATCTTTCGACCAAAGTCCTTGCCGCAAACAGCAAACATACGCTGGAAGTATATTACGCCGAGTATCAATACAACGCCCATATTTATATGTATTACATGGAACAGCCCGCGGCGGGCGGCTCTATCTGCAATAACAGCCGCACGGTGTTCCTGCCCGAGGGAACGTGGATAGACGTGTGGTCGGGAAAACGCTTTGTCGGCCCCGCTACGTATACCGTCACGCATCCCCTGGAAACCTCCCCTGTTTTCGTCCGCGAAGGCGCTTTGATAACGCTGGCACAGAATATGACGAATACGGGAGAAAAGGATTGGAGCGAAATGGCGCTGGACGTCTATCCTTCCCGAAACTTTACGGCGAGCACTACGCTGTACGAAGACGATACGACGACCGTCGCCTATAAATCGGGACATTACCGCACGACGGATATCGCCATGTGTTACGACAAAACGAAAAACGCCCTGTGCGTGACGATCGATGCCGCGAAGGGAACCTTCTCGGGCATTCGCGCCTTCGGCGAACGCAGCTGGAACGTGCGCGTACACACGAATCCCGAGTGGGGGGATCTTCTGCGAGCCAAAGTAAACGGCAAAAACGTCAGTCTTTCCTTCTTCGGGCAGTCGTCCGAAGCCATGCCCTTCGCTTTCTCCGGCGCGGCCCGGGACGGGGATCTGTACGAATTTACCGTAGAGGGCTCGGTGTATGAAAAGTACGAAATCGAACTTTATTTCGACGGCGCCGCCGATTCCGCAGTCAATCAAGATTACGACGATACGCAGCTCAATTTCAGCGTCAGCGCGGAAAAAGCGGGCGACGGCATCGATTTGACGGAAGCGGGGAGCATCGACTGGATCTCCTACGGCGACGAGCTGGCGACGGAAGCCGTCCGCAAAAACGGCGGCGCGGGCTTATTCTCTTTCCCGTCCGGCTATGATTCGCCCTGGCTCGTATACGACAACTTTTTCCTCAAAGAATATTCGGACGGCTACGTCTTGGAGTGGCGAAGCGGCAACGGCGGAATCGCCTCGCAAAAAGATTTCTCGCTGGAAATCAAGACGGCGGGCAAAGAAGCCTATTACGTGCTCTATGTCGGCGGCAATCAGTGCACGGCGAAACTGACCGTCCGCGACCGCGCGGGCAATGTGCGCACTCTCGTATTCGGCGATCTCGACGGCAGATTCCTCCGCCGCATCGTCATCGAGTGCCCCGACGACACAAAAAGCACCCTTTACGTGACTTACGCAATGCAGGCGAGCGAAACGGACGGTACGGGCTCCCCTTCCAATGTCACGCTGCTGGGAGGCTTTGCTTCCTCCCTTCTTCCCGACATTTCCGACAAGCCCGACACGAATCTCTCCGCGCAAGTCGTTTCTTCCGTAACCGCCGCCGGCACAGCCGATTTAAGCGACGCGGGCGCGGATCTCAAAGAAGAAACTCTGGATTGGATGCAATTCGGCGACGACGGCGGCGTGAAATCGGTAAGGCGCATCGCCGGAACCGTGATCGAAAACGTCACGTTCCGAGAAGGGCGAGGATTTTCCGATTACCCCATGACTCTTTCCTATACGGACGACGACGAACTCTGCGCGCATACGGGCACCAAGAAAGGGACCTGCACGCCGGGAGGCATCACGCTCACCTTTGCCGTGACGCCCGAAGTTAAACACATCCGCTTGTATACGGGAGCCTGGCAGGCGACCAATACCGTAGAAGTCTATACCCGCAAGGGAAGGCTTCTCTCCGCGGCGGACAGCTTCACAGTAGGCAGCATTGCGGAAGGAAAGGTAGTGACGATAGCCGTCGACGCAAAGGAAGCGGATACGCTGATCGTTCTGATCAAATCGAGCAAGGAAGGGGGCGGCGGGAACGTTTCCCTCGCGGGCGTCGCGGTGACGGGAACGCCCAAAGGCTCGACTGCGACGGTAAACATGGAATGCACGGAGCTTTCCCAAGCGGTTAACCTCACGGCGCGGGGAAGCGCGGATTGGCTCTACCTCGGTACGGGCGCGAAAAAGAAAGACGGTGCTAAGCTTCCCGAGCTTTCGAACATACAATTCGGCGCACCCGTGAGCTTCAACGACTACGGCGTTTCGCTTTCCTATACGGACGGAAACGACGGCTCCGCGGCTTCGCTCACGGGAGGAAAAGCCTTCGATTATGCGCGTTTCACCGTCGCGATCGATACAAGTACCCGCTATATAGAGCTTTATGCGAGCGTCTTCGACGCGACGGCGGGAATCGTCGTTCTGGATGAAAACGGGAACGCCCTCCTGCGCGCAGAGCCACATCGGGATACGGATTCCTCCATGGACAGTTTCCTAATCAAGCTTTCCGTAGAGGCGCAGCGGGCGCAGACTCTCACCGTCGTCTATTACAAAGGCGGCTCGGGAAGCGGCAACGCCGGTCTTGCGGCAGTTGCCGTAAGCTGAAATTTTTATACTTCTTCCCCCAATTTTCAAAGACAATAAAAATACGGTTAATCAACCGAAAGGATAAGGGTAAACCATGAAAAAACTCACAAAACGCATCATCACTATGCTCCTTTGCTTCTCTCTCCTCGTTCCCGTCGCCGCCTGCGGCGGAAACGAAGCGGACTCTTCCAAGAACAGCTCCTCGTCGGAAGTTTCCGTCAACGACTCCTCGAACTCTTCGAAGGATTCCGAATCGGAAACGAGCTCCCCTTCGTCCTCCTCTTCCGAGAGCGATTCCTCTTCGTCCGACGCTTCCAGCGAAACGGAGTCTTCTTCCGAGGAAACCGTTTACGAGTATTCGCTCAATTTCACTTCGTTTGAACTCGAAGCGGGCAAGACGAAAAAACTTATCGTCAACGTGGATCCCGAAAAGGAAGTTTCGCCCGTCTGGTCGACTTCCGACGCGGCGATTGCGGCAGTCGGCGAGGACGGCACCGTCACGGCAGTCAAAGCGGGCACGGCGACCATCACCGCCGCGGTGGACGGAGAAACGCTCACGTGCACGGTCACCGTAACGCCGAAAAAGATCGAATATGCCTACGAACTCGATCAGACCACGCTCAACCTCAAACCCGGGGCAACGGCGAGGTTAAACGTGATCGTCACGCCCGAAAAAGAGGTTGCCGCCGTATGGTCCTCTTCGCAAACAAGCGTCGCGACGGTAAGTTCTACGGGGCTTGTCGAGGCGACGGGGCTCGGCACCGCCGTCATCACCGCCGAAGTGGAAGGGCATACCTTGACTTGCACCGTTTCCGTGACTTCGGATGTGACCGCGACGGTCGCTTCCATAGCGGCGGAAGGCGATATCGACCTCAACGACTGCGACGATACTTTGGATACGCTCTATTGGGAGCACTATCAGGAACAGGGAACCGATTGCAGACTGAACACTGCGGACTATATTCTTTCTAACAGTATGGAGAGCACAGACCGCTTCTTTTATGATTACGCGGCAAAACTTTCCTGGACGAACGGCTCGAATATCACCGCGTGGGGAGGCAATACCAACGGCTCCTGCATGGGCTCCGAAGTCGCCGTGGAGATCAAGGTGAACCCTTCCGTCAAGGCGATCCGTTTGTTTACGGGCGCTTGGAGAGCGACCAATACCTCCGCCCTTTTCTTAAACGGCATTAAGCTTGCGGAAAGCGAGCCCTTTACGGCAGGCGAGTCTTCCGTCGGAAAAATCGTCACCTTTGCGCTCGACGTAAAGAGCGAACAGACCGTAACGATCAAGATCACGCCGTCCGACCTCGGAGATGCAGGCAACGTATCGCTTACGGCTGTGGCCGTCCTCGGCACGGCGGACAGCTCGAACGTCACCACGGCGCTCGCCTTGACGAAAACGGAAATGACGGGCGTACACGACAATCATATCAATCTCACCGAAAAGGGAACGAAAGATTGGTTCTATCTCAATTATGAGCATAATCCCGACCAAATGAAGGACGGTGCCGGCATCGACGTTTCCTCTTTGAAAGTAGAGAGCGACGGAAAATTCTGGGATTACAAAGCGGCGTTTAATTGGACGAACGGAAAGGTAAACGAAACCTCTCCTGTCGACGGCGACTGCGACAATCAGGGCACCAATAACGGAAAATGCGGCGCGTATGTGGCGATAGACGTGCTCGTAAACGCGGAAACGTCGCACGTGTTCCTCTATGTCGGCGGCTGGCAGAGCACTTATTATATGCAAGCCGTGGATTCCAAGGGCAATATTATTTTTAACGAAAAGATGCACGATGAAGTAAGCGGACAAACGTTTGCTTACGAAGCAGATTTTGCAGTCACCGCATCGGCGCAAGAAAAAATCACCTTTATCCTTTATCGCACGACAGGCTCCAATTGCTCGCTCGCAGCCGTGGCCGTATCCTGATAAAAACGTACACAAACTCAAAAAGCCCCGTCCTATAAAGGACGGGGCTTTTTATACACGTCAAAACGATATGGGAAAAACAAAAGAACGGTTTACTTCAAGAATGATCGCCTATCGACGCTTTCTTGTTTTCAACCGTTCTTTCCCTTGGGGAGAGCTGTATTGCCCGTACCCCGCAATTTACTTTTACGCTTTTTCCGTTATGGTGAGGACGTCGTTGACAAACGATGCCTCATAGGTCTTTCCTTCGCAGGTAAACGTCAGTTTTTTGCTTTCGATCGAGGCCGCCGTGCATTCTTTGCCGTCGTAGGTGACGACTAAGGTGACTTTTACCGCGCTTATTTTATCCTCGCCTTCGCCGTCGTCCACCACCGTGGATTTCGCCGAGAATTTTACAGAAAGCGCTTTACCGTCCGCATCGGTATGTTCGCCGGCAAACGACACCTCCGCGTCCGAAGTTTTATACATCAGATATTTTACATAGGAATCCTTAGTACTGTTGAGATAGATTACATAATTGCTATAATAAACATATACGGAAATATACGTCTTATCTTCGCTGAGAGTACCCTCTGCGGAATATTTGGAGGAATCCGTGCCCCAAGGATAATAGTTGACCGTATACGTAACTTTATCCGCTGTAACGGATTTGAGGGAGATTTCCAATGAAACGCACGATTCGGGATACTTGGAAGAATAGAGCGATTGATTCACCAATCCTTCTCCGACAAAATCAAACACTTCCTTGGGAACAACGACCATCGTATATACAGCGCCTCCGTCTTTTACCGTCCAGGAGAACATCATGACGCTCTCCCCGTCGATCCGGAAAGAATTGCCGGCAAAATCGGGAACGATCGCAACCGCCGCGGCGCCGTCGTAGGAAGCGGTATAGCTCGCCGTACCGTCCTTGGAGAACGTCCGGGCGACCGTTAAGGTTTTGCCGTCCACGGTAAAGGTACCCACCGCAAAATATTCGTCTTCGGACATCCAAAGGAGTTTGCCCGAAACCTCTTCCTTAAAGAAACATACGGCAATGTCCGTACCGTTCGCATTCTTCCCGATCAGCTTATAGCCCCCGTCCGCGAGTTCGGTAGTCTGCGCAAGGTTGGTATTGGTACGGCGCCATTGATCTACGAAATAGAAGCCGAGCACCGCTTTTTCAGTCGTCTTATCGAAAGAGATCAGTTTGCCCTGAATGAAGGTGTCGTCGAGTATCGTCCCGTACTCGCCCTCTTCCGTCGAGCCGAGATATTCGGCATTGTCGGGGAGAACGTCCGTATAGAGAGTCGTTCCGCAAAGCTCCAATGCGTAAGAGGTGATTTTTTCTCCGTCTTTCACCGTAAACACGACGATTCTGTCGGGATAAATATAATAGAGGTCGATGATCGCCTTGCCGTCGAAGGTTGCGTTTTCCTTATCGAAAGTCGTCACGTAACTGTCGTGGAGAGGGAACTCTTTTTCCGGCTTCGACGAAACGGGGAGCACAAGCGTCTTTCCACCGATCGTATAAGTGCTGTTTTCCGTTAAGAACAGCCAATTATATTGTTCCAAAGTATAGATCTGCGCTTTTAAAACGGTATTCAGAGAAGAAAGAATGCCCCTGTAATCGACGCCAGCCACTTCGAAATCCACATACTTGCCGCCGGCGGCGTCCGTATAAGCCGCTTCCACTTCCTTGCCGTTGAACGTAACTTTCAGCACAGCCTGCTTTTCTGACGTACCGTTGACGTCCACCTCTCCCACTGCCACGGCGAACACTGTCGTATTGCCGTTGAGCGTATAACTACCTTCATAATCGGCAAACCATGAATCGAATACGAGCAAAGGAAGCTCTTTCTGAGTTTTCTTGTCTTCGTTCTGTCTTAAATAATAAGTTTTGCCGCCGAGTTTGAGTGAATAAGTGCTCGAATCCACTCTTGTAAGGACGCACGTTTCGTCGCCGTAAGTGACCGCAAGCGTCGTGATATACTGCGAACCATCCGCCGCCTTCACCGCCGAAGGGATCACTGAGAATTGTTTGCCGTTGAATTTTTCGGAGCCGAGGATGCTGAGGAATTTTTCCTGCATGACAAGATAGGGAAGAGAATCCTTCGTCGCAGCATCCGTATTGGGAAGCATATAGTACTTATTATAATTGACATAAATGATCGGACAAAGTTCGCCGTCGACGGCGGCAAGTCCATATACGTAAGGCTTATCTGTATTGGTGTTCGCAGCGTTAAACGTAAAGTCAATTCCCGTCCCGCCGTCGTAGCCGATATGCCTGCCGTTATAGTCTGCAAAATCAAAATCGGCAACGGAGGAATAGGAAACGCCTTCGTAAGAGAGAACGGTGGCTGATCCGATCCGGATAAACGTCGCTTCTTTGCCGTTCAAAGTCATCGTCGCCATATTCCCGTCGAACTTTATCGTGAAATTCGTCGTCGTGGTGGGCTGGCTGCCGTTATGATAGTAGATGGTTTTGGGCGCGAAATAGAAGCCCTTGTCGCCGTCTTCGGAAATATAGGCGCCGCCGAATTCATAATAGGCGGAAGGAAGATATACCACATTATAAACGACGCTGTCGTTAAAAGTGAGATTCATGCCGTTGATATCGAAAGAATAGCGATAGGGTCTGCCGTCTTTCTTCGAGAAGAAGCTGGTATAACTTCTGGCACTATTGAGGAAGATCTCTTCGCCTCGGAAATACAATTTTCCATCCGTATCAAACAGGAACGAATCGGTGGAATCGGCGGAAGGAAGATACTCTGTGCCCACGATTTCTTTAAACGTATTGTGATAATAGACCGTATCGTTGACGAAAACCGTCGTCAGCGAATAGAAAATCACCGTATATTTCGTATAACCGATAGAGCCTTCCGCTTTGAGGACGGTACGCGCGCCTTCATTCACTTCGACAAGACTGAGTTTTACATCCTCCAAAGCATTCCCGTTGAGAATAAACCTGCCGTCTGCATTCAGCTGGAACGTGTTTTCTCCGTCGTAATAGGTATCGTTGGTATATCCCGTAGGATTGCTCGCCATATCGTGATAATAGAACAGGTCGTTCCCGTCCACCAACAGGAAATTATTGTCCGTAAACTCGATGGTGTGCGTTTCCGTTCCTTCCCCCGCATCCAGTTTCAGCGTAATGGTCGTTTTGCCGTCCTCGATATTCACGGTGAAATTATTACAGTCCACGCCCTTAAACGTGAGAATACCTTTGCTGTAATTATACGAGAGCTTTTCCCCTTTGGAGTTATAGTACGGATATACGCTGTAAGAGGAGCTTTGAAGCAAGGTCTGCGTTTTTACGAATTTGTTTTCGCCGACAGCGACGCCGTCCGGCCTGAAAGAAAACGTCACTTCGCTCCCGTCTTCGTTGATGCCTTTCATTGTCACGACTCCGTTCGTTTGGGACAGAGTCAAAGAACCTTTTTCATAGTTGTAAGTGCCGACTTTACTTCCCGCCAGCGTATACTCTACCTGGAAATAGGAATCAGAGCTGAGGAACGCAACTTTACTCGTAGAGTCAAGACTTGACTCGCCCGCCAGGAAGTAAGTACCCGCGTATTTCGCATATACCTGTTTGACGGCAAACCCCATACTGTACGAAACGCTGACCATGACGTAATTTTCATCGCCCGGCTGAATCTGCTTTTCCCGGTTATTGCTATCCTGTGCATAATACAGCTTTTCCGTACCGTTCTTGACATATACGTATACGGGCGTACCGTTCCATTTAAACTTCTTGTCCTCGCTGATCGTAAGCACCGCGCCGTCTTTGGTGGAATATGTACCCGCCGAGAATTTATCGAACAAGGCGTCCACGCTCTCTTTGGAATAGAGAGTATAATCGCCCACGATGTCGTAGTTTCCCGCGTTGGCATAGTTTTTGACGATGGGCGCTCCCGACGAATCCAGAGCGAGCGTCCAATCCTTGCCGACGTTTATCACCGCGCTTTGAGGAGATTCTCCCTCTTTCACCGTCAATACGGGCATGAGCGTTTCTTCCGCGCCGCCCGCAAAAGCCGTCTTTACCGCATTCGCGGAAACAGAGAACGTCTGGATACCGATAGACCAATCGCCTATAAATCTATTATAGAATGCTTCGGGAATATAGGTTTCCGTACCCGCAGCCGTCACGACGGTAAGGACGCCGTTCGTGAGTTTCACGGAGGTGAATTTATCGGAATTCACCGCAACGACGACCGTTTTGCTTTCCTCGTCGTAGACGCCCGCCTCGTAGTCATACTCCGCGCCGCCGTAGACAAATTTCGCGTCGTTGAACGAAACGGAAGTAAATCCGTTGTCTTTGGAAGCATACCAATTTCCGATCAGCGGATATTCCCCCACCGTAACGATTTGCCATTTTACGGAAACTTCCGCGGGAAGGTTATAATTGGGATTCGTTCCTTTAAAAGTCACTTTCGCGGTGTATTCGCCGATTTCCGTGGCTTTCGTGTCCCCCGAAACGGCATCTATCTCAAAGCCCTCGGGTAATCCTTCCACGGACAGGGACAACGTTTTTTCCGTCTGAGAATAGGTATAACTGATTCCGTCCCATACAAGTTCGGACGTATCGACGTTCGCTTTGTCAATCGTAAGCGCCACGTTAAAAGTTTTCGTCGTATAGTTTTTTGCCGAAACGGTGACGACTACCGTATAAGTACCCGCGTTTACCGCCTCGTTCACTTTATTCGCCTCCGTCGCTTCCGTACCCGTATAATAGGTATAAACAACTTTCGCGCTGGCAGGCGCCCCCGTCACCGTGGGCTGAACGTTTTTACCGTTATATACGGTATTCATCGTCGCCTCTACGGAAGCGTTCATTTCCAAGGCTTCGACCGTCACGGTAAGCGTAGTCGTATGTTCCATAAAATTGACGGTGAGCTGATGGACGCCCACTTCGGACAAGAGCGCTTTATCCTCATCCGAAATCATCGCCGCGGTCAAAGCGGCACTGAAATCGGTGTCGTCGGAATAGGTAGCCGTTACGGTGAAAGACGAATAGTCTAACGTTTCTCCGACCGTGATCGTCGCCGTATTTTTATCGAGCGCGATCGACACCACCTCCGGCTCCTCCGGAGATTCCGACGAAGAATCGGAGGAACTATCCGAAGAACTATCGGAAGAAGTATCCGAAGAGGAATCCGAGGAAGAATCAGACGAAGACTCCGAAGAAGACTCTGACGAAGAATCGGAAGAACTATCCGAAGATGCGCCGGACGAAGACTCCGAAGCTACGGGAGTTTCCGAAGAAGAGCTGTCGTTGCCGCCGCACGCCGCCATTCCAAAAACAGCCGTCGTGGCGCAAAGACAGGCGAGCAAGGAAAGAATGCCTTTCTTTTTCATATTTTAACCTCCAAACAAATGAAAAAACAATTTTTAATTCTACTATCAAATATTTTTGCAGTAAGTTTTCACTTACTGCAAAGGGCACGTGCCCTTTGCTTTGGCGGTACGTTTATATCCGCCGTATAAATCAAGCAATCTCCGTGTTTTATAAAGTTTCCATTCGGGAATAATCCACGACGACAGTATATATGTTTGCGCCGTAAATCCGCGTGCCACCGTCGTGTGCGATCGTGTAAACGGGAGTTCCGTCGTCCTTCTCGCCCGTTTGCCGGACGCTGAATTCGGCCACGCCGTTTTCATTGACTGCCAGACAGTATACGACTTTTCCGCCCGTACTCATGACGGCGACAAATTCCTTTACATCTCCCGTTTCCACCACGGTATACTTTACTCTGCCCACCCAATCGATGACGTAAGAATATTGAATATACGTCGCATTTCCGGAAGAGTCCACCGTAATGTCATATAATTTATATCCGAACGAATCGTAAACGGTAATAGACTGCGATTGTTGATCCTCGGTGATCATACTGATGGTGCCTACCCAAGAACAGTCGGGCTCGTCTTCGTAATAAGCGTAGAGAGAAGCCCAATCGAAAGTGAACCACATCCGGTAAGCCTGATCTGTCTGGTTTCCGTCTTCATCGAGCAGGAAACCGTTAAACTCGTATTCGTAATAGGTAGAGGTAGCGCTGGGATAGGAATTGAAATCGGCATACGTACCCGTATACATATTACAGATGCCGTCGTCGTGCTCATCGAGGAAATACATATGCCCGTAGCCGTCCAGCTTCACCGTGTAATAATATAAATTGGTGCCCAAAAATGTTTCGTAATAGACGAGAGTCAAATCCTCCGCATCCACATAACGAGTATATACGGTATCCCCCACCGTATAGGAACCGCGAACGTCTATGATCTGCGCCTCTTCCTTGCTTTGGTCCTGATAAGTAATCGTGAAGCGCCCGTCCTCGTCGGGCTGCGATCCGAATCCGAAGGCTATTTCCCTGCCCTTGCTGTCATACTTACGGACATAACTCTTTATCAGCGTCGTCTTTGTATCGTCCGTATAGAAAGAATATATTTTGACGCTCTCGTTTATATTCACGCTTTTGAGATAGGAAGTATATCTCCACGCTTCGGAATATATGTCATCCGTATAGGCGGGAAGACGCTGCTGGAATTCGCTCACCTGGTCGAAATAGGTTCCGTAGCTGCCGTATACGTCGAGGAATATCCATTTCTTTTCGCCGAGAGTAAGCTCCGCGCGGTGATATTTTCCGTCAAACCAATCGTACAGGGAGATCGTTCCGCTCAGATTTTCCGAAGCGGAAACGGAGGACGAAACGCCCGAAAGCGCCACCGTATATCCTTCCGCCCCTATCTCCTTGCCTTCCATATCCACGGCAATGCCTTTATAGTTCGTCACCGCCTCTCCGTCATTCAGCGCCATGGAAATTTTACCCGTGCCGTCCAGCTGTACCGAACTGTAATTATTGTAAGGGGTATCGAAGTAGACGGTGATATGTTCTCCGTCCGTCTTATAAATGGGAATCTTCCAGCCCGTCGACGAATTATACTGCCAGGTATATACGTCGCGCTGAATCACATTATAGGCCGCGTCGTAATAAGTGACGACGAACTCCGTCGCATTGCTGTTATCGATTGTCGAGTAATACGTTCCTTCCGGATCGTCCAGCCAGACTACGGAAGGCATACCCGCCGTGATTTTTACCTGACCGATTGCCGGAATCCCGTATTTATTGTAGGAAACGACGTAACTGCCGTTCAAGGCGGTATCGCCGTACTGTCTGTCGTTGAGGGTTTCTTGCAGCACGGGGAATTTATAAGCAGTCCCGTTCACGACGCGCTTTTCCATCGTGAGCGTATAATATAAATCGTTTAAAATCGAGCCTTCGTAATCGACGAGTTCGGGATGCCAGAGTCTAAGGAGTACGCGGCAGTCGTAAAAGCCCTTATTGTGCTTTCCATAGCGGGAATCGGTTTCCGCGCTTTCATATTCTTCCCAGGAGATCTCCTCGCAGACGAGGGGATAATATTCTCCGCAGGTGGTGCTGTAAGAACCGTTTATGGTCCAATAGTCCACGCTGTTGATAAATTTCTGTCCGGGGTCGGTGACGTAGACGATCCAGCCGTCCGTAAATTGAATTTTTGCGTCCCAATCCTTGCCGTCTTGCGACCAGTATACATCGGGACGAGGCGTGTGCTTGGAAAAGAGGTATTGCGAATAGTCCTTCCATTTCGACTGATAGGAATCGCGGTTCTTTGCATCCACATAAATCCGAAAGCGCGTATATCCGGGGACAAAAGTTTCCGCTGTTTCGTCGTAATCCAAGGTATTAGAGAAAGGAACGGTATAAATATTGGGCGCGATGTCCGCATTGCATACCACCTGTGTGAGAGAACTGTTATTGGCGAAAGCCAAAGCGCCGATATCCTGAATCCCTTTGCCTATGGTCACAGTAAGAAGGCTCGTATTCGAATAGAACGCCAGATTATCGATGACCTTGGTGGAATCGGGAATGACCAGATCGGGGATTCCGATGCAGAAGTAAAAAGCGCTCTGCCCGATGGATTCCAAACTGTTGCCGAATTCGACCTTAGAAAGAGAAGCCTGATAATAAAACGCTTCACTGCGGATCGTCTTGATTTTTTCCAGCTTGGGAATATCGCTTATCTGCGAGAAGGGATACGGATAATCCATCAGATACGCCGCTTTCTCCGGCTGAGATTCCCCGTAAGGATAAATCACTTTTACCGGGCTTTCCGAATTGCCCGTATAGGCGGCAAACGCGCCTTCGTCGATCATAGATACCCGGGAGAGCCATTCGATGGAAATAGAGCGGCTCAGCCCCGAATCATAGCCGAAATTGACACAATTGCGGAAAGCGTCCTTTCCGACCTTCACAAGGCGGGAAGTGTCCTCTAAAATCACCTTTTCCAATCCATAGGCACTATAAAACGCACCGGCGGGAATCCCGTTGAGAGCCTTCGTCACCCGTACCGTTTTTAAAGATTGAGGAATCAACAGATTCTCAAAATGCGTATCTCCCATATATAAAGACATACCGTCCGTATATCCGGAGAATGAAAATTCGTTATCCTGATATCTATCCGCCCCGAATAAATAGGCGAGGAACATATATCGGCTTTCGCTGGCGCCGATAAAGGGAACGGTCAGTTCCTCCAAAGACGTACAGCCTGCAAGCATCCCCTTTCCGAGCAAAACATAACACTCCGGAATAGTGACGGAAACGAGATTGGTATTGTCGGCAAAGGCATTCGCTTCCACTTTGGTGGCGGAATAGGGCAGCGTGATTTCCGTAGCGCTCCCCGCGTATCCGGTTACAACGCCGTTTTCAATCGTAAAGCCTTCCGAGTCCGTTACCTCGCAAATCGCATACAGAGTGACCACACCGCCTTTCTCGGCGAGATTTTTTACTTTTTCGCCGGCGGCCCATTTCACATCGGCATCAGCCGACTCCGCGTATCCTACGAGTTTCGTGCCCTGCGGCGCGAGTTCGGGAAGCGTTTCCTCTCTGCCGCGGCGGAAAGTAAACGTGCGAACGCCATCTTGACCGTAATCCACTTTTAACGTATACGTCTGCGGCACCCATTTGTAATAGAGGGTGATGTCTGCCTCGGGAACCGCCTCGCCTTCATACTTTTCGGTGTAATCTCCGCTCGTCCAATATCCCTCGAAATCGTCGTTTTCCGAAACAGGTACGGGAAGCGGATCTCCGGGATTGCGCTTATAGACGCTCTTTTGATACGTTTCGCTATACAAGGTGACTTTGATGGTGCCTTCCGCGGAAGATTCCGAAGAAGAATCCGTCGAGGAACTGCTTGAAGATTCACTCATCGACGAATCGCTTGAAGAATCGCTCGATGAATCGAGCGATGAATCCGAAGAGGAATTTTCGGATAAGGAACTATCGGAAATACTTTCCGACGACACCGAACCGTTTTGCGAAGAATCGGACGAGTTCCCGCCGCAGGCAGCGACGGACATCGTCAGCGCCGCACACATACAAACTGCCAGAGCAATCAGCAGTTTCCTTCTCTTATTCTTTCTCATTACTTACTATGTACCTCCATATTCTCTTATTTCTCAGCCGCTGTTTTACATTTTTTTAGCATTTGAAAAATACGGGAAGAAAAATATAAACAGCTTTTATCCTATCGATATAAAAATTTTATAATCAAAAATATAAATTAATTCAATTTGTTTTTTCGATTATATCTCGATTAAAAATTAATAAAAGCTTCTTTATTTTGTTGATTATATAATAATCTATGATAAATATTTTATCAGATACCTCCCCTTCTGTCAAGAAATTCTCAATCTTTTATTGCTTTTTATATTCTTTTGCCTTAATACCAATCCATGTTATTTATTTTCGTTTTTTTGTCCTTCTCTGTCGCTCACTTAAATTTAAAAAAATTAAAAATTCAATATATTTATAATTAAAAATATCTATAAATTTTTATACGGGATTAGAGGATTTTAACAGCCTTTCGTCTTTTATTCAAATATTGCATTTTATATAAAATTTCGGGCGGTTTTTTATTTTCGAAAATTCAGAAATAACCTTCTATCCTCTTTTTTATCCTATACATTCTTCTACATTTTCCAAACTTCATTCTACGCTAAAAAGAAAAGACCGCGTTTCTCGCGCGATCTCTAATCATCATAATTTCTTATAAAACAAGCAATTTCATTTTTCTCATAGATTATTATCCGTCAAAAAAGTCAGTTCGATCAGGAGAAAACTTAAAAAGTGTAAAATCTCCTTACGGCTAGGATAAGTCCCCTTTTTGCGCGAAAATTTTTGTGTGGGAAATATAGATAAAAAACGATGGAATCGTCATATGATCTTATAAAACGGAAGACGACAGAAAAGCCGCAAAGGCTCTTTCCATCTTCGGCGTCCACCATTCGAGATATCCCGCTCGGGTCGGATGAATGGGATCCGCCATATAAAGGGCGCGATTCTCTGCGGAAATGGCGTTAAATTTTTTATCCGTATAAAAATCGAGAACGCCGATTCCGTACTTTTTCGCTATCTTGTGCAGCGACGCGACCATCGCCGCATAATTTTCATTTTCGTAAAAAGGGTTTGTGTAGAAAAGCACGGGACAGTTCCACGCGCTTCTCGCGTAACGAATGATATATTCGACGGCGCCGCAAACCGTCGCCGTATCGAGTTCTTCCTTTTCCGAAGAAATTTTCCCCAGCGGCTTTCCCTGAGCCGCGTCGTTTGTAGAGAGCTGACAAACGAACAAATCAAAATTTTTTTCCTTGATTTTTTTCAGGCGAGCAATATAGGAATCGGAGGAGCAATCGACCAATGTAGTACCGCTCATCGCTTCCTTGGTATACTCGTTTCCGTTCCTTTTTGCGATATATTCCACGAAGGAAACGCCTTTCGCCGCCGCTCCGTACGTCACTGAGGAGCCGAGATAACAGATCGTTTTTCCCGTCAAACCTATATCGGGAAGCCTCTTTACATTTTCGGGCGCATACCTTTGCGCATTGCCCCGCAGTTCTTTCATTGTGTTCTTCCTCCTTTCCCTTTATTATATCATCCCTTCTCTCAAAAAGCCAGCTTTTTACGCCCCGTCTTTCTTCTTTTACAAAACTAAAACGCCCTTTTCCGCTAAGAAAAAGGCGTTTTATCCATTGTTATTTTACCGCTTCCGCAACGATTTTTTTCATCTCGGAAAAACTTTTTTCCATTTCCGCCGCAAGGCGCAATTGCGTGCGGCTGCGCACCAAATTATGGTCGTCATACTTGATGGCAAAATACGTATCGCCCGCAAGGTAATCCGCCAAAAAACGCATCCCGCATTCCATCGTCATCAGATAAGAGCCGTAGGGAAGAAGCTCCTTTTCTTTATCCGTAATGCTGTCTTTGACCGCCCCGCAGTATCCTTTTGCATACGCTTCGAACAATCCGATGTCGAAATGTACCTTGTTGAGGTCTTTTTCGTCCTCTGCGGCGGTAGAAGCGCCGAAACGGATAGAATCCCCGAAATCGTAAAGCATGGAACCGGGCATCACCGTATCGAGGTCGATGACGGCGCGCGCTTCCTTCGTTTTCGCATCCATTAAAATATTATTGAGTTTGGTGTCGTTATGCGTCACGCGAAGGGGCAGAGAACCGTCATTTAAAGCTTTTGCCGCGTCGCCGTAAGTATCCTTGCGCGACAAAATAAATTCTATTTCTTCGGCGCAGTCTTTTGCCCGACCGCATTTATCTTCTTTGAACGCCGTAAGAAAGTCCTGAAAACGCTTGGGCGTATCGTGAAAGTGCGGGATTGTTTCCGTCAGCCCGGACGCATCAAATTCGGAAAGATAGTTCTGAAATTCCCCGAACGCCTTGCCCGAATTGAAAAACACTTTTTTATCCGTCACCTGCTGATAAGTGACCGTATTCTCTATAAACTCGTATACGCGGAAACATTCCTCGTCCTTCAAAAACGGCGCGCCCGACTTTGTGGGGACTACGTTCAGCGTTTCAATGCCGCGGGAACGCAAATGCTCCGTCACGCCGCAGATGTTTTTCATCAGACTGTCGGGGTCGGGAAAGACGCGGGTATTCATCTTTTGCAGGATATACCTCTTTTCCGTCGTCGTGACGAGCAGCGTGAGATTGATATGTCCTTCGCCGTAGGGACGGATATCCGTCACTTCTCCCAAAAGGCGGAAGCTATCCGCCGCTTTCTTATATTCCTTCGTACAATCCGTCATTTACGTATCCCCCTATCGCTTCTTTGACCTCCGCGAGATCCTCGCGGTAGGTGATGCCGTACCATTTATCCGAATTTTTGAACATACGCACGGTCGCTCTGCCCTCTTCCAATGCTTTGGAAATGACGGAAGGAATAAAGAATTCGTCCTTTTGCAGATCGGCGTTCTGGAGAAACTTCGCATATTCCTCCCGGAGAATCCCGAAAATATCGGGCGTGAGCCCCCAAAGGTTCATGGAAACGGGCGTATCGCCGGGAAGCCGCACCTTCGCCCCGTCTTTTTCATAACTGCCGTCGGGAGCGATTTTCGTGATTTCCGTCACCTTTTTCAAGTATCCGTTCTCCGATTGACACACGCCGCGGGAAACCGTGCCGTTTTTGCTGAGCGTATTTTCGAGCAGATACGCCGTCATCGCATATTCCCCGTTCTTTGCCTCAGACAAATGCTTTTGAATATCGAAAAAGGCGTTATGTCCGTAATAATCGTCTGCATTGATGATGGCAAAAGGCTCTTTGACCGCTTTTTCACAGCATAAAATCGCGTGCGCCGTACCGAAAGGCTTAGTTCTGCCCGCGGGCAGATCGCTCCTATCCTGCAATACGTATTCCACGGCGGTATGCTTTGCAATCCTGTCGCCTACAAGACGGCGGAAATCTTCTTCCATGTCCTCGCGGACGATAAACACCGTTTTATCAAAACCTGCCTTAACCGCGTCGTATACGGAAAAATCGAGAATCCCCTTTCCGTCCGCCGTGACGGGCTCCGCCTGTTTCAGACCGCCGAAACGGCTGCCCATGCCCGCCGCCATGACCACAAGTGTCGTTTTCATGTTTTTATTACCTCGCATTGACTTTCTTGTTTTGTTATGCTATAATTATAGCATATAAAATACCGTAACCCTATACATTTTTTTATCATATATCTTCGAAATCTGATATTTTTTGAGGAAAGATTATGGAAAGCAATCTCTATCCCGAATGTCCCGTCAAAAACGTTCTGTCCATCCAATCCCTGTTCACTTTTTCCAATCGGAAATTCCCCGAAGGCTATTCCTTCAAGGGCGAAACGCACGATTTCACCGAAGTGGTGTGTATAGCGGACGGAAAGGCGGGCATCACCGTCGACAAAAACATCTACGTCCTTTCGGCAGGGCAAATGATCGTGCATATGCCGGGAGAGTTTCACACCATCTGGTCGGACTGCGGCACGGAACCCGAAACGGTGATTTTTTCCTTTCGCGCAGACGCCTTTCCCCGGCTGTCCCCCCGCGTTTACACGCTTTTGCCCGAACGAATTTCCGAGCTGAAAACGATTTTCCGCGAGGCGGAAAGCGCTTTCCTTTTGAAAGGCAGCAATGTGGAGGGCATACGCGAGGGAATGGAAACGGAAGCTTCCGCCGTCGTGAAGAGATTGGAGCTTTTTCTCTTATCCGTGCTCTCAAAAGACAACGCCGCCAAATCCGAATACAGCAGCCGAAGCACGGAAAATTATATCCGTATCCTCTCCGTCATGGAAAAAAGGCTGGAAGACGCCCTGACCTCCGCCGAATTGGCAAAGCTGTGCAATATGAGCGTCCCCTCTCTCGAAAAGACGGTGCGCCGATATTCGGGCTGCGGAGCTATGTCTTATTACAACGAACTGCGGATGCAAAAAGCCGCCGAACTTTTATCCGCAGGTTCGAGCGTGAAGGAAACGGCTCTTTCCTTAGGGTTTTCCAATCAAAATTATTTTAGCGCAAGTTTCAAAAAATGGTCGGGCAAAGCGCCCTCGGAAATAAAAGGAGTCATACATAAGGAATGATTTAAAAAAGACGTTTTTTGCGCTGATCGCATCCCTGCCCCCTACTTTTTAGATTTTTCCCATTCGTACCGCAAAGCGCGGCGATTTTATAACCGTCCTTTTGAAAAGATAGAATTTTTCGCTGCGCCTATCCGCCGAGGTCAAGGAGGCGACGGATTCTTTCGGCGCTTTTTTCTATTTTCCGCTCTCGTTTTTCAAAGGCTCTTACCGATACGCTTCTTTTTCCTGTTGTAAAGATAAAAGAGAGAATCTCTTTTCCTATCTTTCTGCGCGGACGATAATTGAAAAAACGTTTTTTTCTTTAACGCTCCAATATTTTACGGTCGTATCTTTATCTTAAAAAGCCCGAATGCAAAAAAGTCGGCGGATCTTTTCGTTTTCGAAAAAATCCGCCGACTTCTTTCCGCTTTGCCTTTCGGAAAAACCCGTAAGGTTAAGCCTGCGTTATTTCAGAGATTTCCGCCGCAACGTCCGCCGCGTCGATACTGAAAGAAACATTGGTGAACTCCGCTTTCGTGCCGCTCATCGTCGCAAGCCCGAATTTGTTTGCTCCCGCAGTAAATTCCCAATCGGAATGCCCCGCGTCGATCTGCGTCTGGTGCCCTTCTACGAGATATGCCGCAAGGCTTTCTTTGCCCATATATGCTCCGTTGACAAACAGGTATACGTCGTCGCCGTTTCTGACTACTTTGAATTTTATCGGAGAAGACGTGCCGCCGTTGTCCGTGCGGGCGGCCGTCAGCGCTTCGTCGAACACCAATTTTTCGTCGTCCGCATAAGCCGCGGCGTATTTTTTCGTCCACGCCCAATCCTGTCCGTATCCCACAAATCCGACGCGCACATCTCTGTCCTGAATGATGAGGAGTATCTTTTCGGAAATCTGGAACCCTACTTTCCATTGAGTCCAGCCGCCCCAATCCATGACGACGGAATATTCCATGACGTATTTATCGCTTTCCACGCCGTCCAGAGTGAATACCGACTGCCAGCCGCCCGCCGTGTCGCCGCTCTTGTTTCCCGTCGTCGTGTATTTTCCGTTTTCCGCATCGCAGAAAATAGGATCGGAAATATTCCCCGCCGTAAATTTTAACGTGAATCCTTTGATTTCGCCGCCGTTAAAGCCGTCCGCTGTGGCAAGAATCTCTTTCGTCAAAGCGTTATAGCCCGCGGGCGTAATGCGGATAACGTCCGTTTTTCCCTTGCGGACGGGAACGGTGGCAACGCCGTTTTCATAAGTTCCCGCCGCGCCCGTCGTGACGTTGAGCACGGCGACGGAAACGCCGCCCTTGACGCTCACCGTGAGCCTGGCGCCGATCGTTTCCGTCAATTCTTCGAAAACGGCTTTAATGGCGGTATTGCCTGTGATAACAAACGTATACGTTCCCTCTTTCGCCGCTTCCGTACAATCGACGCCGTCTATCAAAAGAGAAGACAGCGTCCAGCCCTCGTCGGGCATTATCTCGACGGTGACGGGCGTATACTTCCAAGCCTTGTTTTCGGAAAGGACGAGTTTACCGTTTCCCGCCGTTTCCGCGGCAACGGAATACTCGCATTCTCCGGCCTCTTGGATCGCCGCATTGACCTCTTCGACGTTCACCGTATAGGAAAGCCCCGTAATGTTCACCGCCGTGCCGCTCATCGCCGCGACGCCGAAAATATTTGAGCCCGCATTTCCGATTTTGTCCGCATAAGCTTTGAAATTGTCCCTAGCGATAAATTCGTCGTTGATGAACAGATAAATGTCGTATCCGTTCCTGACAAGTTTCAGCTTGATAGGCGTAAGCGCCGTTTCGCCCTGCTTATTGCGATACTCGTCGTCCGTCCAGCTGGCACGGAAGGCGTCCTCAAAGACGAGCCCGTCGATCTTATTTCCCCAAAGGTCCTGCCCCGCGTCTTGGAGCTGTGCGAGGGGGAACGCCTTGGCGAGATTCCATTCCTCGCCGTTTATCTGCGCGAACTGAATACGGATATCCCTGTCTTCGATGATGAGCAAAATGCCCTCGGTGAGAAGGAATCCCGCCTTATACTGCGACCAGCCGCCCCAGGCGAACGTCGCGGAGTATTCCACCACCCATTTCTCGCTTTCGACGTTATCGAAGGCATACCCCGCCTGCCAGCCGCCCGAAGTGTTGCCGTCGCGGTTTCCCGCCAGCGTATAGCTTCCTTCTTCGTACGAGTAGGGAAGCGTCGGCGCCGTTCCGGGTTTATTATAGGCGCTCGCCGTAAAGGAAGGCATGAATCCCGACTGTTCCCCGATGACATAGGTTTCGTCGGATGCCGTCACCAAAACTACTTGGGCGGCAAAGCCCTTGGGCGCGACGGAAACGGAATCCGTCTTCCCCTTGCGCACCGATACGATATAGCTGCCGTCCGCAGGATTGTATGTTCCCTCGCCGCCTACCGTAAGATTGACGATAGTCGCTTCCTTGGGTATGCCGTATGCCCCGCAGTCTATACTTCCGCTCACTTCGATAAGCTCGCTCTTTTCCTCAAAAATGATCTTGATCTGCGTATTGCCGGACACGTCGAAATAATAGAGATAGTTATTTTCGATAAGCTCGGCGGTATGATCCTTTCCGTTGACTTCGAACAGTCTGACGATACCGTTTTCATTCGGCTTTGCCTCAAACTTGACGCGGTCGTTTTTCCACGCTTCGCCCGCGACTTCATAAGAGCCGTAGGCGCTTCCTTCCGCGGTCGTGGAAACGGTGCACAAATAGTTCTTTTTCGCCTGCGCGATATATTCGTCGACGATCGATTTTTCTTTATAGAGAACGGTGTCTTTGAACGCGCAGCCGCCTTCGTCCTTGGAGGAAACGCTGGCGTAAAATTTCGTGGCGCCCGCAAGATCCGCGTCGGTGAGAAGATAGCGCGAGGCGAACACCCATTCCTCTTTTTCCGCTTTGCCCACCGTGCTGATCGTATAATAAATATAATTTCCGTTCTTGATGATGCGCATTCTTGTCGCCTGGATATTTCCTTGACTGTCGGGCGTCCCGAACGCCTCGGGAAGAGTCGTGAGCACCCCGCCTTCATAGGAATACCGGCTTACGCTCCGCGCCGTATTGTCGCAGATATTGACCCGATATTCGCCCTTGCCCTCGCCCGTTCCTTTCCGCCATCCGAACTGAATGTCCCTAAGGTATCCGTTGGCGCCGTAAAAATGAAGTCCCGGACCGACGAGCGACTTCCATCTGTCGTTTTTCCACGCCGTCACCTCGAGGACAAAATCGTCGTCCAAAGCAAATTCGTCGGGGAAACGTACGGAGTTGCAAACGCCGAGATAATAGGTGCCTTCGGCCGTGAGGGAAACGTCTTTGGTTTCCAGCGTTCCCGCCGCCACGTCGGGATCTGCCGACCAGCCGTTATGTCCTTTAAAATGCTGCAAGATCGCATTGTCAAAGCGGATGTCCAAAGACGGCGTTCCGCCGGCTTCTATGGTCACTTTTCTCGTTTCGGGATAATATCCCTTACAGGAGAATACGACGTCGTACGTTCCGGGAAGCATATAATCGATTTCCGCTTTGCCGCTTTCATCCACGGTAAATTGCAGTTTGCTGACGGCGCTCGCCGCCGTGACAGACGCATAATCGATCTCGCCGGTAGCCGTAAAGTTGACGGAGAGGACTCCCTTTTGCGCAATGCGGACGAATTCGGCGCGGATGCGCGCGTCGTCCTCCGCCGTAAAGGCAAAGGAGCCTGTTTTGCTCTCTTCCCTATAATCGGTGCCGTTCACCGTAAGCGAAGCAAGTTCGTAAGAATATTCCGCTTCTACGCCGAAATTGACGAGTCCGCCGCGATAGGTGACGAGTTTCGTTTCTTTATCCGAAGAAACGACCTCTGTGCCGCCCGCATAGGTGTTTTCCGCCGTCACGGAGCCGTTGACGACGCCTTCGATGACGATTTCCACCTTTAACTCTTCCAGTTCTTCCTGTACGGCCGTCATGCCCGTTTCGTAATAATAATCGTAAAAGTCCGCACTCGTGCCCGAGCGGACGGCAAAGCCGAACGCCATAGAACCGCGCCTCGAAGCGCTCCACGAGGAATAGTTCATCTTCCCCGCATATAAGCCGTCTATAAACAAATACAGATCGTCGTTGCTGCGTATCATCTTCAAGGAAACGCTGCCCTCGGACTCGCTTCCCGCGGCGCCGATATGCGTCTTGCCGAGAGCGGCGTCGAAGCGGGAGATCTGCGATTCATGCAAAAGCGTCTGCGTGGAGAATCCCCCGCCGCTGTTCCATGCCGTCGCGCAGAAGCGATCGATGTCCCTGTCTTTTAAGATCATCGAGTATCTGTCGCCGACGGCGAATCCGAATTGATATTGAGCGTAAGCGCCGCCGAGGACGTTTTTCACCTTCGTTTCCATCACCCAGTACTGATCCTGCACGCCGTCGAACAAAAGGTTAGCCGCCCAGCCGCCCGCGGAGTTTTCCGTGCTGCCCCGTACGGAATACGTGCCGTCCGCATAAGAAGCGGAGCCGCCGCTGCCCTGCAAAAGGGACAGGGTCGCCGCAGGAACGAGAGGGAGATCCGCCGTCGCCTCATCGCTGTCGGCCGATACGGGGGCTTCCTGCGCGACGAACAAAGGAGAATCCACCTTCACCGTTACGTCCCTGTCCGAAGGAACTTTCAGCGAATAGGTGAGCGTGCCGCTCTCCTCGTCGAGCTGTGCATCCGCCTTATATTTTCCTTCGCACGCGGATACAAAGATCTCTCCCGCCTTGTTCGCATAATGAGAATCCGTTTCTCCGAGGCGTCCCGTCACCGTGCGCGCCGCAATCGCCGTCGCGTTCACCGTCAGCGCGCCCTCGATATCCAATTGAGGCAAAGCGTCGGGGGCATATGACTTGCCGTTGATAGAAATGGTGTCGATGATATAATTTTCCGAAGCGCTTATCTCGAAAGAAACGTTTTTCCCGTACTCGATCTCCTCGCCGTTTCGATAGGTCTTTTCGTTTTCGTCCGTAATAACGACGTAGATATTGTCCCCCGTTACCGTGACGGCGAATTTTTCCATTTCGGCAGCCGCTTCGATGACGATGGCGCCGTCGGCCGTGAATTCGTAAGCGCCGTCCGTCAGCGTCACCGTTTCGCCGTTGAGTTTGACGACGAGATTTTCCGTATGCGAATCCGCCGTCGCTTCCAGCACTAATTGCGTTCCCTTTTCCACCTTTCCGCCGTCCGCGTAAGAATTGTAGTCCTTATCCGTAAGCGTGACGGACGCATTCTTCTCCGTGATGGAAACGGTGCATTCACTGCTCTCCTCCGAAGAATCGGAGGCGGACGAATGAGAAGTTTCCCCAGAGGAAGACGAATGGAAAGAAGTTTCCGAAGAAGCACTTTCAGAGCTTTCTTTTCCGCCGCAGCCCGCTCCCAGCGAAAGCCCGAGAGCCATCGCCGCCGTAAGGGCGAATATCGCCGCCCGGCGTTGTTTCTTGTTCATATTTTTTCCTCCCTGAATGATAATGATATCCGTATTGCGGTCGCTTTGCCTCCTTTTCTCCCGGCGGCCGTCCGAGAAAAAAGGAAACCTCCCGATCCGTCAATGTCTGACAAAGCTTTGTCTTTCTTTTTACTCGAAATATCAATCCATTTTATTGAAACGATAATCGAGTTTTGCAGCTACTTTCCCTTTTTCCTTTACGACGGCGCGGATACGGCAGCTCGTTTCGGGCGTGAATGCGCCCGTGTATACGGCTGCGGTGCCGCTACTTTCAGGATCAGAGCCGTCCAGCGTGTAGCGGATTTCCGCCTCTTTGATCGGCGTCGTTATCTCGACGGCGGAAACGATCTCGCCCCCGTGATAGTTATAGTCCGCCTTGGAAAACCTCGCCGCCCATCCCCGCGCATTAGGGAGATTGAAAGTCACTTCGTCTTCCGCGGTAACCGTGCGGGTTTCGTGTTGAAGCCCCGCATTGGAATCGTACCAAAGATCCATTACGTATTCGCCCTCTCCCAAAAACTCGTCCAGGGGAATGGAATTCGCAATCGTCTTGCCCTGATTGTTGATGCCTCCCGCCCACCAGTTTCCGTCCAGCTCTTTCGCCATTGCGATGTATTTGCCGAACGTACTGCCGCCGAGCACCCGCGTTTGATCGAACGAGGTGGGTATGCTCTTGATCATCTCTATCGCGGGATGAGATAAAAGTTCTTCGCAAGTGGCGGTGATGGCGTTGAACGGAGCGTCCGTCAACACAATTTCCGCCAACCCGATGCCGTCCTGAATCTGCGGCGTCCAATCCCCGTGACCGGCCAGACCGCGCACGTACGACATCGTAGTGAACACATACGCCTGTTTCGAATAGCTATTGGTTCCGTTTTCGGTATAGGCGAAATTCTCCATGCCGTAAATGCCCTCGCGGTTGAGCTCATTGGGATATTGCACCGCAAGCCCCGTGGGTTTGTTGCAGCCGTGGTTGTCGATGATAAGGTGCTTTTCCGCGGCGTATTCCAACAGGTCGCGGTAAATCTGCACGCCGCTGTAAAGGCTGTCTTCCGTCTGATAAAAATCCACTTTGGCACCGACGAATCCCGCTTCGGCGATCTTATCCACAAATTCCTTAGTGCTCTGTTGGGCGCCGCCTTTCTCGTCGAAAGAATAGGGATTCAATTCGTTCCCCGTGTAACCGCCCCAGGCGATCTGTCCCACCTGCCAATCCTTTCCGTACTCCGCCACTCTGCCCGCCAGCGCATAGCAATCGTTATAGATGCCTTCAATTTCCTGCCCCAATCCCTTCCATCCGCCGTCGAAAATGTTGTATTCGAAACCGAGTTTTGCCGCCGTTTCGGTATATTTCATCATCATTTCGTAAGTGGGGGCGCTGCCGTGCCAGCCCGTGCTGCTCTTTTCCGCATACCAATGCCACATGGAACGCCCCGGCGTCACCCAGGAGAAATCCCCTTCGGGCGCGGGCGAAACCGCGTTGACAATGTCGTTATTATATAATTTGTCCAGCGTATCCCCGAAGCTCATGATGCGATAGGGCGTCGTCACAGACTCGCCCGCGATGGTGAACGCGCGGAATTGCCCCTCTTTCGCGTCGGACGTCTTCGCCGTGGTGTTGATGCCGAATTTGTATCCGCCGAAAGGACGCAGATTGATGCCTACGTAGTCTTGAATATCCGATTCGAGAATCGCGCCGAAGCTGCCGTCTTCGAATGCGATCGCCATGGGCGTGAGGACGTAATTATAGTATTCGTCCTTGCCGATTCTGTCCCACTTTTTGACGTCGTTCGTCGCCTGGAATTTCTCCGCGGGGTCGTATTCCGCGTAATTACATTCGTAGCAGACCGATTCATATCCCATGAAAGCGTTATTGCAGGCGGGATTGCGGCAGCCGAAAGTGGCGTATACTCTGCTGTTTTCCTCCAAGAGAAATTCCGTATTTTCCTCCTGTACGTACTGTCCCGCCTCTTTGCCGAACAGATAGCGGAAAGCCACGCCGTCGTTATAAACCCTTATTTCCACGTCGAAAGGAATATTGCTCCTTTCCACGTGCACGGTGGCGATGACGACGTCCTCGATATGCGCGTATTGCCTGCCGTAAACATAAAATTCCCTGCCCCGCACGACCTTTCCGTCTATCCCCTTGACCGTACAAAGTTTTGTATACTCCTTGTCGTTGATCTTCATACCCAACTGCGCTTCGCGGAACTTGATCTCGTCGTAACGCATCACTTCGTAAGTCAGTTTCCTGTCGGCCGTATGCAAAATAAAAGTAGTGTTTCCGTCCAGGGAAGCGATCTCATAGCCGTCCTGGGTTTTAGTAATGTATTCCATTGCGTCCTCCTCAGGACTCGATTGTGATTGGGAACTGCCGGAAGAAGTATTCGAATCCGACGAATTCCGGGAATCCGAAGCGGATGAATCGGAAAGGGAAACAGAGGATTTTCCTTCGTTTCCCCCGCAGCCGGCAAAAGCAAAAATCAGCAGAGCGGACATCAACACCGAAATGAGTTTTTTCATTCTCGTTCCTCCTTTAATCGCGTTTTTTTCCGCGCAGTATCATGGCGAGGCCCATCGTCGCCGCCGCGAGCCCCGAAAATCCCGCGGCGCTCTTGCAGCCGCCGCAGCCGCTTCCGCCGTCCGAAGAGCTTTTTTCCGTACTGCTGTGAGAACCGCTGCCCGAATCCGAAGAATCGTCGGGTTCGTTGATGCCCGTACCCACGATATAAGTGAGTTCCACTTCATAATCGGAGCCGTCGTAATCCTTGACGATCCCCTTCAAGACGAAAGTGCCGTTCTTATCGGTATTCCACTCTCCCCATTTGACGCTGAGCGTCGCTTTATAGCCGCTCGTATAAGTGACGCGGACGGTGTCGTAAATAAATTTCGTCAAATCGTCGCCGACGGAAACCGTCACGTTCTTGGGCTTTGTATAGCTCTCGATGACGCTGGGACGCAGATATTTTCTCGCGTCTTCCAGTTTTTCCACCAATTCCTCAAATTCCGTTGCGTTCATCGCAGCCATGCCCTCCACGGAAGTGTCGAGCGCGGAGATTTTTTTGACGAAGGTATCGATGGAATTTTTACTGTATGCCTTGGGATCGTACGATTTGAGTTCCACGACTTTGGAGATAGAAAAATTCTTATAATTTTCCGCCGCGAATTTTACGTCCGAAGAACCGAATGAAAAGCATACGTCGTTTAAAGAGGTGGATTTTAAATCCGCGGACTTAAACAGCATTTTTCCCGAAGCGTCGGCGATCATCAGATTATACACCGCCTTATCTCCCGTCTGCCGCGCCAGCGTCACCGCATACCTGCCTGCCTTAAAAGTAATTTCCGTATCCTCTTCCGCGGCCTCGTCCGCGCCGAAGGGAAGGGAGGAGAATTTTCCCGTTTTCAAGTCTATCGCAAAGGTGTCCTTGACAAGCCCCGTGGCGTCCGTGGCATATACGTACAGCGCGCCCTTCTCCCCGATCTCTTCCAAATGGAAATCCACGCCCGCAATAAAGTCCTGCGAAGATTCTCCGCTCGTCAAAAAGCTTTCGCCGGCCGCGACGCTCACTTTCTCCTCCGTCACCTGCGCGTTGCCGTACACATCCTCAAACGTTTGTGTCCCCCGTTCCCTGGGCGTGCCTTTGACGACGAGATTTTCGATATTACAACCGGAATAGTAACCGCCCCAAACGACCTGCACACCGCCCTTATATCCGTCCAGATCGATGACGTAAACGACAGGCTCGAAAGTGCTTTGGGAAAGTGTGACTTCGATATACGATCTGTCCCCGTCGATCATCCTCCGGGCGACGATATGCACCGCTTCGTCGCGGGTGAGAAGTATGTACGACTCTTGTCTGCCCAGCTGTTTGACCATTTCGTCCAATTCTCTGTATTGCCGCGTGAGTTCCGCGATCTCCGCTTCCAAAATTTTCATTTCGGCCTGTACCTTTTCTTTTTCCGCGCCCGTAAGCGCGCTTAAAGATTGGTCTTTGGCTCTCAAATCGATGGTTTTGAGCGAGTTTTGGAGATTTATTTCCTCCATCTGCTTTTGGTAGGGCATGAGGATATAATCGCTGTAATCGATTCTCAAAAGGGAGGTGGGCTTGACGTCAGCGCTGTACCATTCCCCGAAATAGCGGATACTGCCGATATTCAGATGCTGCGCGTTAAAGCTAAGCGCCGAATAGGACAGCTGATTTTCCACAAAATCGGGATACAGCGCGTCGAATTCCACCGTAAATTCCCCCGTCAGATAATTGGTGGCGAGAAGGTTGACGTTATCGCTGCCCGTCTGCGGGATTTGCAGCTTGTATCCGCCCTTATCCGTTACCACGTCGCCCACCAGTCCCAGATACTTCCTCAACACGTTAAGTTTTCCGTACTTCTGTGCCAGCACCTCTATTTTTTCTGCGATCTCTTCCGCCGAGTCCGCCTCGGAAAGGAGATCCTGCACCTCCTTATACGCGTCCGCGTACTCCGCCACCGCCTCCTCGTCGCAATATTCGTCGAAACCGTCCGCGACGAATTCTTCGAGCGCCGTCTTGATTTCGGCAGAGGAAAGAAGTTGGTCCGCTACGGAAAGATAGTCGTCTGCGAGCGCGACGTATATCCTTTTATATTCCGCGCCTGCCGCGCCGCCCGCATACGCCTTCGCGGCGGCCAGGGACTTCTTCACCGCCGCACCGAACGCCGTTTGGGTGGAGGCGACGTATTCCTGCGACGAAAGGATCTTTTCCGTTTCGGCAATCAGCTCCGTAAGGTCGCTTTCACCGATCTTTCCCGTGACGGTCAATTTTAAGGACGCTTTTCGCCCCGAGCTGTCCGTCGCCGTGCCCGTATAGAGAACCGCGGTTTCGGAATAGGCGTACTTTTTATCCCAAGAGAGCGCCAGCGTTTCCTTGGAGCCGTCGCTGTATGCAAATTCGTAAAGATCGGGCAGGGCATTGCGGGTGAGATAGTCCGCCGTAACGCTCTTTTCCGCGTTCACGGGGTCGCGGACCACCACGCGGACGGGATACATGGCGCGGGTATAGGGATGCTGCACATAGGAAACGCCCGAACGGGAAATATCTATTCCCGAAAAATCGGGAGTGAAGGAAGTGCCGTACTTATTGAAGTTTACCGCGTAGTTATCCCCCACGGAGGACGCGCCCGAGGGCAGGTCCACCACGACCTCCTCCACATTATGAGTAAACGCCGCGATTTGACCGGCGTCCGCCACATAGTCATAAAAGAGAATATTGTCGATACTCCCTTTAAAGAAATCCCTGTCGAAAAACGCGTCCTGCACCGTTTGACCGGGGTCCTTCGAGGCGGCGTCGTAAGAAGTGCCGCCGATGAAGTTATAGACGTACGCTTGCAGATCCACGCTGTTCGAAGAGGAAACGATAAAGAGTCCGTCCATATAGACGCTCATCGTGCCGCCCTTGAAAGTGCACGTGTACGTATGCCAGGCGGTGTCCGACCAAATGGGCATTTTCGTATATTGACAGCCCGTCGACTGCTCCGCGTCGCGGTTGGCGTATAAATCGTGGCAGAGGCTCGCCGTAGCGCCCGACGGAACAAACACGCCGTTAAACGCCTGCAAACGGCTTTCATAATAGGTGGAGCCGCCGTCCGCTTTCAGCGTATGCGGACCCTCGTATCGGGACATATAGATCATGCAGTCGTTTCTCGAAGGCACCTCGCGTTGAAAATCGAAGGAGAGCGTAAATTCCGAAACGTTTTTAAACATATTTTCGGGCAGTTTGACATATCCCTGCTTTCCGCTGAGATGCACTTTTCCGTCCGCGATATAGCTTCCCAAATCGAGTCCGCCCACCTGCACCTCGCTCCCCGCCGTCGTGCGCGTACCCTGATTGGCAAACGAAACCACGTTGCCGCCCGCGGAATCCCTGTCCGCGTCCTCGTCGAAGGTGTAGTGCAGGAGCGGCGCGGCGCCCGCGGGGAGAGAAGAATCCCCCTTCATTCCCTGGATGACAGCTTGAATGTCGGCGCTGTGGCTGCCCACGCTCATCAAACGGAGCATATCTCCCTTGACATAGACGGGCTGAGAAGAAAAGGTCACTTCGTCCAGACAGAGGGTGTCCAACTCCTGCTGCGACGATCCGATATATACCGTACCCTTGCGCAGCTCCGCCATCATGCCCTTAAAAAATTTCACGTTAGCGAGTCTGGAAGCGCTGTGGATATAACAAAGCTCCGTATCCTGATAAAATCTCAATTCGCTGTCGGTGATGACGGCGGTTATGTAATGCCAGTCGGAGGAAACGAGCTTCTCGGCGGTGTCCGTGCCGTACACATAGGCGCCGTCCGATTGTGTGCCGTCCGCCGCCACCCCGTCGTCCCCTTCCAGTTTAAAACCGCCGGCCGTCACCGAATAAGTGCCGTTTTCCGTGTCCACGCTGAACAGGCGGTTGTCTTTGCTGCCGATCTTCGCCCACGCGGAAAAAGTATATCCCTCCTCCGCGTAAGGCAGAGCGTTGACTTCTACCCTGCCTGCGCCCTCCATAGAGATCATCCTGCCTTTCGTCCCTACGCCGCCCGCGACGGGAGCCAGTCCGTCATACACCGCGTTCGAGGGCAAATCCCCGTCGAAATCGAGTCGAAGGCTCTGTGCGGGATAGTTCGCCGCGCTCGCCTTCAAAATACCCGCGCCGCCCGTAAACGCACAGGCAAGGGCAAGTGCCGCGATTAGTTTCGTCTTTATTTTCATCGTTATTTCCTCCCGGTTTTTTTATAGCGTCCGCCGCCTAAAAGCTCATTTTTGGAAAGGAGGCCAGGCATAATCGAGCCCCAAGGCGTCCTTCTTCGAATGGAATCTTTCGTCCATAAAGGTCTTGCATTTTTGATATTTCATATTCACCATCGTTTCCCAGGTAGAGTCGAACATTTTTTTCGCTTCCGCTTCGCTGCCCGCGTTTACCATCTTGGTCCAGTTAAACTGCCCCCATATCTGATTGTTGAGCACCGCGAGATCTCCCGAGTCGGGATTGAGATTGTTGAACAGCCTGTCGTCGTACGCCCACTGAGAAAAATAATGGAGAAAGTTATATACGGCTTGCGCGGCGGGATCGTCGGGCTCCGCCTGCACGGAGTAGAGAAAATCCGTCCTTTCGAGCAGCACCGAGAGCCAGCCCAGCCCCACTTCCCGCATCATTTCTTCTTCGGTGTGGTCGTAATAATATTTAAGATAATAATACTGACCGTTTTCATCCACGTCGTACGTCTTGCCCTTGATGCCGAACTTGCTGAGCACCTGTCCCTCGTCGCTGTAAAGAAAGGAAAGCAGTTTTATCGCCTTTTCGGGATTCCTGCAATTTTTGGAAACGAACGTTTCCAGATATCCGTTCATCGTCCAGGGCGTCAGCATCGGCTCGTCGTTTTCGTCGTTGCGGATAGGTCCCACTTCCACCCATTCGGTGCCGCCCCGAATAGACTCCTGCAAACGCACATAACAGTTGGGCCAATTGATATTGGCGATGAATGCGCCGCTCGTCGCCAGCATCGTATGCTCGTCGAGCCGCCCTGAAAGCACGTTCTCCGTCAGATAGCCCTTTGTCTTGAAGCGGTTGAGCCGCGCGATGATCTCCCGCGTTTCGTCCGTGGCGTTCCATTCGCGGAAATCGCCCGCTTTCGGGGACTCGACGCCGCGGTCGCCCGCGTTTAAATTGCTCTCGTCATATTCCCTGTCCACCGCCATATATTCCCGCCAGCTCTCCCCCTTCGTGCTGTCGAAATACGCCACCACGTCGTTGGATTTCAAATCGCTCGCCATATATTTCGCGCACGCGTCTTCCAAAGCGCCGAGGGAAGTGATCTCCGCGGGGTCGATATTCAGCGCGTCGAGAATATCCTTCCTCGCAATCATGATATTGGAAGACAAAAGTTGTTCCTTGGGCGTATTTGTATTCCAGAAATGACTGACGACGCCGTACATCTTTCCGTCGAAGCCCCGAAGCGTACGCATATCCTCGGGAATGAAATTTTCCACCCCGTACTGCTCGCACAACTCGTCTACGGAATATACCTGACCGCTTTCCACCATAGTCTGAATAAGCTCTGTTTTTCCCACCTCCACCGTCACGATATCGGGCAGATTTCTGTCCATAATCATGCCTAAGAGATCGTCGCCGCTGGAACCGTCGCGGAAATCGATGACCATGCCCTCGAATTTTTCGTCCAGCACCTGATCCACCAGCGTATTCTCGTAGTCCTTAAACGCCGAGATATTGACATACCAATCGAAATGCGTCTTTCCGTCCTTTTCCGTACTCGGGCCGCCGCAGGCTGCGGACAGCATGGATACCGTCAATACGGCGCTCGCCGCGCAAAAAAGCAATTTGTTTCGTTTCATAAATGTACTGATTTCCTCCTTGAAATTCTCTTTTTATTTTCCTCAGCCTTTTACGGAGCCGATGAGCACGCCCTTGATGAAATATTTTTGCATGAAGGGATACACGGCGACGATGGGCAGAATTGACACGATGATGGACGCGAATTGAATGGAATCGGACGTGACGTTGTTGCTGACGATGCCGAGATTGACGCCCGAAGACGCCATATTTTTCGCCGCGTCCTTTTCCGTCACCAATTTCATGACGATGTGCTGCAATGTGTATAGCTCTTTGCGGCTGCTCATGAAGATCATGGAGTCGAAATAGCTGTTCCAATGCCCTACGCTCGTAAAAATGACGAGCGCCGCCACCACGGGCAGGGAAATGGGAAACACGATCTGCCACAGTATCCGATACTCCCCCGCGCCCTCTATCCTCGCCGATTCCACCAACGCTTCGGGGATCCCTGTGAAAAAGGTTCTGACGATGAGCACGTTCCAATAGCTGAACAGTCCCGGCAGGATATACACCCAAAAGGTATTGTTGAGGTGCAGCTTGACGATCACCTGATAATAGGGTACCGTTCCGCCCGCTACGAACATGGGGATCAGGCAGAGTATCGCGTAGAAGTTCTTTCCCGTGAGTTTGCAGAAATAGAATCCGTAAGCGAACGTAAGCACCACGACGATATGCCCCACCGTCCCGATCACCGTCCTGAGCGCCGTGACGCCGAACGCACGGTAAATGGATTCTTCGCGAAGCACCGCCTTATAATTTTCCAGAGTAAACGAGCGCGGAAAGAAATAGACTCCGCCCTTCATAAAGTCCAGCCCCTTGTTGAAGGAGCCAACCACGACGTACCATAACGGATAGAGCGTCAAAAGAAGAATGACGATCATAAAGATCACATTGGCGGCGTCGAAAATTTTTGACGCCCGACTCTGTTTTCCGACAATCATATTTTTCGCCTCCTCAATAAATTCCGCTGCCCGTCAGCTTTCTCGAAACGCGATCCGAAAGCAGCAGCAGCGCCAGCGCGATGAGCGAACGCAGCAGCCCCGCCGCCGTCGCCATCGACTGCCCTGCGAAGGTGCGGGTGTTGCCGAGCGCGATGTCGTAAATATACGTATCGAGTACTTCCGCATTCGTGCTGTCCACAATATTGGATTTCAAGACCAACATCTGATCGAAATTGCTGCCCAAAAGTCCGCTGATCGTAAACACGAGAAAGAGCACAATGGTGGGCGTAATGCAGGGAAGGTTGATGTGAACGATCCGCTGAAAACGATTTGCCCCGTCGAGCGCCGCCGCTTCGGTGAGGCTCGAATCGACATTGGAAAGAGCGGCGACATAGACGATGGAGCCCCAGCCGATATTTTTCAAAATTCCCGAAACAATAGCGATTCCCCACGTATAATGGGGATTGTCCAAAATATTAGAGCCGGGAAAAAGTCCGCGCACGGGATCGAGGATCTTGATGACGATGCCGCAGTAAACGATCCAACTCAAAAAATAGGGAAGATAAGAAATACACTGCACAAATTTTTTATAGGACTGACTTTTGAGTTCGTTCAAGAGCAGTGCGAAGATAATATTCAAGGGAAAACTGACGACGAGGCAGATCAGGTTGATTCCTACCGTATTCCACAGAATCCGCCAAATTTTAGGATCGCGGAAAAGGGCGCGGAAATGTTTGAACAGATCCAGCTGCCCCGCTTCGTTTCTCGCCCAAGGCGCGTCGAAAAAGGTGAACGCCTTATAGGACATATCCTTGAATCCGCCGACGATGCCGTAAATGGGTATGTATGAAAAAATAATCAACAAAATAATGCCCGGCAGTACCATCGAATGCCCGGCACGTTCCTTCCAAAGTCTTTGAAAGATATTTTTCTTTCCGGGCGTTTCCGCCGCTCCGTTCCGACTCGCTTCCCCTACGTTTTTCTCGGCTTCTGCTGTCGTTTCCTTTTTCATGCGGATTTCTCCTCCCTCGCGGCGCCGATCGGGCGGCACCCTGTTTTTTGTCGTCTGTCTTTTCTGACGGAAAAGCCTTCCGGCTCCGTCGCCGGAAATTCTTTTTGACGCTTTTTAAAAACGGCTCTTTTCGGCTTGCGTTTTCATGCGTTTTATTATAAAATAAAAGCGCTAAATTCTTCGGCGTATCGGCGGAGAACATATAGTTTCCGCACGCGGAAGCAAGTTATTTGTAAAATATTCCCTCTTCTTCCGTTATAAAACATCTTATCTTTTACATAATCTTTTCACCCTTTCTTTGCATTTCTATTATAATTTCTAATCGGCGCCTATTTCAATATTATTTGTTTACAAAAACATAGAATTTGTCTGTTTGGAGTTTTCCATGAAACATATCGACCGACACGAAAAAAACATCTCTATCTGGAACGATTTTGTCAATTGCGTGGACGTTCAGATCGTCGGGGCGGGCCTGCAAAACGAAACCAAGCACCGATACAACGCCGACGGTTTCAACCCGACGAACACCATCCAATATGTGGCAAAAGGCAGGGGCTTTATCGAAATTGCGGGAAAAAAGCACCCCGTTTATCCGGGCTGTATTTTTCTTGTGCCCGCCATGACGCCTTGCCTTTACTGCTCGGACGACACCGATCCCTATCGCTATTATTGGCTTACGTTTCAAGGAGAATATGCCAATTTACTATTAAAGCGGACAGGGCTTTCCCCCGAATCTCCCGTTCTCGAAACAAAGAGCAGGCACCTCATCCGCTATTTTGCCAGGGTCTTTGAAACGATGCAAAAACGCGAAGCGTATGCGCCCCTTCAAATGCTCTCCGATTTTTATAATATCTTCGCCATTCTCTTCCGCGAACAATCGGAAAATAGCACGCCGCCTAAAAAAAGCGCCCTGGTAGCCAAAGCGCTGGACTATATGCAGAAAAATTATCAGTACGACGTCACCTGTCAGGATATCTGCTCCGATCTTTTTGTAAATCGTACCTATTTCATCAAGCTGTTTAAACAGGAAACGGGTTACACGCCCGGGCAGTATCTATGCAGTATCCGCATTTCCGCCGCGGTAGTTCTCCTCCTGGACAGCGAACTCAACCTCAGCCAGATCGCCGCAGCCGTCGGATTTACGCCTTTGAATTTTACCCAGGCATTCAAAACCCATATGGGAATGACGCCTTCGGAATACCGAAAGAAAAACGCCCATAAAGGAACGAGCGTCGCCACAAACGATTGAGTTGTTTTTATCTACATAAAACGCTGTAACGCCATTCGGTATTACGGCGTTCTTTTTATCCTCCCGCCGGTCATTCTTTTCTCATCGTCACGACGTTCGGCAAAGTATTTCTTCGTGCAAGGTATTAAATTAGAAATAGTCGATATAAACGACGGAGAAGCTCTGATCGAAGCGGCAAAGCCAAAAGGAAAACCGCTGACCGAGGAACAGAAACGCGCGCTTATCCGAGCGCAAAAGAAAAAAGAAGAAGAAAAAAGGAAATTGGGCGTTTTGCATTTCACTCAGGAGGAATGGAAAAAAATGCCCAAGAATGTAAAAAGAGCCTTTAAAGTTCACGGAATATTCGGTCGCCCGCGCATGACCGAAGACGGATTATATCAGATTCGTACCCGCGCGCATGGGTTGAATATCCAAGTTACGCATAAAGATTTCACCGTTTGCAAAGAATTATACGTGCAAGCCTTGGAGAACGCTTTGGAGGGCGTAGAAACGTCGAAAAGGAAAGCTCCCGTATGTTTTATCGAATATATGTGCCAATGGCTGGAAACCGTAAAGAAACCCTCTGTAAAACCCGTTACTTACGCGGATTACAGACAAACCTTTATCGCATATATCAGTCCCGCGTTTTCCGAAAGAAAAATAAAAGATATTTCCCGTCAGGAATTGCAGGAATTTATTAACAGTTATTCGGAGTCTGGGAAAAATAGAACGGCAAAAAAGATTTACCAGCTTTTGAATGCTGCATTCGATTATGCCGTAGAGGATGAGCTTATTTCCAAAAGCCCTATGGAGCGCGTTGTTTTGCCCAAATACGAGCAGGAACACGGACAGGCGCTCACTCGTGCGGAAGAAAAAGAATTTATCGAGAGAGCTAAAAAGACGTCTTATTTCGGGGCTTTGATTTTCCTGCTTTATACGGGTTTAAGACGTTCGGAACTTGCAAGCGTCGTAATTGACAGCGCGTGGATTCGCCTCGTTTCCGCCAAACAGCGCAAGGGCACAACGGTAAAAGAACGTTCTATTCCTATTACACCCATGCTTGAAAAAGTCCTTCCCGCGCTAAATCTTTCCGAAGTTAAAACAGTAAATCCCTCCATGTTGACAAAGTGGGTAAATAAGATTATGCCAAATCACCACTGCCACGATTTAAGACATACGTTTATTACACGCTGCCAAGAATGCGGAGTGCCTACTCCGATAGTCAGCCTTTGGGCTGGACATAAAATTTCGGGGATAGATTCTTCCCTTACCGTACAGGTATATTCCCACTATTCCGAGGAAACTCAGCTCTTAGAAGCCCGAAAAGTAAGATATTGAGAGCGGTTTACTACCCAATTTTACTACCCAAAAATACAAAAAATAGCCGTTTTTGGGTAGTAAGCACTTAACCACAAACATAAAAAAAGACCGATTTCAAGGGAAAAACCCTCAAAATCGGTCAAAATTGGCTGGGGTAGCAGGATTTGAACCTACGAATGACGGAGTCAGAGTCCGTTGCCTTACCGCTTGGCGACACCCCAATATGAAATTATCCTTTCAAACACGGTTTTCCGCCGCCGATAAAAAGCATAAACTTTTTCCTCAGACGAAAGAATCTCGATTTGTTTTACCTGCGTTATTTTATCAAACTTTTCCGTTTTTTGCAAGCGTTTTTATATGCCTTTTTTGACTTTTTTTAATTTTCGACAAAAAAGCCTCTCTTTTTTTCTTTTTCCCTCTTTGCCCCATGGTATGATAGTATATGTAAATCCTATCCTCGGGAGGTTTTCTTCATGCTACTCAGCGAAATCGTAGGCAAAAACGTCTATTCGGGCAAAGCCCTCCGCGGCGTCTGTCGCGGCGTGTGCCTTTCCCTCAAATCCCGCGCGGTCAAATATCTCCTTTGCAGCAGCGAACCCGTCCAAAACGATTATACCGAGTTTTCCGTCGGTATCGGCTGTATCGGTTCTGTGGAGGACACGGTCGTTTTAAAGAGGCTGCGCACCGCAATTCCCAAGAACTGCGTCCGATTCTTCACGGGACGCCCCGTTTATTCGGAAGAGGGGCAATATCTTGGAATCACCTCCGATCTCGTCATGGAAAATTTTACCGCGACGAAACTCGTTACGGACACGGGCAAAGTCTACTCCGCGGCCGCCATCGCAGCTCTCGGCGACGCAGTCATCTTGAAAAAGGAGCCCTATTTCCCTCTCGGAATGCTCGTAAACAGCGACATTCCCGCTTCGCCCGAACCTATCCGCGAGGGCACCTTAGTCAACCGCGGCACCCTCCGCACGGCAATCGCTTCGGGACGACTCATCCGCTTGACAGTCAACCTCCTGCCTCTTCCCTATCGCCGCGCCGATCTATAATCTTTTATATACAAAGAGAGAGGCAGAAAAAAGTTAAAGCGATATGGCGACGCAAAACTATAAGGACTTGTGTCGGAGTAAGACTATTGCCGTATTTCTGTAAAAAAGGATGTCACCCGCCCCGCTCTTTTTGCGTCCGCACGTCGCAGGCAGGAAAAGTAAGTTTCCTATAAAAAACAACTATCTAAAAAAATCAAGCGCCGCCGGAATTTTCCTAAGCGGCGCTTTTGCACTTTTATTCTTTTACAGAGCATATTTTGCCGTCATTTTCAAAACGGCGGAAAGACAGTCGTTCAAATCGCGTATTTCCTTTGCGGAAAGCAGGTTTTTAGTCGCGTAGAGGGTAATCAATCTCGAAATTCCCTCCGTTTCCAGGCGATCGCCGGGAGATAACGGCGCGGATTTCAACTTTGCCAGCATCTCGCGGACGTGATTGAGCCGCAGTTTGCTTTCTTCGAGATCGTATTCTTCCCCCGCGCTCTTTTCCTCGCCCGCAGCCTGCAAAGAGGTGTTCAGCCTATCTCTGACAAACGTATTTTCCCGGTCGGGAAGCGTGAACATCGCCTGTCTGCTCTCTTGAAGTTTCTTTTCCCGACGCAGCCGATCCTTTTCCTTCTTTTTTAACACGAGAAGCAAAAAAAGATAAAACAGCGCCTCCAAGGCGATCAGCAATATGCCGAAAACGACGGTATCGTTATACGTAAACCGCAAGGATAAATAGACGGGCAGAGAGCATAGGCTCCCCGTGAGCAGCGCCAGCGCAACGAATACCCCTTCCTTCTTCGCGCGCAGGGCGATGAAAAAATCCGCCAATAGAAGCGCCAATCCCGCCCCCACAATAATCCAGGGATGAATCCCGTCAAACGCCCCGTCCAAAAATGAAAATACCCGCATAAAAAACACCTCTTAACCGTTGGATTCCTTTTTGAAATTATACCCCGATTGAAGCAGCGCTTTTCCGCGTTTTTTGTAAATTTTAGTCTTTTTTTGTCGTCTTTTAATTAAATGCAACTACCCAGGTAAGGAATGAGCGCATTAAAACTCTTTTTTCTCCGCAGCTGCCTTTAAATAAAACTTTCTTCAAGTTCTTTTCTTAAAACGAGGCGCAGCGCCGCAAAATTTGCGCCGTCGCGTTCCTTCCCCCGCGTCTTTCCTTTCGCCTATGGCATCGCCTTTATCCCATCTCTACTTCGAATCCGCGGGCAATATTGACGATCGTGCAGCGAATGGCGGAGGTGTCGACATTCATGATTCGCGCGACGGCCTTTTTGTAGAGAAGCAGCTGAGGGGCATAATGTCCGCGCAGATATTCTTCCCCTTGAAAAGAGTATTTATAGTCAACGATTCGCACTTCTCCCGCATCGCCGACGGCGAGCAGATCGACGGCGCCCTGAAAAAGCACTTCCTCGCCTTCGCCGACGCGCCCTTTTCCCTTCGAGATTTCCCGCCAAGGGAGGGAAACCAGAAATTGCTGTTCCCTATACAGCCGCATTCCGGAAAGTTCGGAAAACACGGAATTTTCGAGAATACGCGCCAATTGCTTTGTATCCAGAAGCGCGAGGCGATCGGCGGAAAGCAGTTTTTCTCTCTCCATTCTTTCCTTTTCCGCAACGGCAATCGCCGCGGAATCCTCACCCGCGTTCAGCAGGGAGAAATCAAAATGCTCCAAAAAGGCGTGATAGGCGAGTCCCGCCTCCACGCTCGTTTTTACAAAAGGCTCCGTTTCCTCGGGTTCTTCAAACAGGACGGGAACGGAAAAATATTCCCGCGCGTATTCCCGCGGCTTTTCCTCCTCCGCGTCGGAAAGAAGCTTGGTGGCGGAACTCTTGACGGACAAATTTTCACTGCCCGCGTGCGCATATTGCCAGGAAAACGCCTCGACGATCCGCCTTGTCAGTTCCTCGTCGGGCAAAGATACGAGAGCGGTGCGCTCCTGATAGGGCAGCTCGAAAGGAGTTTCGTCCGTCACGTAATTTTCCCAAACGGAAAAATCCACAAAATCTGCGAACGAGCGCGCATACCGCACGTCGGGAGCGGGCGGGCGCGAAGCAAAGAGCATATGCAGTCCGTATTTCGCGCGGGTAAGCGCAACGTAAAAGAGATTCAACTCGTCCTTGACGCTGTCCTCCTGTCCCCTCTTCTCGCAAAGGCGACGGAGCAGGGTAGAGCTGACCGTCATGGATTCCCTGCGATAGCAACGGGGCGCCAATCCGAACTCCTCGTCGAATAAAACCTCGTCGCGGTCGGCGCCGTGAAAGGGCACGCTCAAATCGTCGAGAATGACGATTGGATATTCCAGCCCTTTGGAGGCGTGCATAGTCATCACGCGCACGGCGTTTTCCCCGCCGTTTTCGCTGTATTCGATGCGATACCCGAGCGCGCGGAGCCTGTCGAGAAACTCGTGCACGGACAAAGGCTCGGGATCGAGCGTTTCCGCGATGAAGCGGTGAATGCGTTTCAGGCAGCCCATCCCGTTGTCGCGGGATAAAAGCCTCGCTTCCATATGCGTTTCGGAAAGCAGCTTGATCAACAGTTCCCCCGCATCCGCGACGGCGGCAAGGGAACGCAATTCGCCGAGATACCCGTAAAACTCATTGAGTCTATGGGCGATCGCATCCGCCTTTTCCGACGCGTACTTGCCGCAGCAATCCCGAAAAAATCGTTCTTCGGGATACGCCAGACGGATGTCCGTGAGATCGTCCGCGGTCAAATCCCCCATCGAAGAGAGCAGGGCGGAACAGAGCGGAATATCCTGCTGCGCGTTGTCGATAAGACTGAGAATATCGATCAGCGCTTTCACTTCCGGATAATCGCAGACGTTGACGGCGGCGGAGGCGGTGACGGGGATTCCCTCTTCCGAGAGTGCGGAAACCACTTCCGTAATCCGACCGTTCTTTTTTCGGGACAGGATGGCAATATCCGAATACTCCACTCTCCGAAAAATTCCCGCGTCCGCGTCGTAATATCGGGAGTTGCGCTCGCTCTCGATGATGTGCCGTATCTGTTTCGCGTAGGCGGAAGCCGCCGCCCTCTCTTTCAGCCAGCTCTTCTCCACCGAATAGACGCCCCGCCTGTCCTCCCCCTTTTTTTCCTTGTCTTTGGGCACGATATGGATCTGCACTCTGCCGCTGTTCGCCGCATACCTGCCCCCTCTTTCCATATACGAGCCGCCCGCGTAATCGACGTCGGAGTTCTCCTTTGTCATCGCCAGAACAAACTGCGAATTGACAGCGTCAAGGACGGCGTCGGAACTTCTGAAATTTCGGGTGAGAGCCAGGGAATTTGCTCCCGCCGTCCCTTCGAACGCCCTTTGCTTCTCCGCGAAAAATACCGATTTGCTCCCCCGAAAACCGTAAATGGACTGCTTGATATCCCCGACGAGAAACACGCGCTCGCCGCCGACTGCGGATAAGATCCTCTCCTGCACGGGATTGACGTCCTGATATTCGTCCACGAATACGTAGCGGTACTTTTCTTTGAGTTCCTCCTGAACGGCGGGAAGCGCCAGAAGGCGCAGAGCGATATGCTCCAGATCGTTGTAGTCGAGGAGCGCCTTTTCCCGTTTCAGTCCGTCCAGTTTCTCGTCGAAACGGAGGAGATATTCCGCCAGACATTCCGCGATTTCTCCCGAAGAGAGATAGTTTGCAAATTCCTCCTCCCGCGAAAGGAGGTCCCCGTTTTCGGCAAAAATTCCCTTTGTTTTGTCCTTGATGTCTGCGAGCGCCGCGATATGCCTCGACATCTCTGCCGAGTCGTCCTTTTTCAAGCGTTCTTTGGCCGAAAACGAGGGACAGGGAAGAGCGCACGCGACGAAATAGTCGGGCGCCGAAAGGAGCGCCGACAAAGCGGTCAAAATTTCCTCGGCGTTCGCCTGCGATCTCGTCCTGCCCGCGGTTTCAAAAAACGCCCGTTCCGACTCCGCGCGCGCGGAATAGTAGACGCATTTCTCTTTCAGGCGCACGAACAGGCTCTCGCAGATGCGAGAAAACTTTTCTTCCGTAAAGGGCACGAAGGTCTTTAAAAATTCTCTGTAATCGGCGCGCATCCGCAGGGCGGAATAGGTGTCGAAGACGACGGAGCGCAGGCGGTTGTCGCTCTTTTTCCGCCAGTATACGGACAGAAGGCGGGCGAACTTTTCCTCCCCTTTTTCGTACGCTTCCTCAAACACTTCGTCGAGCGCCTTGTTTTTCAGCTGCGTTCCGTCCGCGTCGTCCTCGGAGATGACGGAAAAGTCGCTGTCCACGCCCGCGACGAAAAAGTGCGAACGGATGAGCTTGGAACAGAAGGAGTGTATGGTGGAAATATCCGCGCCGGGGACCTCCGCTAACTGCTTTTTGAGTTTTTCGCGCTGCTTTATGTCCGTATCGGGGGCATTGATCGCCTTAATCAACTCCTTTCTCAGCTTTTCCTTCATCTGCGCCGCGGCTTTTTTCGTAAAGGTGACGGCGAGTATCTCCTTAACGTCCGCGCCCGCCGTAATCAGGCGCACGATCTTTTCGATCATGACGGTCGTCTTGCCGCTTCCCGCGGATGCGGAAACGATGGTCTTTCCTTCCGCTTTTATCGCATCCAGCTGTTCCGTGGTGAAATTACTCATCTGCGTCCTCCCCGCCTTCTTTTCCTTCCCGATGCCTGCGCGCGATCTCCGCGATCGTTTTGGGTCTGATGCTGTCCTCGACCCGTTCGGGCGATAAGTCATAGTTGAATCCGCACATACCGCCGTAGCGGCAATAGGTGCACTGCCCCTTGTACGGAGTAGGCGCGATAAATCCGTTTTTCAGCTCCTGTGCGCCCTGCCTCGCCTCGTAGATCGCATAGTCGAGAAAATCGCGGAAAGTTTCTTCGTCCATCACCTTTTCGAGGCGCGAGTTTTCCGTGAGCTGCGCCTCGAAAAACTCGCTCTTTCCGCCCGCTTCGAGGTTTTTGTCCCCCGCCAGCAGCGCTTCCTGTTCCCCGTTTAAAAATCCCCTCATGCGGAATTTTCCCTCCGCCGTCTTGGAATAGGACACGGACGCGGGGAAATAGAATACGCCCGCGGGCGTTCTATCGCCTTTTACCGCCGACATATACAGCTGTAACTGCAACTTTCTGCCCGTATAGTAGGACACGGGCGAATCGTCGATGCTGCCTGTCTTGTAGTCGATGACGCGCACGTATTTGTCCGTGCTGTCCACGCGGTCGATCTTGCCGCGGAAAGCGGGAGTGCGCACCGCCTTTTCCGTTTCTTCGACGCGGTACTTTGAACCTTTGAGCTGACGGAATACCGCCGCCGCCACTTCCGCGCCCTCCGAAAGCAAACTCCGCGAGGAATAGCTCCCCGCCGCCGTTTCCGCCTGCGCCGCGTACAGCGGCTTTTTGAGAATCTCCCCGCCGACTTCCAGCGCGTAGGCGCGCGCTTCCTCCTCCGAAGCGAAATCCCCCAGCTTTTCCGTCGTCTTCTCCAACAGCTCGTGCACGAAGTTTCCCGAATCGGTCGCCATCACCACCGTTTCTTCCCGCTCTTTGAGCCTAAGTCCCTGCGCGCTGAAATTGCAGAAGGGACAGCAAAAATAGCTTTCGAGCAGAGTGGGAGAAATCTGTCCGTCTTTAAAAAACAGCTGTTCTCCGCGGTGAATGCGTACCTGTCCTTCGCATTTTTCCAGATAGTCGTCCTTTTCCCGCACGCTCAGGGTTTCCAAAGCGGCGTATAAAGAGGAGTATTCCCGCCGCGTGTCCTCTTTGCAGCGCTCGTATTCGTTCTTTTTGATCAATAGTTCCCGAATGGCGGGCGAAGGCGCGGAGCACTTATACTTGAAATCGGCGTCGGGCAGCTTTTTTTCCGCCTGCAAGCGCAACCCCTTCCCGTCCGAAAACAGCCCGTCCACATAGCGAAAGATCTCGCTCAGCGCAGGTTCCGAGCCGTCCGCCGCCAAGGGATAGGAGAGATACAACTTGTCCGTAAAGGTGCAGAGATTGAGCGCGGCGCTCTCCCGGCTGCGCAGATTCACCTCGGCGATGGTAGGTTCCAGCATGGTCTTTACTGCCGCCAGCCGCTCTATTTCCTTGTCGGAAACGAGCGCGGTGTCGTCGGCGTTTCTCGGCACTTCGTCCGTCATGCCCGCGGCGAAGAGCACCCTCACCTTTTCGATGCGGCTGTCCGTGATGTCCCCGACGAATACCGCGTCCATTTTCAAGGGAATGAGAGAGATATCCGTGGCGTCCAGACCGTCCGCGAGCACCGCCTCGAATTCCGCCGCCGTCATTTCCCGGCTGCCCGTCAAAAGCTCCGCTTCCTGCAACACCTTTTCCAGCGCGCCCGAGATTTGGGAAAGGTAGCTTTTAAACGCCACGTCGCCCACCCGTTCCTCCAATTCTTTGAGCTTTTTTTCCGCCTCGAAATCGGAAAGAATCTTCCTGACGGCACGGCAATACTCCCGTCCCCGTCCTTTGCGGGAAATTCCCTTTGTCGCTTTGAGCAGTCTTTCCCGACACGCTTCCAGCTGTTCGCGGTCGTAAGCTTCGACGAGTTCCCCCGACTTGATCTCCTTCTTCGCGCCGCCGCGGTAATTGGCAAATTTCAAAAGATAATTGCGGTAGGCGTCGCTCTCCCCGAAAAAAATGTTCGCCGCTAAGGCCTGCACGGACGCGGGCGAGTACCCCTCCCGCACCGCGGCGAAGCAGTCGAGGAGAAACCTGCTCAGCGGGTGCCTGCGCAAAGACTTCTTTTCGTCGAAGAAATAAGGGATGCCGTATTCGTTGAACGCCTTTTTAAAAGGAAGCGAATAGGACGCCGCATCGGACACCAGAACGGCGATGTCCCGATAGCGCATCTCCTTTTCCTCTTCGAGGAGCTTGCGGATATTGGCGGCGATATATTCCGCTTCCCCGCTCTTATCCTCCGCCTCGAAAACGCGTATTTTTTCCGTCCTCGTCCTCTCGCCCGTCAATTTTTCGGGATCGAAGAGTCCCGAACGCAGGATCTCCGCTTCCCCCTCCAAAGGAGTTCCCAAAGACCGCACCTGCACTTTCCCGTACTCTTCCAGATTTTTGCAAAAGACGGTAAAGGCGCGGTTCGTGTAGATCTCCTCTTTTCCCGAGCAGAAGACGCCCACGACGTTTCCCGCCGTTTCCGCCGCCGCCCGGATGGCCTGAGCAGCCTGCGCGGTGAAGGAATTAAAACAGAGAAAAAAGACGTTCGCGCCCCGCAGCGAGGGATCGCGGCGGATGCAGTCGGGCAGAAGCGCGAGATAGCGGCTCTCGTCCACATAGCCGTTCTCCCTTAAAAAGGCGGTGTATCCGTCGTAAATGAGGGCAAGGTCGGAAAGTTTGTCTTTGAGAAGATCGTCGGGAAGAAGCGCGAGGCTCTCTTGGAGCGTTTCGCCCGTCACCTCGGAAGCAGCGAGCTGCGCCACCGTTTCGTAAATGCACTTCGCGTTGTTTTTGATACCCGCCGCCGACGTAAAGCATTTCAGTGCCTTTTTTCGCTGCAACTCCGCCATGATGCCGCCCACCGCCATGACGGACCCTTGTTTGGTGAGGATCTTTTCGTCCGTCTTCAAAAAGCGAGCGAACGTGGTGACGGAGGAAAAGAAAGTGCCCCCCATCCGCCTCGTCAAAGCCCTCTCCGCAATCAGCGTCAGTCTGTCCTCGCAGAAGATGAGGTTTCTGCCGCCCGTCGCTTCGTACGCCGCGGCGTATTCCGCCATTATTTCCATACATTCCGAAAGCGTATACGCATTTAAAACCGCCGTCATAGTATCTCCCGCAGTTCGGCAATCGTCGAACTTTTTTTTCGAAAACTCCGCGGCACAGCCGCTCCCGCCTTTTTATGTAAGCCGTGAAAGCAAGACGCGGCGGCAAAAAACAGTTCGGAGATTCTGCCCCCCGCACGCTTTCTTTCCCCGATACCGTTTTGCCGCACGCGTTATCCCCGACGACGGGGACAAGGGCGCGGAAATGCCGATCAGTGATTCGGGCTTCCGCCTTTCCGCTTCTATTATAACATCGCTTAAGCAATGTTTGAATAGGACGCGAAAATGCCCATAAATACTCCGTGCTTCTGTCTTTCCGCTTCTATTATAGCATATTGCGCGAAAAAATTTCAGCTTTTTTTCACATTAAATTTGCACAAATCTCTATTTTGTTTTTACAAATCGAAAAATATATGCTATAATGATATGGTATTAAAAGTCAAAGATAAAAAACGGACGGACAGTTTCGCTTTTGGAAGCGGAAATCTCCTCCGTTCGGAGTGATTCCATGAAAAATAAAAAACTGCTTACTTTGGTTTCCGCGGGGCTTTGCACCGTTCTTTTCGCTTCTTGCAGCGGCGGCTCGTCCACGACATTTTCGGCCAATTGGTATGCCAATACCTCCACGAATACCGTCGTCGAAGGCACCAACGAAACGCTTACCTATTCCGTCAGCATGAAGGAGGAATCTTCTTCCAATACGTCCTATTCCATATTCTATACGGACGGCAGCTATACCACCACGCTCACGGCGGAAACGAAAGACGGGGAATTGGTCTACTCCTATCAGACGAAACTGACGATTTCCGTACAATACACCTATGAGTCGGAAGTTTCCGAGAAATTCAAGGACGTCGTCACTTCCAAAGTTCTCTTTAAAAACACAAAATCGGGACTTCAACCTTTGCGCTCCGAAAAGAATGTGGAAAGCCATTCTCCCACGCAGTCGTCTTCTTCGCTTTTAGGTTGTTATACGTATTATAAGTATAGCTTCGTCATCGACTACGAGAACAACTGCACGTCCGGAAAGACTACCTTTACAGATCTCTCGAAAGAGGAGCCTGTCGAAAAGAAAAGGGATTTTTCCATCGGAGATAAATATACCTATATCGACAACGAGGAACTCCTGTTTGCCTTCCGCGGCGTGTCGCTCGCCTCTGCGCAGCAGGTGCAGACATACAACGCTTCGACGAAATCCGTTCAGCCCGTCAAGCTCTCCCCTTCTTCTTCCGAAACGGAGGAATTCAATTTCGTAATGAACGGAAAAGAGGGCAAGAAGGCAATCGAATACTATCCCGTAAGCATTTCGATCGTAGACGAATATCCCGGCGCTACGCAGACCGCCTGGTACGCAAAGCCCAGCGATAAAAGTTCCTCCAATACCTATCGCAACGTGCTTCTCAGGTTAGAAACGCCCATCTTCTACAATCTCGGCACGCTGGTTTACGAATTAAAGACCGCCGATTTCACATCGGTGTAATCGACCGCCGATTTATGACAAGACCTACCGCTCGCTTTTGCGAATGGCAGGTCTTTTCGTTTGCGGCGCATAGGCGGCCGTAAATAGACCCCCGATTGGGTTCCATTCTATTGCTTTCACCCCGACGGTTGATGGTCTTATCAAACGCATATCCCCCCCGTTGCGATTTTTGTCCCGTTTTTTCGAGCCGTCCGCCTTTCTCCCTTGCGTTCCTCGCCCGCGGTCCTATTCTTTCTTCTCTTCTTATCTTTATTCTCACTCCGGCGCCTAAAAATCGTTTTCCCGCATCCGCAGGAATCTTATAAGACAAGAAAAGCGTTCCCTATCCGTAATTTCCTATACAAATTACGGATAGGCAGCTGCCAAAATCAGATTCGACTTAACGCCGCACACGATTTTCCGGCTTTAACGGACTATTCCGCAGAGTCTAAAATTTCGCCGCGCCAAATACGGGGGACAATCCTTCTTTCTAATCTTCAAAATGCCGGGTGGCATTTGTTTACATAATAGGAGTTCTCGATATTTCCGTCAATCCCGAAAGTTCGTCAAACAAATGCGGCGAAGACCAAAAATATCCCGAAATGTTTTCCTCGCCGTTTACCATGTTAAATTTTATGAGCATGATATTTTCCTCGTCGCTCCATTGAACGAAGTCGAAATTGCATTGCATATGCGCTTCGGAGATAGAATAATATCCGACCAATTGGTTTGATAATATCGCTTGCAAATTTACTCCCGAATTATTATTGAAATCGGTATATTCAAGCCAATTTTGCCGACTTGTTCTGCTGTAATAAGCTTCAACGACGTATCTGCTGTCATAAGACCAGTATAAACCGACGAACTCACAGTCCTTTTTGATCCAGGTACCCTTATAGGCACCGCCGACCTCTATTTTATAGCCGTATTTTTCCGTTTTGCCGTCCAACGTTTCGGCGTTGTCATATACGGTCAGATTTATATTTCCGTCGGGCGACACCGATTTGGCGATGATACTTCCGCCTTTCGTCCTATAATACACGGATAACGAAAGACTTAATATCAAAATAAAGATGAGCGGAAGAAAAACAGCCAATAACAGTTTCGTTTTTTTATGGGATAATTTTTCTACGCTTTCGATAACGTTGATCGCCTCGTCTTCTTCCAAAAGTTCGTCTTCTTCTATTCCCATAAACTTCGAAAGTTCCGATAAATTCGCCCTGTCGGGAATTCCTCTGCCTTGTTCCCATTTGGCAACCGTTGACCTAGATACATATAATTTTTCGGCAAGCTCTTCCTGAGTCAAATGATTTTCTTTCCTAAACTTTTTTAATTT
>ERZ809074.677-NODE-677-length-51172-cov-24.875267_pt1 | contig 51172 bp, 36 predicted proteins | sample MGYA00520795_ERZ809074 | MGnify/ENA primary metagenome ERZ809074 (study PRJEB31570, sample SAMEA3212989) | Homo sapiens | biome: human-gut; feature: human gut; material: fecal | place: Sweden | collected 2011 ...
CACGATACCGATGGAAAGGGACACGACAGCTCCTTTTGGTACAGGTACTTCAAACCGTATAAGTATAGCGCCGCCGCAGCATCCGGGCGAATCCGGACACCGCGGCGGCGCAAATGAAGCAGAGATGCGTGAGGGTTCGAGACAGTAGTCCTTACTTAAGCTCGGGCCAGAAATCCTTGTTGGCCTCGATGAGCTCGTCCAGGATCTGCTTAGCAACGCTCGCCGAAGGAATGGTCTTGGAGAGCGTGAGTGCCTGCCAGAGCTTCTGGTAGCTGCCCTCGACCCAAGCCTGGACAACGAGCTTCTCGACGGAAACCTGCTGCTCCATCAGGCCCTTCTGGAACTGCGGGATCGGGCCCTGGCAAATCTTCTCAAAGCCGTTGGAACCGACGATGCAAGGCACCTCGACCATGGCCGTCGGGTCGAAGTTGGGCACAGCGCCATCGTTGGGGACGATCAGCAGGAAGCGCTCGAGCGTATTCTCGGCCAGCGCGCAGGCAAGGTCGACGATGTAGTTGGCATGTACATCTGGCTCAAAGCCGCCGTCTTTAGCAGTACCCTTGGCGATGATGTCGCGGCAAGCGCCAAAGACCTTCTTCTCGCGGCCGTCCATAACCTCATTGGCGCGAGTGTAGTTGGGGTCAGACGTCTCGACGACATAGTCCGGGTACAGGTAGTACTTGAGGTAGGTATTGGGAATCGTCTCGGGATCGACAGCATAGACATCCTTGGCCTTGCCGAAGGTGTGAATCCAGCTCTCCTCGACATGCTGCTCCTTGCCGGCCTCGTGCTCGATGCCGTCCAGGTAGCCGTTCTTAGCCATGTGCTCCTTAATCTGCGGCATGAGGTCGTTGCCCTCCTTGTCGTAGATTTTGCTCCACCAACCAAAGTGGTTGAGGCCGTAGTAGCTGTACTGCAGCTCGCGACGATCCTTGATGCCGCACATACGGCTCATCTTATCCATGAGGTCGATCGGCATGTCGCAAATGTTGATGATGCGGCTGTTGGGGCGCAGCACGCGGCAGGCCTCGGCAACGATGGCCGCGGGGTTGGAGTAGTTGAGCATCCAGGCGTTGGGGCTGTACTTCTCCATGTAGTCGAGGATCTCGATGACACCACCGATGGAGCGCATGCCGTAGGCGATACCGCCGGCACCGCAGGTCTCCTGGCCAACGCAGCCGTACTTGAGAGGAATCTTCTCGTCGAGCTCACGCATGGCGTACAGGCCGACGCGGATGTGAGCAAGGACGAAGTCGGTCCCGGTGAATGCGGTCTCGGGGTCGGTGGTGTAGTTGAACTCAACCTCGGGGGCGTTCTCGTGGAAGTAGATCTCGCAGGCCTTTGCCACGGTCTCCTGGCGCTCGGCGTTGTTGTCGTAGAAGGTCACCTTGTTGACCGGAAAGCGGTCGCGCTCCTCAAGCAGCATCAGGGCGATGCCCGGAGTGAAGGTAGAGCCACCGCCGGCAATGGTCACGGCATAGTTTTTCTTGGACATGATGTCCTCCTCATTCTGGCCGCTTGCTCAATCCATCCCCGCACGCGGCCTGCACGGTTTGGAATTGTTACCTAGAAGTGGAGTTTTTTATCTCTAGAATCGGCCTTGCGGTGCATACCGGCTCTGCAAGGCCGATTGTTTCGATGGACGATGGTTTACAGAAGAGTCTCGAACTTCAGAAGACTCTCGAACTTCTCGCGAACCTGCGGGACGGTAAGGCCGATGATGACCTGGATCGACTGACCTTGGACCACCAAGCCATGCGTACCGATCGCCTTGAAGGAAGCCTCGGGCGCAACGACGCCCTTATCCTTGACGTTAACGCGCAGACGGGTAGCGCAGTTAGTTACATCGATGATGTTATCCGCGCCACCGAGCAGATCGAGGATGTTCTCGGCAAGCACCAAGCGCTCATCATCTTTACTCTGGGCGACCGATTTGCCAGCAGCAGCACCGCCCTGCTTTTGCTTGTAGTCGGCCTTGGACTTGAGCTCGACCTCAACATCGTCATCCTCGCGACCGGGGGTCTTAAAGTCGAACTTGACGATCAGGAAACGGAAGACCACGACCCAAAGGGCGGTAAAGCACAGACCGACAAGGATGGAGATGGCGTACTGCAGACCGTGTGCGGCCCAAAGGGGCAGCCAGTCCCACGAGAGCATCGAGATGATGCCGCCGTCGAAGATGCCCACGACGCCAAGGAGGTTTTGAGCCATGCAGCCAAGCGCTCCGAGCACGCAGTGGACGACGAACAGGCCGGGCGCGATGAACAGGAAGGTGAAGTCAAGCGGCTCAGTAATACCGCAAAGCATAGCGGTAAGGGTGACGGGAATGAGCAGAGCCTTGACGCGCTGCTTGCGCTCGGGTTTGGCGGTCATATAAAACGCAATGGCGACGCCAAGCGAGCCGAAGACTTTAGTCCAACCAGGGCAGGTATAGGCAGCCCAGGGTGCGGCATCCTTAAGAGCAATGCTCGGATCGGCAGCCAGTTGGGGCAGGATGTTGGCCCAAGCAGCAAAGATGCCGCCGTTGACCGCCGCGTTGTCGTAATAGAACGGCGTATAGATAAAGTGGTGCAGGCCTGTAGGAATCAGCACGCGCTCGAAGAAAGCAAAGACGCCCACGCCAAACGTACCGGCGGAAAGGATGAATCCCTGGAAGGCGGCGATAGCAGCCTGAACATGCGGCCATACCAGGCAGGCGATAATAGCGACCGGAACCATAACGAAGAAACCGATCATATAGATGAACACGGAGCCCGAGAACACGCCCAACCACTCAGGAAGTTCGGTGTCGAAGTACTTGTTGTGAAGCATCGTGGCAATACCCGAAATGATAAGCGCGCCCATGATGCCCATATCAAGCGTTTTGATGCTTGCGATAGTGGCGAGACCAGTACCGCTGCCCGCCTCGACAGAGTAGTCGACCCCAAAGACAGGGCCCCACTGCCCCAAGATTGTGCTTACAAAGTAGTTGAAAGTAAGGTAGATGGCCAAAGCCTCCATGCAGCAGCGAGCGTTCTGCTTGTTCGCGAGCGAGATTGGCAACGCTACGCAAAACAGCAACGGCATCTGGTTAAAGAGCGTCCAACCACCCTGGAGCAGCACATTCCAGCAATCAAACCAAAGATGACCCGCAGTGGCCATCTCGCCAAAGATCGCCTCGGTGGTAAACAACGTACCCAGGCCGACGACGATTCCGGAAAATGCGAAAAGAATTGCAGGCGTGTACATTGCACCGCCGAAACGTTGTATCTTTTGCATCATGACGGGGAATCCCCCTCTCTTCATTCGGAGCGCTGCGGTTTTGGCTTCACTCGAGACCGCAGACGCGCCGTTTGCGTGTACCTCGTGCAATAGGACGGGTGGGCCCGCTTCCCTGACTTCTTGCGCTTCTATTTTTATCATATCACTTATCTAGACAAGTTAGTATAGATACTACGGTCGGTAAACGGTTGATTATTGGCCGTAAACGGTATATGTCCAGTATTTCGCCTGCTAAATCTGATATAGCTGATAGCTGCAATTCATATTTCTTTTTTACTTGTCTAGATATGCTTGTCTATATCTGCAGACATACCTATACTTCATTACAACATTCACCACCACGTTAAGGAGTCACCATGAAAAGCGCGGTCTTCTATGGAAAGCACAATCTCAGGGTCGAGGATTCGACAAAGCCGGCCGTGGGCAAGCGCGACGTTCTGATCAACGTCAAGGCTTGCGGCGTCTGCGGTACCGACGTTCATATCTATGAAGGCGACAAGGGTGCAGCCGACGTTACCCCGCCCACGATCCTTGGTCATGAGTTTGCGGGCGTTGTCGAGGCCGTGGGCAGCGACGTCGCTGGCTTTAAACCGGGCGATCGCGTGTGCATCGACCCAAACCATCCCTGCGGCTGCTGCGAACCCTGCCGCGACGGAATCAACCACTACTGCGAGCATATGACCGGTTACGGCACCACCGTTAACGGCGGCTTTGCCGAGTACTGCTCCGTCGATATGCAGCAAGTCTACAAGTTGGGCGATCACACCAGCTTTGAGCAGGGTGCCATGACCGAGCCCGTCGCCTGCTGCCTGCACGGCATCGATATGTGCAACATCAAGCCCGGCAGCACGGTTGTCGTCATCGGCGGTGGCATGATCGGTCTGCTCATGATGCAGCTTGCCAAAAACGCCGGCGCCACCAAGGTCGTCTTGCTCGAGCCCGTCGAGGGCAAGCGCGAGGTTGCGCTCAAACTCGGCGCCGACCTGGCAATTGATTCCATCCACGAGGACGTCCCGGCCCGCCTGAAGCAGGAGGGCGTCGGCAACGTCGATGTCGTTATCGAGTGTGTTGGCAAGCCCGTCACCATCGAGCAGGCCATCCAGATCGCCGGCCACAAGGCTACGGTCATGATGTTCGGCCTCACCAAGCCCGATGAGACAATCACCGTCAAGCCCTTCGAGGTCTTCCAGAAGGAGCTTGTGCTCACCTCGTCCTACATCAACCCTTATACGCAGCGTCGCGCGCTCGAGCTCATCGACTCTGGCAGGCTCGACGTATCCTCGATGGTCGCCAAGGTGGCTTCCCTCGACGAACTCGGCGCCATCCTGTCAGACCCGGCCCTGCGTGCCATGGGTAAATATATAATCGACCCCAGCAAGTAAATCGATTGACACCTGCGCGGGCGGCCCTCACCCGTCGTTCGCGCACCCAGCTCTAGGAGACCGTCATGGCGCGAGCCATCTTCCAAACTATTTATGACAACGTGAAGCAGTCGATTGACGACGGCACATACGCCTATCAGAGTTATCTGCCTTCGGAGACTGAGCTCACGCAGCTGTTTAACTGTTCGCGCATGACGGTCCGTCGCGCCATCTCGATGCTTGCGGCAGATGGTTACGTGCTCCCCCAGCAAGGCAAAGGCATGCGCGTCATTCGCAACATCAGTGACGAGAAGAGTCGTGGTGGCGGCGGACTCGAGACCTTTAAGGAAATCGCGGTCAACCGAGGCTTTGAGCTCAAGACTGTCACCACCGTCTTTGAGCTCCTCATCTGCAGCAAGGCGCTCTCCAAGATTACTGGGTTTCCCGAAGGCTGTGAGCTCACACGCGCCAAACGCATCCGTTATGCAGACGGACAAGCCGTGTGCTCCGACGACTCCTATTACCTAAGCTCACAAGTACCGGGGCTGACACCCGAGATTGTCAACGACTCGATCTATCGTTACCTCGAAGAAGATCTTGGCATTAGGATTGCCACAGGCAAACGCGATGTAACGATCGAGCATCCCACGCCCGAGGATACGCGCGTGCTCGATCTCGACGACTTTAACGCACTCGCCGTTATACGCGGGCAGACCTACAACGCCGACGGCATCCTTATGGAATACACCGAGACCAAACAGGTCCCCGGGTTCTTTTTGCTCCATGAAACCGTGACGCGCAACGGTACCGGTCGAACCGGCCATCAAAGCAGCATGAACTAACTATCTATTAGTTGCGGTGGGATAGTTCCTAGAATGGCCAGCTTAAGGGCAAAACAGGAACTATCCCACCGCAACTTTTTTGGCCGGCGGGGCAGTATCTGTCCCACCGGCCATCATTTACGCTCTTTTAGCTAGTCCGCGAGCTTCTCCACCTGATCGAGCATCTTGCCGAGTTTGGCCTTCGCCTCGGCCTTGACCTTCTCAGCTTCTTCGTGAGCCTTCGCCTTCTGGGCGGCCTTCTCCTCGGCCTCGGGGTCGACGACGATCAAGTTGGACGCATCGTGCTCAACAAGCTTGAGCGCATGTTCGGGACAAACCTTGACACAGGCACCGCAACCCAAACAATACGTGGATTCCAGTGCAAAGCGACCGCTTCCCACCAAATCGCAGGCGAACGTGGGACATACATTGACGCACTCGCCGCACGACGTGCACTTGTCAAAATCGCACTCCGGCGTGCTCACCTGCATGTTCTGGGCAAGCTCGGGATGGTTTTGCAGCGTCGAGAGCACCAGCTGCCGCCCGTGCGTGAGCGAACGGCGACGCTTGGTCGTCGTGGTGCCGCACATGGTGTTGAGCGTGCGCTCCAGCTGGGTAATCTGGTGGCGGTGGGCTTTGAGCTTCTGCGTCACCGAGGCCAGCGCCGCCGTCGCCGGGTTGAGCTTGGTCACCGTCAGGCCCGTGGTGCGGGCGATCTTTTCCATGTACTCCTTACGCTCGTACTCGCGGCGCTTATGGCACTTGAGGCTCTTGGGGTCGACCTCCAGGCCCATACCCGTGCCAGACCACTCCTCGGCCTTCGCAATCGCCTCGCCCAGAATGTCCTCACCGCCGATGTTGCGGCATTTATCGCACACGCCCAACGGCAGGTACACGCTCACGTTGGGATAGTCCGCCAGTACCGAGAACCAGGTCTCGGCCGTAATATCGCCCACGCAGGCAACGACGACTTCGTTTTCGCGCGGCATGCGCTTAAGGGCGCGCGTGCAGGTGACGTAGGCGGTCTCGTGGCTCGTGGCCGCCGAGACAATGTCGTCATACAGGTTTTTAGGCGCCAGGCGCGGCGAGATGATCGCCTCGGTCGGACAGGCAGCGGCGCACAGGCCGCACTTGCGACAGGAGTCGAGGATCTCGATGGCGTCTTCCTCGACCTCGATAGCGTTGACCGGGCACACGTCCATGCACGCGGTACAGCCGCTCTTTTCGTTTTTGCAGGTCAGGCACGGAATGGTGTTGCCGCGCGGACGCTCCTTGTAGTCGGCAGGATTCCACTGCGGTGCCGACGGATCGAGTGCATCGGTCACACCGCCAAGCGGGTTTTTAAGAAAGTCGAAACCCTTGCTGATCTCGATAATGTCATCAAACAGATCGTGTTCCTGCGCCATGCGCGGCCCCTCCCTGAGCAGTGCAAACAAGCAAGAGATAATGATACGCCATCGGCCCACGCCTCGGGCAAATTACACGCGGCGCATCTTTGCGGCAAATAGCCTATGTCTATCGCCGCCTCGATTGCACAAGGTCGATCAAGCACCAAGCTATGCCTCGCACATGAGCTGCACGAGCTTCTGTTTGGTCACCTTGACCTGCTCGTTGGCCATATTACGCTCGTTTCTAAAGACTGCATTTGCAACACCCTGCAGGTCGGCATCGGAAATCGCGCTGCACGGACCGTCCATCGAAGCCGCCGTGGGCATACACACAACGGCAACTCGGCATAAAACGCAACGGCCTTGGCGATATCGAGCATCTTGCCACCGCCAATACCCACCACCATGTCGCAATACTCGGCCTGGGCTTCCTTAGCCATTTTTACAACGGCCTCTTCCGTACACGGACCGTCATAAATCTTAAAGAACGGCTCGCTGAGATCTTCGCCCAGAAATCCATCGACGATCTGCTTGCACAGTCGATCCTCGGTGCCTTGGTCAAACAGGACATAGGCGGAGCACCCCAGCCATGACAGATATCTGCCCTGACGCGAAAGTTCGCCCGGCCTCTGAACATACCGGCCCGGACCGCCATAAACCATGGGAAGCGCCATACGAGAATCCGCCCTTCATCAAACAACGGTTGGCGCAAAGTAACCTGCCCCCTGCACCAACTTGTGCATTGGAGACAGGCCGCTTTGCACCATAGCAAAAAGGGGCAAAGCCATCTGCCGGCTTTGCCCCTTCCTTACCTTAGTTTACTCATCCATGAGGTAATAATGACCCAGTGCGTCGGCACCCAGGATGGCGTTAGCGACCATCTCAGGCGTCACCTCAAACGGCATGTTGCACATGGTGTCCTCGGGTGCGCACGCGGCCTCGGCAACAATCATGGCCTTCTCGCGCGTAACCTCGGCAACGCCCAGCTCCTTGAGCGTAACGGGCAGGCCCAGCTCAATGCAGAAGCCCAAGACTTCCTCGAGCTTCTCGGTCGGGGCATCCTCGAGCACCAGCTGAACGATGGTGCCGAAGGCGACCTTCTCGCCGTGATACATGCTGTGGCACTCGGGCAGCATCGTCAGACCATTGTGGATGGCATGAGCAGCAGCAAGGCCCGAGCTTTCAAAGCCAATGCCCGAAAGCAACGTATTGGCCTCGATGATGTGCTCGACGGCAGGCGTGAGCGCACCCTTCTCCAGCGCAACCTTGGCCTTGACGCCATCGGCCATGAGCGTCTCATAGCAGAGCTTGGCGAGCGCCAGGCCGGCCATTCCGCCCTTACCGCCGGCGCAAGTGCCACCGTCGGCATCGTGCGTCGCCTGAGCCTCGAAATAGGTTGCGAGCGCATCGCCCATACCGGAAACCGTCAGGCGCACCGGGCTCGCCGCGATAACCGTCGTATCCATAAGGACAATGTTGGGGTTTGCCTTAAGGAAGAGATACTTGTCGAACTGGCCGTCATCGGTATAGAGCACCGAAAGCGCCGAACACGGGGCATCGGTCGAAGCAATGGTGGGGCAAATGATAACCGGGGACTCCAGGTAATAGGCGACGGCCTTCGCGGTGTCGAGGATCTTGCCGCCACCGACGCCGACGATGATGTCGCAACCGTTGTCGCGGGCGAGCGCAACCAGGCGATCGACCTCGCCCTTGGAGCACTCGCCGTTAAAGTCCTCAAACAGCAGCTCGGCCTTAGCCTCGGCAAAACCACCCTCGATCTTGGCACCGACGCGCTTCTTGCCCGAAGGCGTCACGATGACGAGGGCCTTAGCGCCAAGCGGCTCGACATAGGAGCCGAGCTTGGCGAGCTCGTCCGGGCCCTGGATGTACTTGCTGGGGCTATTGAAGATTGCAGCCATTTTTATCCCATTCTCTAATAAATAAAAAGAAAGGGGCTCCGTACGGATACGTGCGGAGCCCCTCGTTACGATAACAAGAGTCGATTAGAAATCGATGTCGGTGTCGTAGTAGCAGGCCTTGAGGATCTTCTCGAAGTCGGCAGCCTTGGTCTCACGCGGGTTCTCGGGCGTGCAGGCGTCCTGCTCGGCGTTCGCGGCGATCTCGGGGAGCTTCGCGAGGAACTCCTCCTCGGAAACCATCTGCGGGTTCTCGGCGTCGACCTTCACGCCGCCATTCGCGTAATCCTTGATGGACTGCGGAATGTTGAGCTGGTCGTTGAGGTCGCGAATCTTCTGGACAAGCGCAGCGATGAGCTCCTCGTTGGTCTCGCCGGGAAGGTGCAGGATCTCCTTGGCCACGTAAGCGTAACGCTCGGCAGCACGCGGGTCCTTGGAGTTCCACTGGATGACCTTGCCCAGGTACATGGCGTTAGCAGCACCGTGGATGATGTGGCCGTTCTCGAAGGCAGCACCGGTCTTGTGAGCCATGGAGTGAACGATGCCAAGCAGGCCCGAGGAGAAGGCGATACCGGCGATGCACTGAGCCTCGTGCATGTGCTGACGGGCCTCATGGTCGCCAGCATAGGACTTGGGCAGCCACTCGACGATCTCGCGGATGCCGTGCAGAGCGTTGGCGTCGGTGAACATAGAGGCGAAGGTGGAAACGTAGGCCTCCATGCAATGGGTCAGAGCATCCATGCCGGTGTGAGCGCACAGCTTGGCGGGCATGGTGTAGGTGAGCTCGGGGTCGACGATGGCGACATCAGGGGTGATGTTGAAGTCGGCCAGCGGGTACTTGATGCCCTTGGCGTAGTCGGTGATGACGGAGAAGGCAGTAACCTCGGTAGCGGTACCGGAGGTAGAGGAGATGGCGCAGAAGTGAGCCTTCTGACGCAGCTCAGGGAAGCTGAACGGCTGGATGATGTTATCGAAGGACTCCTCGGGATACTCGTAGAAGACCCACATGGCCTTAGCGGCATCGATGGGCGAGCCGCCGCCGATGGCGATAATCCAGTCGGGCTCGAACTCGCGCATAGCCTCGGCGCCCTTCATGACCGTCTCGATGGACGGGTCGGACTCGACGCCCTCGAACAGCTTAACCTCGAAGCCGCCTTCCTTAAGGTCGGCCTCGACGTCCTGCAGGAACCCGCCGCGGCGCATAGAGCTGCCGCCAGAAACGATGATGGCCTTCTTGCCCTTGAGGTTCTTCACCTCGTGGCGAGCGCCCTCACCAAAGTACAGATCGCGAGGATTGGTAAAACGTCCCATACTGTGCCTCCTAAACAAGCCCCTCTTAGACTTGCGTATATAACGGAGCACCCGATTGGCTCCGTTAGGACCGGTTTGCGCGTTGCCGGCGATGACAATGCGCGATGTCTAAACGTCTCAACGCTCAGACAAACACTATTTTACCGTTCTGGTTGGTCAGTTATTCACCTAAAGCCAACAATGATGAAACGTTATTTCTATCCCTGAAGACCCTTGTGCGGTATCCATACTCCCGAGCTGGGCAAACGTTTTATCAAGGTTGACCACATATCCCGGGCAGGGCTGTGCCCCTCCAAAATGCCCTCCCGTTCGCCGCCAAAAATCGACCGTTTGCGGCACCGTGATACCACTCAGTCGTCCAAGGTGCCGACATTTGTGCGACATCCGTCTTCGTGGTGCAAAGGTGCATGTCCAAGTGCGGCACCCCCGGTGTGCCACATGCGGGTAAACTAGAACCTTATATAGAGACATTTGAACCCTAACCGCAGCAAAGGAGGCCCCATGGCATTCGATCCCATTCAAGAGGATTGCCATCGCCTCGTTCTTGAGGCCTTGCGCCGCGACAATATCCCGCTCACCGACGGTGCCGCCGTAGAGCGTCTGATGGAACAATTCACCCGCAACCCCGCGCCGCTCATCGTGCACGACCGCGACCGTGCCGGGCATCTCATTGCCAAGGTGGTCGAGGCTGTCGACTACCGCATTCCCTTTATCCCTGACGATACCCAGGCAGAGCAAGAAGAGGCCGCTGCCGAGAACATGCTTCGCGAGGCAGCCGCGCTCGACCCGAGCAACTGGGATGCCCAGCGCATGCTGACCGCCCTCACCGCCAACTCCAACGAGGAGTACGTACAGTACTTGGTATCCAAGCGCGATGAAGTCGAGCACGACCTGGCACTCAAGATCGCCTCGGCGCAGGACCCCTACGAGCGCGAGGCCGCTGGCGACCTTATGCGCCGCCCCTACCTGCGCTGGCTTGCCGCCCTTGCGTCGCGCGCCCTCATTAGCGGCCGCTATCGCATGTCGCTCGAAGTCGCAAACCGCAGCCTCGACTTTGCCCCCAACGATCCGGCCGGCGTCCGCCACACCGCGATGCTCGCCATGGCAAAGCTCGAATACCCCGCCGAGGAGCTCAAGCGCTTTCGCTCTGCCCACTCCGTCCCCTATCTCGCCAACACGCCGCTGCGCCGTCGTCCCAAGGACGCGGAGCGTGACTTAGACCCATGGACGCTCATCGCGCTGATGAGCGCTGCCTGGCGCGAGCTGGACTACGAGGGTGCCGAGCACTACTTGCGCATCCTTGCACGCTCGTGCCCGCACGCAGCCGAGGCACTCTACTTCCAAACCGAGTTTCCCGATGGCGTCTATGCCCGCGTCAACGTGGGCGTGGGCTCCACCGACGAGCTTGTCCTTGCGCTGTCCGAGGCGACGCCGGTACTGCAGGAGGGCCTGGGCGCCCCCGACAACGCCAGCTTTGCCGCCTGGGTCGCCACCAACGATATCGTGCGTTCCCAGATCGACGAGCGCATCCTGCGGGCGGCCGAGCAGGGCTTGCCGTTTAAGGGAGGAGACCTCTAATGGATCCGAGCGTCTACATCCCCGCCTACCTGGAGCGCGCCTACCTTGCGTCGCACCCCGAACTCACCGATGCAGCACGCGATCTTGTCCATAACGACGTGAGCGTCAACCCTCATAAGTATGCGCAAACCGAGCATGCCCAGGCGCTGCTGTCCTATGCAGGCGTCCACCGCCACCTGCTCGACGAGCTCCATCGCATCGAGGACATGGGCAGCGACGAGGAGTTTGAGCAGACGCGCAACCGCCTGTTCGACGACATGCGCGATGAGCTGCTTAAGATCGTCCGCATCGATGCGTATGTCCTCGATGCCCAGCTGCTCGCTATCATTTTGGCGGACACGCCCGTCGACGCCTGTCTGGGCGACCTGCTGAAGCTCGAAGCGACCACGTCCGATTACCTGCAGCAAAGCGTGCCCGGGTTCGATATGGAGGCTCCGCACTACTGGACCAATAATGTTTTGGCCGATGGTGTCACCGCGGCAGACCTTACCGTGAGCGAGCCGGCTCTTATCGGGTGGCTCCACACGCTCGAGGCCATCTCGCAGCTGTGCATGGCGAGCGCCCGTTACCGTGCTGCCGCCAACTACGCCCGCCGCGCCCTTAAGGCGGAAGGCTACCCCACCCGAGCCGCAGGCACCGTGTTGCTCGCCCTCGCTCGCCTGGAAGACGAAGACGGCTTTTTTGCCCTGGCCCACCAGCTCGAGGAGCAGATGGGGGCCAATGCCCTCGAGAACTCCCCCTGGTACCTACTCGCCCGCACGATCCTGCTGTTCAAAACGAACAAGATGCGCCCGGCGACACGCGCGCTGCGCGAGTTTGCCAACCGCTGCGAGGGCGGCGCGTTCTTTTTGCTGAACCCCATGTATCAGACGCCGTACCTTCCCTGCCGGCCCGAACCGCACGACCCCTGGGACCTTTCGCATCAGGCAGTTTGGGAAGCCGACGGCATCATCTCGGATACTCCCGACTTTGCCCCCTGGGCCAACGCTTGCGAAGACGTATCGCAGCTTGCCCAGGAATTTGCGCGCCGTTACGGCTTTTAACGGCGCAAACGCCACGACCATGTCATTCACGTTAGGAACGGCTTCATGAACTTCCGCTCTTCTCTCGCCTGTACCTCGAGCGATATCGCCCGCTGGGGGCTGCGCTCCATCCTTAAGCGCCAGGGCGGCGTACTCCCCGGCCGCATCGCCATGAAGATCGACCCCGAGCTGCTGAGCAACCTCGCGAGCCTTGTCAACCGCAGCGTGGTGATCACCGGCACCAACGGCAAGACCACCACCTCCAACCTCATCGCCGACGCCGTTGCCGCCAGCGGCGCCACCGTGGTATGCAATCGCGCCGGAAACAACATGGAGTCGGGCGTGGTGGGCGCGTTGCTCGAGGCGCGCGGCAACCTTAAGCGAACCGCCAACAGCAAGCGCGTAGGCGTCTTTGAGTGCGACGAGCTCTACACGGTGCGCGTCCTACCCAAGCTCAAGCCGACCTACTTTGTGCTGCTCAACCTGTTCCGCGACCAGCTAGACCGCTACGGCGAGATCGACCATACCCAAGACGTCATCGCCCATGCGTTGGAGCTCTCTCCGGCAACAACGCTCATCTACAACGCAGACGATCCGCTCTGCGCCTCGATCGCCGCACGCGTCCCCAATATGAGCATCGCCTTTGGCATCGACGGCGCCACGGGCACCGAGTCCGATCGCATTAGCGACTCGCGTTTTTGCTCGCAGTGCAACGCTCCGCTGGAGTACGACTATGTGCAGTACGGCCAGCTCGGAGCCTATCATTGTCCTTCGTGCGGTTGGGGTCGTCCCGCACTGCTCCGTCGCGTAACGGACGTTGAGCTCACCTGCGACGGCTACGGCTTTGACCTGAACTTTGGACCCGATACCGACGCGCCCGCCACGCACATCACCACGCGCTACAACGGCCTGTACATGGTCTATAACGTTGCCGCCGCCTTCTTTGCGGCGCGCGAGCTGGGCGTGGACGCGGCGCATCTGCAGCCCACGCTCGATGCCTACGTCCCCGCCGGCGGACGCATGGGCCGCTGGGAGATTGCCGGCCGCACCGTCGAGGCAAACCTAGCCAAAAATCCCGTGGGCTTCGATCGCCAGATCCAGTCCATTAAAACGGCAGGTGGCAGGCTCTGCGCCTTCTTCCTAAACGACAACGACGCCGACGGCCACGATGTCTCGTGGATCTACGACGTCGACTTCGAGCGCATCGCCGACACCCCAGGGCTTATCGCCTTTGTCGGGGGTACGCGCGCGCACGATATGCAGGTACGCCTGAAGTACGCCGGCATCGACGCCGCCATCATCTCGGATATCGAGCAGGCGATCGGCGCCGTGGCAGACGAGGAGGCTGGCGATACTCTCTACGCCGTCGCCAACTACACGGCCTTCCCGCCGCTGATCAAGGAGCTCGACGAGCTTAAGGGCACCGATGCAAGCTCGGTCGCCTCCCACGCCGTAACGCGCGCCGATGGCAGCGCTGTCCCCACCGACATTGTGCCGGTCGAGCTTTCGCGCCCCCTGCGCATTGTCTACCTGTATCCCGATGCCCTCAACCTCTATGGCGACGGTGGCAACGTCATCGCCCTCGAGCGCCGCTGCGCCTGGCGCGGCATTCCCGTGCGCGTGGATGAGGTCCGTATGGGCGAGTCGCTCGATCTCACCGACGCCGACATCGTCATGATGGGCGGTGGCTCCGACCGCGATCAGCTGGCTGTGGCACATGAACTGCTCGCTCAAAAAGACAAGGTCGCGGCCTATGTTGAGGACGGCGGCTCGCTGCTCGCAATCTGCGGCAGCTATCAGCTGCTCGGCCGTTCGTACTATATGGGCGAAAATCGCATCGAGGGCCTGGGGGTCGTTGCCGCCGAAACCGTGCGCGGCTCCGATCGCCTGATCGGCAACGTCGCCGTCAGGACCGACCTGGCACCCGAGCCCTTTGTGGGATTCGAGAATCACGGCGGCCGCACCCTGCTCGATGCGGAGGCCACGCCGCTCGGAACGTCCGTCGTCACGGGTACCGGCAACAACGGCGACGATGGCTTTGAGGGCCTCATCTACAAGGGCGTCATCGGCACGTACTTACACGGACCGTCACTGCCCAAGAACCCCGAGCTCGCCGACTGGCTGATCGCGCACGCCCTCGAGCGGCGCGGCGATGCGCAGGCCACAGCCCTGCTGCCGCTCAAGCCCCTCGACGACACCTACGAGCACGCCGCCCACGACGCCGCCATGAAGCTCCTCCCCTAACGCCCCAACCACCACAAAGGGATAGGCACCTTTGTGGTGGTTTTTCAGTTTGCCAACGATATGTGAACGGCTAAAAAAGTCTGCTATACTCTTTCCCGCTGTCCCCATCGTCTAGCGGCCAAGGACGCCACCCTTTCAAGGTGGATATCGCGGGTTCGAATCCCGCTGGGGGCACCATTTGAAATCTGAAGCCCGTTACCAATTCGGTGACGGGCTTTTTTCTTCCCCAACGCCGGGATTCGAACCCGACAGGGTGCGGAGCTGAGGAAACGCGCAAGCGTTTTCCAGCGCAGCACGCAAGGAGCGAAGCGACGCAGCGAATGCGGGCGGCGCCAGCCGCACGCGGACATCCCGCTGGGGGCACCACAGAATCTGAGCAGCCCGTTATCAATTCGGTAGCGGGCTTTTTGCTACCGATATGCCAGGATTCGAACCCGACAGGGTGCGGATCCCGGCATCATCGCAAGGCCTGTGGTCAAAAAATGGCAAATAAGAGTACTGTTACCATTTTAGTTACAGCGATTTCATGCCTTCAGAAGGCGATTTAGCCGTCAGGCGTCCTACGGCGGAAAAATTGCAGACGTTTATCGGCTAAGTACTTGGACATATGTTGCGTAACACTACATATTTTGCAAATAAATAATGTTACAGGACTTGTGACAGTACTCATATTTGACGTTTTTTGCCCACGGCCCCTTATTACGTGGGCGAATCAGTTGCAAAACGGACTCCTAAACATCCTTCGCAAACAAAAACCGGGGCCCGCATGATGCGGACCCCGGCTCAATACCGTGACGATATGTCAGTTACGTTCTACACGTAGAACAGGATATCGTCGTAAGTCGGGACCGGCCAGTAGTCGGCAGCCACGATCTCCTCCATCGCATCCACGGCGGCGCGCAGCGTATCCATAGCGGGAACGACCTCGTGCGCGTACACGTTGGCCTGCTCCTGACCATCGAGGGCTTCGGCCTTCTGATGCACGGCGTCGAGCGCCTTGATGGAGTCGTTGATGGCGGTGATACCGTTACAGAGCTTGTTGAGCGTGTTCTGCTCGCACTGCATGGCGGCCTCAGCACCGGCGGCACGAATAGTCTCAAGGCCCTTAGCGACCTTGGTGGCATAGGCGGTAATAACCGGGCGATAGGTACGACGCGCCTCGCGAACCATCGTGGTGGCCTCGATGTTCATGAGCTTGTTGTACTTCTCGAGCTTGCAGTCGTAGCGGCACTGGGCCTCGGCCTTGGTCAGAACACCCGTCTCCTCAAAGAGCGCAATGGCCTTATCGGAAACAAAGGCGGGCAGGGCGTCGGCCGTGGTCTTGTTGTTGGCAAGGCCGCGCTTCTCGGCCTCAACGGGCCACTCGTCGGAGTAGCCATCGCCGGAGAAGAGGATGCGCTGGTGGTCGGTCAGGACCTTCTTGCAGTACTCGAGCGCGGCGTCCTGGAACTTATCCTCGGGCGTGCCCTCAAGCGCGTCGGCGAAGGACTTGAGCGACTTGGCCACAGCGGCATCGAGCACCAGGTTGGAGTCGGAGACGTTCTGCTCGGAGCCGCAGGCACGGAACTCGAACTTGTTGCCGGTGAAGGCGAACGGGGAGGTGCGGTTGCGGTCGGTGTTGTCCTGCATCAGTTTGGGCAGGGTATCGGCGCCCAGGTCGAGCACGCCGCGCGTGGCATGGACGGAAGCCTTGCCATCGATGATCTTCTCGACGACCTCGGTAAGCTGGTCGCCCAGGAAGATGGACATAATCGCCGGAGGAGCCTCGTTGGCGCCCAGACGATGGTCGTTGCCGGCCGAAGCAACGGAGGCACGCAGGAGCTCCTGATAGTTATCGACGGCCTCGATCACCGCGGTGAGGAAGACGATGAACTGCAGGTTGTCGAGCGGGGTGTCGCCCGGATCGAGCAGATTCTCGGACTCGGTGCCAAGCGACCAGTTGTTGTGCTTGCCCGAACCATTGATGCCCTCGAAGGGCTTCTCGTGCAGCAGGCAGACCAAGTCGTGGCGGGAGGCGATGAGCTTCATCTTCTCCATCATGACCAGATTCTGGTCGATGGCCTCGTTGACCTCGCCATAGACCGGTGCGAGCTCATGCTGGCAGGGAGCAACCTCGTTGTGCTTGGTCTTGGCGGGAATGCCAAGCGCCCACAGCTCATCGTCCAGATCCTTCATATAGGCCGAGACGGTGGGGCGGATAGCGCCAAAGTAGTGCTCCTCGAGCTCCTGGCCCTTGCAGGGAGCAGCACCAAAGAGGGTGCGACCGGTGATGACCAGGTCCTTGCGCTTGCGGTAGGCGTCCTTCTTGATCAGGAAGTACTCCTGCTCGTCGCCCACGGAAGGAACGACCTTCTTGGGCGTCTTGCCAAACAGCGCCAAAACGCGCTTGGACTCACGCGAGAGCGCGGTCATGGAGCGCAACAGCGGGGTCTTCTTGTCCAGGGCCTCGCCCGTGTAGGAGCAGAAAGCCGTGGGGATGCACAGGACATCGTCCTTGATAAAGGCGGGGCTGGTGGGATCCCAAGCGGTGTAGCCACGGGCCTCGAAGGTAGCACGCAGGCCGCCGTTGGGGAAGCTAGAGGCGTCCGGCTCGCCCTGGATGAGGTTCTTGCCCGTAAACTTGGTAATGGCGGTGCCGTCGTGGTTGGGCTCCAAGAAGCTGTCGTGCTTCTCGGAAGTAATGCCCGAAAGAGGCTGGAACCAGTGCGCGTAGTGCGTCGCGCCCTTGGAGATGGCCCAGACCTTCATGGCATGGGCAACGGCGTTGGCCACATCCAGGTCGAGCGGCTCACCGCCCTCGAGGGTTGCAGCAAGGCGCTTCCAAATGTCCTTGGGGAGGTAGTCCTTCATGACTTCCTCAGAGAACACCATGGTCCCGAAGCGGTCAGTAAGTTCGGCCATACGGAACTCCCTTCGTATCGGCACCGCGTGAGAAGCGGTGTTGATTACTAACGAACGAGTCATAGCTTAGACTCGCCGTGTTTCCGCGACATTACCGTTATGTTGCTGTCGCGAAACCAATCAATGAGGTTACCCTATCGAGGCGGCGTTGCCACCCTCAACAGCCAATCAACTGCATAAATTGCAGACCTCTCCCCATGGTTTAAGAGTAATCAATTTGGGACGGGACTTTATTAACTGGTATTTCGCATCAGATACCAGTTAATAAAGTCCCATCCTACATTGACCGCCCTGTTATAGGAAATACCGATAGCGAAGCATTTTCGATTGGTATCCCCAAATAGCGAGTGAAACTCCATCGTGGCACAGCGGTGCTGTAGAATCCTTACAACACATCACACTATTACGTATCTAGAGGAGCACGATATGCGCGTCGACGAGGTTTTTAAGCAGGCAGCATCCCAGGGCACCGCACCCGTTTCGTTTGAGATGTTCCCGCCCAAGGGCGAGCTTACCCTCGACACGGCTCGCGAGGTGGCAGGCAATCTATGCAAGCTTTCGCCGAGCTTTGTCTCGGTCACCTGCTCGGCCGGCGGCTCAGGCAACGGTGCCACCACCGCCCCCATCGCGCATATGATTTCGAGCGAATTCGATACGCCCTCGGTAGCGCACCTCACCTGCGTGGGCCGCACCCACGCCGATATCGCCGCCAAGATCGACGAGTATCGCACCGCCGGCGTTGAAAACATCCTGGCCCTGCGTGGTGATCTTCCCGCCGGCGCGACCGAGGACGACAAGCCTGCCTCCGACTACGCCTACGCCCGTGACCTCATCCCTGAGCTCGTCGACGCCGGCTTTTGCGTGGGCGCCGCAGCCTACCCCGAGGGCCATATTGCCTGCGAGGATCTCAACCTCTCGGTCGAGCACCTCAAGCAAAAACAGGACGCCGGCGCGAGCTTCTTTGTGACGCAGCTCTTTTTTGATAACGAGTGCTTTTACCGTTTTTGCGAACTTGCCGACAAGGCCGGCATCACCGTGCCTATTACCGCGGGCATCATGCCGTTTATGGGCAAGTCGCAGATCAGCCGCATGGTCTTTATGTGCGGTGCGTCGCTGCCCTCCCCCGTCATCAAGATTCTCGCCAAGTACGAGAACGACCCCGAGAGCCTGCAGGCAGCCGGTGTAGATTATGCCGCCCGTCAGCTTTGCGACCTTAAGGAGCACGGTGCTGACGGTCTGCACCTGTACACTATGAATCGTCCTGCGATCGCCGCAACCATTATGGAGCGCCTGGGGTAATGGAAAAACCGCACATCGATACAGCTTTTGGTGAAGTGCCGGCCGACCTTGCGTCGCCGGCGCTCTACCGTATCGATGCTGCCTATCATCCCCGCGTCGATCGTGCCGAGATGCTGCGCTACCTGGGCTACGGCGGTCAGCAGATTGAGCCCGAGCTGTCGCAGCGTATTGAGCTTGTCGTTGAGCGTCTGGAGCTGGACATTGAGCCCCGTGGCGTGCGCCGCATATTTGTCATCGATGCCACGGGCGTCGATGAACAGGGCGAGCCTTGCATTCGCTTGGTCGGTACCAACGTTGAGCTGCGCGGTCGCGATATCTATCGCCACCTCAAAGACGCCCGCTTTGCCGCACTCATGGCATGCACCCTCGGCATGGACGCCGAGCGTCGTCTGCGCACCACGGGAGCCCAGCAACCCCTAGAGGGAGCCGTGCTCGACGCCGCGTGCTCCGCCTATGTGGAAGCTGCCGTCGAGCAGATGGACCAGCAGGTCAAGGCTGCGGCCACCGTCCATGGGCTTGCCGGCAACTGGCGCTTCAGTCCCGGCTACGGCGACTGCCCGCTTACGGCGCAGCGCTCAATCGTGGCTGCACTCAACGCCACGCGGCTCATCGGGCTTACTGTCACGCCTACCAGCCTGCTCATGCCCACCAAGAGCGTGACCGCAGTGATCGGTCTATTTGACGGCGAGGTCCACGACGCCCAGAGCCGCCCAACCTGCAATATCTGCCGCATGCGCGAGCACTGCCGCTTCCGCGCCGCCCACACCACCTGCTATTCCAGCCATTAGGAGCCCTCGATGTTTACTCCGCTTATTACTCATGATCTGGACGGCGCCGCGCTGGCGGCGCCCGTTGATGCCGCACGCCGTAATGGCGCTGCATACAAGACGCGCACGATCGACGACCTTCGCATTAAGGACGATCGCCTGCGCGCCGCCATCGAGGGCACGGGGCACCTGCTGTTCGACGGCGGCATGGGCACCATGTTACAGGCGGCCGGCATGAAGGCCGGCGTCCTGCCCGAGCTGCTCAACTTTGAGGAGCCCCAGGTCATTACCGACATTCAGCGTCAATATGTCGAGGCTGGCTGCGACGTGATCACCGCCAACACCTTTGGCGCCAACGCCCACAAGCTCGACGGTGCTGCCACCGTGGCAGATGTCTTTGCCGCCGCTGTCGCCTGCGCCCGCGCGGCCGGTGCCCACTACGTCGCCGGCGATATCGGTCCCATCGGCGCGCTGCTTCGCCCCTTGGGCACTCTGAGCTTCGACGAGGCCTATGACCTCTTTACCGAGGAAGTGCGCGCCGGCGTCGCCGCGGGTGTGGACCTCTTTATTATCGAGACCATGACCGACCTTGCCGAGATCAAGGCCGCCGTCCTCGCCTGCCGCGAGAACTCTGACCTGCCCGTCTTTGCCACCATGACCTTTGAGGAAGACGGCCGCACCTTCCTGGGTACGAGTCCCGAGGTCGCCGCCATCACGCTCGACGCCATCGGCGCCGATGTTTTGGGCATTAACTGCAGCCAGGGACCGGCCGAGCTCCGAGGGCTCGCCGCACGTATGCTCACCGTTACCGACAAGCCCGTTATGGTGCAGGCCAATGCGGGTCTGCCCCACGTGGACGACGACGGTAACACCGTCTTTGACATCCAGGCCCCCGAATACGCCAAGGCCGTCGCCGGCATGATCGCCGACGGCGTAAGCGTCGTGGGCGGTTGCTGCGGAACCACGCCGGCGCACATGGCGGCCTTGCGCACGCTTATCGACAACCACACGCCCAGCCCGCGCCACCGCAAGCCCAGCATGTCGGTCACGAGCGCCCAGACGGTCGTGGACCTTCCCTGTGACGGCCACAAGATCGCCGTCATCGGCGAGCGCATCAATCCCACCGGCAAAAAGCGCCTGCAGCAGGCCCTGCGCGACGGCGACCTGGACTACGTCGTGAGCCAGGGCATCAGCCAGCAGGAACAGGGCGCCGACATCCTGGACGTCAACGTGGGCCTGCCCGAGATCGACGAGGTCAAGATCATCCAACAGGCGACCGAGCAGCTCCAGGGCTCCACGCTGCTGCCGCTGCAGATCGACTCCACCGACCCCGCCGCCGTCGAGGCCGCCGTACGTCGCTACGCCGGCAAGCCCATCATCAACTCGGTCAATGGCAAACAGCAGATCATGGACGAGATCTTCCCGCTGGTCGCCCACTACGGCACCAACGTCGTCGGCCTTACGCTCGACGAAGGCGGCATTCCCGATACCGCCGAGGCTCGCTTCGCCATCGCCGAGCGCATCGTGGCCGAGGCTGCCCGCTACGGTATCGGCCCGGACCGCATCCTCATCGACTGTCTGGTCATGACCGCCTCGACCAATCAACGCCAGGCCGAACAGATCCTGCGCGCCATGTCCCTGTGCAAGGAGCGCCTGGGCGTCAAATGCGCGCTCGGCGTGTCGAACATCAGCTTTGGCCTGCCTGCCCGCCCGCTGCTGGGCTCGGTCTTTTTGGCTGCCGCTTTTGGCGCAGGTCTCGATGCCCCCATCATGAACCCGGGTTCCAAGCGCTTTATGGATACCGTCTACAGCTATCGCGTGCTGAGCGTTGAGGACGAGGGCTCGACCGGATACATCGAGCGCTACGCCGGCTGGACCGATCCGTACAAGATCGCCGCAAACCCGGCGGCGGCCCAGGCGGTATCGACCGACGCCGCGCCCGCTGCTGGCACCGACGGCAACGACGGCAACGACGACCCGATTCGTCGCATGGTCGTCTCGGGCCGCAAAGGCGAGATCGCGGCCGAGACCGAGCGTCTGCTGACAGATCACGACGCCATGGACCTCATCAACAATCACTTTATCCCCGCCCTCGATGAGGTCGGAGTCCTCTTTGACCAGGGCAAGTTCTTCTTGCCGCAGCTTATGGCCTCGGCCGAGGCCGCGCGCGTGGGTTTTGACACCATCAAGCGCCTGATGCCCGCCGGCGAGATTGCCGACAAGGGCAAAATCTGCGTGGCTACCGTCAAGGGCGACATCCACGACATCGGCAAGAACATCGTCAAGATGCTGCTCGATAACTACGGCTACACCGTCTTTGATCTGGGTCGCGACGTCGACCCGCAGGAGGTGCTCAAGACCGTACGGGAGCGCGACATCAAGCTCGTCGGTCTCTCGGCGCTTATGACCACCACGGTCGTCGCCATGGAGGAGACCATCAAGCTGCTTCATGCCGAGGTGCCGGGCGTCAAGATCATCGTAGGCGGCGCCGTGCTCACCCCCGAATACGCCAAGCAGATCGGCGCGGACTACTACGCCAAGGATGCCGCCGAAAGCGCGCGCATCGCCGAAGAGGTCTTTGGGCAGTAACACAACGGAAACAACCGTACACCAAAACGTGCCGCATGCGCCACTTGGCACGTGCGGCACGTTAGAATAGATAAGACTATGCTCGTTTTGGCAGATAGGAGCGCAAGGATGGCGATCACGCCCGCAGAAATCGCGGAAACCCGCGGCATGGTTGAGGAACAGAACCTCGACATCAGGACCATCACCATGGGTGTTTCGCTCATGGGTTGCGGCGACGAGAACCTCGACCGCATGTGCACGAAGATCTACGACCACGTGACGCACACGGCTGAGCATCTGGTCGAGACCGCCGAGAACCTCGAGCGCGAGTACGGTATCCCCATCGTCAACAAGCGCGTTTCCGTCACCCCGGTGGCGCAGATCGCCGCATGCTGCAAGGATGAGGACCTCACCCCCATCGCGCATGCCCTCGACCGCGCGGCCGAGACGCTTGGCATCGATTACCTGGGCGGCTTCTCCGCGCTCGTTCAGAAGGGCATCGGCGACGCCGACCGCCGCGTCATCCAGTCCATCCCACAGGCGCTCGCTACCACCAGCCGCGTCTGCTCCAGCGTCAACGTTGCCAGCCTGCGCGCCGGTATCAACATGGATGCCGTGCTCATGGCGGCTCAGACCATCATCGATGCCGCCAAGCTTACGGCAGATGAGGATTCCGTTGGCGCCTCCAAGTTTGTATGCTTTGCCAATATGGTCGAGGACTCCCCGTTTATGGCGGGCGCCGTCCACGGCAGTGGCGAGGCCGACGCCGTCATCAACGTAGGCGTCTCGGGCCCCGGCGTTATGGCTGCAGCCCTGGAGACGCTGCCCGACTCCGCATCGATGATGGAAGTCGCCGAGAAGATTAAGCAGACCGCCTTTAAGATCACCCGTGCCGGTGAGCTCATGAGCCGCGAGGCTGCCCATCGCCTGGGTGTCGAGAAGGGCATTGTCGACCTGTCGCTGGCTCCCACGCCCGCCATCGGCGACTCCGTTGCACGCATCCTCGAGATCATCGGCGTGGGCACCTGCGGTGGCCCCGGCACGACCTGCGCGCTCGCCATGCTCAACGATGCCGTCAAGAAGGGCGGCGTCATGGCCAGCTCCAGCGTGGGCGGTCTCTCGGGCGCCTTTATCCCCGTGTCTGAGGACGCCGGCATGATCGCCGCCGTCGAGGCCGGCGCGCTTTCGCTCGAGAAACTCGAGGCCATGACCTGCGTGTGCTCCGTTGGCCTGGACATGATCGCCATCCCCGGCGACACCCCGGTCGAGACCATCGCCGGCATTATCGCCGACGAGATGGCCATCGGCGTCATCAACAATAAGACCACGGCCGTGCGCGTGATTCCCGCCATTGGCAAGGGCGTGGGCGACTGCGTTGAGTACGGCGGCCTGTTTGGCCGTGCGCCCATCATGCCGGTGAACCCCAACGCCGGCACCGTGCTTGCCCACCGCGGTGGACGCTTCCCAGCGCCGCTGAACTCGCTGAAGAACTAGCTGAGGGGTACTGGCGAGGAGCCCCGGGGAGGGCAAATATATAAGGTTGCCTGCTCGAACAGTCCTGACTCGCACGGAGAGCACATTAAGTGCTCTCCGGCTCGTGCGGAACTCGCGATCGACCTTATATATTTGCCCTCCCCGGGGCTCCCGCACAACGGGACCTCAGTTGGGTTCTATCCCGGTTGCAGTTGCTTCGCTCCTGCACCACTTGGCTGGTACGGCGGTTTGGCGTTGGATCGGTTCTTTCTGATATATGCTGGTTGCGGCTCTTCTTTTGGGAGGAGTCGCTTTTTTGTTGCTAGGAGGTTGGCCCGTGGTCGATGGGGATGCTCGCTCTGAACTTCTTTCTGCTGATTGGAATGGCGAATGGATGCGTCTGCAAGCTGATCGGCAACGGGCTGATGATCCTCTTGAGTGGGATAAGCGGGCTCGGCATTTTCGGCCATTGGAGACTGCCCCGTATGCCCGGGACTTTATGAAGCTGTTGGCGTTAAAGCCTGGTGAATCCGTGCTGGATATGGGGTGTGGGGCTGGGTCGATTGCTATCCCGCTTGCTCAGGCTGGACATTCCGTGATTGCTGCCGACTTCTCTCCTGCCATGTTGGACACCCTTGATGCCGGCATTGAGTATTACGGGCTCGAGGATCTTATTACGCCGCTTGAGCTTGCCTGGGATGATGATTGGGATTTGGTTGGGCCGGTTGCCAAGATTGTGGATGTTGCCTTTGCCAGTCGTTCCGTCACCACAAATGACCTAAAAGGCGCGCTTGCCAAGCTTGACCGTACGGCTCGCCGACGTTGTGCTGTCACGATGGTCGCCAACTCCAGCCCGCGTTATGACCTGCACTTGATGAACGCCATCGGCGCCTCGGTTACCTGTAGCAATGGTTTTGTGTACGCCTTTAACATCCTTATTCAGATGGGTGCACTGCCGCAGGTCACGTATTTTGAATCGCCCCGCCGCGACACCTTCGATAGTCTTGAGGCGGGCGTGGCGGACTTTTCTCGCATGCTCGAGCATGGCAACGAGGATAAGATCGACCGCCTGCGCGACTATATCGCCCACCACATGATCGAGAACCCCCATGCCGGCGAGCCGGGATCCAAGGGCGTACCGCAGGGACGCTACATGCTCGACCACATCCGCAAAGTCCGATGGGCGTTTATCGCCTGGGAGCCGGTCTCCGTACCCCGCCCGTAGCCCATCTAAAGCTTGCATCGTCTTCCCACCCGGCATCCGCATTCTTTGCGAACTGGGCAAACGCGCTCCACACCACGCCGTTCCTGCGCTATCGTGGGACAGCTCACGTAGATTAAGGCCCCATCGCGGGGCGCCCCATACATAGAAAGCGAGAACCCATGGCACTGACAGGAGCCCAGGTCAAGCAGCTTCGCAGCATGGCCCATCACCTCAACCCCGCCATCATCATCGGTAAGTCCGATGTCAACGAGGGCACCGTCGAGCAGACGGTTGCCTACCTGGAGAAGCACGAGCTCGTTAAGTGCTCCGTGCTGGACGGCTCCAGCCTTTCTGCCCGCGAGGCCGCCGAGGAGCTCGCCGAGCGCTGCCACGCCGACGTCGTTCAGGTTATCGGCCGCAAGTTCTCGCTGTATCGCGAGTCCTCGCGCAAGGATATCGAGAAGATCAAGCTCGTCTAAAACCGACTGGCCATACCGAGTAGTCCGCGGGCGTCCGATTGATTCGGACGCCCGTTTTTTATCGCTCGACAAGCACGCGCTTGAGTCTGCCTTCGACCAGGCGCTCATACAGACGCCTTGTCTCGGGCTCGGGCACGCCTTGAACCTGCTCTCTTAGGTGGTGCATGTGGCCGCTGTACAACTCAACAACATCGCGACGTCGTCCCGCCGCACCGTAAACGCGCATGGCGCAGCGAACCATGTCCTCGCGCGCCGTCTCCTGGCGAAGCCCCGATTCCACGAGCCAAATTGCCGATTGCAGGTCATTTTCCTCGAGAGCGGCATTCGCTCCCCTAATCATGCAGTCGATGTACTTGGATTGCATAATGTGGCGCATACGCGTAAAGAACGTGGGATTGCAACCGGTGGGAACATACAACGGGCCCGCGTAGAGTTGCTCGACCTTAAGACATAGCTCAACCAGGTGAGGGCCTCTCGCACCCATACGGTTTCCCAAGATCTCACGGCTCAGCTGGTCAAAGAGCCTTACATCGGTCTTAACGTAATCGCCGTTGAGCCCAATGCACTCGTTTTGGATGACCACGCACGACTTTCCGTCTGGCGTTGGGCCCAAAGCCGAGCGCAAGCGCGATACCGTCGAATACAGATTGTTGCGCGCGGCGTTAAACTCGGCATGGGGCCACAACTCCATGGCGATTGTCTCGCGGTCGACCATGGCATCCATACCCAGCGCAAGACGTTCGGCAAGTGTTGCCGCCTTTTTGCGACGCCACATCTTATCCGTGATGGGAAAACCGTCGCGCTCGGCGCGAAACGCGCCAAACATGCGCATCTCAATATGACCGATGGTATCGACAGCCTCAACCTCGCCCGCCTGGAACAGGTGCTCGCTTTCGCCCTCAAAGTCATCGCGTAGTGAATACCGCGACAGCTCGCGCACCGGAAGCTTCTTGCGAATCCTAGCGGCAGGCTCGCCCAGGCAATGCATCGCAAGACGCGCAAAAAGCCGATACGATGGGTCTAAAATCCCCGAGCGATTCATAGACATCCAGGCAGCAAGATCGCTATCGCGGCCCGCAGCGGCCAGGTGCAGCGCCACGATCCAAGCTTCTGAGCCACCGACCTGCGTCTTGCTAATATCAAGCAGCTCCGCCTCTTCGCGAACCGATACCAGCGACGTATTGCGCAGATACGCCACGCGCTCCAGCAGCAAAGCGTTTTCGCGCATGTACGTAATCGATTCGTCGGCGAGCTTGAGCACCTGGACCGCGCGGAACTTTGCGTTGACCGGCCGCCCCTCCGCCAGCGATTGCCAGCCCTCCAGCAATAGCCCAAACAGCTGAATTTGATTGTCGCGAACACGCACCGCAAAGCGGTCGAGCTCGCCAAACGCCACATCGTCGGTCACGGGCAAGCCCGCGAGCAGGCGCCGCGCCGCCAGCACCATACGCAGCCAAATGGATGGCGCCTTAAGCCCGCGGATATCGAGCGCCTCGAGTATCTGCGCCATCTTGTCATCGCGCTCGTCGGGTTTAGCAAACGAGCCGTCGAACAGCTCCACCAGCATATGGTCGGCCTGTATGAGAATCCCCGCGATGTCGAGCTCGCAATCATAGGCTTTGCGCGCCTTGAGCTTCGCGAGAACATTGCCGTCTTTCGCTCGCTCGGTTAGGTGGCGCTTGACCTCGATATGCGCGGACAGCATGTCGAGCACCTCGCAGGATGTCTGTTCTTGCACAACAGGGTTGGCGGGAAGCCCCAGGTCATTGTCGCCGTAAAAGGCGATAGTGAGCGCCTGGGCTATTTTCCAGGTAGCGGGGTCGAGCTCGCGCGCCGCCTGATCGCCCGCACGTTCGATAACGGACGCCATATACCTTGCGAGCTTTGTATTGCACACGCTGACAGCCGCCAGATACACGCCGAGCGCCTCGGCGGGTGCCGGCTCTTTCTCCTGCTTTTCCGCATTGACCATCGCCGTCGCCGCGCGGCAAATGTCCCCTCCGTGCCCGGTCAGGGCAAGATCGGCCCCATACTGCCCGGCAAGTTCCAACACCACATGGCGGTCCAAGAACGCGTCGGCCAGGTCCATAGCCAAATCGCATCGGCCTGCCTTAATCAAAATGCGAGCAGCCCGCGATACAAGTTCGGGACGGATCTCGGCAACGAGCTTTCGCAGCCTCAGGCGCGCGTTGTCCTTAGCGCCCAAACACCTAAAGGTGCGATCAGACGGATCCACGCCAAAAAACGGATAATCGCGCACAAAGATGGACTGGTCGATCATCGAAAGCCTTACACCGCACGCCTCTAGCTCCGCAATGCGGCCCTCGCCCATCAGCACCATCAAGCAGGCAACGGTAAACAACAGGTTGTTCTCGAGCGATGCGAGATCTGCCAGCGCCGCACCGTACACGTTGACGATTTCGTTCTCGAGCAACCCGGAAACATCGCCCTGTCCATACATTCCCGTCTGCAGGGCAGATACCAGCTCTGGCACACCCTGCGTGAGCCGATAAAAATCGAGCGATGTACTGATCGAAAACGCCGTAGCCCATGACGAATACTCATAGGCGTGCACCTTGAGCATCTGCGCATTGACTTTTACAGAATCGCCCAGCCCGTGGATAAGCAATCGGTTGGAGGGGCGGCAAGTAATAAAGACCCCCGTCCCCGTAGCACGTAAGCTGCGGATTCGATCGATGAGGTCCTCTGTTTCGCGCTGCTCGAGATTGGGCACGTTGTCGATTGCAACGAGCGAATGCGGTTTGTCCTTAAGCTCATCGGCGACAACCTCGAGCTGCATAAAGAGCTCGCGTCCAATCGCGCGGTCGGCCTCGATTATCCGAACCGGCCCTCGCGTGGGATCCGATTTAACTTCCTGCACGTATTGCAGCAATACCGACGTCTTACCAAACCCGTCGGGCGCGTAAAGCAGAACGATTCCTGCCTTGCGCCCTTTAACGATGAGCTCGTTCATCAAGCGATCGCGCCGCACCATATAGCCGCCGCCCGTCGGCATCAACTCGAGGTCGTCCGTATTGCCCAGATCGTTTACCATGCCTGCTCCTCTACTCGACCATATGGACACCGTAGCTGCAGGACCATATGAGCCACCCCGTGAATAGCGCGACTTAGAGTTTTTGGTTGTCTGCCGGTACGTGTTTGGCAAGTTTTTGTACAGCGAGGCCCGATGGTAATTTATCCCCCGACCAATAGGTCTTTGCGCAGGTCAATGCGCTTGCCAGCATGTCCCATCCAATTTGCAGTGTAGCGCAGTCGTCTATTTTTATTTGAGTTGCGCAACTCGCCTATTCCTCGCTACCGCTTGCGACTCTATAGTGGCAAATGTGCATAGAATCTGGTATGGAATGAATCTCATGATTTAGAGCCCACTCGCCAAGCATGTGGCAAGGTTTCCGTCATGCACACATTACGGCCCGCATCCACTAAAAAGGCCCCCGCAAAGCGAGGGCCTTTTGGAAAGCTATGTAAGATCGCTTGGTCGCGTTACTCGCAGAGCGAAAGAGCGGCCTCGTCAGCAACGACGACGCAATTGGTGTGGAGCTGCAGGATCGAAGCGGGGCACTCGGGCGTAACCGGGCCATAGCACATATCGTGCACAGCCTGAGCCTTGGCCTCACCGTTGGCGACAACCAGGATCATGCGGGCATACATGATGGTCTGGGTGCCCATGGTGTAAGCCTGACGGGGCACATCATCGATGCTGTCGAACAGGCGGCTGTTGGCCTGAATGGTGCTCTCGGTCAGATCGACGCAGTGCGTACCCTTGGAGAAGTGGTCATCGGGCTCGTTGAAGCCAATATGACCGTTATTACCAATGCCGAGCAGCTGCAGATCCGGGTAACCGGCGGCAGCGACGATCTTGTCGTACTCGGAGCAGGCAGCAGCGGCATCGGGGTTGGAGCCATCGGGCACGTGCGTGTTGTTCAGATCAATATTGATGTGATCGAAGAAGTTCTCGCGCATAAAGTAGTGATAGCTCTGGGGATCGTCGTGCGAAAGACCACGATACTCGTCCAGGTTATAGGTGCTGACCTCGGCGAAGTCGACGTCGCCCTTCTCGTACCAAGCGGCGAGCTGCTTGTAGGCGCCAATCGGGGTGGAGCCGGTGGCAAGACCCAGTACGCAATCGGGCTTGAGGATAACCTGGGCCGAGATGATATTGGCGGCCTTGCGGCTCATATCCTCGTAGTCTTTAGCTTTAATGATTTTCATTACGCGTCCTTTCTCGTACAAGAGAGGCAAGGCTCCCCTTACAAGCACTTGCCCGCGGCCCGCGTCGGCCGCAACCAACGTGTGCGGCCACCAGGGCGAGGTCGCGTAATGTATGTGTCTCGTGTCTAGCCGCGTCGAGGCCCCTGCCCGTCCACGGTGACCCAAAGCTGTTTAGCCTCGGACGTTTCCCATCTTGCCACGGAGGGCGTCCTCTTTCAAGGGCGCCCTCCGTAAACGTGTTTGAATTGTAGGCTAAAGGCCGAGCGCGCTCACTAGCGCTCGCGAGCGACGATGAGTTGGTCCATCTCCTCGACATGCTCGCCAACGGAGCCCTTGATGCTCGAGAACTCAACGGAGTTGCACACCAAGATGGGAACCGTCACATCGTAGCCCTCGGCAGCAATTGCCTCGCGATCGAACTCGATGAGTACATCGCCCTTATGGACAATATCGCCCACCTGCGCATGTACAGTAAAATGCTTGCCCTCGAGCTGAACGGTGTCCAGGCCAACGTGGATGAGCACGTCCAGGCCATCGACCGTGTTAAGCGCAACGGCATGACCCGTGGGAAAAATCGCCTCGACCTTAGCATCCGCCGGCGCGATCACACGTGTGCCCGTGGGCTGAATCGCCACGCCCTGACCCAAAAGGCCAGTGGCAAACGTCTGGTCGTTTACCTCGGAAAGCGGAATGACATCGCCCGAGATGGGAGCATCCAGCGTAAGGACTCGACCACGCATACCAAAAGACCTTAGGACTTTAGTGAACATGCTCCCCCTCGGACATACCAATCAATCAAAATAGCCTTAACAGTTTACCACTTGGCACCCGTTATTGACCATTAGGGAAGTTCGCGCTTGACAACCTCGACGATGTCGTCGACAACGCGCTGGGTCAGCTCGTGTGTCTCGGCCTCGGCCATAACGCGAACCAGCGGCTCGGTACCGCTCGGGCGCACCAGGATACGGCCGCGACCATTGAGCTCCTTCTCGGCGGCAGCGACGGCGTCCCAAATGGGCTGGCAATCGTCCAGGCCGGCCTTGTTGTCGGAATGCACGTTGACGAGCACCTGCGGGTACTTCTTCATGATGCCGGCAAGGTCGGTGAGGGTGCGGCCGGTGCGCTTGAGCACGGCCAGAAGCTGCAGGGCCGTCACCAAGCCGTCGCCGGTGGTGTTGTGCTCCAGGAAGATGATGTGGCCGGACTGCTCGCCGCCGATGACAGCGCCGTCCGCGAGCATGCGCTCCAATACGTAGCGGTCGCCCACGGCGGTCTGCACCATCTCAAAGCCCTGCTCCTTCATGGCAATGGAAAAGCCCAGGTTGCACATAACGGTCGAGACAATCTCGGAGTTGGCGAGCTTACCGCGAGCAGCCAGGTCGGAACCGCAGATAGCCAGGATGTAGTCGCCATCGATCTCGTTGCCCTCGCTGTCCACGAACAGCACGCGATCGGCGTCGCCATCGTGGGCCAGGCCGATGTCGGCATGGGTACGCAGTACGAGCTCACGCAGGGGCTCAAGGTGAGTGGAGCCGCACTCGACGTTAATGTCGGTGCCGCAGTAGTCGGTGTTGATGGCATGGACCGTGGCGCCCAGGCGCTGCAACGCGGCGGGCGTGGTCTGGCAAGAAGCGCCGTGGCCGCAGTCGACGGCAACAACCAGACCGTCGAGTTTAAGGCCGTCGAGGGTGCTGATAGCGTGGTCGACATATGCCTTGCGAGCGTCCTTCATCTTGATGATGTGACCCACACCGGCACCGGTCGGCAGCGTATCGGCAGCCATGGCCTCCTCGGACATGACCCAAGCGCTGATCTCTTCCTCGACAGCATCGGGAAGCTTCATGCCCTTGCGGCTAAAGAACTTGATGCCGTTGAACTCCGGCGGATTGTGCGAAGCGGAAATGACGATGCCGCCGTCGAGCTCGTTTTGGACGGTGAGCAGCGCCACGGCCGGCGTAGGAATGACGCCGCAGCAGTGCGGGCGGCCGCCCTCGGCCATAATGCCGGCGGTCAGAGCACTCTCGAGCATGGTGCCCGAAAGACGCGTGTCACGGCCGATGCAAATGTCCGAACCAAGGAACTTGGTCGCAGCACGGCCAAGGCGAAACGCGAGGTCGCACGAGAGGTCGGCGTTGGCGACGCCACGGACGCCGTCGGTACCGAAGATGTTCTGGGGCATAGGATCGCTCCTTCCCAAGTGGGCAAAACGCAGCCGCCCACCCTAGTCGAAAAAGAAAAGCGGGACCCGCCGAGCAATCGGCAGGCCCCGCTTGTACATTGCATCTCGTAAGGAGATAAAACCTTAGCGCTTGGAGAACTGGGGAGCGCGGCGAGCCTTCTTGAGGCCGTACTTCTTGCGCTCGACCACGCGAGCATCGCGCGTAAGGAAACCGGCCTTCTTGAGGTCAGCACGGTAGTCGCCAGCGTTCAGAAGAGCGCGAGCGATGCCCAGGCGCAGAGCGCCGGACTGACCGGAGATGCCGCCGCCATCGCACAGAGCGATAACGTCGAACTGACCGGCGGTGTCGGTCACCTTGAAGGGAGCAAGGGCGTTCTCAACGAGCTGATGACGGCCGAAATACTGCTCGGCGTCACGCTTGTTGATGGTCACCTTGCCGGTGCCGGGGACGAGACGGACGCGGGCGACGGCGTTCTTACGACGGCCGGTACCCTGGTAGACAACGGTGTTCTCAGCCATCTTTAAGCCTCCAGCTCAATCTTCGTGGGGTTCTGGGCAGCGTGCGGATGCTCGGCACCAGCGTAGACCTTAAGCTTGGTCATCTGGGCACGGCCGAGGGTGGTCTTGGGCAGCATGCCGCGAACGGCGCGCTCGATGACCTTCTCCGGGTGCTTCTCCATAGCCTGGCGGAAGCTCTCAGCCTTGAGGCCGCCGTTGTAGCCGCTGTGGCGATAATAGGTCTTCGTGTCGGCCTTGTTACCGGTAAGCTGGACCTTATCGGCGTTGATGACGACAACGAAGTCGCCGCAGTCGCTGTTGGGCGTGAACTGGGGCTTGTTCTTACCGCGCAGGATCATTGCGATCTGGGTGGCAAGACGGCCCAGGACAGCACCATCGGCGTCGACGAGAACCCAGTTGCGCTGGACCTCGCCCTGCTTGGCGTAGTGAGTCGATTTCGAAATCACTTAGACTCCTCCATGTACAGTACGTGTTGTTACAGAGATTCACGGGGCTCTGCAAGTAACCCGTCCATATTACCCCGCTCGTCGCCCGAGTCAACAGGTATTTTGGCTCTGACCAGACTTTCTGCACATGTCGTCCATCGGTAATGATGTCGCGACGCTAGCGCTCAACAAATGCCTCGATATCTCCCAGCAAGCGCTTTGCCTCTTGGCGGCCCTGAATATACAGGTCGAGGAGCTTTGCCGGATCGTGCTCAACGTGGCCGACCTCGACCGGCTTTTGCGGAGCAATGACCAGCGCGCGTCCCTCGCGCTCATACTTCCACAGGTGCATGCGCTGGATGTTATAGCGGTCGTGGCGCGTCTCGATAGCCTCGAGCAGGTAGGGGTAGTCGGCATAGCGGGCGCGCGCGGCGGGCATAAACTCGTAGGGTTTTTTCTCGTACGAGCGGTCCTGCGTGACAATGACAACCGCGCGATCGAAGCCCGCCTCCTCCAGTACATGCTCGATGGGGACCGAATCGGCTACGCCGCCGTCGACGTATTTGTGCCCGTCAATCTCGACCGGCGGCGTCACCAGCGGCAGCGACGTCGATGCGCGCACAGCGTCGAGGTCGAGCACGGCGCTTTTGACCGGCAGGTACGCGGCGGTTCCAAAGAGCATATCCGTCGCGACGGCGTACATCTCGATGGGGCTCGCGTCGAACGCCTCATTGTCAAAGGGATCCAGGCGGTCCTGGACATCGTTGAAGATAAAGTCGTAACCCACGATGGAGCCCGTGGACGCAAACGATGCGGCGCCCATGAAGCGGTTGTCGTTGCAGAAAGCCAGGTTGATGCGGTTGGCACGGCCGATCTGGTGCGACTTGTAGTTCACGCCGTTGAGGGCACCTGCCGATACGCCATATACCGCCGGGATCTCGACGCCGGCCTCCATGAGGACGTCGAGCACGCCTGCGGTAAATTGCCCGCGGAAGCTGCCGCCCTCCAAAACGAGCGCGACTTTGCCGGCGTTCTTTGCCTTATCTTCTGCAGCCATGTTGACCTCCTGCTGTTTCGTTTTGGCCTTCTTCTACCCAGTTTTGGGATAGAGAGCGCATTGGTTTTGGAGTTGAGGAGGACGGGGCGGCTGGCGGAAAGCACGTCCCGGCCTGCGTTGCCAAGGCGTTTTCTTTACGCCCGCGCCCTGCATAGAGTTCGATTCTCCGCGGGTTTGGGGTTCCGTTGATACGGCGCATGGCAGGCTGAGATTCGATAACATCGCATCCGTTTTGGGTCGAAAGTTTGCGCGGAAAATCCGCGTATTTGCTTCGCAAATCCGCACCGGCTTCGGCCGCCTGCCGGTGTCCTCGCCCGCGGGCTAAAAACGCTTACGCGTTTTCTTTACGCCCGCGCCCTGCACAGAGTTCGATTCTCCGCGGTATCTGTAAACAATAAAAAGGCAGGTAGAGACACTTCTCTACCTGCCTGTTACTTATGGTGGAGGCGCGGAGAATCGAACTCCGGTCCACGAAAGCCCCCTGATTGGCATCTCCAAGCTCAGTCGCTGGTTTAGTCTCGGACGCTTTGCGCGCAGCGACACGCTCGCGGCATCCCAACCGGTTCGGTCTTAGCCCGCGCCATACCGATTACGTGCGCAGGAGCATTCCCCTAACATGACGTCGCGCCGGTGTCGGGGAAATCACCGGGTTGACGCGCCGCTATAAACTAAGCAGCGAGAGCCATAGGCTCAAAAGAAGAGTTGTTGTCAATTCAATTTGACGGTACCCCTGTTTAACGAGGCGAGGAGACCTCGGCTTGCTTCCTCTCTCAGAGCTATCGTGTCGAAACCAGTCGCCCCCGAATGTCGGGAAAGTCTGGATGGCATTGGGCACGAGCACCCAACACCCGTCGACTTTTCAAAGAACATGCAGGGCGAGCCCCGCTTGTGGAGTGTTATCTTACCACGTTCTGAAAGCGGACAGCTGTTCTATGCACGAGCTGTGAAGACCCCAATGTGCACCATACTTCGCACTTTTGCTACCGATCGCGTCACGTATATTTTCGCCAAGCAAAATTGACCCGACGAAAGGACCGTTATGGATACCAAGCAGCAACTCGTCAATGCCCTCGCAGGCCTGGGCTCAACCATTACCGAAGCTATGGATGTCATCGAAGGCTTTGTCCCCTGCGGACATCCCGCCCTCACGGTTTCGAACGCACTCGTCGCGCTGGACGCCGACGATAATGCAGCTCTCGCCCAGCAGCTTGAGACCGTCGAGAGCTTTATCGACCACGTGAGTGAGAACCGCGGCGTGCCCGCCTACCACGGCATCGAGGTCGAGCTCGCAGGTCCCAAAGCCGATCTGCTCGCAGCAATCCGCGAGGTAGGCACCCTTATGCAGACCGCAGGCGTCAAGAACACCCAGGTCAACGAGTGGGTCTACCGCAGCTTGGCAGCACTCAAGAGCTCCGACGAAAAGGCAGCCGAGCAGCTCGCAGAAAGTCACGCCATCAAGGCCGAGCTTTTGTAAATAGCAGACGCGGGCCCCTTGGCGCATCGTCGTCCAAGAGGCCCGCAAACAGTTCGCGTCAACCGATAGCCGCGCCGCCGCGTTCGGCTAAAGCAAGAATCGGCATCATTTGGCGCGGGGTCTTTGCTGCAAGATCGGCATGTTCGAGCAGCTTGCGATCGTTGGTCACCAAGTAATCGACCTGCGCGCGCTTGCACGCGGCGAGCACCAAGTTGTCCTCGTAATCGCGATGGAGCGCTAAGTATTTGTCGGCCAGCCAAAGATCCGACGCATCTGCACCCACGGCCGTGGCGTTTTCGGTCATGTTCCGAACAAACGCCAACGCCGCATCGCCAATCGCGCGGGCAGAAGCCTCGTCGAGTGCTCCCCCGCTGGCAAGAACGCTACGCTTCAGCTCGTGTTGGACAACGTACAGCACGTCCTTGGCGATATGCACCGGAAAGAACAGCAATGCCCCCGCCTCCGTCGCCTGCCCAATAAACGCACGCGCGGCAAACGACTCGGCATGGTCGGCGCAAAACGAATCAACCCATACGTTGGCATCCACCATTATTTTGAGGGGAGCCCCGCTCACAGGATCATCCCCTTTTGGCGATAGCGCTCGTCCATGGTTTCGGAATAGATTGTGTCCCAATCGCGGTCATCGGATGTAGACGATGTATCGATACCCAGGTCCGCGTAAAGCTGATCCGCCGCCGCCCATGATGCGACAAACGGCGATGTGGCACCAGCACTAGGCAGTTGGTCGTCAACGGCCGACAACACCTCTTCGCACGAACCGCCGCCCTGTGCAACCTTCGCTATGACCTTTTTGATAAGCTCGGGCAGCGAGGCGCCCGAAAGCCGCAACGCTTCCTCCGCATGGTCCTTGACCTGGCGATCCACGCGAACGTTCACCTGCGCCATGCCGCTAACAGCACTCACGTTGATCCCGCTCCCTTCAATTGCTAGCACCGCTAGCAACACTATATGGAGAAGCTAGCAAATGGTCAAATGCAAAAGGCCTGCGCCCAGACGACACTGATGCCGTCTGGGCGCAGGCCAGATAACGTGGGCGAACACGTCTGCTAATGCAGGTACGCCTTTGCGTTGCCCAGGCTGTAGGCGATCGTTGAGCCGTTGTGCAGCAGCGACGACGTCTGTGGAGTGATCATGCCGGTAATGCCCAGTGCCAAGAGTGCTGAGTTGGTGAGCATCACCTTAGAGTAGGAGCTCGTCAGACGGTCGATGAGACCCTGGCTCATACGGCGCAGGCGCACGATCGCGGCCAGATCTGTATCGGTCAGGATGATATCGGCGACCTCCTTGGCAATGTCGCTTCCGCCACCCATTGCCAGCCCCACGTCGGCCAGGCCCAGCGCCGGTGAGTCATTGACACCGTCGCCCACCATGGCAACGTGGCGCCCCTCGCCCTTAATGCGCTCCACATACGCGTACTTGTCCTCGGGCAGCAGCTCGGCCTTAAACTCGTCGACACCCGCCTCGCACGCAATGCGCTCGGCCGTGCGTTCAGAATCGCCCGTGAGCATAACGACATGTTTGACGCCCAGCGCATGCAGGTCGGCGATGGCTTCACGGACCCCGGGCTTAAGCGGATCCTCGATGCCGAGCACGCCCACGACCGTGCCGTCGACCGCCAGGTACAGCGGCGACAAGCCCTGCATCTGGGACTCGATGCGCTCCTTGATGTCGGATTCGAGCTGTGCGCCCTCGTCATCGAACACAAAGTGAGCGGAACCGATGATGGCGCGACGCCCTTCGATGGACGAGGCAATGCCGTGCGCCACGATGTACTCGACGGCAGCGTGGCGCTCGCGGTGCTCGAGCCCGCGCTCGCATGCCGCATTGACCACGGCGCGCGCCACCGGATGCGGAAAATGCTCCTCCAAGCAAGCGGAAAGGCGCAGGATCTCGTCCTCGCTCCAACCATCGGTGGTGAGTACGCAGGCAAGACGCGGCTGGGCCTCGGTGAGCGTGCCAGTCTTATCAAACACAATGGTGTCGGCCTTGGCAAACGACTCAAAGTACTTGGCGCCCTTGACCATGACGCCCATCTTGGCAGCATCGCTCATGGCAGTCATGACGGCGACGGAACCCGTGAGCTTGAGTGCGCACGAGTAGTCGACCATCAGCGCCGCCGAGGTCTTGATGAGGCTACGCGTGGTGAGAGCGACAAGGCCCGCGAGCAGGAAGTTCCACGGGACGATCTTGTTGGCAAGGTCCTCCATATGCGACTGGCCCTCGGACTTGAGTGAGTCGGCGGTCTGCACGAGCGAGACGATCGAGCGCAGCTTGGTCTGCGCCGTGTTGGCGCGCACGCGCACCAAGATGCTGCCGTCTTCCACGACAGTTCCGGCGAACACGTCGTCGCCTGCGCTGCGCTCGACGGCAAGCGGCTCGCCGGTCAGGGTCGCCTGGTTGACCATAGCGCTCCCCTGCTCGACAACACCGTCGATGCAGATGGACATGCCGGTGCGTACGGCGACCAGATCGCCGGGCTCGAGCTCGGTCGCAGCAACGCTCACCTCGGTGTCGCCGACGACCTTTTGCGCCTTGTCGGGCACATCGAGCAGCGAGTTGATGAGTTCGTTTTCGCTCATGGCGCGGGTGTAGTCCTCGAGCAGCTCGCCCACGTTGAGCAGGAACATCGTCTGGCCCGCAGTGTCGACATCACGCTTGACGAACGAAATGCCGATGGCCGAAGCGTCGAGCACAGGAACGGTCAGGCGCGGCTGAGCCAGCTCATGAAGGGCAGCGCGCAAAAATGCCATGTAACCGGCCACGACAAACACCGCACGCAGAGGCGTCGGCAAGAACCAGCGACGTGCGTAATGGGCGCCGACGAGTGTCGCCAGGTCCATAACGAGTTTGTGCTTGCGCGGCTCGAGTTGCATCACATAGCCCGACTTGGCATCGGCGATAGCTTGAGCATCGAGTGCGCCCAGGGCGTCGAGCACGCTCGCACGGCGCGGCTCGTCGTACTCCAGCGCCATCTGGCCAATACGGCCATAAACGCGCACCTTGTGCACGCCGTCGATATCGCCGCTGAGCTTAAGAAGTGCGTCGAGATCGCTCTCTGGCACAGGACCCGCCAATTGAAGACGGGTCCTGCCAGGGATCTCGCTAATAATCGAGAATCTCATAATTTGTGCCTGAGAGCGTTACTCGGCTGCCTCGTCAGCAGCGGCCTCGCTCTGGGTGATGTAAGCAGCCTCGGCAACCATGTCGTCGACATTAGCCTTGGCCTGCTCGACCATGTCCTGGTAGCCGTTCTTGATGCGCATGCCGCACGCGATACCCTGCACGCAGGCATTCTTTACCGGAGCGCTGGTAAGCAGCTTGATGCCGGCCGTGCCAAGCAGAAAACCGCCACCGACAAGCAGGGTGTTAAAAGTCGACTTCTTCATGTTGCTTCTCCCTTTTGCCGCACAAGCGCGGCATGGTGCCTTAGCACCCGAGTTCATTAGTTTGCTCGAGCACGCTTTTGAGACTAGTTTAGTCGAACTATTATGGTCAACCAAAGTTAACCTTTGGAAATCTTGGTCCCCTTTCCTACAGCTGCCAGGCAGCCGCTTCCTTTTGCAGTGCGACCATGCGGGCAAATTCTCCGCCTGCCGCCTTAAGCTGCGCCGGAGTGCCCTGCTCGGCAACCACACCATCCTTGAGCACAACGATTTTGTCGGCATTTTCCACCGTACGCATACGGTGGGCAATAACGATAACCGTCTTACCTGCAAGCAGACGGGAGAGCGCCTGCTGTACCACGGTCTCGTTCTCCACATCCAAGCTCGCCGTCGCCTCGTCCAACAGCACGATGGGCGCGTCTTTGAGCAGCGCACGGGCGATAGAGATGCGCTGGCGCTCACCGCCGGACAGCTTGGAGCCGTTTTCGCCGATCATAGTGTCATAGCCCTGCGGCATGCGGTTCACGAGCTCGTCGCAGTTGGCGGCACGCGCAGCCGCAAGCACTTCCTCATCGGTGGCATCACGACGCCCGAGGCGAATGTTTCCCATCACCGTGTCGTCAAAGAGCAGCACGTCTTGGAACACAATGGCGTAATCACGCAGCAGCACCTCGGGATCGACACTCGCAACATCCACGCCACCCACGGTGACTGTGCCTTCGGTGGCATCCCAAAAGCGCGCGGCCAGGCGGCTCACCGTAGACTTACCGGAACCCGAAGGACCGACCAGCGCCGTAACTTCGCCTTCCTTGGCGGTAAAGCTCACATCGGCAAGAACTTTCTCGCCGGCGCGGCCGTCCTCGCCCGCACCATAGCCAAATGCCACGTGATCGAACACCACATCGTGGCCCACGGGCTCAAATTTCTCGCTGCCCCGCGCCACGGGCTCTTCCATGATGGAACGCATGCGCTTGGCAGACGACTCGGCGGCAAACAGCTCGGACATTAACATTAACGCCTGGTCAAAGGGCGCATAGATACGGCTCACCATAAGCAGGAAGGCAAACAACACCAAAAAGTCGACCTGCCCGGAGGCGACCATCGCGGCGCTCGTGACCAGCGTGGTGGCAATGCCCAGACGCAGGATGACAAAGGCGGAGTTGACCAAAAGCCCGTTAACGAGCTCGCCCTTGGTGGTCTCGCGCTCCTCGGCATCGATCACGACGTTGAGTCCCTCAAGATAATGGGCCTCCTGGTTGGTGGCGCGGATCTCGCGAACGCAGTCGAGCGTCTCTTGAATAGCCTCGGTAACCTTGACCTTCTCGGCACGCACGCGATCGAACACCGGAGTCATAGGGCCGCGTGTTAGATACAGCACGGCAAAGGCCACGGGAACGCTCCAAAACGCCGCAATCGCCAGCTGCCAGCAAAAGAACAGCGACGCCACGAACACAATGGCGCTTGCGATGATGGCGCCCCAAAGCTCTCCCAGCACGTGGCTGTAGGCGTGCTCCATGGCCTGGACGTCACCCATGATGGTCTCGGTTAAATCGGCCAGATCACGACGACCAAAAAATGACAGCGGCAGTTTGCGCAAGCGCTCGGCAATCTCCATACGCTGCTTGCCGCACTCCTCGTAAAAGATGCAGTAGGTGTAGTAATACTGCTGCCAGTTAGAGGCAAAGAGCAACACGAAAAAGACCAGGAGGCCGCCCACGATCGGCAGGGCATCCGGCAGGTCGGCGCCGGTGGCGAGATGCTCGACAAAGCCGGCCATAACCAGGAATAAAAAGCCCATGCCGGCCATGGTAATGAGATTGGTGAGCGTGGTCCAGAAAATGCCGCGTTTTACGCCGGCGATGCCTTTATCGGATAGGAAATACTTCTTTTGGAATGAGGCGAACATTTAGGCCTCGCCTCCCTTCGTGACGGCGGCATCCGCGGTCGCTGCAGTGATTTTCCAGCTCGCGGCCTGTTCGTATTCGGCCCACATCTTGGCATACAGACCCTCTCGGGACAGCAACTCGGCATGGGCACCCGACTCCTGCACGCTGCCCTGGTTGAGCACCACGATTTGGCCTGCACCCACTACAGTCGAGAGTCGATGCGCAATCATAATGACCGTGCGACCCGCCGCCAGCTTGCTAAAGGCGCGCTGGATGAGCGCCTCGTTCTCGGGATCGGCAAACGCCGTGGCCTCATCGAGCACCACGATAGGCGCGTCTTTAAGGATCGCGCGGGCGAGTGCCACGCGCTGGACCTCGCCGCCCGAAAGATATGCTCCGCCGGCACCGAGCATGGTATTGATGCCCTGTGGGAGCTTGGCCACAATGTCGTCGCACTGAGCTGCGGAGAGGGCCGCACGCACTTCGTCGTCAGTGGCCGTAGGCTTGGAGGCGCGCACGTTATCGGCAAGTGTTTGCCGGAACAGCTGGTTGGTCTGGAACACGAAGGCAACCTGGTCCATAAGCTCGTGCGGATCCATATCGCGAACGTCCACACCGCCTACGAGCACTCGACCCGAGGAAACATCCCAAAAACGCGGGATCAGGCTTGCGCAGGTTGACTTACCGCCACCCGAGGGACCCACCAGGGCGAGGGTGCTACCAGCGGGAACGCTGAAACTCACATGGCTAACGGCAGGTGCTTCGGCACCCTCGTACGTAAAGCTCACGTCCTCAAATCGCACGTCGCCGCCGGCAGGGTGCTTGGGTTGGGCGGGCACGGAGAGCTGCCTGGAATCCATGACGCTTCGAATACGAGCCAGCGAATCGGCACTCATCTGAGAGGCCTCGCCCACAAACATGAGCTTGGTCATGGCCGTCGGCACCACGGCCGAAAAAATCGCGTAAAACGTGAAGTTGGCCATAAAATGCGCGAAGTCCGTTTCGCCCGGCGCCAACAGCAACGCCACGGGCAACAGGAATGCCACAAGACCATTGAGCGCGGTAAGGTTGAGTACCTGCGGACCTCGGCAGAACGTGCCCGAATAGTTTTGTGCCGTGTCGGCGTATTCGGCGATCGCATCGTGGAAAGCCTTAAAGGAGTAGACCGTCTGCTGAAACACCTTGACCACGGGAATACCGCGTACGTATTCGGTGCCCGTCTTGTTCATTTTGACTAGTTCATCCATGTAGGCCTTCATGAACTCGGCGCCTTTGCCGCTCATCATGGTGGCCATGGCGCCAAACGAAATGACGACCGAGATAAGGCATGCCGCGCCCAAGCGCCAATCGAGGGCGAAAAGCAGCACGAGCAAGCCCACGACCATGGCGACGGCGCCTGCGATATCGGGCAGCATGTGTGCGAGCAAAGTCTCGGTGGAGGCGGCGCATCCGTCTACAACACGACGCAACTCACCGGTAGCGTGCGTGTCAAAGTAGCCAAGCGGCAGCTTAAGCAGGTGCTCGCTCGTGGCCTTACGGATATTGGACGCGCAGCGAAACGCAGACAGATGCGTGCACATGAGCCCCACGAAATAAGCTACGATACTTGCCAGCGCAAACCCCACGGCCCACCAGCCATACGTCGCGATGTCGCAGGCTTCGCTCCAGTTAGGTGCCGCGGCGATCAGATCGCGCGCGACAAGCCAAATGCACACGTACGGGCCAAAGCTCAGCAGCTGCGAGAGCGCCGAAAGCGCCATGCCCAAATACGTTAGGAATTTGCGGTCACCGGCATATGCAAGCAGCTCGCCGATACCGCCGCCTTCCCTTTTTGATCCCTTTGCCATGAGATTCCTTTCTAACGGCTTGAGAGTTAACCGTAATGAACTTATCATTGATGTGTTAGCCATGGCTCACAATCAAGCCAGGCGTGGACGTTTCTGCAAAGGAAAGGGACGCTTTTGCAAATACGGCGGGCAGCGACCGACATAACCGAGCTCTACGCACCGCAATTTGAGCAGTTTGGCCTGGAGCTTTCCGGCAAGGGCGCTGTCTTTACCGGCGAGGTGGCAAACGATCGGGCACACGGACGCGCATGGATCATGCCCCTCTCCCCTGCCTGCATTGTCATGGAGCATTTCATCACCCCGACGCACGATATGTACCTGGCCGAATACACACCCGAGCCATACGCCTGCGTGAGCGAGGTCAGCGCGCCCACACTTACATGCATGCCCGAGGCTGGCATAACGCCCGCGAACCTTAAACCATTGCATGGACCGTGGCCAAACAATGCCGTTTGCAGCTTTATCCAAGATAGCTGTGGCGAGGAATTAAGCCCGCTGTTTGCGGGGGAGCTTTATCACTCGCGCTCGGTGCTCTTTTTGCCTGGATATTTTGACGAACTGGAACACCGCTATCCCACCGAGTTCGCGGGAATCTTTGAGGCGTTTGCCGAGCCATGGCACGAGGAGGCGACGTCTGCCATCTGCCACACGCTGCGCCGAATTAACGAGGACCGTGCCCGCACCGTAGGCGGACACGTCTATATGCAAGGCATCGTGGAGACCATGGTCGCGGAGCTCGCCTGTTCGCGCGCGGCCCACAAGCAGGCGCGGCAGGCGGCAGACACACGCGTCAGCATAACCATTGCCGAAGAAGCAACGGCGATGATTGAGCGCGCGCTCGACAAAGGCAGACGTGTGGGTATCAACGAGGTGGCCGAGAGGCTCTACACAAGCCGCTCCAAACTATGCGCCACCTTTAAGGCCCAAACTGGCGAGTCCCTGGGCGCCTACATTCGCAGACGCCGTATGGAGCGAGCACAGGACCTTTTGGCCGATAGCTCGCTCACGATAGCGCAGGTGGCAGAGCGTTTAGGCTACCCCCAGCAGGCCGCCTTCGCCCAAGCCTTCAAGCAACACACCGGCACCACCCCCACCGCTTGGCGTTCCCAACATATATAAAGAATGAGGGCGCCATCGGCGCCCTCATTCACCAAATTCAATCCAGCCCACCTGACCCGAACGGCCAAGTCGTCACGAAACCCGGGAGCCCCGGCAGGGCGGGTGCTTGCTCAAAATGAGTTCCCTTCAAAACAATGGGCGTGCCGACGGCACGCCCATTCACTCTATTCCATTCAGCCCGCCTGACCCGAACGGCCGAGTCGTCACGGAACCGAGGGGCCGGGCGCAGGGCCTTGCCTCTCAATGAGTTCCGCACGAACAGGAGGCGCCAGTGGCGCCTCCGTCGTGAGTCAGGACTGTCCGAAATTGAGAGGCAAGGCCCTGCGCCCGGCCCCTCGGTTCCCGTTTACGAGAGCGACGTTCTCAGCAACTCATTGAAGAGCTTCGGGTTGCCCTTGCCGCGGCTCGCCTTCATACACTGGCCCACCAAAAAGCCGATGACCTTCTGGTTGCCGTCACGATACTGCTGCGCCTGATCGGCACAGCTTGCCAGCACCTCGTCCACGATCGGCTGCAGCGCGCCGGCATCGCTTACCTGACGCATACCGCGCTCGTCGACGATCTTATTGGGGTCGTCGCCGGTCTGGGCCATGGCCTCAAAGACCTCGTGCGCCTGGTTGGAGCTGATGGCATCGGTCGCCAGCAGCTTGGCAAGGGCTGCCACCTGAGCCGGTGCAATACCGGACTCGGCGAGCGACACACCCGCGCCCTTAAGGTAGGCGATCATCTCGTTGACCAGCAAGTTTGCAACCGTCTGAGCCTCCTTGCCAGCCATACCGGCAGCGGCGGCCTCAAAGAAGTCGGCAAACTCGGGGTCGCCTGCTATCTGCTCGGCATCCGCCGCCTTAATGCCAAAGTCAGCCTCAAAACGAGCGCGCTTGGCATCGGGCAGCTCGGGGATCTCGCCTCGGCAGCGGTCGATGAACTCGTCGTCCAGATCGAACGGCGCCAGGTCGGGATCGGGGAACAGGCGATAGTCGTCGGCCGTCTCCTTGACGCGCATGACCACGGTGCGCTTGCGGCTGGGCTCCCAGTGGCGGGTCTCCTGATAGATGATGCCGCCCTCCTCAAGCACCTCGGCCTGACGGCAGATCTCGTAGGCAAGGCCGTCATGCAGGCTCTTAAACGAGTTGAGGTTCTTAAGCTCGGTCTTGGTGCCCAGCTTGGTCTCGCCGCGGCGACGCAGCGACACGTTGCCGTCGCAGCGCATGGAGCCCTTCTCCATGGAGCAGTCCGAAATGCCCAGCGTCACAAAGATGCGACGGAGCTTTTCCATAAACAGGCGAGCCTCCTCGGGCGTGCGCAGGTCGGGCTCGGTGACGAGCTCAATCAGCGGCGTGCCGCAGCGGTTGTAGTCGACGAGCGACTCGGCAGCAGCGGTAATGCGGCCCTCGGCACCGCCCACGTGGACCATCTTGGCAGCGTCCTCCTCCATGTGGATGCGCAGGATGCGGATGGGCACCGTGTAGGAACCGTCCTCGCGACGCTCGGGCATCTGCAGGTTGGACGCATCGTAGCTGGCCAGGTGACCGGCGCGCTGATTGCCTTCGCGCATGGTCGACGTCATGGACGTGGACAGGCCCTCGGCGTTGGCCGAAGCACTCGCCAGGCTCTGAGCCTCGGCCTCACCAAACGCGCAGTCGGGGCGCTCGGCGGCACCGCGACCGGTCACATCCAGATCCAGATGGCCGTACATGGCAAAGGCGACCGGACCCTGCGTGGTCTGGAAGTTCTTGGCCATATCGGGATAAAAGTAGTGCTTGCGGTAGAACATCGAGTGGCGCTGGATCTCGCAGTTGGTGGCAAGACCGGCCTTGACGATGCTCTCGATGGCGCGCTTGTTGGGCACCGGCAGGGCACCGGGCAGGCCCAGGCACACCGGGCACACGTTGGCGTTGGGCTCGTCATCGTGGCTGAGCTTGCAGTTGCAGAACATCTTGGTATCGAGTGCGGTGAGCTCGGTATGGATCTCCAGACCGATCACGGCCTCCCAATCCTGCAGGACCTCGGATAGCTCCTTCATTACAGCTCGCCTCCCTTCCCGGCAAAATCGGGCGCGACGGAAAGCGCGGGCGCACCCGTGGCGGCATCGGCAACGCCGCGCTCCAGGGCGCGGGCAAACGTGAGCAGCTGACGGTCCTTAAAGGCCGGACCCACCAGCTGAGCAGAAACGGGCAGCTTGCTGTCCTCGCCCAAGCCCAGCGGCACCGAGATGCCACCGTTGCCGCAAATGTTGAGCGAAATGGTGTACAAGTCGGAGAGGTACATCTGCGTGGGGTCGCTGATCTCGCCAAACTTAAAGGCCGTGCGCGGCGAGGCGGGCATGAGGATGGTGTCCACCTTGGCATACGCGGCGTCGTAGTCCTGCGTGATGAGCGTGCGGGCCTTTTGCGCAGCGTAGTAGTACTTGTCGTACACGCCCGAGCTCAGCAGGTAGGCGCCGAGCATCTGACGGCGCTTGGCCTCGGCGCCAAAGCCGTGGGCGCGCGAAAGCGAGCTCTGGTCGGACAGGTTGGCGCAGCCCTCCTCCTGGTAGCCGTAGCGAATGCCGTCGAAGCGGGCCAGGTTGGAGAACGCCTCGGCCGGGCCGATGACGTAGTAGGCGGCGATGGCGGCGTCCAGGTGCGGCAAGTCCACCTCGACCAGCTCGGCGCCCTGGTTCTGCAGCTCCTGGGCGGCGCGCTGAACAGCGGCCTTGACCTCGGGCGTCAGGCCCTCGGCCTCCATAAACGCGGGGATGATACCCACGCGCTTACCCTCGATGCTGTCGTTGAGATGCTCGGTAAAGTCGACAGCGCAATCCTGGCTGGTGCAGTCGTACGGATCGTGGCCCGCGCCGGTAAGCGCGTTCATGGCCAGCGCGACATCCTCGACCGTGCGGCCAAAGGGGCCCACCTGGTCGAGCGACGAGCCAAAGGCGACCACGCCGTAACGGCTCACGGCGCCATACGTGGGCTTAAAGCCCACCACGCCGCACAGCGACGCCGGCTGGCGAATGGAACCGCCGGTGTCCGAGCCCAGCGAGAGCGCGACCTCGCCCGCGGCGACCGCTGCAGCGGAGCCGCCCGAGGAGCCGCCGGGTACGCGCTCGGTATCCCAGGGGTTGTTGGTGCGGTGAAACGCCGAGCTCTCGGTGGAGCTGCCAAAGGCAAACTCGTCCATGTTGGCCTTGCCCATGGGCAGGCAGCCGGCATCGAGCATGCGCTGGACGCAGGTGGCGGTGTAGACGCTCTGGTAGTCCTCGAGCATGCGGGAAGCGCAGGTGGTGCGCGTGCCCACGAGGTTCATGTTGTCCTTAATGGCCAGCGGCACGCCCGCGAGCGGGGGCAGCAGCTTGCCTGCGGCACGGTCGGCATCCACGCGCGCGGCGGCCTCGAGCGCCAGCTCGGGCGCCACCTGCAGGAATGCCTGGACCCCGCCCTCGCGCGCCTCGATGGCGGCAAGGGAGGCCTGGGCCACCTCGGTAGCAGTAAAGTCGCCTGCAGCAACGCCCGCGGCGATCTGGGCGGCGGTAAGGGAATCGAAGCTTAGCGCCATTACTCGCTCTCCCCCTCTCCCAAAATGGACGGCACGCGGAAGTAGCGATCGCGCGCGCTGCCGGCGTTTTCGAGCGCGACGTCGAGCGGCAGGTCGCGCTCGGGCTCGCGCAGGTCATCGCCCATCACGTTGGACAGGCTTCCGATGGGATGGAACGTGGGCTCCACGTCGGGCAAGTCATATTGCAGGACGGGCTCGAGCATCTGGACGGCGTCGTTCATGTAGGACGTCATCTGGGTGAGCTCGTCATCGGTCAGTGCGATCTTTGCGTACTCGGCGATGCCGCGCACGTCTTTCTCGCTGAGTGCCATAGGCGCTCCCTTCCGCATAACAGTTAAACCGCTCTAGTATACAGGGCAACGCCGGCTTGGAGCAGGCGCTTTACCCAAATGCAGCGAAAACGTAACGAGGGCGGCGGGCTGGCAGGCGGCGGGCCGGCGGTTCCGCAGCGAAACCGCACCGTCCACAACGAAAACCGTACTGTCCGCAACGAAAACCATCACAACATTCGACGCTTACCGTCAAAATCGCGATTTTCATCGAATGTTGTGATGGTTTGGAAGCCCCGACCACCACAAAGGTGCCTGTCCCCTTTGTGGTGGTTCTAAACGATGTCCTATGCCGAGGCTTTGGCCTTGCGGCGCTTGCGGATCGCGTGGATCACGATGTCCAGCAGCAACAGCGCAATGGCCACAACCACGATGAGCACGGCAAACTCGCGCTTGCCCCAGTGGCGGCCGGCCAGCGCCTTTTGCTTGTCGACGTCCTTCTTGTTGTACTTGGTGCGCACGCAATGCACCAGCAGGCGATGGTCGTTCACGCCGTAGGGCGTGCAGGTGACGAGCGTCACCTTGTCTGCGCCGGGCTCGATGGTCAGCGACTCCATCTCCTCGGGCAGCACCACCTCGGAGTCCACCATCTTATAGGCGAGCGTCTTGTTCATGGTGTGCAGCAGCACCAGGTCGCCGGGCTCCAGCGAGTGGATGTCGTCGAACATGCTCAGGTTGCGCATGCCCGAGTGCGCGGTGAGCACGCAATGCGTCGAGGCGCCGCCCACCGGCAGGCTCGTGCCCTCCAGGTGGCCGACGCCCGCCATGAGGACCTCCTCGCTCGTGCCGTGGTAGATGGGCATGCTCACGTCGATGGAGGGAATCTCGACCCAGCTCATCATGGGGTCGCGGTCAAAGATGAGCTGCTGGGCGTAGGGCTCGATCTGGTCGGCGGGGAGCTCGGTGGCCTCGCCGGCAAGTTGCTCGTTATAGGAGCGCGCCTGGAGCAGGATGCGCTCGCGCTCCTCTTCCGACAGCGCGTCCACGGTGCTGGACACGGTGCTGATCTGGTTGAACACGCCCGAGGCCTCGAGCCGGTCCAAAATCCACGGCCAGGTCATAAGGCCCACGCCAATAAGGATGATGACGATGGTGATAAGCCGGTCGGCCCAGCGCGGCAGTCGCTTGCGGCGGCGCTTAGGTTTTGGTTGAGGTTTGGGCTGGGGGTTTGAGCCGCCGTTGGCCGCGGCGTTATTGCTCTTCATATGTTTGGCGCCCTGCACCATCGCCGGTCACTCCTCTACAACTCAAGTTGTCTAAACAAATAATAGCCGATTAACGAGCTTCCGCGCCGGACGACGCAGCTAGACAGCATTGCGCAGCGCGAGCATAGGCCAGCATTTGAGTTTTCAAAATGTCCCGAATCGGCGGGGCGATTCGGGATACAATAGCTACAGGAAACGACGCACCCCGCGTAAGTACTTAGGAGCGCGGGCGACCAGTTTCCGACGTTGTTAAATGCCCGGGCCTCTAACCCCGGGCATTCTTATTTGCGCTTGTTGCGGCGCAAATGCCTTCTACTGTCCGCACCGCGCGTGCGCCTACGGACCTTAAACCGAACCTCATACGAGTCAAGAAACGCGATGACGAACGTGCCCACATCGGACGATGGAGGCTGGCAACGTTATCCCAAAAAACGGGGCAGACTCCAGTGCGGAGTCTGCCCCGAAAAGAGAATGGCAAAGCAAGAACGTCGATGGACGAGAAAAGTGTCCGCAAGTCTCATGGCCATCACATCCCACCTGCCAAAGGGGTGGGTGAACTAGCGTTACTCCTGCTCGGACTCCTCAGCCTGCTTACGGCTGCGGATGAGGTGCGCCACGCCGATGCACAGCACCGCGCCACCAGCGATCCAAGTGAAGGTCACGCCATTGAGGCCGGTGAGGGGGAGGCCCACGGACTTGGTGTTGCCGACGTTGATGGTGACCTCGCCGGTGTCGGCGTTGGTGCCGGTGCCCTCCACGCCGGTCAACGTGTGGTCGCCGGCTTTGCCGTCAAGCGTGCCGAAGGCGATGTCGGGGCGGACCTTGTCCTTCTCGGAAACCTTCGCCGTAAGGCTCTTCACCTTCATCGCCGTCTTGTCATAGCCCGCTTTGATGGTGAAGGTGAAGGGCTCGGCCTTGGTGTACTTGGTATCGTCGGGGGTCTGGACCTCGGTCACCTTGTAGGAGCCGGCGTCGAGGCCGGAGACGGCAATCTTGCCGTCGTTGCCGGACGTGAACTTCACGTAGTCGGGAAGGTTATTAGCATTGGCAACGGTCACGAGCTGGCCCGCGACAACGTCTGCGGTAGTGTCCGTCTTCGAGGCGACGTACTGGCCATTGGTGTTCGCGTCATCGGACTGGATGGTGAAGACAGCGCCCGCGAGGCCCTTCTCGGTGCCCTGGTCGACCTTGTTGAGGTTGAGCTTGAACGCGAAGTCGGCGACGGTGTCCTCGATCGTCGTGCCCGTGCCCTCGACATACGGGTTGTTGGAGTACGTAAGCGTGACGGTGTTGGGGTTGCCGCCCTTGTTGCCGTCAGCTGCGTTTCCGATCACGGCGCTGCCGTTGAGCTTGGCCTTGTAGAAAACGACGATCTGAGTGTTGGCGTCCACACCCGCAACGTCCTTGAGCCCCTTCTTGGTACCGTCGACCTTGAAGTCCACCGTCAGAGTGTTGTTGGCCCAAGCAAAGTCGTACTTGCTCGCATCGATCTTTTTATAGACGCCATGGTTCACCGCGCACACCTCAACCGAGCCGTCAACATAGTCGAGGCCGCCGGAAAGCACGTCTGTGAACTTGTAGGCGTAGGTGCTGAAGGTGGCGTAGTTGCTGGCGATGGAGCCGGTGAGCTTATAGTTCACCTCCTGGCCGATCTGGGAGTCGGCGACGTCCTTCCATTTGTCGGAGCCCTTGATGTCGGCGGCGACGGCATCCGCGTCGTCGAGGACCTTCTTCTCGACCGTAGGCACACCCTTCTTGGGAGTGACGGTAGTCTCGCTTGTGCCATCGATCACGGCGTACACGGGAGAGGTGAACGCATCGGTCGAGCTGCCGTCAGGAGTACCGGCGGCAGCGGTGAGGAAAAGCCAGTAGCCGGCAGCGAGACCGGAAAGGGACGGGCTGCCCGCGGTCGTCGTCTTCCAGCCGGACTTGCCCTCCAGGTTGGCGGCGATCAAGCTCAGGACGTTGTCGCTCGCGACCTTCGAGTCGGTCCCGGAAACCCCGGCGTTGGCGCTCAGCCAGTCGGCGGCGTCCTGCGCGTTCTCACTGGTGTAGGAGCCATTCTTCTCCTGAATGGCGGCCACCACAGCCGCCTTGGCGTCACCGCTTGCCCACTCGATGTTGCTCACCGTCTTGGCCCCGTCGGTCGTCGTGACCGTCGCTTTGAAGATCTGGATACCCTTATAGGTCGATGTCTTGTCATATTCAGCATCCAAGAATGTTACAGTCGAACCCGCCGCGCCCTCAGCAAACGCCATCGTGACCGGGGCCATGACGCCGCCGAAGCTCAACGCTGCGGTGAGGCCTGCCGTTACTGCCAGGCGTGCGATGTTCTTGCTCATGCTCATCTTCTTTTCCTCTGCTT